>Ga0265316_10003075_pt1 | contig 17022 bp, 17 predicted proteins | sample 4522metaG_FD_202092 | JGI IMG/M metagenome (GOLD analysis project Ga0265316, IMG submission 202092) | Rhizosphere microbial communities from Carex aquatilis grown in University of Washington, Seatle, WA, United States - 4-5-22 metaG | ecosystem: Host-associated > Plants > Roots > Rhizosphere >...
GGCGAGCCCATCGAAATGGTATTCATCCGTGCTCCGAAGATCGAACGCGTCGGCGCGGGCGTGGACGTGATTGCGACCGAAGGAAAAGATTCGGTGCTGGTGCGCCAGGGCAAGACGCTGGCCGCGACGTTCCATCCTGAATTGAGCGAAGATCCTCGCATTCACAAATATTTTCTGGAATTGGTGGCGAACGGTGCGACGCGCGGCAGCTAAGGCCGCTGCTGTAGCCCTATAGCGGGTTTTGATGGCACCGCTGAAGTCGCGCCGTTGCAAAACAATCCGGGAAGGAACTGAATCGGAGTTGCCTGGGGGGCTTGAAGTCAGGAAGGGATGCCGAGGGGGCTCCCGGCAAAGAGGGATTAGTCGCTCAGATGACGCCGAATCAGGGTGGCCAAGCCAACCAGGCCGCCTCCCAGCAAGACGAGAAGACCGGCTTCCGAAATAACAGAGGATCGTACGACGGCAGGTGCGGCAAAGGAATTCGAAACCAGGACAAGCATTAGCAGGACGACAGGGCCCAAATTTCGCACGGGTGAAACTCCTTTCACACTAGACACTTGCAAGCTGCTCTCCAACCAGTCGACATTCACGATTCATTCAAAGAGTCGTTTTTCTGCGGCAGATCAGGCCCGGGACGATGAGAATCGGGAAAGTCTTGCAGAGCCTAGGTTTTTCTCCTATGCACCGCTTTGCACATTCTTGCCATCGGGCGGCACATTTCCGGCTCTGGATGCGGGGTTTGGAGGGAAATCGGGTAGTCGGATGAACTAAGAATCCTGTAGCTTCAAGATCGCCCGACGTTCAGATGGCGTGATTCACAGGAGCTGGTCAATCTTCGCTGCCAGGATGAAGTCCGACTCGGTCAGACCGTCGACCGCGTGCGTCCAGGTTGTGATCTCGACCTTGCCCCATCCCAGCAAGATGTCGGGATGGTGGCCCTGCTCCTCGGCCACTTCGCCAACCCGGTTCACGAACGCCAGCGCGGACTTAAAATCGGGGAACTTGTAAGCGCGGACGATATGATGCTGGTTGACGATGTTCCACTGCGCGGGATCGGACAACAAGCGATGAACGTCGGAAAGGTCTTTCCCTTTCAGCGGTGGCACACCGCCGCGGCAGGGAACGCAGTTTTTGCTGGCGAGACTTTGATCTCTCATAGTGTTTTAAGGTGCCGGATCCGTGCGAGGGACACAGCGATTGCGCTATAGCAGTTGCCTTTCAAGGCCAGTAGACGGGGCAAGACCCCGTCCGCATACGAGCATGGCTAGAACGGAATGTCTTCATCCGTAATCGGAGAGCTGCCGGCCGGTGCGTGCTCGGGTTCGGGCGCGCTCTGGTCGAAATTATTTCCTCCCGCGGATGACGACGCTCCGCGCGAACTGCCAGCGTGTTCGCCGCCGCCTTCGCCGCGTCCGCCAAGCAACACCAGATCGTTGGCCACGACCTCGGTCATGTATTTCTTCTGGCCGGTCTGCTTGTCGTCCCAGGAGCGGGTCTGCAGGCGGCCTTCGATGTAGACTTTGCCGCCCTTCTTCAGATACTCGCCGGCAATCTCGGCCAGGCGTTGCCAGAGCACCACGTTGTGCCACTCGGTGCGGTCCTGCCACTGGCCGTCTTTGCCCTTGAAGCGCTCGTTGGTGGCCAGGGTGATCTTGGCAACCGGCGTGCCCTGCGGCGTGAACTTCACTTCGGGATCCTTGCCAAGGTTTCCAATCAGGATGACTTTGTTTACGCTTTTCATTGAGTGCGGGCTCCTTCGAAAACGCTGACCTTCAAGACGCTCACTATAGCAGAATTGGATGGCCCAGAGGCAGTGTCGGCCGTACAAAGAAAATGTGATGAATCGAACGAGGCGCGGCCCGAAATGGGACTCCCTTGCTTCCTACCCTTTGCGCGATGCACGAGCCTTCAATAAGTTCTGTTTTGCTCTGAGCTTCACTAGTCTTTCGATCAATCCGTAAGGGATTGGTTGGTCGAGTGGAAATCGCAGATTGCCTTTTTCTCCGGCATAGATTGAGGCCGCCTTCTCTAGCTTCGCATCGCCCCGCACGGGCGGAAAGAACCCGATATGCTTCTTGAAGGCAGCAAAGTGCACTAAGATGCCCTTAAGGGTAAAGGTTGGAATGTTGTAGCTGATTGTCTCCTGCGCATCGGGTGCAGCGTTCCTGATCGTCAAGCGTATTTTTTCGAGGATGGCCTGAACCTCAGGCGAAAACGATGCGATGTACTTGTCAATGCTCTTGGGAGCGGCGCGAACAGTTGGCATAATGTCTCTCTTTAGGCAAAGAACTGAAACAGCATCAAGTAAACGATCACTCCCGTCACCGAAACATAGAGCCAGATGGGAAACGTCCAGCGCGCGATGACCCGATGCCGATCATATTGCCCGCGCAGTCCGCGAGTCAGCGTAATCAGCACCATGGGCACAATAACGATCGCCAGAATCGTGTGCGAGATCAGGATGCTGAAGTAGAGGGTGCGACTCCATCCTGTGCCGCGGAAATAGATGATGCCTCCGTGATGCGGCCAGTGGTAGTACAAGTACGACGCTAGGAAGAGGGCAGATGTGGCGAACGCGGTCAACATCACGGCGCGATGGGCCGCGATTTTGCCGCGCGCGATGAGCGCACGTCCGGCGACCAGCAGCACCGCGCTCGATCCGTTAAGCGTCGCATTGATCTTCGGGAAAATCGAGTAGTCGGTCATGGTTGGCAATTGTGGTTGCATCGTTTGTACGGCGAGAGGCGAGGGTTTGGCAACTAGAAATGGTCGCTGGTCGCTGGTCGTTAGTCGTTCGCGCATTTTCGAATGACGGCGAGCGCTCAAGAGTCCAAGACGAATGGCGAACGACTAACGACCAACGACCCTGTTCCGATAGAATATAAACACAATGCCTGACGTGGGGATCCCTCAGCCGCCGGCCCCGGTGGCTACAAAAGAATCTGGTCCGCGCCCGCTGCCGGTGGTGGCAGTGTGGGCGCGCGATCTGCTGGTCTCGCTTGCCATCTCCGCTTTCATCATTATCTTTCTCTACCAACCGGTGAAGGTGGAAGGCACCAGCATGATGCCCGGCCTCGAAGACCAGGAGCGGATCTTCGTCAACAAGTTCGTCTATCGCTGGGAGCCCATCCAGCACGGCGACATCGTGGTCTTCCGCTATCCGCGCGACACTTCGAAGAGCTACATCAAGCGTGTCATCGGCGTTGCCGGAGACCGCATACGTATCGAGAACGGCCAGGTCTATGTGAACGGCGAGGCGCTCGACGAAGACTACGTTCCCACCGACTACGCCGACGCGCGATCGTACGGCGAGGTCGTGGTTCCGGCCAACAGCTTCTTCGTCCTCGGCGACCATCGCACCATGTCAAACGACAGCCGCGACTTCGGCGCCGTCAACGAACGCTTCATCTACGGAAAGGCCGTCTTCGGATATTGGCCCGTGGAGAAGGTGGGAAGGCTGAGGTGAAGCAGCTTTCAGCTATCAGCTGTCAGCTTTCAGTAAGCCCAACCACTCATCGTCGTGGCTCTGTCAAGCGCTGAGATTTCACTGATAGCTGAAAGCTGAGAGCCGACAGCTTTTCTGTGACAGCTTTCTACTGACACCATCTCGCTCTCCTGCTAGAATCTCTAAAATCCACTCCCAGGAGTTCCAATGCAAGCGATCCTTGCCCTCGAAGACGGCAGAGTCTTCCGAGGCAAAGGCTACGGCGCTAAAGGCGAATGCTCCGGCGAAGTCGTTTTCAATACCTCCATTACCGGCTACCAGGAAATTTTCACCGATCCCTCGTACGCCGGGCAGATCGTCGTCCTGACCAACCCTGAAATCGGAAACTACGGCACCAATCCCGAAGACAACGAGGCAGTGCGTCCGTACATTGAGGGGCTGATTGTGCGCGAGTTTTCGAAAGTCAGCTCAAACTGGCGCTCGCAGCAGGTGACGGACGAGTTCATGGAGCAATTCAAGATCCCGGTGCTCGCCGAGATTGACAGCCGCGCGCTGGTTCGCCACCTGCGCACTTACGGCGTGATGCGCGGCGTGATTTCGACGCTAGAAAACGATACCGCAAAACTCGTCGCCAAGGCGCGCGCCATCCCAAAGATGGACGGCCAGGACCTCGCCAAAGTCGTCTCCACCAACCACACCTACGTGTGGGAGACGGGCGAGCGCTCGCACTTGCCCGATGAAATTGTCGGAGTAAAAGACGAGCCGGCGCGCTTTCACGTTGTCGCCTATGACTTCGGCATCAAGCAGAACATCCTGCGCAAACTACGCGGAGAAGGCTGCAAGGTGACGGTCGTCCCGGCGCAGACCACAGCGGAAGACGTGCTGGCCTTGAAACCCAACGGCGTGTTTCTGTCGAACGGGCCGGGCGATCCCGAGCCTTGCACCTATGCGGTCGACAACATCCGGCGGCTTATGGGGCGGCAGCCGATTTTTGGAATCTGCCTGGGACATCAGTTGGTAGGAATTGCGCTCGGGGGCAAGACCTTCAAGCTGAAGTTCGGCCACCACGGCGGAAATCATCCGGTGAAGCAGTTGGCCAGCGGCAAGATCGAGATCACGGCGCACAACCACAATTTCGCCGTTGATCCCGATTCGTTGCCGCAAAGTGAAGTGGAATTGACCCACATCGATCTCAACGACCAGACGCTCGAAGGCATGAGGCACCGGAATTTGCCGTTATTCACTGTGCAGTACCACCCGGAAGCGGCGCCGGGGCCGCATGACTCGCACTACTTGTTTAAGGATTTTGTGCGGATGATGGAGGAGTGCAAGCGGTAGTGGTCATGGCAGAGACTTTATAAGAATTGTCATCCCGAGCGAAGCGAGGGATCTGTAGTTGGACGGAAGTGCCACGACTGTCCGCGTCTGAAAACGGTGCGCGGTGAAGGGATCTGAGAGCGATGCGAGAAGAAAAGCGCTATTACGTCTACATCATGGCCAGCCGCTCGCTGACTCTCTACACGGGCGTGACTGGAGACATCTATTGCCGAGCGTTGCAGCACAGGGCCGGCGAAATCGAGGGCTTTACAAAGAAGTACCATATTAACCGGCTGGTCTATTACGAAACCTTCAAGTACGTGAACAACGCGATCGCACGCGAAAAACAGATTAAGGCATGGACGCGAGGGAAGCGCCTTGCGCTGATCAAGACGATGAACCCGGCGTGGCAGGATCTGGCCGAAGGCTGGGGTGAGCCGACGAAACTGCAGATCCCTCACTTCGTTCGGGATGACAATCCTAAGAGTAATGAAAATAGTAAAGATGCCGCACCGCTTCAGGCCAAGGCCAAGACCGCATAATGCCAAAACGAACTGATATCTCGAAAATCCTGATCCTCGGTTCCGGCCCCATCGTCATCGGGCAGTCGGCCGAGTTCGACTACTCTGGCACGCAGGCTTGCAAGGCGCTCAAGTCCGAGGGCTTTGAAGTTGTGCTGGCTAACTCGAACCCGGCCACTATCATGACCGATCCCGAATCGGCGGACCGCACTTACATTGAACCGCTAACTCGCGAGTATCTCGAAGAGATCATTCGCGCCGAGCGCGAGATGTCGCCGGGCGCGGGCTTTGCCATTTTGCCCACCGTGGGCGGACAGACCGCGCTCAACCTCGCCATCGAACTTGCTGACGGCGGCGTGCTCGAAAAGTACAACGTACAACTGATTGGCGCCCAGATCAGCGCCATCAAAAAGGCTGAAGACCGTCTGTTTTTCAAAGACGCGATGCAGCGCATCGGGCTCGATGTGCCGAAATCGGCGCTCGTCAACAATCTGAAGGACGGCATCGAGTTTGCGGGCAAGATCGGCTTTCCCGTCATCATTCGTCCTTCGTTCACGCTCGGCGGCACCGGCGGCGGCATTGCCTACAACCGCGAAGAACTGATGGAAGTGCTCGCCCGCGGCCTCGACCTTTCGCCGGTGCATGAGTGCCTGATTGAAGAATCCGTTCTGGGATGGAAAGAATACGAGCTCGAGGTGATGCGCGACACGAAAGACAACGTCATCATCATCTGTTCGATCGAAAATTTCGACCCCATGGGCGTGCACACCGGCGACTCCATCACCGTCGCCCCGGCGCAGACGCTGACCGACCGCGAGTATCAAGTAATGCGCGATGCGTCGATTGCTGTGATTCGCGAGATCGGCGTTGAGACCGGTGGATCGAATATCCAGTTCGCCGTAAACCCCTCGACGGGGCACATGGTGGTGATCGAGATGAACCCGCGCGTCTCGCGCTCATCAGCGCTGGCGTCGAAAGCGACCGGGTTCCCGATCGCGAAAATTGCCGCCAAACTGGCCGTCGGTTATACCCTTGACGAGATTCCGAACGACATCACGCGCAAGACCCCGGCCTGCTTCGAGCCCACGCTTGACTACGTGGTCGTAAAGATTCCAAAGTGGCAGTTTGAGAAATTTCCGGGCGCTGACGAGTCGCTTGGACCGCAGATGAAATCCGTCGGCGAGGTGATGGCCATCGGGCGCACCTTCAAAGAAGCGTTGCAGAAGGGAATTCGCGCGCTCGATACCGGCAAGAAGGTGGGCTCGGAAAAAATCGAGCCCAAGATACTCACGCAACGCCTGGTAACGCCGCATCCCGAGCGGCTTTCGTATGTGCGCTACGCGATTCGCCAGGGACACACGATCAAACAGATCGCGAAGATGACAGCGATCGATCCCTGGTTCCTGTACCAGCTCAAGGAAATTAACGACATGCAACTGGAGTTGGAAAAGCATCCGATGGAATCGATTCCCACCGAGGTGCTGCGCGAAGCCAAGCGCATGGGCTTTTCCGACGGGCGCCTCGCCGGAACCTGGCGCCTGGACGGCAAAGGCGGCCAGGAACAAGTTCGCCACTTCCGCAAGAAGCACGGACTGAAGCCGGTTTACAAGCGCGTCGATACCTGCGCCGCGGAGTTCGAGAGTTACACGCCGTACCTTTACTCGACTTACGAAGATGAAGACGAAGCTACTCCGACTGCTAAGAAGAAAGTGGTCATTTTAGGTTCCGGCCCCAATCGCATCGGGCAGGGAATTGAATTCGATTACTGTTGCTGCCACGCCAGTTACGCGCTGCGCGAGGATGGTTACGAAACCATCATGATCAACTGCAATCCCGAGACGGTCTCGACCGACTATGACACCAGCGACCGCCTCTACTTCGAGCCACTCACGCTCGAAGACGTATTCGCGGTTTGCGAGCACGAAGCCTCCGGCGGCGCGCCCGTCGGCGTGATCGTGCAGTTTGGTGGTCAGACACCGCTGAATCTTTCTCTGCCGCTCAAGGCTGCAGGCGTCAACATCATCGGCACCACGCCCGAATCGATTGATCTCGCCGAAGATCGCAAGCGCTTCGGGAAGCTGCTGGAGGAGCTCGACATTCCGCAGGCTCCGGGAGCCATGGTCGCGTCGGTGGAAGAAGCGGTCGAAGCCGCGAAGAAGATTGGATTCCCCGTGCTGGTTCGTCCTTCCTATGTGCTCGGCGGGCGCGCCATGGTCATCGCCTACGATGAAGACACGATTCAGCAGTATATGAAGCAGGCGGTCGAGTATTCGCAAGACCGCCCCGTGCTTATCGATAAGTTTCTGGAAGACGCGATTGAAGTCGACGTGGACGCGCTCTCTGATGGCGAGGACGTGGTGATCGGCGGAATCATGCAGCACATCGAGGAAGCGGGCATACACTCCGGCGACTCATCCTGCGTGTTGCCGGCAGTGGATATCCCCGAGCCGCTGCTCAAGCGCATGCGCGAATACACCTTCAAGCTGGCGCGCGCGCTCAAAGTGATCGGGCTGATGAACGTGCAGTTCGCCATCCCGCGCGGCAACGGCGCAAGAGGCAACGGCCATCATGAAGCAAAGGTCTATGTACTCGAAGTGAACCCCCGCGCTTCGCGCACTGTCCCCTTCGTTTCAAAAGCTACCGGCGTGCCCATGGCCAAAATTGCTGCGAGGCTCATGACCGGGCGCAAGCTGCGTGAGTTCCTCCCGGAATATGTGGAGCGCGGCACGGACCTCGATACCGGCCGCTGCTTCTACGTAAAATCACCGGTATTTCCCTGGTCGAAATTTCCCGGTGTCGACACGGTGCTTGGTCCAGAGATGCGCTCCACCGGAGAAGTGATGGGCATCGCCGACAATTTCGGTGAAGCATTCGCTAAAGCGCAAATTGCCGCCGGCCAGAAGCTGCCGACCGAGGGCACAGTTTTCATCAGCGTCACCGATCATGACAAACCCCAGATAGTCGAGGTCGCGCGCCGCTTCGTTGACATGGGATTCAAACTCGTGGCCACGCATGGCACGGCCGACATACTCGAAGAAGCTGGCTTGGCCGTTGATCGCGTTTATAAGGTGAAAGAAGGACGCCCGAACGCGGTTGATCTGATCAAAGCCGATCGCATTCAGTTGATCGTCAACACGCCGCACGGCCCCGACCCTTACTTCGACGAGAAGGCGATCCGACGCGCCGCCGTCACCGGCCGCATCACGACCATTACCACGCTCTCCGCTGCCCGAGCCGCCGCGCAAGGTATCGCGGCACTGCAGCGCGGAGAAGTGCGTGTGCAAGCCCTACAGGCGCTGCACGCGGAGAGAGTCGCTGCGAAATAACCTCGCTGATAGCGCTCCCCTCGACGCGAGAACGACAGGGTTCGCTCGGACTGACAACGTTCGTGCATTTAGAAGTCGGAGAGAACGATGGTCAGCATTGTTGTGGTTCATATCCTGTTGTTACTTCTCGGTCTGGGTATCGCGAGTCGGGCTATACCGACCCAGCTCGTCAGTAACATGCTCGGCTATCTGCACAAGACGATTGGGATCACCACCCCTTCGGCGCAACAAGTTCGGATGGTTGCACTGATCTGGATCGGATCCACGATGATTATCGTTGACGGATGTATTCTCCTGTTGCTGTTCATCGCTTCAGTGTCAAACTCAGGATGACAAGGATGAACGCGAGAGCCGATAATTTCAGAGCAAACGTATTTGCGAACGACTAACGACCAACGACTATCACCTATCAATCGAGGTCCACATGCTTCTATCCGGAATCTTCCCGCCGATTACGACGCCTTTCTATCCCGATGGCGAGGTGTATTACAAGAAGCTCGAAGCGAATGTCGAGCGATACTCGCGCACGCCGGTCGCGGGCATCGTAGTGCTCGGGTCGACAGGCGAGGCGATCCTGCTTTCCGATCAGGAACGCCGCGACCTGCTGAAGGCCGCGCTGGCGGCCGCCGCTCCTAATAAAGTCATGATCGCAGGTACCGGCATCGAGTCGGCACATGAGACCCTGCGGCTCACGGAATACGCCGCCGAGCTCGGCTACGACGCGGCCATGGTGCGCACTCCGCATTACTACAAAAAGCAGATGGTGCCGGCGAACCTGCTCGCTTTTTATCGCACCGTCGCCGACCGGTCCGCGCTGCCGATCATCATCTACAACTTCCCGCAGGCTACCGGATACGACATACCCGCCGAAGTGGTGATCGAACTCGCCGGCCATCCCAACATCGTCGCCATCAAGGAATCGAGCGGCAATCTCGACAAAGTGAAAAAGATGGTCGAAGGCACGCGCAAAATTAATAGGCAGGCCACAGTGACGGAAACATTCGAAGCCGTGACTCCACGCATGTTGAAGGCCGCAGCTGCAGAAAGCGAGAAACAGAGCAGGGAACTGATAAGCGTCGCCTCGCTCGCGGGCGAAGCGCCATCGCCCGTCCACGAAAGCGGCGCCGCAAGACCTTCATCCTCTGGCGTAACCGTCGTTGGCAAACTCAAAACACGGAAGAAGGAAGTGAGCTTTCAGGTCATGGTTGGCGCCGCCCACCAACTTGAACCGTCGCTCGGACTCGGCGCAGTTGGCGCCATTCTGGCCTTTGCCTGTCCTGCGCCCACCGCGTGTTACGAAATCTACGCCGCGCTCAAAGACGGAGACAATGCGCTCGCCCGCGAAAAACAAGAGCGCGTGAAACTGGCTTCCCAGCGCGTGATCAGCGAACTGGGTATTCCCGGCGTCAAGTACGCCATGGACCTTAACGGCTACTACGGAGGTCCTGCGCGCCTGCCATTCTTGCCGCTCTCGGGTGAGCAGAAAGCGGAGATCGAGAAATTGATGGTGGGAATCAGGAGTTAGATAGGTACGCTTTGCATTGCGCGACTTAAGGATCACAATGTCTAAGATTCTTGCCGTCTCCCTCTTTGCGATTGTTGTGACCAGCTCCCTCGCGGCGAAAGATGCGCCAACTCAGGTGATCAACTGGCCGCAGACTGGCTCCGCCGTTGTCCGCGTTACACTGGGCAAGTTTAAGGAGATCAGTTCTGTCGCGGGGCAGCACACTTACTTGATCGATACGATCGCCGAGAACTTGTGGAGTAAGAAGATTTCACACCTCGGCTTCAACCTCTATCTCTACGATAAGAACAGAGTCCGCATCGGCGATGGGTGGATTACTCTCGACGGCGTCGCTCCCGGACAAGCCGTAAAGTTCCTGACGACGGTTCATGCCCTCGGCACACCTGCATCGGTCGAGCTGGCCGTTAATTCCGTGCCTGCCGAGCTACAGCCGCTTGCTCCGCCGAAGAAGGTGGCGATTACCGTGAATTCCGTTCCGCAAGGCGCTGTGCTTTCGGTGGACGGCGCCGAGGCTGGGACCACGCCAAAGTCGGTGCAGTTAGCAGTGGGCAAGCACAGCCTTGGGTTCACCAAGGAAGGATTCAACACCGGGACGTTTCCTCTTGAAATCAGCCCTGACGACGTTTCCGGCGGCAGCGTCAGCTACGAACTCGGCAGTTCTGCCCACGACACATTGGAACTCCGCGATGGAACGCTTCTCAGCGGCGACCTGGTCTCTGTAAGCGGAATGGAGATACGAGTCCGGGTGGCGGGCACAATACAAACACTGGACCGCAATAAGGTGAAACGCATCCTCTTGACCGAGCGCGATCCGGCAGACTGAACGATTCGCAAAGCAAGCCGCAGGAACTCATCTCGCCTGCGGACGCGTGTGAGGGTATCATTGTTTTTTCTTGAGAAACGGCATCGCAATGGACAGTCCCATGGAAAACGCGGAGGCCAAGATCGGAGCGATTCCGCCCGACCGTTCCGCCCACCTGATGTGCCGGACGCCGTTATGGGGTGTGGCGGGCTTTCTCGGCTGTGCCTACTTCGCTTGGATTTCGTTTAGCCACGTCACTCGCCACGAATATGAATGGCCGCACGATGCCTGGACCACCGCGACCTACATCGTGTGGATCCTCTTGCTGGCAGGCTTGGCGCTCGACACGCGCTGCCTGCGCGAGAGATTATTTTTCGGCGTGCTGGTCGTCAATTTTGTGGTGGGCTGTGGATTGACGCTGTGGCGCAACGTTCCGCCGGCCGGTGTGCGCACGGCTCGAATCGGGACTGGCGCACTCTGGGGGCTGGCCGCGCTGATGAGTCTGACTACCATGGGAAGAGCGGAGCCTCGGAGAAATAACTGAAGGTGTCATCCTGAGCGAAGCGAAGGACCTCTGAATTTGAATCCGCCCCTATGCGTAGGTCTTTCGCTTCGCTCAAGATGACAGTTCAAATTGCGTCTAGGATTTACGGGGCGCGGCACCCCAGCTCAGGCATGGATCAAACTATGGACTTTGAAATCTCTCCCGGGCAGGTGAAGTCGCTGCAGACGAGCGGGGAAACATTTACGCTGCTCGATGTTCGCGAGGCTTGGGAATACGAGGCCGCGCGCATCGCAGGGGCGAAGCACATTCCGATGGGCGACATCCCGACGCGCGCTCACCAGGAACTCGACCCCGACGATCACATTGTGGTCGTGTGCCATCACGGGGTGCGCTCGTTGACGGTCACCAACTGGCTCCGCCAGCAGGGATACGAAAAAGTTCAATCCATGCGCGGCGGGATCGACGGCTGGGCGCGGACAGTGGATCCGAAAGTGCCGTTGTATTGAGAACAGAACGCCCGTCCCTCCACGAGGCTGCTATTCGCCGGCGGCCTTCGTGCCGGTTAGTTCGTTAACGAGAGCGTCGGCGCCATAGATTTTGCGGAGGGCTTCGATGATGCCCCGCGAATCTACCTGAACGGCGCGGGCCTGGCGATCGTCGTAATAGAAGTTCAAAACCAGCGACTGAATGTTGCCGTCGAAAATAATTCCTACCAGTTCGCCCGCCTTATTCACGGTCGGACTGCCCGAGTTGCCGCCGATGATGTCCGCGGTGGAAACACAATTCAACGGCGTTTCGAGATTGAGTTTCGATTTCATCTTCGGCCAACTGGCGGCGAGATCGTACGGAGGCTTGTTGCCTTGCTCCTCGGCATGTTGAAACGCTCCGGCGAAGGTGGTGAAGTAAGGAATTTTTTCGCCGTTCTCCTCGTAGCCCTTCACCGTGCCATAACTGAGGCGCAGGGTGAAGGTCGCGTCTGGAGGCTGGGTAAAGCCGGCTTGGGCAAAGCGCGCCCTGGCGATGGTTGCGCCGTCTCGCTGCACCACCGCATCGACCTCGTCGTCGAAGCGCTTGCGCACCGCCCGTGCCTCGCGATCCACATTGCGCATCAGGACGATCAGTGGATCCGTACTGGCATCCACTGCTGCTTTTCCACCCTCATAGAGTTGTTTGCGGACGGTCACATCGTCCAACTTTGTACCGGCGATCAACTGCTTAGCAGCTTCTTCGGGCGACCTGCCACTCAGCGATGCCTTCACCGCTGGATCTTCGGGGCCCAGCGCTTCCTGCATCTGGGCGCCCACGTGATGATTGGTAAATGCCAGGCCGTCGGCTGAGACGAACGAACCAGATCCTCCATTGTTAAAGCGCACCGACGAAAGCTGGAGATGGTCGAGCCATTCCTGCGTGGCGAGAAAGCCGTAGTCCTTCTGGACCCGATCTTTGGGGAAGGCGTTGTATAGCCACATACCCTCGTCGGCGAGCGCGAGAGGCGTTGCCAAGGCAAGGATGAAGCCGAACATGAGCAGTCTTGTCTTCATGAATTCTCCGCGGAGTACTGGGAATCCGCCAGAGACTATATGTACTCTGGTGGCAATGGGCAAAACAGTAAGTTTACGCCGCAGCCGCTTCCTGGCCAAACTTCCCGGCCAGGTAGTGGCTCAGTTTGCGAAACCATTAACCACCAAGGCCACGAAGGAAATATCTGAGACCGAAGGCCTTAGTGGTACTTCGTGTCCTTGGTGGTTCAGCCTCTTGTCGCCTGCATCGCGAAACTGAGCCACTACCCCGGCCAAGCGCGCTTGGAAACTGCCGCCCGTTTAGCGTATAAAAGAGGGTTGCCGCGCCGCGTATATTGTGGGGGGCCAGCAACCGATATCCATCCGCACTGCCAACGATGAACGAGGAGCCCATGTCCAGCGTTACGAGCCTGCATACCCCGAAAGGTCTGGAAGGGGTTGTCGTTACAACGTCCAGCATCTGCTATATCGATGGCGAGCAGGGAGTGCTGGCCTATCGCGGCTATGACATCCACGATCTGGCCGACCACTCTACGTTTGAGGAAGTCTGCCACCTGCTGTGGTTTGGACGCCTGCCCAACGCGGAGGAACTGAAGCATCTCAAGTGGCGCATGGCGGAGGAGCGCAAGCTCGACGCATCGATTTTTTACCGGCTGCAGTTGGTGCCGCAACACGTTCCTCCCATGGACGTGCTGCGTACGCTGGTTTCCGCGCTTTCTTATTACGACCCGGAATATGACAAGAACGATCACGACGCAAATATCAATAAGGCCATCCGTTTGACGTCGCAGCTGTCGATGTTGGTAGCGAACTACGACCGGATTCGCAAAGGCAAACCGGTGGTCTCGCCGGGCCGCGCCCTCTCGCACGCGGCCAATTTTCTGTTGATGTTGAACGGTGAATTGCCCACCGCCACGGCAGAACGAGCGCTGGATATTGCGCTCATCCTGCACGCTGACCATGAACTGAACGCTTCCACCTTTGCAGCGCGGGTTACGGCCGCGACGCTTTCCGATATGCACTCCGCGGTCACTTCCGCCATCGGCACGCTGAAGGGGCCGCTGCATGGCGGTGCTAACGAGGCTGTCTTCAAGATCCTGATGGAAATCGACGCCAACGGCGCCGACCCGGTCGATTATGTCAAAGGACTGCTCGCGCAGAAGAAGAAGATTCCGGGCTTCGGACATCGCGTGTACCACACGGAAGATCCTCGGGCCACGCACCTGCGGCAGATGTCGCACGATCTGGGGCATTCCAGTGGCAATCCCAAGTGGTTCGAATACTCCCAGAAGATCGAAGACTTCGTGCGGGCCGATAAGAAGCTCAACGCCAATGTGGACTTCTATTCCGCCTCCACCTACCACACCCTCGGTATCGAGGTCGACCTGTTCACGCCAATCTTCGCGGTTGCACGGGTCGGCGGCTGGACGGCGCACGTCATCGAACAACTCGACGACAACCGCCTGATCCGCCCGCGCGCGGATTACGTCGGGCCGGTGTATCCGCAGAAGTATGTGCCGGTGGAGAAACGCTGAACCAGCATTGAGTCATTGAATCATTGAGTCACTGAATCATTCAATCAATACCTCTACCCTGTGATTCGATTGCACCGATCGTCGCTACAACATCGGTACAATGGGAGCAGCATGACGCGCCGGGTCTATCTCGACAACAATGCCACGACTCCGGTGCTCCCCGAGGTACTGGAGGCGATGCGTCCATTCTTTGGCGAGCGCTTTGGCAACGCGTCGTCCATCCACCATCATGGACAGGAGACGCGGGCCGCCGTCGAGCGCGCCCGCGAATCGGTGGCTCGACTGCTGGGCTGCCGGGCTTCTGAGGTCGTGTTTACCGGCGGCGGTACGGAAGCCGACAATTTGGCGATATTCGGTATAGCGCAGGCGGGCGACCACGTTATCTCCTCGACCATCGAGCATCATGCGGTCCTCAATGCCTGCAAGCATCTGGCGGCAAACGGATTCGAAGTCACCTACGTTCCGGTGGATGGCCGCGGCCTGGTAAATCCGGAGGATGTGGAGCGCGCGCTCCGGCCGAATACGAAGTTGATCACGATTATGCTCGCCAACAACGAGACCGGCGTGGTGCAACCCATCGCCGAGATCGGGAAAATTGCCGCCGAGGCCGACGTGTATTTCCACACTGATGCGGTGCAGGCGGCGGGGAAGATCGCGATCGACGTCAACAAGATCGGCTGCGATCTGCTGACCATTTCCGGCCACAAGTTTCACGGGCCGCAGGGGGTGGGCGCGCTGTATGTTCGCAAGGGAACCCGGCTTGAGCCGATGCTCTATGGCGGGAGTCATGAACGCTCCCGCCGCGCTGGGACGGAGAACGTTCCGGGCATCGTCGGTTTGGGCAAGGCGGCGGAGTTGGCGCTCGCGGGCTTCGAACGCGGCGACGAGATTAAGATGGCCGCTGCGCGCGATCATCTCGAAAGGGAACTGCTCGAAATCGAAGCGACAGGCTTAAACGGCGCTGGCTCGAATCGCGAACGTCCGCCGCGAGTGCCCAATACGACGAACGTCTATTTCGATGGCATCGAAGGCGAGGCGCTGGTCATCGCGCTCGACTTGAAGGGGCTGGCAGTCTCGACCGGCGCGGCGTGCTCGTCCGGAGCGATCGAGCCATCGCACGTATTGACCGCGATGGGGCTGAGCCGCGACCGCGCGAAAGCCAGCATTCGCTTCAGTTTTGGGAAACAGAATACGCGCGAGGATGTGGAGTTCGCCCTGGGGTTGATTCCGGAGACGGTCGCACGGCTGCGGGAGCTGTCGCCGGTGTGGACGAAGAGCGCTGTTAGCACTTAGCATTTAGCACTTAGCATTTAGCCAAATCGGGATCGTGAACAGCTAACGGCTAAGTGCTAATTGCTAAATGCTAGCTTCCGAAACCATCGCCGTTGCCATGTCGGGAGGAGTGGACTCTTCCGCCGTCGCGGCCATGCTGCGCGCCGAAGGGCGCAACGTCATCGGCCTGACCATGCAACTCTGGAATCAGCGTCGTCTGGCCGGACACGAAGGCATGCCCGAATCGGTGCAGGGCCGCTGCTGTTCGATCGACGATGTCTACGATGCCCGCCGTGTTGCCGAGGCGCTGGGCATTCCCTACTACGTGGTCAATCACGAAGAGCGCTTTGAGCGCGATGTGGTGCGGCCGTTCGTTGAGGAGTATCTGGCTGGGCGCACGCCCATCCCCTGCAGCCTCTGCAACAATCACTTGAAGTTTGACCAGTTACTTATTGTGGCACAGCAGATTGGCGCTGAACAGATCGCCACCGGCCATTACGCCCAAGTGGTCTTCGACGAGCAGCTTGGCCGCTGGCTGCTAAAGCGCCCGGCCGACAAATCCAAAGACCAGACTTACTTTCTCTTTGGTCTTACGCAGGAGCAACTGAGCCGAACTCTGTTTCCTCTCGGAGGCATGACCAAGCCCGAGGTGCGCGAACTTGCCCGCAAGCACGGCCTCGCGATCGCCGAAAAGCCCGACTCGCAGGAAATCTGCTTCGTCCCCGGCGGCGACTACAAGCGTTTTCTCGAAGCCTATCTCAGCGAGCAGGGAGACCAGCCGGCGGGAATTTCCAGCAAGACGACTGCGGGTGAGATGGTCACGACCGACGGCAAGGTGATCGGCGAGCACGCCGGCGTGCACAATTTCACGGTCGGACAGCGCAAGGGACTCGGCGTGGCCACGGGCTCGCCGCTCTACGTGATTCAAATCAGGAATGACACACGGCAAGTGGTGGTGGGAAAAGACGAGGAGCTTTACTCCCGCACTCTCCGCGCCCGCCGGGTGAACCTGATCTCGAAGGCCGAACTGCGCGAGCCCACGCGAGTCGCAGTGAAGATCCGTCACAAGCATCAACCGGCGCCAGCCATGATTGAATGCGCGGGGCCGGACCAAGTCCAGGTCACCTTTGACGAGCCGCAGCGCGCTCTCACCCCAGGTCAGGCCGCGGTCTTTTACGATGGCGACATTGTGGTCGGCGGCGGTTGGATAGAGAACTCCAAGTAGAGAAGCGGCTTGCCCCGTCCCCCTCCGCA
>Ga0265316_10003076_pt1 | contig 17019 bp, 17 predicted proteins | sample 4522metaG_FD_202092 | JGI IMG/M metagenome (GOLD analysis project Ga0265316, IMG submission 202092) | Rhizosphere microbial communities from Carex aquatilis grown in University of Washington, Seatle, WA, United States - 4-5-22 metaG | ecosystem: Host-associated > Plants > Roots > Rhizosphere >...
TCTTAATACCTGTCGATCTGAAAGTGAGTTTTGGATGGTTCTCAGCATCAAAAAAGTCAGGCGACTTTAAATGATTGTCCCTGTCATGCTGGTTGGTATTAATACTTTCCACATCGGCTGAAAATTCTACTTCAGCATCAGAAAAATCATCAGATGAAGAATAAACCACTCCTTCGAAATTGTCGAACCCGCCTGTAACTGTAGAAATTACAAGGTGCCTTACCTTAAAATGTATTTCACTATGCCCAGGGTCAATAACCCATTTTGTTTTTTCTTTTATTTCCATTACTTTATTATTTTGTTTATGAAGCAAAATTAAACCATGGCCCAATGGCCGGCAATGGAAAAATCAAGGTTTGAATAGTAAAAATAAAGGTAAGATTAATGGGTAGATACTTCTTTAAATTCCTGGAAAGAATATCCTGTATAGTTTTTAAAGAATTTGCTAAAATGTGAAGGGTCGTCAAATCCAAGGTTGTAACCGATCTCTTTTATGCTTTTATTTGTAAAAACACACATTCTCTTTGCTTCGAGAATAAGCCTGTTTTGAATAAAATCTTTTGCCGATACCTTCAATGATGATTTAATGACTTCATTAAGATAACCAGGAGTTACATTCAGTTGGTCGGCATATTTCTTCACTTGGTGCCATTTAGTGTATTGTTCTTCGACAACATTTCTAAAACTCTGAACTAAAGTTCTTCCCACCTCAAGACTTTGCGAATTTGCTCCCGGAAAAAGAGAACAAAGATTATTGCATTCTATTAAAAACAATTTTAAGTATGCACCAATAGTTTCATATTTCATTTCATTTTCAGAATGAAAAGCATTTAACATGCCTGAAATAAATACATTAAGTTTTTCCTTTTTATCTTCATTAACAAGGAGAGGTGGAGTTTCACTAATGTCATTAAATAATTTAAGATTTGAAATAAAATTCTCATTGATACTGTTTTTTTGTAGAAATTCAGGAGAAAAAAGTATTACCATACCTGTAGGATTTGGATCAGTGACAACCTGATGTACCTGGCCGGGACTAACAAAGAAAATATGTTGAGGTTGAATTGGATATTCCTTAAAATCAATAATATGTTTTCCTGTTGCAGTATAAGAAAATAATATGGTATAATAATTATGTCTGTGAGGGTTATCGGCTATCCCACTGGAATATTGGTCTATTTCTTCCATGGTCCGGATGGCAAAGGAAACCATTTCGCCATTATGCTTCAAATCCAGGTTTTCAATTTTATCTCTCATTTATTTATCTTCAATTCTCGACAGAAAAACTATATTACTTTTAATTATGGTACCCGATTTTCAACGATTAAAATTAATCAAAAACCATAACTGATAAAAGAAATAATTTTCAAATTGCAATTAGAATTTTTAAGAAATTGAATAGAACTAATATTTTGGTATGTAATTTGTTTTAAAATTGTTAAAATTCTATAATTATGAAATCAATTTTAATATTCTTAGTCCTTTTTGTTGAAATAAATATATTCTCCCAGAATGATTCTATTGAAAAAGCTATCATTTACGGGAAAGTCAATACAGGCAAAATGGAACTGGAAGATTTCCAGTCCCTCGGTTTAAAATGGAATAAAAAGATTAAGGAAATAAACGGTTATCCAGAAATTCCATTTGATGATGAGGGCAAAGTTCATTTTACTTTTCAGATCGATTATCCGCAAATGATGAAAAGAACTCTTTTCGATCGGATAATGGAATGGTGTTGCATTAATTATGGACCGGATACCAGAAATTATTATAATGATCTTTATGAAGGAAAAATAATTATTCCAGGATATTTTAGTTTATCTATACCAAATCCATGGTGCAACCCAATAGCGTGTTACCACAGTATTGTTTTTACTGTTTTAGATGAGAAAATTTATGTTGAACTAATAAATATAGAATATCAAAATATTTTTTCAGATTATGAAATCGTAGATTCACAATCAGGAAGATTGCCAATTAATGCATTTTTCCCAATAATTTTAAGGAAGAGCAATCAATGGGATACGATTTTTAAATTATTATCAACAACCAAAACACAAATCGATGATATTCTAAAAAGTTTAGATAAATATTTAATGGAATATAATTCAAAATATTAATCCGGGATATCATATTAATTCCATTATTATTAGAAATAGATTTTTATTATTTCTTAATAATATAAATATTTCATCCATTTAACACTTGAAGGCATAATCTTTGCAGGAATACTAATTTGAAATAAAATTCATTACCATGAAAAAGTTTAAAAGTGAATATATATTGGCATTAGGAATAGCTTTAATTACCTTAATTTCCTGTTCTTCTACCTACAATTTTCGAATTGACGTTTTAAAACCGGCAATTGTTCCAATTCAATCCGATATTAAAAAGATTATTATCATCAATTATAGTTATGTGCCGGGTAACCTGGTTTTAAAGGATTTTGATATATCTTATTATGATGAAATTGATAGCACCATAGCCTGGCAATATATTAATTCAATAACTGAATTTTTAAAAAAGTCACCCCGCTTCCAGTTAAAAAATATTTATAAGGCATCTAAACCTTTGAATAACCAATATAAAAGTTTTGATTTTCAACTTGCAGATAGTTTATGCAAAAATGATGACGCTGATGCAGCTATAATCCTCGAAAGTTTTTCAATAAACATCATGAATAAAAGTAATAAAACGAATTCACTTAATAAAGAAACCGCATTTTTATCAGGATCTGATGAAATATATCCTGAAGAAAAACCCGATTCCTCAAAAAAAGTAACCAAGTTAATAAATAAGTCTGATTATGATTTCTCCAAGGTGATATCCATAAAAAATACTTCCTGTTGGGAAATTTATAGTCCTTCATCACACAGGATAATTGATAAAAAAATTATTAAAAATTATTATAACAGGATTAATAGCAGAAGCTGGTCCTATAATACAAGTGATAATAATCTTATCAACCTGATTTTATCATCGTGCGATAAAGCAGGAAATGAATATGGGCATAGAATAGCACAAGAATGGGTACCGGAACAAAGATATGTTTATAGGTCACAAAATTCAAGTTTCAACGAAGCTCTCATTTATGCAAAAAACAATAATTGGACACAGGCAATTGAAATTTGGAAAAAATTTGTCAGTGAAAAGGATTTAACAACTGCATCGTTTGCGGCATATAATATTGCAGTAGGATACGAAGTAAAAGACGATCTGGATATCGCTATAGAATGGGCATCGCAATCTTATCTATTACAAAAAAATGAAGAAACAGTCAAATATATTTCCCTTTTAGAAAAAAGAATAAAGGATAAGAAAAAATTGTTAGAACAAGTTAATTTTGGAAAACCCTCAATGGAAATTTGAGGATTTAAACTTTAAATATCTTATTTTTTTCGTTTGACAAATTACCTGTTTTGTTGATTTAAACTTAACCTATTTGAAAACAGCGCATACTGATACTTGCATTCTGAATTTCCTCAAAAATGAATTTAAGTTCTTCTTTTTTCTCGGATAACCCTAAAGTATAAAGCATAGGCAAGTAATGATCATTAGTGGGGATTGATAATTTTGCCGCCTGTCCTAATGTATCATAATTAATTAAATCTTCAAATTCTCTTTTAAGAAGTTTCATTTTTACTATTTCATCAAAATCTATCGCCCAATCAAATGGTTTTGCTTCCAAATCAAAGTCCATCTTATAAAGATTATGAACTATATTGCCGCTACCAATAATTAGAACACCTTTTTCGCGTATAACTGTTAGTTCGGTTGCAAGTTTAAAATGAAAATCCGGAGACTTAGATGCATCGATACTTAATTGAAAAACCGGAATTGTGGCTTCTGGAAACATATGTTTCAGGACTGTCCATGCCCCATGATCAAGTCCCCATTGTTCATCATCGATTAGTTGAGTGGCAGAAACGAAATGTTTTAATTCTTTTGCCAACTCAGGATACCCAGGGGCAGGATATTGAATCTGGTACAATTCTTCAGGGAATCCTCCAAAATCATGAATTGTCTTTGGTTTTGCAGATACCATTACATGTGTTCCGTTTGTGAGCCAATGAGCCGAAACAACAAGGATTGCATTGGGCTTTTCTTTAAATGATTTTCCTAAGCCACTCAGGCTTCTGGTGAAAGAATTGTCCATAATTACATTCATTGGATTTCCATGTCCAATGAAAATGACAGGAAACCGGCTGGTCAGGTTAAAATTTTTCGATAAACTATTAAATTCTTTTAAACTCATAATATTTAATGCAATTGGGGCAAGTATTATTGATTTTATAAATTTCCTTCTTTCCATCATTCAATAAAATAATAGAAATTTCCTTATCAAATAAGGAATTTGTTAAGTCAATTATAAAATAAATGTATTTTATTTCTTACTTTGATATTCCTATAACCCCACAGGCAACACGGGCACCCGCATTACCGGTAGGCTGTGTTTTCAGGTCATCTTCATTCTTATGGATAATTACTGACCTTCCGATTATAGAATGTTCCCCTTCGAATGATATCATGGAATCGAAATATTCAAGATGAGCATTACCCTCACCATCGGCTTCGATATTTCCCAGATCGCCGGTATGACGAGTCATATCAGTTGGGGCGCCATGGTTTTTACCTTCAGGATTAAAGTGCCCGCCGGCAGAAGTTCCATCTGAAGCAGTGCAATCTCCACATTCATGAATGTGAAAGCCATGTTTTCCTTTTGTCAAACCATGCAAATCCACTACAATCTTAATACCCGATTCTGATTGATAAAAAGTAACGGTACCACTTACATTATTTCCTGCCGTAGGATAAAGAATACAAACAGCTTTTTGAAATTTAGTTACATTAGCTTTTGGCATCTGCATGTCTGACTTCATTTCCTGAGAATAAGTTAAAAAAAATAACAGGAAGAGAAGTAAAGCCGAAAATAAAATTTTATTAATTTTCATAACATGATATTTTAGTTATTAATTATATCTTTATTATCACATTACAAACAGAATATTTAGTAAAATGTTCACGATTAAGCCGTTTTTCTGTACCGCCAAACAGAAAGACTCAGCATGACTAATCCAAAAATAAAAAGACTTCCAATCTCAGTCAAAATATCAAAAAAACCTGAACCTTTAAGCATTATCATTCGCACACTTCGCATGAAGTAATAAATTGGGTTAATCCTGTCGACCCATTGTGCCCATAAGGGCATACTTTCCACTGAAGTAAATATGCCACTCATCATAATACAGACAATTAACATAAAAAACGTTACAAACATTGCCTGCTGCTGTGTATCAGCTAAAGTTGAAATCAACAGACCCAGCGATAAAACGACTAAAAGATAAATAGCAGCAACACCAAACAACAACCACAAACTGCCAACCATAGGAACATTAAAAAGAATTTTTCCAATTGCCAATCCAAATGCAAGTTCTAATAATGCAAGTATCCAGAAAGGTATTAATTTCCCTGCAATGAACTGATATTTACGAATGGGGGTAACATTGATTTGCTCTATAGTTCCCAATTCTTTCTCCCTTACTAGATTTATTCCCGATAAAAGTGTTCCTATTACAGTCACAAGTATAACCAGTATAGCCGGAACCATGAAATTCTTATAATTAAGCTGTGGATTATACCAAAATGAATTGGTTATATTGATATTTAACAGTGGGTTAATGTTTTCAGATTTACCTGCTATAGAGGTTATTACTTCCATATTATAACCTGTTGTAATATTTTGAATATATGCATAAGAAATACCAGCGACCATACCATTTATCGCATTAATAATTATTTGGATTTTGGAAGAATTCTCCCTGATCAGATGTCTTTCAAATCCTGACGGTATTTGAATTATTACATCAATTTTCCCATTCATGAGTTCATCCTCTGCCTTTTCCATCGAGAATGTATTCAATTCAACAATGTAAAAAGGCGAACCGGTATATTTACCTATCAGCTTTCGTGATGTCTGAGATAAATCCTTGTCCACTACTGCTAACCTGATATTTTTCATTTCCATTGTAGCAGCATTAACAAGAATAATGAGCTGAATAATAGGAACAACAAATATTATAGGCATCATCGACTTATTTCGAAATACCTGGATGAATTCTTTTCTGATTATGTAAAAAATAGTTCGCATGGTTCAGTTATAGTTCATTCTTGCCGGATATGGAATACATCAAAATTCATATTAAGCTTTTTCACTTTTTTATTATATTTCAACTATAAGTCAATTATTCCAACCTGACTTTAAATTTCCTGGCAGCAGCAACAATTAATAAAATTGTCATACCAGCTAAAACAAGGGTTTCCTTCCAAACATAAAAAAATCCTGTTCCCTTCAGCATAATACTTTTTAAAATTATGATGAAATATTTAGGCGGCATAAGCATGCAAAGCCATTGAAGTATCCGTGGCATGTTTTCAACAGGAAAAATAAATCCCGATAATAATATAGTAGGCAACATGAGTGCAACTAATGAAACTGTCATTGCAACCTGTTGACTTCTGGTCGTTGTTGAAATTAATATTCCTAATGATAAGGCAAGTAAAATAAAAAGTAAACATTCTGCCATTAATAACAGGATGCTTCCCTGAACAGGGAGTCCGAATACAATATAGCCCAACAATACTATAACAGATGCGTCGATAAAGGATAATACCACATATGGGGTTACTTTTCCTATAATTATTTGAATAGGTTTTAAAGGAGAAACCAACAATACCTCCATGGTTCCGAGCTCTTTTTCACGAACAATGGAAATCGATGTCATAAGGGCACAGATTAACATCAATATCATTGCCATAGTCCCAGGTACAAACATAAAAACACTTTTTAATTCGGGGTTATAGACCATCCGGACTTCAGGAACTATCTCATATGGCAGTTTTTGTTTCTGATTCAGTTCGTTTAAGTATGTCCTGATTATGCCAAAAGTGTAGTTCGAAGTTAAGTTGGCAAAATTGGCATCGGAAGCATCGGATATAATTTGTACTATTACATTATGCTCCTTTCCCAGTTTTTTACCAAATTCCGGTCCAAATACCACAACTTCTTTTACAATGCCCTTTTTAAAAGCTTTATCAATTTCTCCGTCTGTTTTAAGATTGCCATAAAGTTTAAAGTATCCTGATGAAACCAGCCGGTCTATTATTTCACGCGTTATTTCATCTTTTGACTGATCGAGTACTGCAATTCTGACATCTTTTATTTCATTTGTAATTACATAACCGAAAATAAGCATCAACGCGAATGGCATACCAAATAAAACGGCCATAGTCCTTTTATCACGAAAAATATGATAACTTTCTTTAATTACAAATCCAAGAAACTTTCTCATTTAAATTTTTATAGTTTGCTTCTGTTAAAGATAATTTCCTTAATTTTCAGATAATCGATTTCATCAAAACCATTAATAACCAAATTGGCAATTTTTATTTTGTCAGGCGAAAAACTCGTAGTTATGCCAATTACTTTCATACCTGCTGCAATGGCTGCTTTTATTCCATAAATAGAATCTTCAATAACTGCACAATATTTTGGTTCAATCCCAAGTTTTTGTGAGGTAACAATGAAAACCTCAGGATCAGGTTTTCCTTTTGAAATAAATGATTCATCGATAAGTACATCGAAAAAGCCGCGAATATCAAGCTTATCAAGTACAAAATTCAAATTTTCTGTAGGACCCGAAGTTGCAACAGCAAGCTGGACATTATTCTTTTTTAAATTGAAAAGTAATTTCAATAATCCTTCCGGGGCTTTAATTTGTTTATCAAATATTTCGCGGTATAAGGCTTCTTTTTCAATGGCAATTGATTCTATTTTTCCTTTGTCTTTGATTCCCATTAACTTTTTAACAAAAATTTTATTAGTTCCTCCAAAAATACTTTTGATTTCTTCCTTTGTCGTTTTATAACCATAACGGTCACAAATCATTCTCCATGTTTCATTATGAACTTCACTATTATCAACAAGTACTCCATCCATATCAAAAATAACGGCTAATTTTTCTTTCATCATATTAAATTATTCAATATTTCTTGCAATTTTATAAAATACCTCATCCATATTTGATGCATTGTATTTAGTTTTGAGGGCTGAAGGTGAATCTATATCTGAGATACGGCCATCGGACATTATGCATACCCTATTACAATATTCTGCTTCATCCATATAATGTGTGGTAACGAAAACAGTTATTCCTTCAGCAGACGCCTGATAAATCATATCCCAGAACTGACGGCGGGTAATAGGATCGACCCCCCCTGTAGGTTCATCAAGAAAAACCAAATCTGGTTTGTGAAAAACAGCAACTGAAAAGGCAAGTTTTTGTTTCCATCCTAAAGGAATATCCCTGATTAGTTTATTGCGATCATTTTCTAATCCCAGTTTTAGAAGTAATTCATCAGTTCTTTGTTTGATTATTTTTGACCTGATTCCATATATACCGGCATAAAATTGGATATTTTCAAAAACAGTAAGATCATCGTATAAAGAAAATTTCTGGCTCATATAACCGATATTCCTTTTAATATCTTCACTTTGAGTATAGGCATTGAATCCTGCTACCAGAACATCACCTGAAGTTGGCGAAGATAACCCGCATAAAATCCGGATAGCCGTAGTTTTTCCTGCACCATTTGCACCAAGGAAACCAAATATTTCACCTTTATAAACTTCGAATGTCAAATGATCATTGGCAACAAAATCACCAAACTTTTTTACAAGATTATTTACTTTTATTATTATTTCCTGATTTTTCAAAATTGGTCGTGGTTAAATCCTAAAAATATTTTAATTTTCCTCCTCGCCTGCCATCGATTTCATGAAACAATCTTCAATTCCGGGTTCAATTTGTTTTATTTCCACATTTGTATGTCCTTTTTTCAAAAGGTAGTCGTATAATTCATCCTGATTTACAATTCCTTTTCCTGAATAATGGATATTTTGTCCAAATAAATAAGCGTTTTCACATTGACCAAAGTATAAAATATCATTTTTTAGGGAATATAGATTATTGCCATGAATGGAATAAAGTGGTTTACCAAAAAGTTTAATTATGTTTTGAGGAGTTTCAATAGCCATAATTTGTCCCTTTTGGATTAATGCTACACGATCGCAAAGGCTTGCCTCATCCATATATGGGGTTGAAACAACAATTGTAATTCCCTTTTGCTGAAGACCTTTTAACATTTGCCAGAACTCTTTTCTCGAAACAGCATCTACCCCGGTTGTAGGTTCATCAAGGATCAGGACTTCAGGTTTATGAATTAAGGCACATGACAATGCGAGTTTTTGCTTCATACCCCCTGAGAGCTTTCCTGCAATTCTGTTTTTGAAAGGTTCGATGTGCGAATAGATATCTTTTATTAATTCGTAGTTTTCCTCAAGTGTTGTTCCAAATATAGTTGCAAAAAAAGTCAAATTTTCTTCAACAGATAAATCCTGGTACAACGAAAAACGTCCGGGCATATATCCAAGGATTTGTCTCAATTTCTTGAAGTCTTTTACCGTATCATAACCCTTGATAATAGCCCAGCCTGAATCGGGAATCAATAATGTCGTCAATATTCTGAAAATTGTTGTCTTTCCTGCCCCGTCAGGTCCGATAAAACCAAAAAGTTCATTTTCATTAATAGTAAAAGAAATATCTTCAATTGCCTTAATGCCAGAATAGGACTTATTTAATTTATCGACTTCTATGGTAATCATAAAACTTAAAATTTGACTTCTCCAGGCATTCCTATTTTTAATGAACCATCATTTGACACATCAACTTTTACGGCATATACAAGGTTCACACGTTCATCTTTGGTTTGAATAATTTTAGGGGTAAACTCTGCCTGCTGAGAAATCCAGCTGACACTGCCTTCAAGTTGACGGTTTTTATTTTCATTTTTATCAATAAATACTTTCACCTTCTGCCCTATTTTAACATTGGGCAACTGGGCGCCGGAAATATAAACCCTCAACTTCAGCATTGATAAATCTGCAATTTTATAAAGACTTTTACCCGGAATGGCTATTTCCCCGGGTTCAATATATTTTTCCAAAACAGTACCATTTACCGGATTACTTATAATTGATTTTATAATTTGATCTTCAACTTGTGCGACCTGGTACTTAATCGCTTTAATTTCACCGGCTATGGATTGGTTTTGTGTCCGTGTAGATAAAACCTGGCTATTCAAAATATTAAGTTGACCGTTAATATCATCGAGTTGTTTGGATGGAGCAGCATTGGCGTTAACAAGTTTGCTAAATCTATCCTGGTCACGCATTAAAGTTATTTTTTGTTCTTCCTGCACCTTTATCTGTGATCCTACCTGTATTAATTTTGCTGCAGCAGATTCAAGCTGGGCAATTAATTGTTGTTTCTTAAGGTAAAGTGGAATTGTATCAATATAACCGACAGATTGTTTTTTATTAAGTTTGTTCCCTTCTTCTAAATTAAATTGAAGAATTTTCCCCTGGGCTTCAGCACTGACAATTATTTCAACAGCTTCGAAATTGCCATATGCATCTGATTTGTCGTTTCCATTGCTGCAGGAAATAGCAAAAATTGTAAGTGGAATGAGTAAATAATTATTTTTCATGATGTTTATCAATTCTTTTTATAATAAATAATTTTTTTTACTAAATAAAAAATTCGGATCAAAATTTTTATGCCTTTAATTTTTCAAATTTTCTCATTTTCAATTAAATTCATGTTCATAATGTTCCTTTTATGGTGAGGTAATTTGCTTTTTCCTGAACCAATTGTATTTTATGAGATTGTAATTGAATCCTTGACTGTGTTTCAGCATCAAGGTCATTTATATAATCAGGAACTGCAATTACACCCTGATCGAGTTTAAAAGAAGAATGATTTGTTATATTTATTCTTAATACCAGAATATTACTATCCGAAATAAGGGATTTCTCGAGCTGGTTAATTCGTGCCTGGCTATTATAGAGAGAAATGCGCAGGTTTTTTTCCAGGGCAAGTTTACGGGAATTAAACATGTCCTTTTGAATTAGAAGGGATTGTCTGTTATTCGATGTCTGATTCCAATCCCAGATAGGCCATTTCAAACTTAATCCAATAAGGTAAAACAATTCAAAATCATTTTTTAGCATATTTAATCCTGGTCGTCCATATCCACCTTCTGAAAAAGCATAAATATGAGGAATTCGTTGAGATTTATAAAGTTTATCTGAAAAATCGAGACTGGTCTTCTGGGCATCTAAACCCTTTAATTCTGCTCTCTGAAATGTTCCCATATCAGTTATTTCAAGTGCAGGAATTTCGATAACAAGACTGTCATTTAAATTTTTATTTGTAAGTTCACTAAGCTCTAAAATACCTGATTTATAAGAAATATTAAGTTCATCTATCTGTTGCTGGCTTTTAAGTATTTCAATTTTAATATAATCTAAATCCGATTCTTGTAATATCCCATCATGAACTGCGGCTTCAATACTTTTTTGACGTTCCAGCAAAGTGTACTTTACACTTTCAAGTAATTTAATGTTAACCTTGAGAACCAGTAAATTGAAATAAACCTGATTTACCTGTTCTGTTATTTTATGAAGTTCGCTCTCATTCTGGAACATATCTGATTCCAAAGTGGAATTGGTAATTTTTTTCTGAGCTGCGGCACTTCCACCATCGTAAAGCATTTGATTAACATCAATTGTAGCCTTATACTGATCTCTGGAAGTTCTGAAGCTTGCCGGGTTTATTGGAGTGCCTTGTGTTAACCTACCAACAAGCGCCTCTGGCAATTGTGTTACATCGCTTTGGTAAGTTGCCTGTGCATTTGCATTTAGTTGCGGCAACCACTGGGTATTTGTGTTTTTAATTTTCAATTCAGAATTGTCGATAATTCGTTGCTTATCCTGAAAATAAGGATGATTTTCCCTTGCCAGTTTTATGCAATCGAAAAGACTAAGTTTATTAAGGTCCTGAGCCTGCAAAAACTGAGTTATAAAAAAACAAAATATTATATTTTTCCTCATTTGACCAGCTTTATAATTTATGAATCAGGATTTCTTTTAATAAAATTCATTATAATATTAACTATGAAAAGTGGCATAGACTGCTACCTTTTAATTGAATTGATAATAAAAGCTGCAACTTCTTTTTTTCTTGATTCAAGAAATTCCTTATATTTTTTCTTATCATTTTTAAATATTACTCCCATAAGAATTGGTTTTGCTATAAAAGGAAATATGCAAAGTCCAATAACATTGACAATTAATTGTTCTGGATCTATTGGCTTAATATTTCCCTTTTTAATTTCATATTTTACAATTTCGGCAAACTTACCAAAAGCATTATTTTTAACTATTCCAGTTTTATTGCCAATCAAATCAACAACCCGTTGGGGATGCCGGTTTAATTCATGAATTATAAAAGACGGGATTTGAGGATTCCGCATAATAAAGTCAATGTAATGTTCGATAAAGAATTCAACCTTTTCAACCAAAGGTGCGTCAGTTTCCAGCATCCCTGTAATTTTAGGAATAAAATCCCCAAATACTTTTTCAAATATTGCATCGAACAATTTTTCCTTAGTTCTGTAATAATAGTGCAATAAAGCTTTATTTATACCTGCCTTTTCAGCAATTTCCTGCATTCTGGCGCCATCAAATCCTTTAGCAGTAAATACTTCTTTGGCTGCCTCAAATATTACATTTTCTGTACTTTTTTCTTTAGCGGCCATGACAATTAACCAAAAAGTTAAACTAAAAAATTTAAATTTTCGACCAAAATTAAAAAAACTATTTTTTATTAACCAGAAGTTTTAATAAAAATTTAACTATTTGGTTAAAATATTTTATAATAATTTGAATTCTTTGATATTTACAATAACTGAATTTTAATTTATTTGATATTTGTAGTTATTTAGTTCGAAAGACTAAAGACTATTCTTACATTGAAACATTTTTATAAAGGTTTATTGTTTTGGAATTAATTAATATTGTCAGACTAATTGATTCGAATTTTGCTAATTTCCTGACAGTCTATAGTCTAATCAACCTAAAATAATATCATATTTGTTTAATCAATATTTATTTTATATTTGTTCGTTTTAGTTCACTAATGGCTTTAGTAAAATGGCAAAAAAAATATTATTTTTTCTATTAGCAATCGGGTTGTCTATAATTGCCACTTTTATTCGACAATTTTCATCTCCGGATAATCTTTATAAAGCATATGCTAATATTAATAATAATATTTATTCATTTAAACTGCCGGTAGTTCGCGAGAGTAATGAAGTTAATGAGAAATTTCCTATTGAAATTTATTTGTCAGATACCGCTGTGAAAGGAAAATTATTTTATAAAAAATTAAATATTAAGGAGAAATGGCACGAAAATAATCTCATAAGGATGAATGATAATTTAATCGGCGTTTTACCTTTTCAAAAACCAAATATTAAAATTCAATATTATCTTGAATTAAAATCAAACGGAAAAACATACCAGGTAGCTAAAAACAATCCTGTAATTTTCAGATTTCAGGGAAAAGTGACAAAATATATTCTTTTTCCATATAATATTTTAATGTTCTTGGCATTAATTTTTTCTTGTTATTCAGGAATATTAAGCATTTTTAATTTGGGTTCTTTTATAAAGTATTCAAAGGTCACTTTTTATCTTTTTTTATTTGGTGCATTGATATTTGGATTTTTGGTACATCTGATTTCTTTCAGTCACCTGTTTATAAAAATAGCAACCTATAATGATCTCACTTTTTATAAAAATTTATTGATATTTATATTCTGGCTTGGTATTTATTTATTAAATAAAAGAATTCAACTGCGATATATCACTTTTGTTATATCAGTTATTACATTAATTCTCTATTGCATTCCCCAAAATCTGATTATTAATATTTTTCTTTAAATTAATAATTCTATTCTTCCGTGAAGTTCATTTATCTTATCGTTTGCATTTTTTTATTTAAAGGAATCTTTTTTTCTCAAAATGAAAAGATATTAGAAAAATTTAAGAATTATCCCTTTAATGATACTACTATTATTATTTCTAACGTAAAGGTTGATTTTCTTTTTCCAAAATCTGAATTAAAAGGTACAATTTTAGTCCTGCCAGGATGGAACTTTGAAAGGAATGATATATGCAAAAAATCCAATTTTTGTGAATTAGCAAGAAATAATGGTTATATTCTGGTTATGCCAGATATGAAGAAAAGCATTTATATTAAAGAATTATTCCCTGAAACCAGGACAGATTGGCGCTCCTATCCTACTCTACTGTGGCTGACAGATACAATGATCCCATGGATACAACAACATTTTAAAATACTAATGAGCAAACAAAAAAATTTTCTTTTCGGTATTTCAACCGGAGCCAGAGGTGTAGCTATGATATCTCTTTATTCTGATAACATTTTTCTTGCCGGCGCTTGTCTTTCCGGCGACTATAACCAGGTAGAAATGAAAAATGACAATCTTGTTCGCGGATATTGCGGAGATTTTGATAAATTTCCTGATCGTTGGAATGGAGTTGACAATCCTTCTAAAAATGCTTCGAAATTAAAAATACCCCTCTTTCTTGCCCATGGTAAAGAAGATAATATTGTACCCTTTTCGCAAACAACAGATTTTTTTACTAAAATCGTAAAGCTAAACCCGGACCTGGGACATGAAATTGATATAAAGGAAAATTCCGGTCACAATTATGAATTTTGGAGCTTGGAATATGAGGCAGTTTTTATTTTTTTTGAAACACATTCCAGATAAATCTGAAAAATTTATTTATAAAAAGCTAAGCTCTATAATCACTTTATTCGATTTTAAATAAAGTATCAAAAATATCAGACTTTTTAATAAGAATATTTTCATCAGAATTACTTTTAATTTCAGAAATGTGAATCAGTCCAAACCAAATAAGGAACCTTTCGAAAGAGCGCAATTTGAAACATTGATCAAAATAATCACTTATAACATATTTTTCTGATTCATCCGAGTTAGGCAGGACCCCTCCAAAAGCATTAATATATTTTTCCGTGTAAAAATCGAATCTGCGCGGAATATTTCCATAACGCGCAATCAAATCAATTAAATAGGCGAACCCGAACTGGCCAATATTATTATCGCCATAACTATCATTGAACGACCAATTAAATTTCATTGTAAAAGCCTCAAAAAGTTCGAAAAACAAATCTGAATGAAGTTGATGCGTTAAAAAACGGTTTCCCTTGCGGGTTAAATTTAATTCTTGTTTTCGGGTTTTAACAAGGCCTGTTAATTCTGCTAATACCCATGCATTTGTTACAGACAACGATTCTGAAATACGCTGTATTTTTATTGATTTATGTTTGTCTAAATCTTCTTTTATAAAATGTTGAGAAAAAACAGGATTGACTATTTTTGAAGGTAATTTTCCTTTTGATATAAGCTTTACAGGTTGATTTTCATTTATAAGACTAAGGAAAAAAAATATTAAATTGTACATCGGTATCTTTAAAAGCACATCTTCAGGAACATCTTTAGACAGGCTTAATGGCGAATTTTCACAAAATGGCTCATAAACCAGGTAATGGATCTCTTTAGGGGACCTTCCGTCGTATTCCTCTAAAGGTATACTTTCAAGTAAATGTCTTACCATATCATTTTCAATACTATCGCCTTTTTCCATATAACAAATTCATTGTAATCAAATTTAGTAAAACTTTTTAAACATTGAAAATAGCCTTAACCATATTAAAATACTTGATGTAACTTGAACAGAAAAGTAAAAATCGGGCAATATTCTGATAATATTTTAAGATTAAAGCATCCAATCTGAATTAACATCGTATAAATATCATTTAATTTTTTAAAAATGATAATTAGTGCCAGCCGAAGAACAGATATACCTGCCTTTTATAGCAATTGGTTTTTAAACAGGATTCGGGAAGGTTATATTATGGTTAGAAACCCAATTTATCCAAAAAAAGTTTACAATATCAGTTTAAGTCCTAAGAATGTCGATGCTATTATTTTCTGGACAAAAAATCCTCAGAAATGTCTGAATATTTTACCGGAACTTGATGATCGTGGCTTTTTCTATTACTTTTTGTTTACTTTAAATCCTTATGGAAAAATCTTAGAACCCAATGTTCCATCGATTAAAGAAAAAATTGAAACTTTTGGCATTTTATCTAAATTGCTTGGAAAGAAAAGAGTGATATGGCGTTATGACCCTATCATTTTTTCAGATGTAACAGACAAAAACTATCACATTGATCAATTTTATAATTTGTCAGAATCACTTAAGGATTATACTGAACAGTGCATTGTAAGTTTTATGGTAGGTTATAAAAAATGTGTAAAAAATATGAATAACATTAATTATGAAAATGCTGATTTCATAAAAAAATCTGATCTGTTAAATTCTTTAAAACAAATTGCTGATAATTTTAATATCAATTTGACCCTCTGTGCCAGCGAAAATGAAATTAAAGGAATTAAACCAAGTTGTTGTGTTGATACTGATCTGATTAATAATTTAACCGGAAAAAAAATAAATTATAAAAAAGATTCCAGCCAGCGTATTCATTGTCATTGCTCCAACAGTATAGATATTGGCTCATACAATACCTGTCTTCACAATTGCAAATATTGTTATGCTAATTACGATTTAATTAAAGTTCAGGAGACTGTTATCTTTCATAATCCTTTATCGCCATTTCTTATCGGGGAAAATTATGAAAATGAAATGGTAAAAGAAAATTAGCAAATAATAAGTTACAGTTGAATGTATCAAACTTTTTGATTTGAAGACATTATTCTTAAATCTTAAAGCCTAACCACATTTCTTATATATCAGGTATGCTCCTTCATTTTTAATAATTCAATTTCCATAGCGATTTTTTATTAAGATAAATTTTAAATTACTTTAAATTAACTTTCATACATAATAGCTCTAAAATTTGTATTGATTTTGAATTTTAAATATTATTATAGCTTTGACTTGTGAATAAATAAAAAATGAATTTATTTTTACCTTAATTTATT
>Ga0265316_10003079_pt1 | contig 17012 bp, 13 predicted proteins | sample 4522metaG_FD_202092 | JGI IMG/M metagenome (GOLD analysis project Ga0265316, IMG submission 202092) | Rhizosphere microbial communities from Carex aquatilis grown in University of Washington, Seatle, WA, United States - 4-5-22 metaG | ecosystem: Host-associated > Plants > Roots > Rhizosphere >...
GGTCGCGGCCGAACCCCGCACCACCAGTTCCAACGGACATACGTTCTGCAGCAGAAACGGCCACGCAATGCGCAGTTCCACCAGCGCGCCATCGGGCGGCGGATTGTCGGTGGTGAAGCGGACCGCGCCGCGGCTCAGATCCTCGGTGCGCCCACTGCCGAAGTAAGTGGCTCCACGCAGTTCGTAGGTGAACCGCAGCTCCATTTCGACCTGGTAGCGGGTGTCCCGGCGGCGGTCTCCATGAATGATGTCTGTCCGGCCCATAGCGTTTCCAGTGTAATCGCCGGAAGTTCCTTCGACCAGTCCTGTCAGTACCGAATGGGGTGCTGGCTATGGTAGTGTCCACGGAATAACTGGTCAAGCGCTCGGCAGTTTGGTGGGGCGGGCCCCCGGAGGGCACCCTCTGGGTCCGCCGACGCCCTCGTCGGCTCTTCCCGGTATGACTCGATAACCTCGCCGTGGCGCGACAGGCCGGCCAGGGGGCCGGACCCGGAGGGTCCCCCCAGAGGTCCGCCCCACCAGAGCTTCAGGAATCCGTCCAGTTACTTCGTGGACACAACACTAGGGTGTAAAGGCGGCATTGACTGGCTCCGGAGCACCGGCGCGGCGCGGTTAACACACGATTTCCGACAAAGTTCCGCTCTTTCGGTGGCCCTTTTGGCTGATAGTAATCGCGCCGCGAGTGCGTCACTATGGCGGTAATGCAGGCGTCCGGCAACTTCGATCTGGTCTCACGAGCGAAAGAACTCCTGTGGGTGATTGCCCGGTGCGATGTGGAGAACGTCAGCGCTCAACGGCCTATGGCCTTGGCCAAGCTACGCGATCTGGAATCCCGCGCCGCCGAGTTGAAAATAGAAGACCTATACGGCGCGGTGGTGGCCAACCGAGGGTAGCTCTCAGCCGCCGCGGCGGCGGCTCGCGCGGCCAATGCGTTGTCCCTGCCCCGAAGGATGGGATAGCCTATTACGCAGGATGAACTTTACCCGCCGTCAATTCATCGCCGGCTCCGGGGCCACGGCCGCGGTCGCCGCGATAGGCCCTCCCTTTGAGCAGGCCCAGACCACGCCGCCAGCGCCGGGCCGCGCGCCGGGGTTCGTGATCCCTCCGCCCAGAACGATTACCGGCGAGACACGTCCGCTGCTCGAAGGCTCGACCGCCCGTCCGCTCCGCTACACGCCCGAGGACGGCGATTTCGTCATCCGCAACGGCGGCGAGTTTTTCAATCGCCCGCTCTACGGCCCCAACATCGCCTTTCGCGTCGACGCCGGCGACCTGCCGGAGTTCTCGCTCTATCTCCCCGGCCATGGCGGCAACCTCAGGCTCGGAGTCTCCGCGGCCAGCGGCTCCAAGTGGCTCGCGCAGGCTGCCGAGGTGACGGCGCGCTACCGTCCGGGCCGCATGATCTACGAAATCCGCGACCCGCTGCTGGCCCAGGGCTGGCTGCGCATCGAAGTCCTGACCACAGGCCAAGGCGCAGGCTTCCTGCTGCAGATCCGGGCGCACGAGGTTCCCACCTCCGTGGCGCTGACTTGGGCCTTTGCGGGCGCCAGCGGACGCAAGGGCCAGCGCAATGGAGACATCGGAACCGAGGGCGAGCCGGTCTCCCGCTTCTTCCAGGTGCGCCCGGAGGAATGTAGCGGAAACCGTTACACCATCGAGACGCAGCCCGCTCCGTCGAGCCTCCTCGAAAGCCCCGCGGGCAACTTGCGGCTTACCTTTCCGGCCGGTTCGCAACTGAGCATCGCCGACTTCGCCCGGTGGCAGGAGGCGCCAACCGCAACTTCGCCGGCAGCCGGAACGGCTCCAAGCCTGCCAATCCTCACCGGCTGGGTTCCCCTGCCCGCCGCCGAGCCTTTGTACATCCTGATCCACCAGCCGCCCGTTCCGGCCGACCCTCCCGCCACGGCATTCGCGGCGCGCAGCCAGCAGATTTCCGAAATCGCCGCGACTCTGCGGATGTCCACACCCGATCCCTACATCACCGCCAGCGCGGCGGCCATCTCTATCGCCGCTGACGCAATCTGGGACGCCGGCGAGCAATGCGTGATGCACGGCGGCGTGGCCTGGCGCGGAGCGCTCGCCGGATGGCGCGGCCCCTATTGTCTCGCCTCACTGGGCAACTTTGAGCGCGTGCGCCAACACGTGCGCCACTGGGTGAAACGCCAGAACACCGCGCCCATCGGCGACGCGCATTCCCCGGTGGAGGGTCCAGCCGAGGCCGATTCGAACCTGGCCCGCAAGGAGGCCCTGCTGCACTCGAATGGCGACCTGTCGAACAACCACTACGACATGAACATGGTCTTCTTCGACGCCTTCCTGCGCTACCTGCGCTGGACCGGAGACCTGGAGTTCGCCCGCGAGATCTGGCCGGCGTTCCAGCGCCATCTCGCCTGGGAGCAGCGCCTCTTCCGCCGCACTTTTCGCGATCCGGGGGGCGCCGGTCCCGGAGGCGCAGCCCTGCCCCTCTACGAAGCCTATGCCGTCATCTGGGCCAGCGACAACCTGCAGTACAACGGCGGCGGCGCCACCCATTCGTCCGCCTACAACCTCTTCGCTTTCCGCGCCGCGGCGGACCTGGCGCGCCTGCTGGGCGAGGATCCGGCGCCCTATGAACGCGAGGCCGCGCTGATTGCCGAGGGCATCGAACGGCTGCTCTGGCTCCCCGGGCAGGGCGCCTATGCCGAATCCAAGGATCTTCTGGGCGCGCAGACGGTCTACGACAATCCCGCCATGTGGACGGTCTACCACGCCATCGATAGCGAGGTCCCCACGCCCCGCCAGGCTTGGCAGGCGCTGGCCGAGAGGCTCTCGGTGCTGCGCAGGATTCCCGTCCACGGCCCCGGTGTCCCGGCCGGAGGGTACATGCTCTCCTGCTCCGACTGGCTTCCCTACATCTGGTCGCTCAACCTGCTGGCGCTGGCGGAGAACGTCCACACGGCGCTGGCCATGTGGCAGGCCGGCATGGCGGACGAGGCGTTTCTGCTGCTCAAGGGCAATCTCCTCGACTCCCTGTTTATGGGCCTCGCGCCCGGCAACTTCCACATGACCTCCGCGCTCGACCCGCACCGTCAGGAGGCCCAGCGCGATTCCGGAGACCCTATCGGCATTACCGCGCGCGCGCTCACCGAAGGCCTGTTCGGCATCCAGCCGGATCTCATCCGCGGCACGCTCACCATTCGTCCCGGATTCCCGCGGGAATGGAACCAGGCTTCGCTCCAGCACGCCAGCCTGGATTTCAGTTTCCGGCGCGAAGGCTCTGCCGACACCTACGAGGTATCCAGCCGGTTGCCCAAATCCGTTCCCCTGAAGCTGGTCCTGCGGGCGCGGTCCGTCGATCTGCCGAGAGTGTCCAGCGGCGCGGTGGCGTTCGATCCCGCAGCCGTGGGATCGCCGGCGGTGGTGGTCACGCTGCCCGCCGCCCGTTCGTGGAGGGTCGCGGTGGAGTGGACCGGCGATGCACCCGCGGCCGTTCCCGATCGCCGCAGTTACTCCGCGGGGCAGGCGTTGGTGGTGCCGCCGGGTGTATCGCCGGCCCAGATTGACGACCCGCAGCAGTGCCTGTCGGACGGCCGCGTGCGCGCGCCCGGTTTCCACACCGTTTTCGCCAACATCGAGCAGGGGGACTGCCGCTGGTCTCTGCCGATTTCATTCGACGTGGGGGCCGACGTGAAGGCCGGCGCGAAACCCGGCGCCCCGTGGCCGATTGCCGCGCCCGCCATCGGCACGCACCAAAGGGCCGAGCCGCTCGACCTGTCCGCGGTGCTCGCTCACCAGATCAACCAGATCTTCACGCGACCGTATCTGGAGCCGCGCTCGCCCTACTGCTCGCTCGCGATCCCGAAGCAGTTGCTCGGCGGGTGGGCCAATATGGATCTGAGGGCGGAGATTGACGACGCGGGCCTGCGCCGCGCCGCAGGCATGCTGGAAACTCCGCTCGGCGTTACGTTCCGCACGCCCGCGGGAACGGCGCCCAACTGCCTCTGCCTTTCGCAATGGCGGCAGGACCGCAGCGCGGCTGAGATGCCACTCTCCGGGCGGGCGGAAGGCGTCTACCTCTTGATGGCGGGAGTCACTTTCCCGCAGGCCAGCCGCATGGAGCACGGCCGCATCGCGGTTGCCTATACGGATGGCGCCCCGGCGCAGCTCTCGCTCCGGAACCCGGAGACCTGGTGGCCCATCGAACAGGATTACCTGCTGGACGATTACCTTTTCCTGGACCCGGCGCCGCTGCCCCCACGCGTCGATTTGCGCACCGGCAAGACGCGGCTCCTGAATGCGGCCGGCTTCAAGGGCCAGGGCCGCGCCGTTCCCGGAGGCGCGGCTACTATCCTATACTTGCCGCTCGATCCGCGAAAGGACCTCGCCTCTTTGAAGGTGGAGGCAAGCCTGTACGGCGCTGTCGTAGCGCTGCTTGCCGCCACCGTGGTGCGCGCTTCCGGGTAACATCGTGGCGTAATATCAAATGGCACCATGGTGCGTCCTGACTGACGGAATCCCTCGTCACGAGCAGTACGGCCCCCAGGGCTGCCGGATTGAATCCGGGGACGATCACACTTACCGCGCCCGGCGGCAGTGCGGTCACGTTGCAAACCTCGACGGCCGTTCCGGGCGATTACGAGGTGCAGCTCGCTGCCGGAGCCATTCCGACTTCGGGAGGGACGTTTACTTTCAACGCGTCGGGCGGCTCCGGAACGAATGCGGCAGGGCCCTTCAGCACGACGGTTAATTTCCCCAACTCAGTCATCAGTTGGACCAACGAGAGCGCGGCCGCAACCGTTACGAGAAGCGCCGGGCTGAATTATAACTGGACGGCTGGAGCGACGGGCACTTGGGTGATCGTGAGCGGCACCTCGGCATCGTCGACAGCGAGCGGCAGCTACACGTGCGTCTTTCCGCAGTCGGCGCTTACGGGCGCGGTGCCGCCGTACATTTTGGGCGCCCTGCCGGCAGGGCCGGGGACGTCGAGCCTGGAAAACGCCACTTCACCCACCTCGTTTAGCGCCAGCGGCCTCGACTGGGGCATCGCCTTTGGCAGCGTTTCATTTTCGATCAACAGCACGTATCAGTAGAGCCGGCGCTACGTCCGCGCAGATCGAACGAATCCGGGGCGCCAGAGACGCGTACCGCCCCTGCAAAGTCGAAGATACCCTGATCGCGATGAAAGGCCATGTGACGAAGGTTCTGATAGGGCTTCGTCAGTCCTTGGCCACGGCCACTCAGACGGACGTTCCCCGCGCGAAAGCCGCCTTGGCGAAACAGGTTGGCAAACTCGTGCCGACGCCCGCGGTGCGGGCCGACCGGCCGATCCACCAGGTGACGGGAAATGCCATCATCCCGCAGGGGGCAGGGGAACTGTCGAATGCAGGTGGTGGCCAGGGACGGACTTGAACCGCCGACGCCAGCCTTTTCAGGGCTGCGCTCTACCAACTGAGCTACCTGGCCAGGGAAATTTCAGTGTAGCAGCGCGATCAGGCCTTCTGCAACGTTGCCAGCGCTTCGCCCGTCGAGCGCTCCACGTCGGCGTGCAGACTGGCGCCGTGCGCGTCCATCGTCACGATCGCCGCGAAACCGGCCACGCGCAAGTGCCACATCGCTTCCGGAATGCCGAACTCCAGCAGGCTCACGTCCAGCACTTGCTCCACCGTGCGCGCGTAGAATTGCGCCGCGCCGCCGATGGCGTTCAGATACACCGCGCCGCATTCTTTCATCGCCGCCAGCGTCTTCGCGCCCATCCCGCCTTTGCCAATCACCGCGCGCACGCCGTAGCGCCGGATCACATCGGCCTGGTAGGGCTCTTCCCGCATGCTGGTGGTCGGCCCGGCGGCTTTCACCGTCCAACGCTCCCCATCCTTTAACATTACCGGACCGCAGTGGTACAACACCGCGCCGTTCAGATCCGCCGGCGGCGGGTTCTTCATGAGGTACGCGTGTACGTTATCGCGGCCGGTGAACATCTCGCCCGAGATCAGCACCACGTCTCCCACGTGCAGCGCGCGCACCTGCGCCTCGCTGAGCGGCGGACGCAGAATCACTTCGCGCCCCGTCAGGGCGAAGCCCTCGCCGCGCGCCATGCGCTCCACCGGGCGCGACGGATCGCGATACAGCCAGCGCGCGATCGCGCCCGTCCCGGCGTCCAGCCGCACGCCCAGCCGGCGGAAGGCCCAGCAGTCGTACGCCACCGACACGAAAAAGCTCGCCGGCAGCCGGTTCGCCGCCGCGATCTTGCAGCCGATCAGCGAGGCCTTGCCGCCGAATCCCATGGCGCCGACGCCCAGCTTGTTGGCCTCCTCCATGATCTCCTCTTCCAGCTTCGCCAACGTCGGGTCCGGATTCACATCGTCCAGCGTGCGGAAAAGCTGGCCCTTGGCCAATTCGTAGCCATGCGCGCGGTCGCTGCCGATGCACACGCCCAAGGCTCCCGGCGCGCATCCCAACCCCTGCGCTTTCCACACCGCGTGCAGGATGCACTTGCGCACGCCTTCCAGGTTGCGGTCGGCGCGCCCCAAGTGGTCCAGCACGCACGGCACCGAGTATTGTGCGTTCATGTTCTCGCAGCCGCCGCCTTTGAGGATCAGCTTCACCTCCACCTCGTCCTCTTCCCATTGCTCGAAGTGCATCACCGGCGTCTCGGCACCCAGGTTGTTGCCGCTGTTTTTTCCGCTGATGGAATCCACCGAATTCGGCCGCAGCTTGCCCAGGCGCGTGGCCTCCGCCACGGCTTCGCGGATGGCCTTGCGAATGTGGATCTGGTTCACGCCCACGGGCGTGTGGACCACAAACGTCGGCATCCCCGTGTCCTGGCAGATGGCCCCGGTATCGTCGGCCGCCATATCGATGTTCGAGCAGATGATGTCGAGCGCTTGCGCGGACTGCGTCCCCGGCGTCTCGCCGCCGGCTGTCACTGCCATCGCGGCGCGCACGTCGGGCGGAAGATCGGTCGAGGTCCGGACAATGAGTTCCAGAAGACTGTTGGCTAAGAATTCCATATGGATGCCTCTATTGTAACCGCCGGCTCCGGTGGGTCGCGGAACTGGATTGCGGAACGGGGTTGCGGAACCCGGATGGCGGAAGGGGGCCGCGGAGCCCGGATCGCGGACCCGGACCGCGGAACCCGGACCGCGGACCCGGACCGCGGAACCCGGACCGCGGACCCGGACCGCGGAACCCGGACCGCGGAACCCGGACCGCGCACCCGGATCGCGGACCCGGATCGCAGAGCGCGCGTCGCAGAGCGCGGATGGCAGAACGCGCGCCCCAGAACCCGGACCGCGGACCCGGACTGCGGAGCCCGGATCGCGAACCCGGATCGCGGACCCGGATCGCGGAGCCGCGCGACAATTCCGCCGCGTGATAATCCTATAAGGAGTGTTTTCTCTCAGGAAACCTGTTCTCCTCATTCTTGCCGCGGCGCCACTGCTGGCCACCGCGGTGGACTACGCCGCCGAGGGCCAACTCTGGTGGGCGCACATTCAGTTCCTGGCCGGCGACAAGCTGCAGGGCCGCGGCATCGGTACCGGCGGATTCCGCGATGCCGTAGAATACGTGTCCGGGCAGTTCCAACGCCTGGGACTCAAGCCGGCGGGCGCCTCGGGCTATCTGCAGCCGGTCAAGCTGGAGACGCGCCAAGTGGTCGCGGAAGAGTCCAGCCTGGCCCTGGTGCGCAACGGCGCCGCCGAGCCGCTGACCCTCGGCGCGGACGCCACATTGAGCGCGCGCGCCGAGCTGGCGCCCAGGCTGGAAGCGCCCATGGTATTCGTGGGCTACGGGCTGGTGATTCCGGAAGCCCACTGGGACGATCTGGCCGGCCTGGACCTGAAAGGCAAGATCGCCGTCTACGTGAATGCTCCCGGACCCGCGGAGGCGCCGGCGCCGGTGAAGTCGCACCTCACCTCTTTTGGGGAGCGCTGGAAGGTGTTGCACGCAGCCGGCGCGGTGGGCATCGCCACCATCTTTGCCGCGCGGTACGGCGCAGGCGCGGCGGGACGCGGTGGAGCAGCGACCGGTGCGGACGCGGCAGCCGGTGGGGCGGGACGGGGCGGAGCAGCATCCGGGGCCGCCGTTGCCGGCGCGGACGCGGCAGTAGTCGCGCCGGGACGGGGTGGAGCAGCCGCCAGCGCGGCGGGACGCACCGCACGCCTCGCGCCCCCACCCTCCGTCAGCCTGGCCGACCCGGCGCTTTCCCAAACCAGTGGGATGGCCGTTTTCATCAATGTCACGGCGCGCGGCGCGGAGAAATTCTTCGCCGGCTCCGGGCACACCTACGCCGAAATCCAACAACTGGTGCGCGCCAACCAACCGCTGCCGCGATTTCCGCTGACCGCGTCGCTGCGCTCGCAAACCACCGTCAAACACGATTCCCTGGAGTCGACCAACGTCGTCGGCATGGCGCCTGGGCATGGCAAGCTGCGGAATGAGTACGTCGTCCTGTCCGCGCATCTGGACCACCTCGGGGTGGACGAGCCGGTCAACGGCGACGCTATTTACAACGGCGCCATGGACGACGCTTCGGGAATCGCCTCCATCATCGAAGTGGCCCGCCTGCTGCGGGCGTCGAAGGCCAGGCTGAAGCGCTCGGTGGTTTTCCTCGCCGTCACGGCGGAAGAAGAGGGCGAGCTGGGCTCGCAATATTACGCTGCCCATCCCACCGTGCCGTCCCGGCAAATCGTGGCCGACATCAACCTGGACATGTTCCTGCCGCTCTACCCGCTGAAGGTGATCGAAGTTCAGGGCCTGATGGAATCCACCCTCGGGGAGACGGTCAAGGCGGCCGCGGAAGCCGACGGCGTGGCCGTCCAGATCGATCAGGAGCCGGCCGAGAACCGCTTCATCCGCAGCGATCAGTACAGCTTCATCCGCCGCGGCATCCCCGCGCTGGCTTTCAAGTTCGGTTACCAGCCGGGTTCGCCCGATGAGACCACGCGCAGGAACTGGGTGCGCGACCGCTACCACACGCCTTCCGACGATCTGTCGCAGCCGGTGGACACCGCGGCGGCCGCCAAGTTCGACCGCATCATCCTACGGCTTCTCGAAAAAGTTGCCAACGGCGCCGCGCGCCCCGAGTGGCACGAGGACAGCTTCTTCCGCCGGTTCGCTACGGCGGCTACCGCGGAAAAATAGAGGCCGCGGGCCCGGCCGCCAGCCTGGCCGCCAGCCCGGCAAGGGTGTATCCTGAATCGGAAGCCGTGGTATGGAAGTTTTGCTTGCACTGGTTGCGCTGGTTATCGTCGGCAGCCTGATCGTCCTGCCGATCGTGGCCATCGTGCGAACCGGAAGAATTCGCGAACTCGAGGACCGGCTCACCCGATTGGAAGCCGCGATGCGGCGGCCCGCCGCTCCGCAGCCAACTGCGCCGCTTCCGGCCGTTGCCGTGGAGCCCGCGCCGCCGCCGGCTCCCGTCCCGCAGGCAGCCGAACCTCCGCCGCCGCTGCCCGTCCCGGCCACGGAACCGCAATTCGCTCTCGTCGAATCCGCCCCCTCCGCGGAGCATCTCGAAGCCGTCATCGGACGGCGGTGGATCGGCCTGGTCGCCATCGCCCTGATTGTCGGCGCCACGGCCTACTTCCTGAAATACGCCTTTGATAACCGTTGGATCGGCGAATTGGGCAGGGTCACGCTGGGCGTGGCGGTCGGGCTCACGCTGGTTTGGGGCGGGCGCCGGCAGCATGGCAGACGCTGGCGATACCTGCCCGAAGTTCTGACCGGCGGCGGCATCACCATCTTGTATCTTTCGGTCTACGGCGCGTTCGCGTATTACCACTTGGTCGACCAGCGCACCGCGTTTGTCTTTCTGGCGATCCTGGTGGTGGAAGCGCACCTCCTGGCCATGGCGTACAACGCGCCGTCCATCGCCGTGCTGGCGCTGGCGGGCGGTTTCCTGGTTCCGCTGCTGCTCTCGAGCGGCCGGGACCAATACCGCGTGCTGTTCACCTACATCGGCATTCTCGACTTAGGCATGCTGGGCGTGGTGGTCGCGCGCTCGTGGCGGTGGATCGGGTCGCTGGCCTACCTGGGAACGCAACTCCTGTTCTGGGGGTGGTATAGCGAGCACTATCATCCCGAGAAGCGCGTGGCGGCGCTGGTGTTCCAGTCGGCCATCTTCCTGATTTTCGTGGGAGCCGATCTGGCGCCGTCCCTGCGCCGCCAGGCCGCCGGGTGGGAGGAGTGGATTCGCCTGGCCGTGAACCCCTTCGTGTTCTACGCCATCTGCTACGCGCTGCTGGACGCCGCTTACCACGATTGGATGGCGGTGCTGGCGCTGGCGCTGGCCGTGGTTTACGCCGCGCTGGCCCGCGCGCAGTTGAGCCTGTCTCCCGCGGACCGGCGCGGACTGCTGGTGACTCTGGGCACGGCCCTGACCTTCGTCACGCTGGCCATCCCCATCCAGCTCCACGCGAACTGGATCACCATCGCCTGGGGCCTGGAAGCCCTGGTCCTGCTCTGGGCGGCATTCGAGACCGCCGCGACGCCACTGCGGCTGTTCTCCGGCACGGTATTCTCCCTGGCCCTGGTTCGCTTTTTGTTTATCGACACGCCGTGGGGAAACCGCGCGCCCTTCACGCCGGTGGTCAACCGCTACTTCCTCGGAATGCTTGCGCTGACGGCGTGCCTGGGCGGCGCGGCGTATCTCTACCGGCGGGTGGAGGGCGCCGCGCTGAAAATCGGATTGGCGGCCTTCGGCGTCTTCTGGCTGGGATCGAGCTTCGAAGCCTACACCTATTTCGCCGCGCAGCTTCAAACCATCCCGCCCACGGCCGCAGATGGCCTCGAGACGGCCCGGCGCCTGGTCTGGGCAGGACAGCTCTCGCTGTCGCTGCTGTGGTCCGTGTATGCCGGGCTGCTGACGGCCGCGGGTTTCCGGCTGCAGCTTCGGCCCCTGCGCGTGGCCGGGTTGATTCTCTTCGGCATCACGCTAGTGAAAGTGCTGCTGGTGGACATGTCGGAGCTGCGCCAGTTCTATCGCATCCTAGCCCTGTTGATTCTGGGGCTGGTGCTGCTGGGGGTGGCATGGAAATACCAGCGAAATCTTCGCCGGGAGCAAACGTTATGAAAGCGATTCCGCGGGCTGCCTGCCTGGCCGGCGCGTTATGGGGGGCCCTGTGGGCGCAGGCCCCGGGCACGCCGGAACCACTGAGCGCATGGCCGTACTTCAAGGAGATCCAACTGGACCATCCGCGCTCCGGGCTGGTGGATTTCGCGCTTGACCGCGAAGTCCTGGACAAGGCGAGCACCGACCAGTCCGACCTGCGCCTCTATGACAGCGCCGGGCGCGAGATCCCCTACGCGCTGCGCGTGCGCCGCGAGATCGACACTCACAGCCTCTTCACCAGCCGGGAGTTCAATCGCGCGGCGGAGGGCGGCGCGTCGCTGATTTCCTGCGATCTGGGCGAGCAACCGCAGGAACACAACGAGGTGGTGATCTCAACCGCCGGCGATAACTTCCGGCGGCTCGCCAAGGTCGAGGGCAGCCCCGACGGCGCGCAGTGGTCCACGCTGGCGTCCGAAGCCATCCTCTTCCGCTTCACCGCCAATGGCCGCACCGCCGAGCGGCAATCCGTCTCCTACCCCGTGAGCCGCTACCGCTATGTGCGCGTGCGCGTGGAACGCGATCCCCAGGTGGACCGCGCGGCGCCGGAAATCGCCAGCCTGGGTGTGCGCCGGTCCATCCGTGTGAAAGGCCAGACCGTATCGTTCGCGGGCGTTCCGGACTCGCGCGAAGCCGAGCCGGTCGATGGGCGTCCGGCTTCCATCTGGCGGATTGACCTGGGCGGGCGCGTACCCGTGCAGGCTCTCGTCCTCAACATAGGCGAACCCACGTTCTCACGGCCCTTTCAACTGGAGATTGTGGACGATCCTTCGGCCCCGGTGGCGCTGGCGTCGGGCGATCTGACGCGGCGCGAGGAGACCGCGGCCGCACCGGTCGAGATCGATTTCGGCGAGCAGTTCGCCCGCCGCCTGAAGCTGACCGTAACCGACGACCGCAACCCTCCGCTCTCACTCGGCGGCGTCAGTGCCCTCAGCGCCATGCGGCAGGTAATTTTCCAAGCGGCGCCCGGCGCTCCGGGAGCCGTCCGTCTCTATTACGGTAACCCCAAAGGGATAGCCCCGAACTACGACGTGGCCGCGCGGATTCCGGCGGAAGGGAACGGCGCCTGGGCCAGCGTGACCCTCGGACCCGAGCGAGCCAATCCCATCTACCATCCGGAAGCCAAGCCGCTGTCGGATCGCGCTCCCTGGCTGGTGTACATAGTCCTCATCGGCGCCTGCGCGGCGCTGGCCGCGATCCTGGTGAATCTGGCCAAAGCCGCCGCCAGAAGCGCCACGGCTTAGGGCGGTCTCGTCGGGTCAGTCCTCTCCCAAGAGCCGGAGGCACCGGATCAGCAGTTCCGGTACGTCCTTTTCTGCCATTTCCCGAATCAAATCGGGCTTGAGGTGCTCATAGGCATGCATCACGATATTGCGGGCGCCGATGAAGCCCGACCATGGAATTTCGGTATGTTTCGCCCGGAAAGGCTCGTCCAGGTTGCGGGCGGCCTCACCAATGATCGTGATGTTTCGGCAGACCGCGTCCATGACGATAGGTTTGGAGATCCAATCCGGCCCTCCGGCGGCCACGTACTCGGCGATACGCCGGCAACTGTCCCGCATGTGCATCACGTAGACGAGTGGGTCCTTGGCTGGCATCGCCGCTACAGTGGCACCGCCTCGGACAGGACCCGCCCCCGGATGTACGGATGGATGGATTCAGACTCGATGAGGTCGATGTCCACGCGGAGCAGGTCGTGGAGATCCGACCACAGGGCTCCCAAGTCCAGCAATCCGCGCCCGCTGTCCAGGTCCACCAGAAAATCGACATCGCTCGCGGCGTTGTTCTCGCCCGTAGCAACCGAACCGAACACCCGGACGTTTCGGCAGCCGTGGATGCCGGCGAGGCGCAAAATCTCGGCCTTCTTCTCCCGCCGCAATGTTTCCAAGGTCACCATAACCTTCTTTCCTCAGTTTTGCATTATCCCTCAAATCCCGCAAAGCGGTTTCTACCCGGCCCCACCCGCGCCCCCTCAACCATACCATCCACCCTCAAGTGGTGCTAACCTGGATTCGGAGGCGTACTCATGATTATCGGCGTCCCCAAGGAAATCAAAGACCACGAGACGCGCGTCGGGCTGGTGCCCAGCGGCGTCACCGCCTTGCGCGAGGCGGGACACGAGGTTTTGGTCCAAACCCGGGCCGGCGAGGGCAGTTCCATCACGGATCGCGAGTACATCGAAGCTGGCGCCGCCATCCTGGATTCGGCGGCGGATGTGTGGCGGCGCGCCGGCCTGGTCGTCAAAGTCAAAGAGCCGCAGAAGGCCGAGTACGAGTATTTCCGGCCGGGGCTCATCCTGTTCACGTATCTGCACTTGGCGCCGCTCCCCGAGCTTACCGACCGGCTGCTCGCCGCCAAGGTGAACGGCGTAGCTTATGAGACCATCGTCGAAAGCGACGGCTCCCTGCCCCTGCTCACGCCTATGAGCGAGGTGGCCGGACGCATGGCCGTCCAGGTGGGCGCGCAGTATCTGGAGAAACCCAATGGCGGCCGCGGCATCCTGCTGGGCGGCGTACCGGGGGTGGCGCCGGCCAACGTGGTGATCCTGGGCGGAGGCATCGTGGGAATCAACGCCGCCAAGGTCGCCGTCGGGATGGGCGCCCATGTGACCATCATCGACCGCAACCTCAACCGCCTGCGGCAACTGGACGACATTTTCAGCGGGCAGGTCATCACCCTTGCCTCCAATGCCTGGACTATCGGCGAGAACCTCAAAACGGCCGACCTGGTAGTAGGTGCGGTGCTCATACCCGGCGCTTCCACCCCTCGCCTGGTGCGCCGCGAGATGATTGCCACTATGAAGCGCGGGGCGGTGATGGTGGACGTGGCCATCGATCAGGGCGGCTGTTTCGAAACCTCGCACGCCACCACCCACACCGAGCCGGTTTACCTGGTGGACGGCGTGGTGCATTATTGCGTCTCCAACATGCCGGCCGCGGTGCCGCACACTTCCACCTTCGCCCTGACCAACGCCACATTCCCTTATCTCCTGGATCTGGCAAACCACGGCCTGGAAGGCGCCTGCGAGCGTCATGCCGCCCTGCGCGAGGGCGTGAACACTTATAACGGCTACGTCACGCACGCCGGAGTGGCCGCATCGCAGGGCCGGCCGTTCCGCGAGTTGGCAGAGGTTCACTGACCGGTCAGTGCGACCCGAAAACGCCTTGCCTCAAAAGCAACTGCGTCAGGGCCCACATCGCGGTGAGAGCGCCGAAGACTGTGGCCGGCAGCTTCCACCAGGTGTCGCCAAGAAAGCCGATTGTCGGGTCGGGAGGCGGCTTTTGCGCCTGTATTTCGCCCCACGTCTTTCCCAGCTTTAGCAAGCTTTTCTGATATTCCAGCCGGATGGCAATCCCGTTCCAGACAAGCCGCGAGCCAACCACGGCCGCGCATGCCGCCAGAACCGCCACCGGCGCGGTGTAGGCAATGGTGAATCGGCCAGCGGTCGCGCTGATATCGATGTAGAGGACCGACCCCGCAATGACGAAGATAAAAATGGCCAGAGCCCACGTCTGCAAGAACAGCACGTACTTTCCGGCTCCCCAGCAGCCATCGGGAGCTTGCGGATCGAGGGGCGCTGGCATCTTGTCAGCCCGGCTATAACACCAGATGATGCAGGATGGGTAGGCCACGGCCATGCCCAGGCCAATGAAGGCGAGCCACATCGAAAACCAGGCGCCCGGACAGATGCAAATGCTCTCCCAGTCGAACAATATCGTGCCGCCGTGAGCGAGCGCGCTGGCAAGAACTGGCGGCAGTATGATGCTGCCCGCGCCTACTCCGGTGAACACCCAGTAAGCGGTCTTCCACCGGACAGGCCCATCTGCCCCGAAGCATCGTGCACCGTGGATTAACATCAGACGGCCCGCACAGAACGACAGAATGACAGGGGTGAGAAAGACGCCGGCAAGGATCCACAAGGAGTCTTTCAACGATTTGACCGGGTACAACTCCGCCTGCGCATTCAGTTTCTTGAGAGCCTCCTCTTCCTCCGACATGCGGGCCCTGGCGGCGGCGAAATAGGGGTTCTGCGAAGGGTCGGACTGGCTGAGAGACGCTTCGAAGAATTCCTTTCGCGCTTTGGCCACCCGGATCTGGTCCTGGACTTTCGCGTCATTCTGGGCGCGGTCTCTGAGCTGGCACTCGCAGCGGAACCAGGAAACCCCGCGCGGCGCGTCCGTGAACGTCCACAACCCGTTCGCCAGGGCAACACAAATGGCGACGACGTTCCCAACGAGAATGCAGGCGAAGCTCCAATAAAACAGGCGGCGCAGTGCGGGCGGCTCTCCTGCATTTCGAGCCATCAGCTTTTTCCAGAAATCCGAATGCCAGTTCATCTGCTCATTGTTGCACCCGAGGAAGCGCAACAGGACCCTCTCGCAGCGGCGGGGAGCGCCGGGGCTGCGAGAGGACTTTTTGACCGGAACTTCCCGGCGCCAACCGCGTCTAAGCTACATGTCTTTGTGGCGCGACTTCCGCTTTGCGTTGCGTGGATACCGCAGACAGCCCTCCTTTGTTTTACTGGCGGTGACGGCCCTGGGGCTCGGGATCGGGGCGGCTACTACGATCTTCAGCGTGATTCAGAACGTTCTGCTCGACCCTTTTCCCTATACCGATGCGGCCAGGGTGGCCACCTTCTACGTGCACAATCGGGCCGACAGCTCGCCCTTCGGACGGTCGGCATTTCCGCCCGCCGAGTTCCTGGAATATCTGCGCCGCGACCACGTGTTCAGCGAGGCGATCGGCGGGAGCTTCGAAGACGTGCTCTATGCGGGCAGCCAGGGCGCGGAGTTGTGGCAGGGAGGCGGCGTCACGGCGAACACCTTCCGTTTTCTGGGCGTCCCGGCACTGCTGGGGCGGGTCATGACGCCCGACGATGCCAGGCCCGGCGCGCCGCCGGTTTTCCTGATGGCGTACAAGCTATGGGTGAAGCGCTTCAATTCGGACCGGAGCATTCTCGGCAAAACGTTCCTCCTGAATAACGTACCCACGACGTTGGTGGGCATACGGTGACCGGCGCATTCGAACGGCTGTTACTGGTAAAGACCACCGGCGATCCGCTGGCGCTGGTGAACGCCGTCCGGCGCGAGATCTGGGCCATCGACCGGGGAATCGCGCTCACGGGAACCGATAGCCTGGATGGCTTCCTCAGGCGCTATATGTTTGCCGAGCCGCGCTTCGCCATGATCCTGCTGGGGATCTTCGCCTCGACCGGGCTGGTGCTGGCGGCCATAGGAGTGTACAGCGTGATTGCCTACACGGTGAACCGGCAGACGCACGAGATCGGCATTCGCATGGCGCTGGGTGCGGGACAGGGCGACGTCTTCCGCCTGGTGCTCGGCATGGGGCTGCGGCTGTTGGCAGCGGGTGCGGCGGTGGGCGTGGCGGCCAGTTTGGCGGTGACACGCGTGCTGCGGCATGTACTGGTGAACGTTTCGCCGTACGATCCGCTGACCTTGGCGTGCGTGGTGCTGGTCCTGGGCGTGGTGGGGTTGTCCGCCTGCTATTTCCCAGCGCGCCGCGCCACCCGCGTGGACCCCATGGTGGCATTGCGGTATGAGTGACGAAACTAGCTTCCATGCTCGAACCGGCGTTGCGCTCTTGGCGTCTTGGCGGCTTGGCGAGAGACTATAGAAAGCCGCCATGAACGAGAACGCCATCGTATCGCCAATGGACTGGAAGAAGAGTCTCACGCAAAGCCGCCACGACGCCAAGAACACCAGTGAAGCCACGGGTTTCGGTCTCTGGTCGGTTTGAGGTCGGAGACCTTGCTGGTTCCCATCTGCCGCGCGGTCCAAAGTTAAAGCCTTAACCTTTGGCTTCGGGCCGCGCTTGCGCGAGTTCGCCGCGGCCCGCCTCCGATATGCGGACCATCTCGCCTCTTGATGTCTTCGTGGAACACGGATAGGCTTCGTTATTCGGCTGCGCG
>Ga0265316_10003081_pt1 | contig 16985 bp, 12 predicted proteins | sample 4522metaG_FD_202092 | JGI IMG/M metagenome (GOLD analysis project Ga0265316, IMG submission 202092) | Rhizosphere microbial communities from Carex aquatilis grown in University of Washington, Seatle, WA, United States - 4-5-22 metaG | ecosystem: Host-associated > Plants > Roots > Rhizosphere >...
GGGAAAGAGGGCAGCGCTATCGGGCTGGCCGCGCTGGTGTCGGCCGGCGGATACAACACGACGATGTCGACGCGGCGGTTCCTGGTGCGCGACGCGTCGTCGGTGTTCGGAACGATGGGGTTGTACTGGGCGTTGCCCTGGGCGGCCAGGCGGTCGGGGGCCATGCCGAGCTTGACCATGGCCTGGAGAACGGCCAGGGCGCGGGCCGTCGAGAGCTCCCAGTTGTCCGCGTAGAGGCCGCCTTCCGGCGGCTGGTCGTCGGTGTTGCCTTCGATCCGCAGGTCGTTCGGCAGCGGCCCGACGATGGCCACGATCTTGCCCACCAGCGTCAGCGCTTCGGTGCTGAGGTTGGCCCGGCCCGAGGAGAACAGCAGCGCGTCGTTGAGGCGGATGACTATGCCCTGCGGCGCCATCCCGACCTCGACCTCGCCGCCCAGACCCTGGCCGATGGCGTAGTCCTCGAGCTGGGCGGTGATCGCCCGCAGGTCGCTGGCCACGGTGCTGGTGCCGGTGTCGTATGTCTGGTCCTGGACCGTTGTGGTCTGGCCGTCCATGATCGAAACGGCGTCCTGGCCCTGCATGACGTCGGCGTTGAACGCGGCGGAGACGGACTGGGCGAGCTCGGTGAACTTGCGCACGTCCGTGTTGCTGATCGCGTACATGACCACGAACAGGACGAACAGGAGCGTGATCAGGTCCGAGTACGTCAGCAGCCAGCGCTCGTCGTTGTCGTGCGGCGATTCGACGTGGCCGCGCTTGCGCTTGGCCATCACGCGGCCTCGGCGATGGACGAGCCGGCGCCGGCCTTCTCGGGGGCTTCGGCTTCGTCGGAGGCGGGCCCGGCGTGGGCCCTCAGCTTCTGGGCCACGATGCGTGGGTTGTCGCCGGCCTGGATGGCCAGGATCGCGACCAGGGCCAGACGCCGTTCGCCGGCCTCGGCCTGATCCTTGCCCTTGAGGTTGGCGGAGATCGGCAGCCACAGGATGTTCGCGACGCCGACGCCGTAGAGCGTGGCGATGAAGGCGGTCGCGATCGACTCGCCCAGGCTCGACGGGTCGGACAGATTGGACAGCACGCTGACCAGGCCCATGACCGTCCCGAGGACGCCGAAGGTGGGCGAGTAGCCGCCCATCTTGGCGAACATGTCGATGCCCTTCATGTGGCGGGCCTGCATCGACTCGATCTCGATCTCGAGGATCTCCTCGACGGTGTCGGGCTCGAGGCCGTCGATGATCATCTGCAGGCCGTGGCGGATGAACGGATCCTGGACGGCTTCGACGTCGGCCTCGAGGGCGAGGAGCCCTTCGCGCCGGGCCCGCTCGGCGAACTTGACCAGCATCGCGCGAGTGGTGCCGAGGTCGCTGACGCGCGGCTTCATGGCCAGGCCGAGCATCTTGGGGAACGTCATGAATTGCTTGACCGAGGTCGAGGCCATGGTTGCCCCGAAGGTCGCCCCGAAGATCAGCAGGATCGCGGACGGAATCAGGAATGCCGCGGGCGAACCGCCGTCGAGTACATCGGCGACCATCATCGCGCCGAGGCAGACCATGATCCCGAGGCCGGCGTCCATGTCCGCTCAGCCCTTAGGGGTGTCGATGTAGGCGCGCAGGCGCCCGCGATTGGGATGCTCGTACTGCGCCGGATCCATCGTCTGCGGCGGGTCGTAGGCCCGCCGGCCGCCGAACCTGGTGTCGATGTGGAGCGATCGCTGGTAGTAGTGGAACCGCATCGCGACCTCGGTCGCGGTCTCGCGGACCAGCAGCTTCTTGCCGTCGGCCAGGGTCAGGACGGTGTCGGGCGTCTCCTCGATGGTCTCGATTCGATCGGGGTTGACCAGCACGGCCGTGCCGTCGGTGCGAGTGAGGGGGATCACGGCTCAGGCCAGGCTGCCGGTGAGGGCCAGGCGCATCAGCCCCGCCCGGGACCGGACGTTGAGCTTGCGGCTGAGGTTGGCGCGGTGGGCCTCGACCGTCTTGACGGACAGGACCAGCGACTCCGCGATCTCGCGGTTGGAGAGGCCCTGGCCGATGAGGTAGAGCATCTCGCGCTCGCGGGGAGTGAGCAGTGATACGGGCCCTTCGTCGACCCGCGCCGCCGCCAGATGCTCCCCCGCCGTGGGGAAGCCCGCGACGATGGGCCCGAGGCCGTCCATGACCCGCCGCACGAGCATCAGGAAGGTGTCGCGGTTGACGTTGTCGATGAGCATGGCCGCGTCCGCGCCGCCGTGGAGGCAGGCTCCGGGCGCGACTTCGCGACCGCGCGTGACGAGCGCAATCAACCGCGGCTTGGGCCAGAGGGCGGCCAGGAGCCGGCACACTTCGGGCCCTTCGGCGGGCGTGAAGTCGAACAGCACCAGCTGGGGGTGGACGTCCGATGCCAGCCGGAACGCCTCGTAGACGGATGCCGCGCTGGCAACCTCGCAGGCCGACCCGCTGGACAGCATCGTGGAGACGCCGAGGCGGACGATCTCGGCCTGGTGAATTATCAGAGCGTGGGTCACCGCACGGGTCGGCCTCGGCGGCGACGCAGTGGGGCGTCCTCCGCGACGGTCCTGTACGGGGTAGCTGGCGATCGACATCTCGGACAATCCTTGGGCTTCCGGTTTTGGCGGGTCGGTCCGTAGAGTGGGAAGCGGTACACGTCCCGGCGATCTGGCCCAAAGCATTCGGCAGGGAGGGCGCGTAGGTGTACTCCCGGCTTGAGCCGGTCGTTCGGGGAGGGACCGCAGTAGTCGGCCGTTTGCCGTAGGGTCCTGGTGCGGCCGGGGGACCCGGACGGCTCGAAGGCGCCTGGCGGGGCACTCCCGCCGGTGCGCCGGCCACGCCTTGGCCGAGCCGAGGCGAACGATCTAGACTGCGCCGGGCGTGGACTTCGCAGGCATCTCGACGGCCGCGAGCGAGAGCGTTCGAACGCCCGAAAGGAGTCTGCCCGGATGACGGCCGCGATCGAGACCAGGGGCCTGACCAAGAGCTACGGCCGCTCGCGCGGCATCCTCGACGTCGACCTCGTCGTCGAGACGGGCCAGATCTTCGGGTTCCTGGGCCCCAACGGCGCCGGCAAGTCGACCATGATCCGGCTGCTGCTGGACCTGATCCGGCCCAGCGCCGGAGAGGCGCGCGTCCTCGGCTTGGACATCCACCGGGACCGCCTGGCCATCGATCGCCGCGTCAGCTACGTGCCGGGCGAGCTGTCGCTCTACAGCGAGCTGACCGGACGCCAGCTGCTCACGTACCTGGGCAACCTGCACGGACACGTCGACGAGGCCTACCGCGACGGCTTGATCGAACGGCTGGAGCTCGATCCATCGAAGAGGATCAAGACCCTCTCGCGCGGCAACAAGCAGAAGGTCGGGCTGGTCGCGGCATTCATGATCCGCCCAGAGCTGCTGATGCTCGACGAGCCGACGGCCGGGCTCGACCCGTTCGTCCAGCTCGAATTCGAGCGCCTGTGCGAGGAGGTCCGGGCCGCCGGCCGGACCGTCTTCATCTCGTCGCACCAGCTGCCCGAGGTCGAGCACCTGTGCGATCGCGTCGGGATCATCCGAGAGGGCAGGCTGCTGGCTGTCGAGACCATCGCGGACCTCAAAGCCCGGGCACTGCACCGGCTCGAGATCGACTTCGGCGGACCGGTCGAGGCGGCGGCGTTCGCAAACCTCTCGGGCGTGCGGGACCTGGTCGTGAACGACGGCACGCTCCGCTGCACGGTCATGGGCAGCGTGGACGCGTTGATCAAGGCGGCCGCACGCTTCGAGGTTCACAACATCCGCAGCATCGACACAAGCCTCGAAGAGATATTCATGGCTTACTACGGATCGGGCGAAGCGGCCGCCGGGAGCGCCGCCGGGGAGGCCGGCAATGCTGCTGCGTAACGTCTTCACCAAGACCATCCGAGATCTGCGCTGGCCGACGTTCTGGGTGAGCCTGGGATGTGGGGCCATGACCGCCTATTTCGCGATCCTGTTTCCCACGTACTCCAAGCTGTTCGACCTAAACGCGATGCTCGCCAAGATGGGCCCGGCGGTCAAGTTGCTGGGCGCCAGCATGGGCGACGCCAGCACGCTTGTCGGCTTCCTGCACATCGAGCTGTTCTCGATGATTTTGCCAGCCGCGCTGGTCGCTTTCGCGGCCGGGACCGCCAGCGGCTTTACCGCGGGCGAGGAATCCCGTGGCACGATCGACGTCCTTCTCTCTTATCCGATCTCCCGCCGGCGCATAGTTCTCGAGAAGTGGCTGGCCGTCGTGATGGCGTGCGTGGTGACGGCCGTCGTCCTGTGGCTGTTCGCCATCGGCGGCGCGGCCATCAGTGCCAGCCCGCTGCCGCCGGACCTGCTGGCCGCGGCCCTGGTCATGCTCGTCCTCCTGGGTCTGGCGTTCGGAGACATCGCCCTGGCCATCTCGGCCGCCACCGGGAATCGCGGCGCCGCCATCGGCCTGACCGTGGCGCTGCTGGTGGCGATGTACCTGATCGACGCCCTGAGCTCCGTGGTGGAAGGGCTCGGCACCCTCCGGCCACTCTCCCTGTTCCGCTATTACATGGGCGACGACCCGCTCCGAAACGGTCTGAACCTGGGCGACGCAGCGGTGCTGGCGGCGGTAGCCGCGGTCTTCCTGGCCGTGGCCGTGGTCGCATTCGAGAGGCGCGACCTGGCGGCGTGACGTTGCGGTTGTCGCGAGGGCCCTGTTTCGAGCGCATTTCGCACATTTACCGCAACCGCGCCACAACCTGCGCCGGCGCCTTTGACAACCCAACGGCAGCGAAACCGTTCCCCGCCGACTACTGACTCCCGGCGGGCCGTCGCGGATGCTTGTTCCACGCACGGCATCCTGGCGGTCGAACGAGTCCGGCAGGGACGATCCGACCGTGCGCGGACAGGAGGACCATGATGGCCGCCGCGCCAGGGACCGAAATGAAGCGCACCCTGACGATGACCGGGCTGACGATCAACGCCATGGCGCTGATCGCGCCAGGCGCGTTTCTCTGGACGACGTTCCAGGCCCAGGTCGTTCAGCAGAACGGCGGTATCACGACCGCGATGGACATGGTTCCGGGACTGCTGTTCGTTCTCATCCTCGCATTCCTGACGGCATTCTCATACGCCGAGCTGTCGAACATCTACCCCGAAGCCGGCGCCGGATCGTCCTACTACTTCGCCGAAGCCGCATTCCTGGAAAAGGAAGAGGCGATCCACTACAAGTTCGCCCGTCTTGCCAAGTTCATACTTGGTTGGGTCTCACATCTGTACTACTGGATCTACCCGGGCATCATGGTCGGGTTCACCGCGATCCTGTGCGTATACATCATGAGCCTGTTCGGCGTGACCCTCAATCAGCCGGCCGAGGTCGGGGCCGCATTTGTATTCTCGGCCCTGGTCGGCCTGATCGCATATCGCGGCATCTCCGGCTCGACGCTGACCGCCGTCATCATCAACGCCATCCAGCTCACAGCTCTCGTCGGGTTCTCCATCCTGGCGATCGCGTTCCGGCTCACACATCCGGACCTCGCCTATGCGCACTCGAGCATCGCCTCGGTCGTCCTGCCGCACAACTTCACGAACGTCCTGTTCCAGGGCACGATCGCCATCCTTCTCCTCGTCGGCTTTGAGTCGGTCACGGCTCTCGGCGCCGAAGCGATCAACCCCAAGCGCGACGTGCGGCGAGCCGTGCTTCTGTCCCTGGCAATTCAGGGCGCCGTTGCCTACGTCATCGAATACGTGTCGGCCAACTTCCTGGTCAACAACAGCATCATCGCGACCGACGCCACCGGTAAGTCCGTTGGCGGCTACGCTGCCGCGGCCGCCTCGTCCGCCCCGATCGGCGACATGGTCCGCTTCATCGGCGACCAGATGCTCGGCGGTACCGGCGTCGCGCTGGTGCTGATCCTGGCCGTGAGCGTGTTGATCGCACTCATCGGCACCACCCTGGCCTGCCTCAACACCGGCGTCCGCATCACCTACGTCATGGGCCGCGACAAGGAAGTCCCCGGCCTGCTCGGGATGCTCCACTTCCGCCACGCGACTCCCCACTACGGAGTGGTCGCCCTGGCCATCATCTCGGCCGTGCTGGGCGGGTATGCGGTCCTCTCCGCCGACAACCTGCTCCAGATCACTCTCGCCTCGAACACCGGGACCTTCCTGGTCTACGGCATGACCAACGCCCTGGTCCTGTTCGCCTTCGGAGGCCGGCACAAGAGGAACATCTTGAAACACGTGATCGTGCCGGTCGCCGGGCTCGTGGCCAACGTCGGAATGCTCGCGGCCGTCGTGCTCATGAGCGTCTCGGCCGGCGGGTCGACCCAGACGGACACTCTGATCGCACTCGGGGCGGTCGGCGTCTGGATCCTCATCGGCGCCGTGTGGCTCGTCTTCAACTCGGCGGCCTCAAACAAGAGCCTCCTCGTCAAGCCTCCGGTGGTCGCCCCGGAGAGGTAGCGATCGCGCTTCGCCAGCTCGAGACCGCGTCCGCGGCAGGCAACTGCCCGGCGCGGTCTCACCTAACGTCAGCGGGAAGTTGAACATGTGGGCTACGTCTCCAGACCGATTCCGGCCGTGACCACAGAACTGGCCGTCGAATACGCGGGCCTGTCCGTGAACGGGCACGTCCGGGACCACAACGAGGACCGCCTCGGCTGGGCGGCCCTCGACGGCGTCTCGCCGTTCATCACGCCGGCCGAGGAGTGCGCCCTCGAACAGGCCGTCGCCACCTCGGAGCTGGGACTGGTCTTCGCCGTCGCGGACGGCCTGGGCGGCTACGGCGGCGGCGAGGTGGCTTCGGGGCTGGCCATCGAAGCCTGCCTCGACCACGCCCAGAAGAACGGAGCCGGCGGGGGCCGCCTGACCGGCACGCTCAGGACGGCCTTCAACCGGGCAAATCAGGCCATCTTCGACGCCGCCATCGGAGGCCAGGGCGGTCGGAAGATGCAGTCCACGCTCAGCGCCCTGGCGATCACTCCCGGAGAGCTGCACCTCGCCCACGTCGGCGACAGCCGCGTCTACCGCCGCCATCACGGCGAGCTCGAGATCCTGACCTCCGACCACAGCCAGGTCATGGAACTGCTCCGAATGCACATCATCACCCCGGAGCAGGCCGTCGACCACCCCGCCCGCTACGCCCTGACACGGTCCGTCGGCGGCGACATCACGGTCCGTGTCGACGTCCGCTCGGAACGCCTCGATTCGGGCGACGCGTTCCTGCTCTGCTCGGACGGGCTGTGGAGCAACGTGACCGCCAGCGAGATCGTGGAGGCGCTGGCCCGCCCGCCGGCCGAAACGTGCGAAGTGCTCGTGAAGCTCGCTCTCGAACGTGGCGGCGACGATAATGCGACAGCCATGGCAATCCGCGTCCGCGAGGCCGGGCAGCGGCCCGAGGCGCCGCAGGGATGGCGGAGGTTGTTCTCGTGACCACGACCGGGCTGCAGCCAGGGGCCACGCTCGACCAGTTCACGATCGTCAGGGCGATTGGCTCGGGTGCCTTCAGCGACGTCTACCTGGCCGAGGATTCGAAGGGCGGCCAGGTCGTGCTCAAGTGCCCGCACGAGTCGATCATGGGCGACGTATCGACGTTCGACCGGTTCCGGCGCGAGCTGGACATCTCGCGCCACCTCCACCATCCGGGCATCCAGCGCTCGCTCGAATTCACCACCGATCGCAGCCGGCCCTACATGGTCATGGAGTACATCGACGGCGAGACGCTGCGGTCCTACATGACCCGGGAGAAGCGTCTTTCCGTGGACCAGGCCGTCGACTTCGGTCGGCAGCTGGCGGCGGCGATGGGCTATGCCCATTCGCAGGGCGTCTTCCATCGCGACCTCAAGCCGGAGAACGTTCTCGTCACTGCCGACGGGCGCCTGGTCGTGACCGACTTCGGTGTGGCTCTCATGGCCGGCGCGCGGAGGCTGACCTGGCGCTGGTTCTCGACCGCGCTGGGCACGCCGGACTACATGTCGCCCGAGCAGATCCAGGGCAAGCGCGGCGACGCCCGGACGGACGTCTACGCCATGGGCGTGATGATCTTCGAGATGCTGGCCGGCCGCGTCCCGTGGGAGGGCGACAACGCCCTCTCGGTCATGAGCCAGCATCTGAACGCGCCCGTCCCAGCGCTCCACGAATTGAACCCGGCGGTGCCGCCGCCCATCGAAGGGATCGTGCGAAAGTGTCTGCGCAAGATCCCCGACGAGCGCTACGAGGACGCCGCCTCGCTGGAGAGCGACCTCGAGCACTGGCGGGACCTGCCTCTATCTCAGTTCATCTTCGGTGACGAGGCGCCGGTCAGTCGAGCCTCCGACCAGAAGCTGATCATGCTCATCTTCGGGATCAGCGCGGGCTTTCTCGCCGCCAGCGTCCTCTTCGTCCTGATCGCCTACCTTCTCGTCCATGCCCACGCATAGCCGCGCTGACGGCCCACGGCCACGCGGGAGGAACGAAATGCCCGACAGAACCGGACCCACTCCGCACGAGGGAACGCCTTCGGAGCGACGCTCGAATGGCGGCAGCATGAGAGCCGCGGCCGACGATGCCGGCCAGAGCGAGGACGTCGGCGGCAGCCTGGCCGACATGGACCGCCGGACGATCGATCGGCTGGTGGCCGCCGCCAGGGACGCGCACGTCGAACAGATAGAGCTGCAGTTCGCCGACGTCACCGGCGCCGTCAAGACGGTGGCGGTGCCGGCGCGGCGCCTCGCCCACGTCCTCGAAGCCGGCGAATGGTTCGACGGATCCGCCGTCGAAGGGCTGGCTCGCGAGGTCGAGTCGGACATGTACCTGCGCCCCGATCCGTCCACGTTCGCGATCGTGGAACCGGCCGCCGGAGTCCCCTGCGCCAGGTTGATCTGCGAGGTCGTCACGCCCACCGGCGAGCCGTACCCGGGCGACGGCCGGGCGGTTCTGCGAGGCCTGCTCGAGCAGGCCGAGTCGGCCGGGCTGAACTACCTGGTGGCGCCCGAGATCGAGTTCTTCCTGTTCCCCCTGGGCGACGGCGTGGAGCCGCTGCCCGACGATCCGAGCAGCTACTTCGAACGAGCGCGGGGGCGATCGCGCCAGGTCGAGCTCGAGATCGTGGCCGGCCTGGAGGCGATGGGGATCAGGATCGAGTCGAGCCACCACGAGGTCGCGAGCGGGCAGTTCGAGCTGGACCTGCCGATGCTTCCGGCGCTGGTGTCCGCGGATACGGTCACGACCCTCAAGTCGGCGGTCAAAGAGCTGGCCCGCGAACGCGGCATGCAGGCAACCTTCATGCCGAAGCCGCTTGCCGACGCCGCGGGCTCAGGGATGCACACCCACCAGGTGATCGTGGATCGTGCCGGTCGGAGTGTCTTCGACGACCCGGCGGCCGACTACGGCCTTTCGGCCGTGGCCCGGGCGTTCGCCGCCGGGCAGCTCGAGCACGCGCCCGGGCTGTGCGCCCTGGTCGCCCCGCTGGTCAACTCGTACAAGCGGCTGGTTCCGGGATACGAAGCTCCCGTCGCCGGCAGCTGGGGTCGTCACAGCCGCTCGGCCCTCATACGCGTGCCGGCCCAGGTACGTCAGGAAGAGCCGCCGGTCGAGATCTTCGAGACGCGGCTGGAGCTGCGCCTGCCAGACCCGAGCTGCAATCCCTACCTCGCCTACACGGCCATGCTGGCCGCCGGCCTGGACGGGATCGATCGCGGCTGCGAGCTCGGGCCTCCGCTGGAGGAGGTCGAGCACGGCTTCGGCGGCGGCCACAGTCTGACCAGGCCGCTGCCGGCCTCCCTTGGCGAGGCCCTGGCCGCCCTCGAGGACGACGACGTCATCATGGCCGTACTCGGGAGCGAGCTGGTCGAGTTGTTCCGCTCGGCCAAGTCGCTCGAGTGGGAGGCCTATCGCCGCCAGGTCACGCCCTGGGAGGTCGCCGCCTACTTCCAGCGCTCCTGAGCTGGCTCCGGCCGGCCTGCCGGCCGCGTCGGAGCGTACCGATTCGACACCTTGCATTCGCCTCTCGACATCGCGCCCGGCGGTAACCTAGCAGCCGACATACTCGGCCGTGGTGGGGACCAGTACGGAGGCATAGGTGCGCGTCTCGATCGGGATCGATCTTGGTTCGTCGCGGGTCAAGCTGCTCGCCCTTGACGAAGAGGGCAATTCCCTCGGCGTGACGATGGCCTCGTACGCCACGGAATCGCGCCGACCAGGCTACGCGGAGCAGAACCCGGATCGCTGGTGGGACGCGCTGCGGCTGGCAATGTCCGAGATGCTGTCCCGCCCGAGCCTGCGCGGCGCGGACATCGCGGCCCTGGGCCTGACGGGTCAGATGCACAGCGCCGTCTTTCTCGACGCGACCGGCGCGCCGTTGCGATCCGCCCTGATGTGGTCGGACGGCCGGGCCGAGGCCGAGGCCGCCGAAATCGAGAAGCGCATCCCCCGCCAGGAGCTGGTCGCCCGCACAGGCAACAGGTCGAACGTCAGCTTCACGGCGCCGAAGATCATGTGGGTCGCCGCGCACGAGCCGGAGATCTTCGCCCGGACGCGCTGGATCGTCCAACCCAAGGACGCGGTGCGGGCTCGGCTGACCGGCGAGGTCGCGAGCGACGTGTCGGACGCCTCGGCGACGCTCCTGCTGGACCTCAAAGCCCGGACCTGGGCGCCGGACATCTGTCAGAAGCTGGGGATCGACATCGGGCTGCTGCCGCCGCTCATGGAATCCGAGGCGTGCGCCGGCTCTCTGCGCGAGGACGCCGCCAGGTCGCTCGGCCTGCCGGTCGGGATCGCCGTCGCGGTCGGTGGAGCGGACGCTCCGGCGGCGGCGCTCGGGCTTGGCATGGCCCGCGAAGAGGACGCGGCGGGCACCGTTCTCATCTCGCTGGGCACGGGCGGCCAGGTGCTGGCGCCGGTGGCGCAGCCGCACATCGACCCCGACGGCCGGCTCCACGGCCTGGCCCACGTTGTCCCCGGCCAGTGGTGCGTGATGGCGGCGATCCTCTCGGCCGCGGCGTCGCTCGATTGGGTCGTCCGCCTGCTCCGCCCCGACGACCCCAATGGCAGCCGCGAACTGCTGGCCGCCGCCGCGAAGGTTCCGGCAGGCAGCGACGGCCTGATCTTCGTACCGTACCTGCGCGGCGAGCGGACCCCCCACTTCGACCCTGCCGCCCGCGGCGCCATGGTCGGCATGAGCATCAACCACGGCGCGCCGGAACTGACCCGGGCAGTCCTCGAGGGAGTGGCCTTTGCCCTGGGCGAGGGGCTCGACCTGATGCGCGGCGTCGGACTCAAGCCGACCTCCGGCGTGGTCGCGGGCGGAGGCGTCAACCGCCTGTGGCAGCAGATCATCGCCGACGTGCTCGACCTGCCGGTCGCGCTGGGCGCCACGGAGCATGGATCGGCCCGGGGCGCCGCGCTGCTGGGAGCCGTTGCCGGGGGCTTGATCCCCTCGACGGTCAACGGCGTCCCGCCGCTTCCGGCCGACACCCGCGTCATGGAGCCGGACCCGGCCAGGGTCAGCCTCTACGCCGGCATCTCGGCGACGTACCGCGAGCTCTACGGCCGCCTGCCGCGCACTTGAGCGCGGCGTCGGGAGAGGGCCCGGGCAAGTCCCGGGCTACTACCAGCGCTGGTGAACAAGCGGCTTGATGCGGGCTTCGTACATGGCGCGGATCCGATCCAGCGTCGCGGGCGATAGCGCCGCCAGGTCCGCGGCGGCCGCGTTCGCGCGCGCCTGCTCGGGCGACTTTGCACCCGGGATGGCGGCGGTCACGCCGTCGAAGGCCAGGATCCAGCGCAGCGCCATCTGGGCCATTGTGGCTCCGACCGGGACCATGTCCCGAAGGTCTTCCACGAACGCCAGGCCGGTCTCGTAGTCCACGCCGGCGAATGTCTCGCCGACGTCGAAGCTCTCGCCGTGGCGGTTGTAGGAACGGTGGTCGGTGGCGTCGAACGCGGTCTGACGGCTCATCTTGCCGGTCAGAAGCCCCGACGCCAGCGGAACGCGGGCCAGGACTCCGACGTTGCGCCGCTTCGCCTCGGCCAGGAAATGGTCGGCCGGCCGCTGGCGGAGCATGTTGAAGATGATCTGGACCGTGGCAACGCCCGGGTACTCGATGGCCTTGAGCGCTTCTTCGACCCGCTCGACGCTGACGCCGTAGCTGGCGATGGCGCCCGCGGCGACCAGATCGTCCAGGGCGGCGAAGGTTTCCGGGTTGTAGTAGACGGCGGTCGGCAGGCAATGGAGCTGGACCAGATCCAGGCAATCGAGGCGCAGGTTGTCCCGACTGCGATCCACCCACTCTCGGAAGCTCGCCGGCGTGTAGTGCGAGAGATCGAGGGGTGCCCGCCGGCCCATCTTGGTGGCGACGAAGAACCGCTCGCCGCTTCGCTCGCTCAGAAACTGGCCGATCATCCGCTCGCTGCGGCCGTCGCCGTAGACGTCGGCCGTATCGATCAGGGTGATCCCCGCGTCGGCGGCGGCATGCAGCGCCGCCATACTCTGGGCGTCGTCGACGATGCCCCAGTCGGCTCCGATTGCCCACGCCCCGAAACCGATCGCGCTGACTTCGCGACCCGTCTTGCCCAGCATGCGGTAACGCACTGACCTGGCTCCTCTCCGAACGGCCGGTCGACATCGAGCGGGGCCGGTCCGCCAATAGAGTAGCCTTCGCAGGGCCCGGGAGCCTCCGCTGCGTCGGGGATTGCGGCGCGGTCGGGCGGCGGTCAGGCAGCCTTCCTGGAGCGGCCGACGGCGCGCAAATCCGCGGCCGGCCGCTCGGCCGGGGCGCTCGGCGCGGCTTCCGCCGCCTCGCCGTCACGGGCGAGCTTGAACCGCGCCGTCGTGCCTTCGAGCTCGCGGGCGATGGCCGTCAGTTCGGCGGCGGCCTCGTTCACTTCCTGCGCCTGCTGGGACACGAGGCCCGTCGACGACGACACGCGCTCGGCCGACGCGGCGTTCTCCTCCGAGAGCGCGGCGACGCTCTCGACGATCTCGAGCGTCTCGCGGATGCCGCCCGCGGCCATCTCGGAGCGCTCGATGTTGTCGCTCACGACCGCCGACACGCGCCGGATCGCCGCTTCCAGGTCGACCATCACCTCGGCCACCGTCCGGTTCGCCGCGGACATGTCGCCGGTCTGGCGCTGGGTGGCCTTGGCCGACTCCATCAGCTCGTCGAGCGCCTGGCCAGAGTTCTGGGCCAGCGACGAACCGTCGTGCACCTTCTGCATAGCCACGTTCATCGCCTCGGCGGCGCGTCGGGCGCTGGCCTGAACGGCGGTGATGATGGCCCCGATCTCCTTCGTCGCCGCCGTCGACTTTTCCGCGAGCTTGCGGACCTCGCTGGCGACGACGGCAAAACCCTTGCCCTGGTCGCCGGCTCGAGCCGCCTCGATGGCGGCGTTCAGCGCCAGCAGGTTGGTCTGGGCCGCGATGTCCTCGATCGTGCCGACGATTTCGCCGATCTGCTGGGCCCGGGCGTTGGTCTCCTGGATCGTCGAGGCCGAGGTGTCGACCGCGTCTTCGATCGACTTCATCTGGGCCAGGGTCTGGCGCAGCGCGTCGGACCCTCGCTCGGCCGTGGAAGCGGCCTGCACCGTCGCGCCGGCTACGGCATCCGAGCTCGATACGGCGACCTCGACCGCTCGAGCGATGTGGGCGGCGGCCTGGGACAGGCTGTCGGCGGCCAGTGCCTGATCGCGGGCGCCGCCGGCAATGGCTTCGACCGACGCGGCTATCCGTTCGATGCTCGCGTTGGCCCTGGTCATTGCCGCCGCTTCGGACGTGGCCGACTCGGCCATCTGCGAGATGTTCGCCGCGATCTGGCTCGTTGCCTGGCCTGAGGATTCGGCCGAGCCGGCGATGGCGTCGCTGACCGTGATGAGCTTCTGAGCCCGATGCGAGAGCTGATCCATCAGGCCTCGCAGGCTCGAAGACTCGGAGTTGAATGCCGCGACCGGCACGCCGGCGGCAACCACGCGGTTGATGCTGGCCACCAGTCCGGTGTCCATGATCATGGTCGCGATGGCGTCGTAACCCTGCTGCGCCAGCCGCTCGATGGCTTCCGAACGAATCTCCAGGTCGAACGATTTGCCCGGCTCGGGGACGATCCACTCCGCCTCCGCGTTGAAGGGCCGCAGCTCTTCGGCCGCAGCCACGACACCGGCCCGAACCAGCTCCCAGAAGGGCGTATCCCCTAGCCCGAGGACGGCAATTCGGATGCGGCGGCGGGCAGCCTGCATCGGCTTGGGGCGGCGCGCGGCGGCGGACGCAGACTCGATGACGCCCTTGCCCGGCTGCCAGAACTGCCCGACGTTGGCGGCGGTGACCAGGTCCATGGCGCTCAGCAACCGCGACCTGGGCGGCGTCCAGCCGGCGGCCAGATGGTTGAACAGATGGATCACCGGGTCGTGTCCCTGGCCGTACGGATCCTGCCCGATGACGGCCGTGATCACGCCCTTGACGACATACGGCATCGAGTCGTCGATCAGGTCGTGGCTGATGATCGCGATCTTCCCGGCCAGCCCGGCGCCGACCACCGCCTCGGCCGCTCCGCCGCCGGCGACCGTCACGTAGATGCCGGACAGCCGCGGGTAGCGCTTCAGAGCGGCCGCCGTGACGGCTCGTAGTTCGGGTCCCTCACCGATGCTCTCCACGGCCTCGACGACCTCGATGTTCGGATACCGCTCGCGCAGGATCCCGTCGAATCCATGGCGGCGCAGCTCCAGGCTGAGATGGGCGAAGGAGGCGGTGACGACCAGGACCTGGCCCTTGCCATCCAGCGCCCGGCCCATGGCCTCGCCGCCGGCCTGACCCTGGAGGTAGCCGTCGCCGCCCACGTAGAACAGGCGCCGGCATGGCTCGTCCGTCACGCTGTTCAGCTGAGAGGCGCTGTCGCCCAGACGGGCGATGATCTCGCCGATGCCGTCGCGCAGACGGTCCACCTCGACGGTGCCCGCCACCTGCACCGGGCGGACCTGCATCTTGATCTTCTTGGTGAGATCTCCCTCGGCCAGGGCCGCCAGGGCGTCCGACACCGCCGCCGTGTCCGTCGCGGCCAGGGCGACGGTGGCCTCGGTCAGGCGGCCCAGGGGCCGCGCCACCGTGAACAGGTAGACCGCCACAGTGACGGCCCATCCAGTCGCAACGCCGAGGCCCAGCGTCAGAAGCGCCGAAGCGAACGGCGCGCCGGCGGCGAATGCCGCGCCGGCCACCGCGAGAAGCGCGACCGCCGTCCCGAGACCGGCGAACATGGCCCTTCGCACCAGCACAGCGCGCAGGGCGACGAGACGGGACGGGTTGCTGCTGGTTTGCATTCTCGATTCCTCGGTGCTCGGAACCGGCCGACTCGGACCTGGACCGCGCGCCGCCGCGGCGCGGCAGAGGCTGCGTCCTGCCTGCGACACGGCTCGCTGCCGAGGTATCGGCCGTCCCGGTGCGGGACTGCACCCCCAACCGCCCGGGCGTGCGCGCCGGGCCTCGTTCAGCGGCGCGCGGGCTCCGGACCGGCGAGCTCGACGAAGCGGCAGAGCGCGTTGGCGAGCTGCATCTGGCGGGGCGTGCGGGCGCGGACCCTGACCAGGGCCGGGCTGGCGACCACGGCCGCCAGGCAGCGAGCCCTCGAAGTGGCGACGTTGAGGCGATTGAGGCTGTACAGGAACTCCATGCCCCGAGGCGCCTCCTCCGGTCCCGACGTCGTCATGGAGTAGATGGACAGCGGTGCCTCCTGGCCCTGGAACTTGTCCACGGTGCCGACCCGGGCGCCTGGTAGGCGCCGCGCGATCTCCGCGACCTGGGCGTTGTATGGAGCGACTATCAGGACGTCGTTCCAGCCCATCGGATGGCGGCCGCCGCCCTTGTCCGTCCAGACGGCCCCGCCATCGATCAATTGGCGGACCAGCAGGGCGACCAGTTCCGCCTCCTCCGGCGACTCGCTGCTGTTGCCTTCGTGGCGCGCGGCCAGGTAGCGCACTCCGGTTCCCGACAGCGCGCTGCCGGACGCGCCGTGGGCCTCCAGATCCTGGTTCTCGAGGCCCGGCATCGAGCTGAGCCGGCCTTCGTAGAAGGCCTCCGAAGTGAAGCGACACAGATCCGGATGGAGCCGGCGGGTGCGCTCCAGGAAGAGGCCTCGGTCGGCCGGCATGGTCGAGTCCGGGCCCAGTACGTGCCCCAGCGCCGACGCCTCCGCGCCCGGCGGATGCGTTCCCGAGAGCGGCTGATCGAGCTGCTGCGGGTCGCCGAGCAGGATCACGCTCCGGGCCGCCGGCGAGACCGCCACGGCGTTGGCCAGCGAGAACTGGCCCGCCTCGTCGACCACGAGAACATCCAGCCGGCCGGCGAACTCGGGCCGCGACCAGACCCAGGCCGTGCCGCCTGCGACGTCGATGTCGCCGGCGTCGATGGCCCCGAGCAGCGACGCCGCGCTCTCGTAGGCCTCGGCCGCATCCGAGGCGCAGTCTCCGCTCGCGTCCGTCTTCTGGCCGATGCGCACCGCCACACCACGCTCGGCGGCGCGCTCGGCGACCGAGTCGAGCAGATTGCCGATGACCTTGTGGCTGTTGGCCGTCACGCCCACCTTTCGCCCGAGCCGGACGAGCTCGACGATCGCCGCGGCCCCGAGGTACGTCTTGCCCGAACCCGGCGGCCCCTGGACCGCCAGGCATTCGCCGTCCAGCGAGGGAACCATCCGCAGCGCGGCCTCGAGCGCCTCCTCGCCGGGGCGGCACAGCGGCTCGCCGCCCCGAGCTCCCGGCGCCAGCCGCAGCAGCAGCTCCCGCGCGGCGCGGTACTCGCCCGGCTCTTCCATGCCGTGCTCGCCGGCCCACTCGCCGATGCGCAGCAGGCTGTCGCGCAGCGGCCCCGTGCCGACGTGCCCGCTCGGCACGAGAGAAGTGGGATGCGGGCCGTCTCTCTTTGGCCCACGCGCCAGGTCCAGCGTGCCCGCCGCGGCGTCCAGCGCCACCACTTCCCCCGGCGATCGTCCCGTGGCCGGATCGCACACCTCCGTGCCGACGTCGATGGCGTGCTCCTGCTCGGGGAAGCGATAGCGGTACAACC
>Ga0265316_10003083_pt1 | contig 16982 bp, 12 predicted proteins | sample 4522metaG_FD_202092 | JGI IMG/M metagenome (GOLD analysis project Ga0265316, IMG submission 202092) | Rhizosphere microbial communities from Carex aquatilis grown in University of Washington, Seatle, WA, United States - 4-5-22 metaG | ecosystem: Host-associated > Plants > Roots > Rhizosphere >...
CCGTGCTGCCTCCGGTGCTCACGGTTGAGGCACTAGTTCCGGCCTGGCCTCCGGCTCCCGCTGTTCCGCTGTCCGGGATCCCTCCTTGAAGGCTTCCAAAATCAAGCGAACAGGACGCAGCTAGCGCGACCAGGATGAAGAGACGGACTACATTCTTCATCGTCAGTACCTCCAGGCCAAGGAAGCGCCAGCTTCCTTGCCGCCAGAGTAGTTGATGTAGAAGAAGACGCCTGTTGCCGCCGCCGACACCGCAGTCAGACTCAGCAACACATTGGTCGTGGCGACTTTGGATTTGTCCCCGCTGACCTGAGAATCCGTGCAAGATTTCGTTTTCCCGCAAGAGCCCTGCAAGCCGCTGAAGGTCGACTTGGCAGAGAGCCATTCGGCGATCGTGACTATGCCCAGCACGGCTGTGACACCAGCCCCAGCCCAAGGCGCCCACTTCTTCCAGGAGGCGGGAGAGGGAGGTTCTTGAGAAGGCACTGTCGACACCATATCCGTTCTGGCGGAGGTCGAAGGGGTCGGCGCTGGGGCGGCTGGCGCTGGGGCGGCGGGCACTGGGGCGGCTGGCGCTGGGGGGAGAAACACAGGAGGTAGAGGTTTGGTCTTCTGGACTTCGTGCTTTGATTGAAGAGTTGACGTCCACTCAAGTTCGCTGACCCATTGCTCTACCTTGGGCCTGTTTGGCGCATCCTCAGGAGCTGTCCGCAGGTAAGAACGATAGGCGACGAGGGCCTTGTCGAGCTTGTTTGCCAGGCGATAGGCCTGGCCCAGGTCGTACAGCAAGATCGGATCGGACACCAGCTTGTAAGCCTTTTCGTACAAGGCCGCTGCTTCGTCGTACTGCCCAAGGTTGAAGGCGGCCGTTGCCTGTCTTGTGGCCTCTCGGGCGGCTTCCCGATCGCTGTCTTCTTTTGTCCCCGCCGATGCCGCACGTCCAACCACCAGAAAGATCGTCAAGACCGTCAAGATTGCTGCTGTACGCACGGGTACATGCTCCTTCCTTCCTATCTTCTCACGCATTCACCGCCACTTGCACGAAACACTCTGACTTGCCCAAGATTGCTACCAGGACAGCTATTAGCCGCCGAGCCGCTCAGCCGCCGGGCCGTCTGGCCGCCCGGATGCAGGGCCGGTCCGGCGATGTCCCGAACACACGTTCGCCGTCGAGGGCGCGAAAGACCTCGAACCGCATCGAGGGCAGCTCAAGCACCCCGAACGTCGCCGGCCGGAACGTGTCGGGCACGATGAGCGGACCTGCTTGCCTGTAGACGTAAGACTTCGAGCAACAGCTGCCCGGATTCAGGATCTTCCCCGGCGGGACGTCCACCGCCAGCTCGAAGTCCAGGTGCGTGTGCCCGACTATCAGGATATCGGCACGGGCCTGCGCCAGCAGGCGGCGCCGCAGCTCCGGGCCGGTCCTCTCCCTCTCGATTCCCTCCATGTCACTCCCAGGGCGAGCGTGCCACATCGCCACGCGGATGCCCTCCAGCTCGGCCTCCCAACGCGAGGGCAAGGTGGCCAGCCAGGCGAGTGACTCGTGCGACAGCTCGGCGCCGCCGCCGAAATACTCGGAGATGTGGCATGGCTCGAAGAAGCTGCGCATGTCCTTCTGGCGGTGGCGACGTCCCAATGCCCACCTCTCGTGATTTCCAGATATGCAGACCAGATTTTTCTCGCCCTTGAGCCGCTGCACGACCTCCTCGCCGAGCGGCTCCATGTCGATCAGGTCCCCGGCACACAAGATTGGATCGCACCCCATCCCGTGGAGGCGGCCGAGGGCGGCGTCCACGGCTTGCAGATCGCCGTGGACGTCCGCCAGCACGCCAATAAGACTAGACAAGCCGGATCCCCTCGGTGGCGGCGGCATAGTGAGCGGTGCCGTGGGCTCCCTTCCATTCGTCGAACGTGGCTTTGTCGGTCAAGTACAGGACAATTTCCTTGCAGGCGTCGTCGCCCATGCCGCCCAAAGCCTCGTGTATCGCGCTGGTCAGGGCGGCGGTCTCGCCCATCAAGTCCTTCGGCATCTTCTCCACGATCACCAGGATGTAGATCTCATCCCGGCTGGTGGCGTCGCCCCGCCCATAGGCATCGAAGACATACGCCTTTGCCTTGCGCCCGGCCAGGGCCTTCGCGACCGCGCCCCGGATCTGGGCCAGCGTGAGGACGCCCCGGCCCAGTCGCGCCCACCGCGCCGTCGCCGCCCGACGGGCGAGGCGCGAACGCTGCCCGGCGCCGAATGACGGAGTCCGCTTCACCGCGCCCCCATCGTTCCCAGCAGCGCCGCCGCGAGGAACAAGGCCAAGCCGATCAGCAGGCGCCACATTACGTGCTTGGCGATCGTCGAGCCGGAACCCTTGGCGCGGGGACCGGAGGGCGCCACCTTTTCGGCGCCGCGTCCTCCCCACAGCCAGCCGGCAAACAGGACCACGGCAGCGGCGTCCCCCGCCATCGCGTTGTCCATCGCGTAGCCGACGATGTGCAGCGCCAGGCCGGCCAGGATGACCTTGATCAGGAACCTCGGATCTGGTTCCTGCACGGCCTCGTCCTCGGTCATCTCGCCCTGGTCTTCCATGCCTTCACCAACCGGCCGCACACGGCCGCCTTCTTGGTCTCGCCCATCTCCTCCAGGTGATCGGCCATGGCCTTGAGCGCCTCGACCAGGTCGTCCTTGGCCTCTTCGGCCGTCGGGCCGACGCCGTACACGCCTCGGACCGACGGCGCCTTGGCCGACCAGATCTCATCCTCCAGCCAGAGCGTGAAGTCGTACCTGTGGCTGTACGGGGTCTGTGGCTTGTCCCCGCGAGGGCCGAGCCCGAGCCTCTCGCGCATCTCCTCGCTTGAGATCGCGCGGACGCGGCCGGCATCCAGTTCAGCGATCCGGCGCTCGGCAATCCTCACATCCCTGGCGTCGGCCCGGGCTTCCGCCGCCGCCCGGGCAGCCCTGCGCCTGCTCCGGCGCCGTCCCTCCCGCAAAAGGCGATTGATGACCTTGATCGAGAGCAGCCTGTCGCGGTCGCGGAGCCGTTTCCGGGCAACCAGCATGCCCTCTTCGTCGGCCAGTTCCTCCAGCAGGGCGGGGACGCCCTCGCAGATGAACTTCCAGATCTCCCTCGCGGTTATTTTTGTCTTCCTCTCCTTCAGCTGGATGAGGGCCTTCCAGTCGACGCCGCGATGCCGCCGCTTGACGTCGGCTGGCTGGCGGGACGCTGCCTCCGTAATCTCCCGTATGTGCCGCAGGGCCGCCGCCTGGTGCGGCCGGCTCGCCCTGAAGGCTGCGAAGGCCATGCCCTCCGCGCATTGCGGGAGGCTCAGGCCTCCCACGATGATGTCATTGAACCACACAGCCACTGATTTGCGGGGGAGGCGCAGACGGGCGAAGCTCAGGCCGCCGCCCCGGGACTTGTTCTTGCTCTTCATGTTTTTCTCCTCCGCATCGTCCGCCTTGAGGCAGGGTTTGCATCGGACGCTCACCCAGTTCCGCCGCCTGGTGAGGGTGCCGGGCTTGCCGCAGATCTCGCACGTCCGCATGGACTCGCGGATCGCCTTGTCGAGCGCGGCGTTCTTCGCCTTGCGGAGGCGCGGATCTGACGGCGTGTCCTGATCGCAAAAATGCACTCTCAGGGAGCCGTACTTCTCCTTGATCTGCCAGACGTGGAGGCTCGGATCTGCCGACAGCTTCATGGAGAGGCGATCGACGAGGGCATGCCACCCATCGCCAACGCAGAAACCATCAATGGCGAAGCGGCACGCCCTGCTCGTGGGGGCAGTCCTCGCCTCGCGATAAAGCGCCGGGTAGCGCTCGATCAGCTCCAGCACGTGGGCCGGTGACATGTCGAGCCGGTTCTGCTTGCCCGAGGTTGCGAGCAGCTTGGCCCGAACGTAGACGCTCTTCGCCCGGAAGTCGGCGTGCTCTTTCCAACCCGCTGGGATCTTCATCTTCTGGCCCTCCTTCCGCGCGGCGATCATTGGGATCCCGTGTTTCGTCGGACGTTGGCGCAGATTGCCGGATCCGTGTGGGACAGCTTGCCGCCGCTCCTCTTCAGTCCTTCTTCAGTTGTGATCCCGGGTCCGCCACAAATCTCGCAGGTGGCTGTCACCTGTCTCTCCCCGGCGGAGCGCACGTTTTCGAGCCTGTAGCGCGGACGGGGCTTGCCGTCCCGCACCTGCTCGACGATCTTGGCCAGGAAGTCGACAACCGGCATCATCGAGAACTCATGCATGGGATCGTCCTCGATGCCCATGTCGAACTTGTCGAGAGGGCGGGGCTTGTAGGGCACGCGCTCCCGCCGCTCGACCGCTGGCGCCGTGGCCACGATCATGAGCGGCCGGTACTCGGCGCCGTCGATCCAGGGCCGATAGACGCCGTCGAACCAGGCGCCGAAGTCCTCCGGCGCGTCGACGAAAAACAGCGCGTGGTTGCTGAACGCCTCACCGTTGTCGAAGATGAAAATCATCGTCGCACCACCATCAATACTGCCCGAACGCCGGTCCCCTGATCGGCGAATGTGTCCCCTGGCAGTTCTTCCCAGATCGTGGCGAGGGAGCGCAGCTCCGCCTGCTGGCGGGGGCCGTTCGCGCAAAGGGCGACGAGCCGTCCGCCGGGCTTCAAGAACTTGAGGGCGTGGAGGATATGGGCGACGTCCTGGCCCTTGGAAAACGGAGGATTCATCAGCACGCGATCGTGGCCGTCCTCGCTGTCGGGGCACACCGGCATGCTGGCCGCCAGGAAATCGCGGCACGAGACCTCGAAGCCGGACGCCTTGAGGATGGAGCACAGCTTCGGATCGATCTCGATGAGATCCAGGTGGGCGCCCGGGACGGCGCTGCGGATCGCCCTCGCCAGATTCCCCGTGCCGGCGCTCGGCTCCAGCACGCGCATGCCCGGCTGGATTTCCGCCAGCTCGGCCATGCGGATGGCCAGCTCCGGCGGCGTCGGGAAGAGCTGGGGAGCGACGGCGATCTTCACGCCGGCCTTGAGGGTGGCCTTGAGGGCAGCGAAGTCCTCGGCAACCAGATCGATTGCCTCCGGGGCCGGGGCCGTGCGGGGCTCGGGCGGCAGGGTTGCGATCTGGGGCGCCGGCTCCGGAGCGCCCGGCGCGGGAGGGTCCACCCGTTTCGCGTCGGTCAGGTAGACCGGCACCGTCGACCAGCCTCCGCCGGAGGTTGCGCGAGTGCGGTGTGCCCCATGCCTCTCGCTCGCCTTGTGCTTGATCGCCTGCGGCACGTCCGACATCTTTTTGCGCTCCCACTCGGCGCGGGTCATGTGGCGGAAGCCCTCGCCGGGATAGTTGCACATGGGCGCGAGCTTGGTCGCGGCCTTCACCTTCTCGGCGACCCCATCGGCCGGCGCCCGATAGTCGGCGATGTCCTCGACCGCGATGGTAGCCGCGAAATGCCCGAGCACGGTCACGCTCCGCACGGCGCCGGCGCTGCGGTTCACCTTCGTGATCACATGCCAGTGCCCACGCCGCAGCACCTGTCCGCCCGGCTGGAGGTCGAATCTGTCGGCCTTGAGCCCTCCGCTCTCGCCGAGCATGGCCCGTTCGTAAGCCAGGCGGTTTTCGAGGTGCGCGATCCAGCGCGAGCGATGGGCGATGCCCCGCTGGTTCATCGGTACCGCCAGAGTCCTCGCCTGCTCGGCCGTGATGATGCCGTCCTGCAGGGCGGACCAGAGGCTTTGCTGTCCCTCGTACTGTGAAGCGGGAGGCTCGCGCGGGTACTGCGAAAGCGGGAAGCACATGCTGTAGTGGTTGACGTTCGTGATCGCCTTTGCCCGTTCAAGGGTCAGCGGCTCGACCGCCCACAGTTCGAGGGCCTTTTCCGCCTTGTCGGTGTCGCGCCGGTAACCGCGCAACTCGGCTTCGAGCTTCTTGATTCTCCGGGCACGCACCGCCGGCTTCTCCAGGTACTGTGCGTGCGCGATGGCGCTGGCCGCGCGATCTTTCCAGTACCCGACCGTCTCCCACAGTCGAACGGCCTTGCGCATGCCGTTCTCGATCTTGTCGGCGTCGCGCCGGGCATGGCGCTCTGAGTGGTGGCCCACGAGGATGGGCTGGCCGAGGGGGATGCCGTCGGCGATGGAGGCCACGGCCTTGCGAGCCTGCTCGGCGTCGGCTGCACGCTTGTCCTTGTAGCCCTCAAATCGCTCGGCACGCTGGGCGGCCCGCTCCTCCAAGCTGGTCTCCTCGTCGCCAACGTCGCCGGCCAGCTCGACGAGCAAGTCTTCTCGGGCGGGAGTCCAGACAGCGTAGAACACGTCCTGCTTTGGCGCCCAGCCGAACCCGGCCGCCTTGACCCTGGAATAGGTCTCGGCGTCTAGGCGTGAGCTGGCGCGGAGACGGAGCTTGTCGTCGGCGGGATCATACGTGGCGTCGAAGGTCATCACGCTCACGAAACACCGCCAAGGGGAAAGACAATCGAACGGATGAGAACGAGTGACGTATTTGCCATTTGACTCCTCGTTCTCCATTGTCGTCACTTGCCGACGCGCTGTCAAGTGCCAGCATGCTGGCATCGCTGGACGACGGGCAACATGCCGTCATCTAACGGTTTGCTGACCCGGCATCGTTTGGAGTATCGTTACGAAATGCCCGCTAAGAAGCAGGTCAAGCGCTCCGACCACCAGAAAATTACGATCTACCTCCCGCCCAAGATTATCGAGGAGGCGAAGCTACTGGCCGTGGTGCGACGCCAGACCTATAGCGCCGTGATCGAGGGCTTTGTCGTCGACGGACTTGCCTCTGCCAAGGGAAAGTAGGGTGGTTCCAACCGACCTCGTCGTTGGGAAGGTGGAGCGCGATCATTGTGCTGCGCGGACGCCGGTCATCCTCGATTCCGAATTTGCCGCCCTGTACGGCGCGACCGTCAGCGTGCTCAACCAGGCGGTAAAGCGAAACATACAGCGCTTCCCTGCCGACTTCGCCTTCCAGCTCACCCGCGAGGCCCCAAGGCCGTCGAGATGAGTGTCGAAGTGACGTTCCGCCGGTAATTGACCGTAGCGGCGCTTTGACGGACTTCGTGTCATTGGACGCCCGTGGCGGCGCGTAGTGCTCCAAGGAAGCTGAGCAACAGGGAGCCCAGCGTGTAGCTGCAGATGATGGTGCGCAATGCCTTGGCCAGACTGGGCCTGTTGCACATCATTATTGATGCTTCCAGCGGAAGCCTGTGCCTCGCTAGCGAGTTTGCCGGGCAGTGAGTCTTTGCGGAAGGTGATGTCGACGGCGTGCTCGCGCGCGAGTGCGCCAACGCCGGGCGAGCGAGCGGCGGCGCGGCCTCGTCCCGCAGGCAGAGTGGTGGCCTTCGATGTCGACGTGATCGGGGACGCTTCGCTGTACAATCCGTGTCAGACCCGTGCAGTAACGTGGGCAGACGAGGGAAGGGACATCCATGGCGAACGAGCAGACCAGCGCGAAGGGGGCGAGTGCGGCCAGACAGCCGTGGCTGGCGCCGCTGGCGTCGGCCCTGGGGAACGAGGAACCGCTGCTGGTCCTGTGCCGGACGGAGGCTACCATCAGGGCCGTGTACCGCTTTCTCGCGGAGGAAATGGTTGCGCGCGGGCGGAAGGGATTTCCAAGTGTTCGTGTGACCGGGCTTCGAGCGCTGATGGGCGAGGCTGCGCCTGGGCACCTACGTTCGCAGGCGGGCGAGGCCGCGCCTGAGGCATTGCCCGGCGCGCATCCGTGGCGGGCGAGATTCGAGGGGCGGCCCGGGCTGCTGCGGATGCTTCGGCGACACATGGTGCACGTCCACGAGGCGGCGCTGGCTGGCGTGCGGCTGGACAAGCTGCGGCCTGAGATCCGTTTGCTTCTCGCCGTTGGCTGGGCGGCGCCTTCGTATCTGGAAGGGGCACGCCGTCTGCTGGCCAAGCCACCCACGGGCCGCTGTCTGGCTGTGGGATTTCCGCCCGAGCCACTCTCGGGCACGGTAGCACCGCTCGTGCGCGCGCTACTTAGCCGTCTGAGCCCAGAATACGTCGAAGGAGGCGCACTCACTTCCGGTGGCAAGTTGCCCGCGAGCATGGTGCCCGACGTCGCGGCGGAGGCACGTGCGGTGACACGCGAGGTCCTCCCAGCGCTCGCCGGGGAAAAGCGAGTGCTAGTGCTGGTGGCGGGCACCGATACGGAGGAGCGGGTGCGAGCGGTGTTGAGCCGAAACGGCATCGCAGTAGCGGACGATGCCGCCGAACCCCTGCGCAAGCATGCCCTGGCTTCAATCGCGCGGCCGTTGCTGCCGCTGTTCCTTTCGCGCGGTGCCGAGCCTGTCGAGGCTGCTCATCTGCTGCGCATCCTGACCGACCCCGTTCTGGCCCGCACGGCGGTGGGTCCTGCTGGCGAGGGAGACGAACGACCCAAGCTGCGTGCCTCGGTGAAGCATCTACGCGAGATGATCGTCTCCTGCCGGCGCAGCAGGGCGACCTTGGCCGAATGGCAGAGCGCGGTCGACGAGATTGCGCGGGACGCGGCTGCTGCCGTCAAGGGCGCCGACGACGACAGTCGCCTTGGGCGCGAACGGCGTCTCGAATCCGCGCAAGTGTTGCAGTCCCGGTTCGCGGAACTCTCCCGCCACGCGTGCGGCCCCGGCACAATCGGCGATCTGCGGAGCTTTCTGGCAGGAGTGGGTCTGGCCGATCCCGAGAGCGACCGCCTGGGACGCGCTGTGCTGCGCGCGCTCGGGGCGTCGTACTACCGGCCCGCGACTGACGATGCATACGACGAGGCACTATCGAGTGCAGTGGGCAGCGGGCGCATTGACCGGGGGGTCGAGATCCTGTCCTACGACTCGTATGATGGCCGGTGCCCTGACCTGTTGTTGCTGACCGATTTGCACAACAAGGGTGTCTCACGCGCACCTGGCCCAGACCCCATCTTGACCGTCGAGGAGTTGGACCTGCTCGGCGTGCCACCTGCGGCGGAGCGCGTGCGCCAGCAGCTCGGCATCGTGCGCTGGGCCGCAGCCCGGGCAGGCAAAGTTCTGGCGCTGGTCACTGCCACGGACAGCACGGGGCTGGCGGTGTCGCCACCTCTGGAATTGGAACTGGGCCCCATTACCGACGCCAGTCAGGCGAGCTACGGTCTTGATTTCGACCTGCCGGAACGGCGCGATCGCGGTGCCCTGGCCGAAGGCAAGGGCGCGCCGGCCCGGCTGGCCGTCCAGGTTGATGTGGAGTGGGCGCGCCAGGGTGCCTGGTTCGGGAAACCCGCTGCCGTTTCCGCAGGCGCAAAGGAAGACACGCTTCTCGAATATCTTGCCCGCGACCTGCCGCGCATCCCTGCCGAACTGCTGCCCTGGCTGGGACAGGCGCAGGTCTACCCCGGGAGCCAGGACGGCTTGCCGGACAAGTTTGTGTTGTCGGCCAGCCGCTGTGCTGCATTCACCCAGTGCCTGTACAAAGCGTTTTGCCAGTCGGTCTTGCATCTGAAGGCGCCCGAGGAGATCGAGGAGGACCTGAGCGCAGCCGAGGTTGGCAAGTCCATACACGCCACGATGACCAAGGCCCTTCGTGGAGTGTCGTTGCTGGTGCCGGAGGAGAAGTTGGCCAAGGCACGCGAAGAGGTGCGCCAGCGGTTCCTGGACGGCATTGGGCCTGAGATGGAGGAAAACGCGCCGGGGGCGTCACACCAGGCCCTGGCCCTTTCGCGCAGGGGACTGGCGGCGCGCTGGGGACGGTTTTTCGCGGGCTACCTGGTGCGACGGGTGCGTGGAGTCGAGGAGACGACAACCAAACTTCGGGAGGGGAGGCTGGCGGGGCTGAAGGAATCGTCGTTGGTCATGGCCGTGGTCGACGCCCTGGTTCCGGAGCTGGCGAAGTCGCCGCGCAAGGATCTGGCAAAGGCGGTCCTTTGTGCCGTCGCGCGCTCTGGCTCTGACGTGGAGATCTTTCTGGGCAGCGACTTCACGGTCGGCATGGCCAAGAAGCACCAGCCCGTCATCGAAGCGTCACTTCGGGAGGTGAAGACGCGCAGGGTTGCCAAGGCGTTGTGCGACGATGCCGGTGCGCTCCTGGTCGACGCACGCTACGCCGCAAGAGGGGATCTGACTGTCGTCGCTGGCGAGCATCCCTTCGGCGAGATCACGCCCCAGAGCAAGCCCATGTCGCTCAGGCTTGGCAAGCGACAGATGCCTGTACGTGGCTCGATCGATCTCGTGCTGCTACACCGGGGCGCCGACGGAGGCGACGGCATCGCATACCAGATCGTCGATTTCAAGACCGGCAAGAAGGCCAAGCACACCGAGAGCGTGGTTGCATCGGTGATCGAACCGCAGCTCGCCCTCTACTCGCTAGCGCTGGAGGCGATGAAGCCCATCGATCCCGACCATCGTGCGCCGGTGCGGGTGACCGCCGCCGAATTGGACTACCTGTGCGACAAGACAGTTTCAGTCTGGGTCGACGAGCGACAGAGGAAACACTGGCGAAAGGTACTGGGTGCCGTGCTCGATCATGCGCGCGAAGGGCTGTTTTTGTCGCTGCCACACCCCGGCGGCTGCCCGCTGTTGGCGCCATGGAGCGCCTTCTGCGACTTCACCGAAGTCTGCCGACTGCGGCCCGGGTTCAGAATCGAGGCGGGAGAGGAGGAGACGCCATGAGCAAGCGCCTGCTCGCAACTGATCCGGGCGCCGAGGTGGTGGTGGCGCCCGCTGGCTCGGGAAAGACGACGCTGCTGATCTTCCACTTTCTGCGTCTACTCAAGTCCGGCATTCCCGTCGAGCGTCTGGTTGCAATCACCTTCACACGCAAGGCTGCGGCCAGGTTGCTGCAACGGCTGGCGCTCGTGCTTCGTGGCGTGGTCGCGCCGGCCGAGCTTCCCCGGGAGAAGTTCGCCGAGGTGAAGAAGATGTATGGCGACGTCCTTCCGTCGCCTGAACATGCCCGGGTGGCTCTGTCCATGCTGGACGCGGCGCCGGTGTCGACTGTGGATGCCTTTGCGCTTTCGTTGGTGCAGGAGTTCTTGTTGGACGCAAACTTCGAACTCGGCGACAGAACCCGTGCCCTCATCGACGGGCCAGTTGTCTCGGGCGGCGACACATCCGCCTTCTACCAGGCCGCGGCCCGGGTGCAGATTGAAGCCCTCGGCAAGTCGGCGCGCCTGCTTCTCGAGGAGATGACGTTCACCAAGGCCATCGAGGGTGTGGCCAAGCTGGCCGAATGTGGGCTGTCCCAGGTGTTGTCGTTGGCAGAAGTTCTGGAGGCGGTAGGGAGCGAGTTCGCATCCGTGGTGAGCAAGGACCGGGACAACTGGCTCGAACTTGCCGAGGAGTACCCGTCGGCGCTGCGAGTCTGGCTGAAGGCGCCCAAAGGTGCGCCGCCGGTTTCAGTTCTGTCCTTGCTGTGCAAGGCGAGGAAGGACATGGCCGTGGACGGGGATGAAGCGGTGAAGAAGGCGCTTCGTGCCCTTGGCTGGCGGACTGAGTTCGGCCTCAGCGGCTTGGAAACTGCCATGGCGACACGACTTGAGGCATGGGTAGACGACAAGGCCGCCGTTCGGTGCGACAGGGTGCGAGTGGCCATACTTGAGTTGGCAGCGGCCGCACGCGACGCAGCCCTGCGAGAGATCGCGCGCAGTGGAAGTCTGGGCTACGAGGAAACCCTGGCCGCCGCCACGGGCCTGTGTGAATCACGGCCGCCACAACTCGTTGACCGCTACGACGCCTTGCTGGTGGACGAGTTGCAGGACACCAACCCGGCGCAGCTCGCGTTCTACGAGGCATTCGTGAAGATGCGGGGTGGAAAGAATCCAATCCGTTCATTCTTCGTGGGCGACACTCGCCAATCCATCTACCGCTTTCGCCAGGCCGACCCGTTCGGCTGGCGGAAGCTGGTGGAACGTGCGCGCAAGCGTGGCACGCTCGCAGAGCTGACAGTCAACTACCGCTCGTCCTGCCTGCTCATCAAGGCGCAGCGGCAGCTTTTCGGGCGCCTGGCCAAGGCGCGGCCGGGTTCGGTCGATCCGCTGGACGAACTGGAGCCTGCGCGGAGTGCTCCAGAGGGCGGGCTCGGGGATTCGCAGGAGCCAGCGCTGATCGTCGATGCGCCTGAGATCGGTGATGTTGAGCCCTACGTTCTGGCCGAGTTCGCAGCCCGCCTTCACGCACGCTGGGCCGAGCCGAAGTTCGGGCGTGAGACAGCGGCGGTTCTGGTCCGCTCGTGGGCCAAGGGTGCGTGGGCCGCTGAGACTTTGCGCACACACGGCCTGCACGTCCAGCTAACGGGCGACCGCGCACTGCTGGCCTCGCGTCCAGCGGCGGATCTTCGCCTGTTCTTGCGTGTCCTCGTCGATCCATCGGACGAAATCGCAGTGACCGGCGTGTTGAAGCACCCATCGATCGGACTCAGCGATCGCGCCATCATGCTCCTGCGCCACGCAAACCAGTTTGGCCGGCTGCTCGCACCGGACGTTGACCTGACATGCCTGGCGGCGGAGGAGGCCGCCGCCCTGCGCGCCGCAGTTGATCCCTTGCGCAGGGCGCGCCAGCACATCGGCCGCGAGTCCACGGCCGATGTGCTGGAACGGCTGCTGGCCGAGTTGCACGTTCGGCCGATCATCGCCGCCAGTCCCGAGGGAGAAGGCAATGTGGGTCTGGCCCAACTGGATATCCTGCTGGACATCGTGCGCTCGTGCGAGAGCGACGGCGTGGACCCGCAGGCCGTGCTGGACGCGCTGTCGGGGGATGGCCTGGAAGGGGCCGAAGACCTGCCGGTGGTGCGCATGCACCACGCGGAGCAGGTGATCACCGTGACTACAGTCTTTGGCGCCAAGGGACTGGAATTCGACCATGTGGCTCTGCTGCAGGTGGAGAAGGGCGGAAGCGACGGTAGGGTGGGGACGAGTTCGTTCTCTGTGGTCCGTCCGCAGGGAAAGCCGATCCTTTCCATGAAGCTGGACCCAAATCGCGGGCTCGAGCCAAAACTAGACCCGTTGTCCGTGATCGCCTACGTGGCGGGCGGCGACGAGGCCCTGCAGGAGGGCTTGCGTCTGCTGTATGTGGGTTTCACGCGCGCCCGCACCAGCGTGACGCTGGGTCTGAAGAAGGCCAAGAAAGGCGTTGTTCCGTTATTGCGCCAGGTGCTTGCCGAAGGGCCTATTGCGGGTGTCGGCACAATCGGGCCAGATGACAGCAAGCTGCGGCCCACTGTGCCGTTGCAGCGCCAGCGCACCGGAGTCCTGCGTCCTTTCGAATCCCGCTGGGCCGAGCCTGACGGTTTCGTGCTGGCTCGGCCGTCATCCGCTGCGGAGTTGGGGCTGGACGGCCAGGTGCTGGCGGCCGAATTCCGTGCGCGCGCCAGCATCGTCACTGGGCCGGCGGGGCCATCACTGCCTGATGGAACGGGACTGGACGCCGTGCCTGACATTGTCTGGGGAAGCGTGGTCCACGGCTGGCTCGAACGATGGGCCTTTGATGGCACGCCCACTGCCTCGCAGGCCGCGCAGTACCTGCACGAGCACTGGTCCTCGGACGACAGAACGGTCGCTGATTGGCTGGTCGTCCTTGGGCTGGGTCTGCGCGACCAACTTCCCGGTTTCAAGACCCTGCTGGGCCAGAAGGAGAAGCTGCATTTCGAATGGCCCCTGGTAGCGGTCGACGGCAACACCATATGGCGTGGCCGCACAGATCTCGTGGTCGAGTTCCCCGGCCGGAACGTCGCCATCATCGACTTCAAGGCGGGCAGTAAGTTCGCCACGGAAAACGATATTCCCGGCGTCGAGAGCTACGCCGCGCAGCTGGAAGGCTATCGCCGCATGCTGGAGGCCGGCGGCTACCACGTACGCGAGGTCGGCCTGCTGTACGTGCGTGGCCCAAGCTGGGCGAGGGTCGCGTACGGGGCGTAGGGTGCGGCGTTTCGGCCGATATCGGTCCCGGCTCTGAGCCTCTCGCGTGTTCGAGCGGGACGACGGCAGATTGTTGGTCAGAGATACGGCCTACATCTGCTCGAACACGTTCTCGCGGTGCCACTCCAGCGCTCGGGGGCTCGGGCGCGACGCGGGGTCCGACGGCACCACCAGCTCGCGATCCCGGTACTCGTAGTATCGGCGGCCGTTGTTCCACCGTTCTTTGATCTGCGGCGAGAGCCGGAGGTTGTAGGTCTGCCGAGTCGCGCTCGGGGGTTCGATGGTCGCGAGGCCCTTGTCGAACAGGGCGTGAAATTCCTTCGTCAGCACCAGGCCGTTTTGGACGTGGTTGCTCATAGTGCCGAGGTAGGGCTGAATGTGCGCGGCATCGAGGACGGGCTCGGTGTGCTCTTGCGTGATGGCGCATCGACCGCCGTATGCCTGCAACAGCCGCAGACGAAAGGTGCCTTGGCCTTCTCGGTCCATGAGTATGGCTTCGCGCCAGTGGCGCTGGTCTACCCCGATTGGCGCGAACGGCTGCACGAGTTCCTGCGGAGCGGTTGCGCCGTCGATGGCCACTGCGTCGAGCAGCAACTTGACGTTGGTCGGATCGTCATCGGAACGGCCTCGCTGGACCCCGCTGTCCGCGTAGCCCCGCGAACTGTCCCAAGAAATCCAACGACTCTCCGGCCAGAAGACGGCGTCGCGCAGGACCGTGCAGCCGACTGGCGCTGTCAGGTCGGCTAGCGTGTGGCGACCCAGGATGCGTGCCAGTTCGGACATGCTGGGCGCTCCGTTTTTCGGGCCAAAGAGATCCCAGGCAAGGTGAACGTCGGCCGGATGGAAGGTGGCGAAGAAGCCATAGCCCACGATGGCGCGCACTGGGACGCCTAGACGGAAGAAGACCGGCTCGCCAGGGCTGAAGTCCTTCAGCTTCTTGGGTGCCTTGGGTGACCAGAAGTTGACCTCATCCAGCCGGACAGGCGGTTGTCCGGTGGCGCCGGTCGTCGCGAGTCTCGACAGATAGTCGAACCATTCACGATGCGTGTGAGCAATAAACACGCTGCCAGGTCGCACAGACCGGAGTATCGCACCGGCAGCGAGTGAGGCGGAGCCTTTTCTGGACGTCGAAAATCCGTGTCAGTGCCCCGTTGATCGTAGTCGGGTGCCTGCCGAGTCCTGCGAAGGCATCGCCAGCCGTCCGGTCCAGCTGACCTTCGACGGGTTCATCGTCGGTCCCGCCGAAGGCGGGCGCAAGCTGCGCGAGTCGCGGGGCAAGCGTGCCCTGGAAATCGAAGCGGGCAAGGCGGAGCTGTGCTGCAAGTACAAGCTGCGGGGTACGCTGGCACCCGGGCGCTGGGCACCCGACGGCGACGAAAACCGGCCGCCGCAAGAGACCAGCACGACCACGTTCCGTCTCCGCTGTCGCGCCGTGGAACTGCGGCTGTGTCGTTGGCCGGACCGGCTGCGGCTCGAACTGCGCTCGGATCACGAAAGCCGCGTGGGCACGCGATTCGAGCTTGAGTTGCGAATCAAGCCATTCTTGTCGCTACGGGTGCGCAGAGGAGGTGCCTGGTCGTCACATTCTTGGGGTTTGGCGGCCGGGCTCACGAGGTCGCGGCACGACCCCTTTGTCGATGCATGTCGTTGGGCCTTTCGCGCGCTCGTCCCCTTCAACCCCCACCGAAGGCGAAACGGGCCTCGCGCGAGCTGCCCTGAAATCACGATGCTTGTGCGCCAGGTGCGCGCGACGATTCGCGAAGCTGCCTGCGTCGCCGCAGCCCTGCTCGATCACGGCGCACGCAAGATCGCGCTGCGTTTCCCGGCACACATGCGCATGTGGCTCTGTCGCCAACTAGCTGCGGACACCTCGGGCCGGCTGGCACAACTGGCGCAGGTGTGCCCGGGCGCGCTGATCTTCGCGTACGCGCTGGCGAAACTCGGCCATCGCGCCGGTGTGGGGGCTGCAGGGGCCAAGCTCCTGCGCGATGCCATTGCTGGGCGGGGACTGAACGAGCTCCTCGACGACGCTGTCGCCGCATGGGCCACAGGCGCTGAGCGGTTGGCCCAGAACCAACGCGCGCCAGACGAAAGGCATCTCATCTGGCAACGGGTCGTGGACGCCAGAGGCGGCGAACGCCGGGCGTTGCTGCGTGCGCAGCGGTTGCTGATCCGGCGGGCCGTTGCAGGCGTGCCCAGCCGCACGCTGTGGCTGCCGCCGCCACTGGCCTTTGCACCGGAGGACATCCCTACTCACAAGCTGGAGAATGCCCGATGGTTTCGCGTGATGAAGTGCCTTTTTCCGTTGCTGGTGTCATATGAGGGCCTTCCCTTGGAGTACGGCCGGAACATCTGCTTGTTCCTGTCCCGTCACGCGCTATTGCTTCACAAACGCGAGGATCTCGGTTATTCCGACCATTCGCGCATCAGCTCGCTGCTGGACTACGTTCGAGCAATCAACGACTGGCCCCGGCGTAGCAGCTCAGCCACGCGCCTTTTCGAGGCCGCCGAAACCTGGCACCGCCAGATCGAGCAGGTTCAGCTGATGGCAGATGTCGGCAGAATGGTAGGCCAGTCGCTCGTCGGCGCCGACGGCAAGACACTGCCGCTTCCGGAACCGCCCTGTCCCGGCTGGCGTTCGGGCGACGACCACATCATCCCCTTGCACACCGCCGAGGAAGTCCTGGCCGAAGGCGCACACATGCACAACTGCGTGGCCAGCCACATTCCGCAGGTTCTCGCCAATACGGCGGCCCTGTACCACGGCGAGATCGCCGGCAAGCCGCTGACTATCCAGATCGCGCCCGCAATCTCAGGCTACCGCGTGGTGGAAGCCAAGACTTTCGCCAATGACGAACCAGCTGCGGCACAGATGCGGGTGCTGCGCGAGTTCATCGCCCACTTTCGCGGTGGCCTGATTGCAGGCGGGGCGAGGTGCGAGTGCAAGGCGCGGCCGTCGCTGGGCGAGGCAGACCACGCTACGCCCCCATGATCGCGAAAACGACTTCCTGGCCAATCGGGGCGAGGAACATCGTATTGGTGTTGTTGTTCGCCGCATTCACAAGCGAGGTGGCTGCCTCGCTCAGTTCGGCTAGCGTGAGAGACCGGGTTGCGGCCATGCGCACAAGCAGGTTGGACGACCATGGCAGCCAG
>Ga0265316_10003084_pt1 | contig 16976 bp, 12 predicted proteins | sample 4522metaG_FD_202092 | JGI IMG/M metagenome (GOLD analysis project Ga0265316, IMG submission 202092) | Rhizosphere microbial communities from Carex aquatilis grown in University of Washington, Seatle, WA, United States - 4-5-22 metaG | ecosystem: Host-associated > Plants > Roots > Rhizosphere >...
CCAGGTGCGCGGCGATAGAAGTGCGGATGTCCGCCGCCACCTCGCCATCCAGGTATGCCCGCAGATCGCCATCGGGACAGCCATGCTTCATATCTCCTCCCCGTACAGCGCGCAATATCGGCGCTCGAACTCGTGCTCGGCGCGTGCCAGAATCTGCCCCACCGAGCCTGGCTGCATCCCCAGGGTCAGCGCCAGCTCGCGGTACCGCATGCCGTCGGCGCGCAGCAGCAGGAGCTGTGCGTCGCGCGCCTTCATCTTCGACAGTACGCGCTCGACGCGTTTGCGGCGCTCGTCTGCCAGCAGGATGTCGAGTGCGCCTGCGGCGGCCTGCGGCCTCTGCGCCGCCTCTTCGCGGCGCTTGCGGCGGGCGTTAGAGCGGAGCGTGTCGAGCCCGGCGTTCATCGCTACGCGATAGAGCCACCTGGTGAGCCCGTCCGCTGCGCCGTGCTGTTCGGCGAGCTTAGAGAACGCGTCGGCCGCGATCTCCTCAGCCTGCCCGCGATCCCCCACCAGGCGCGCGAGCATGGCCACCAGGCGCGGGTAATGCGCGTGAAACAAGGCATCGAACCACCCGGCCGTATCCGATGCGATGTCTTCGGCTGGCTGCACAACTCTTAAAACGGCGCCGCGACTCAATCTGTGACGAGAATCTTACCAGTTTCGCGGCGTGCTGCGGGCGGCTCAAGACGGCTCAAAACGGCTCAAAACGCGTCCGCCGCTTTTCCCGTTAACGGCTTTTTTGCTTGCTACTATCCCATTCCAAGCAAGCCACTTAACTCCAAATCAGCCGCCTCGCGCGCCGCGTTTTCTTGACACCGTGCGCGATAATGGACCGTGGGAGTCCGGCCCCTTCCACAGGCGAAAGTAGGTATAAATCCGGTAGTACCACTATGATTCTCGGGGCGGGACCGTGGGAGTCCGGCCCCTTCCACAGGCGAAAGAGCCGGTCCGGGCCTATAGGCCCGGTTTCAAACGGCTAACTCCTTTGGCTGCAACAAGCCGTGCCCGTTTTTCCGGGCCTATAGGCCCAAATCAACAACTTACGGACTCGCCAGGAGGCGCCCGCCTGCCGGGCCGGCGTGTCTTCTCGCCGGTCGTTCCCCGCGCCCTCAGGGGAGCCGGCAGGCTATAACCCCGCCCCGTATACCGGGATCGCCGCGCCGGTGATTTCCGCGGCGTCGTCCGAGGCCAGGAACAACGCCAGTGCCGCCAACTTCTGCGGCGAAACCCACTGCGAATGGTCCCCGCCAGGGTCGGAAGCGCGATTGGCCGCGGTATCGATGGTTCCGGGCAGAATCACGTTGGCGGTGATGCCGGCCGCGCGGTTCTCGAGCGCCGCCGTCTTCAGCAACGAGACCAGCGCGGCTTTGGAAGCCGCATACGCCGCGATGTTGCCGGCCGGCTCGACACCGGCGCGGCTGCCGATGGCCACGATTCGTCCGCCCTTTTGTTGCCGCATGTGCGGAATCACAGCCCGCAGAATATAGAACGCAGCCCGCAGGTTGAGGCTCATCATGCCGTCCCAGGTGGCGTCATCGGTTTCGTGGATGGGCCTGCCGCCGGTGAAACCGCCCGCCACGTGGATCAGGGCGTCGATTCTGTGAAACCGCTCGACCGCGGCGGCGGCAAGGGCGGCCGCATCCTCGGGTTTGGTCAGGTCCGCCGGGATGCCGGCGAACCGCGGATGGGGAAACGCGCTGTCGTCGATCTTGCGCGACGACCCTACAACCTGCGCTCCGGCTTCCAGGAAGGCTTGAGTAACATAAGTGCCCAGCCCGCCCTGCGCGCCGGTAATTAAGACTATCTGATTTTCATTCATGGCAGTTGTGCAGCCTTAGTGCCGCCGTAATACAAGCTATTAAAGAGTAACTTATAAGTGCCGTGGGGCTGGTCGCGGAAATTCACTTCGGGGCCCAGCAGCACCACTCTGCCCTCGCCCACCGTGGTTTCGGCCACGGCCGTGCCGCCATCGAGATACTGCTGGCCCCAGGCCCAGCCGCTATCCAGAACCTGTTTGCCGGAGAACCAGCCCACGGGCGTTGTGCGCTCGAATTCCACCGTTGGCAGCATCTTGAAGACCGGGCTGTTATCGAAGAACACGTCCACTTGCTTAGGCATGCCGAAGGCCAGCGGATTGCTGTTATCCACATACATCTTGAGCAGAGACCCGGGTACGTAGAACTTATCGGCGGGTAGATTCCTCTCGCGGCCGTCCGCACCCATCTCTGTAAGATAGTTAGCCACGGGCAGGCCGAACGCCGTGGCCGCCGCGTTGGCGCTGCTGCCGATGGCGACGATGGCGCCGCCCAAATCCACGAACTTCTTAAGCCGCGGGATCAGCCCCCCCGAACCATCGCGCCCACCGCGCCCACCGCGTCCACCGCGCCCACCGCGTCCACCGCGCCCACCGCGCCCACCGCGCCCACCGCGCCCACCGCGCCCACCGCGCCCGCGTCCATTGAGGGTCCCAGACACGAACACCAGCACGTCGAACTTACTCTTCAGATCGCCCGAGTCTAGCGTCGAGGGGTCGACCACCTGAAACGGCATCTCGTATTGCTCGAACAGCCAGCGCGTCCAACCGGATGATATGCTGCCGCCGTAGGAATCATAGAGTCCGATGCGCACCGGCTTCAACTTCAGGGCATCGCCGGTGGGCGCATTCGTCAGGGCGTGCACCGGTATGCCGAGCTCCTTCGCCGCCTTATCGAGCACCGGCCGCACCGCCGCGAAAGCCGGCACCCAGATCGCGCCCGTGCCGATGCTCTGGCCGTCGATGGTCTGCTCCTGCTTGAGCCAATAGACCTCGGCGCCGGCCTTCAGCAGGCGGTTAGTCAGGATGAAGGAATTGTTGATTTCATGGCTGATGAGGTAACCGGCGGGGCGTGTGGGACCGCTGACGGAACTGGCCGGAGGTGCCAGCAGGCCTGGAATCTTTTGGAACGGGCCGTCGAAACCGTCGAGAATCCGGTCGTACTTCACGCCCATCTGCATGGCCAGCGTCCAGCCGGTGATATCGTAGGGGCGATTGGGCGGCCCGCCGGGATAGGCGAAATCGTTGGGATGGTCCTGCGGCTCGAACATATCCATAACATGCGGCCGGAAGGCCTGCGCGGTCTTCACCACGTAGGATCCGGCGGGGTAACTCTTGCCGGCCACCGCAAAGGGCGCGATGGCCCGCAGACAGGCGATGCCGTTCTTGAGCAAGGCGTTCAGGAATTCCGTGGCCGTGGGGAAATCGGCCTGGTCCGACGGAATGACATAACCGCGCGGATCGCGCATCCTGGGGTCGTGCAGGATAGAGTTGTAAAGCTCCATGGGGACGCCCTCGCTCCGGCTGCCGCCCGCGCCCGGGGCCGCGGCGCGCGCCGGTGCCGCCGCATTGCCGCCGGCGCCCAGGGCCGCGCCGCGCGCCAGTGCCGCCGCATCGCCGCCGGCGCCCTGGGCCGCGGCGCGCGCCGGTGCCGCCGTATCGCCGCCGGCGCCCGGGGCCGCGCTGCGCGCCAGAGCCGCCGCATTGCCGCCGGCGCCCGGGGCCGCGCTGCGCGCCGGTGCCGCCGCATCGCCGCCGGCGCCCTGGGCCGTGCCGCGCGCCAGTGCCGCCGCATCGCCGCCGGCGCCCTGGGCCGTGCCGCGCGCCAGAGCCGCCGCATTGCCGCCGGCGCCCTGGGCCGTGCCGCGCGCCAGAGCCGCCGCATTGCCGCCGGCGCCCTGGGCCGTGCCGCGCGCCAGAGCCGCCGCATCGCCGCCCGCGCCCGGGGCCGCGCCGCGCGCCGGTGCCGCCGCATCGCCGCCCGCGCCCCCGCCCCCCCATTCCGGATCGGCCGCGGCCGCCGCCGCTTCCAGGGCGGCGATGCGCTTAGGCGTCACGGTCCAGTAATCCTTACTGCCCTTTTCGATGGAGTTCATTCCCATGCGCCAGATATTGAAAAGCCAGGTCTCGCGGTAGCGCGAGGCGATGTCGAGAATGGCGCGGTTGTTGGTGATTTCGTACTCGATGGACTGCCGGTAGTGCCACGGCCCAGGCGCCGCCGGCATGGGCCAATCGCCCTGCGGCAACTGCTTGCCGGGGACCAACGCGATCGAGGTGGGAGTGGGGCCGCCGACGATTTCCGTCAGGATGCCGATCATGTTGTGAAAATAGGTGACCGTGCGCAGTCCGCCGTTCCACCACGTGGAGTAGTCGGAGCCGCTGCGCATGGCGCTGCCGCCTTTGCCCTCGGCCACCAGGCGGCTGTGCATGGCCGTGCCCACCATTTCGATTCCCAGCGGCACCAGCGGATCGAAATTGTAATTGAAGGGATCGCGGAACGGCGGCATGAAAATCACCGCGCCGGCGGGACCGGTCTGGTGGTGGTTGTAGACGATCTGCGGAAACCATTCGAGGAACAGTTGGCGGTTCATGTTGGTGGTTTCCTTCATGTTGGACATGTAGAAATCGCGGTTGTCGTCGTGGCCGATGTACTTGGCGTAGAGGCGCGGCAGGTTGTCCATGCTGCGCAACCGCGGCTCGCGCAGCGGGCCATCGGGCTTCTCGGCGCCGCGCATGTACCAGTTGGCAATCAGCTCCTGGCCGTCCGGGTTGGCCTGGACGCAGAGGACGATGACGTCGTTGAGGAACCGCATGGTTTCGGGATCGGTGCGGCTGGCCAGTTGGTAGACCATCTCCATGAGCTGCTGCGAGCCCACCGATTCGCTGGCGTGCAATCCGCCGTCGATCCACACCACCGCCTTGCCCTCGGCGGCCAGCGCGTGCGCCTGTTCTTCGCTGACGCCCTCGGCGAGCGCCAGGCTGCGGGAAATCTGCTTGTAGCGGGCCAGGTTCCCGATGTTGGCGGGCGAGGAGAGGATGGCCATCCACTGGTCGCGGCCCTCCTCGGTCTTGCCGATGCTGACCAGCTTCATGCGGTCCGACTCGCCTGCCAGTTTCTTCCAGTACGCTTCGAGCTGGGTATAGTTGGCGACCATGTAGTCGTCACCCAGGTTGAACCCCAGGGCCTCCTTGGGGGTAGTGATTTTCGGCGCGGACTGGGCGCACAGAGAGACTGCGGACAAAGCCGCCGCCAGGACGAATGTCCAGCGATGCGCCTTGCGAGTCCTCATGGGTGCCAGTGTACCAAGGGCCGCGGCGGTTCGGCCTGCCGCGTTCGGCCTGCCGCGTTCGGCCTGCCGCGCGGGCCAGGCAGCGAGGCCAGGCAGCGGGCCAGGCAGCGAGGCCAGGCAGCGAGGCCAGGCAGCGAGGCCAGGCAGCGAGGCCAGGCAGCGGGCCAGGCAGCGAGGCCAGGCAGCGAGGCCAGGCAGCGAGGCCAGGCAGCGGCCTGCAAGTTGGCTGCCTGCCGCATACCAGCTTGTCGCGTGCAGGCTGCAGATTCCGTGAGCCGCCAGTGCGGTCCGGCAAGCCGTGGAAGCCCGCGTGTCCGGAGATGCGGCAGACAGGGAAGCGCGACTCTACCCCACCCCTACCCGCACGACTCCCAAAGCCACGCCCGTCATCACCGCGCCAATGCAGGCGATCAGCGCGGCTGAGGCCACGGGGAGGTAGCGGAACGCTACGCTGCGCGCCGTCTTCCGGCTGTCGGGCAGCAGGCGCCCGGCGTAGAGCGCCGCCATCCCGATGGCCATCAGCACCACCGCCAGGCCCGCGCTGAAGGCCACCAGCAGCGTCAGCCCCAGGGCGATGCGGCCCAGCGCCACCGAGCTCAGCAGCAGCACCAGGGCCGAGGGACAAGGCACCAGGCCGCCACTCGCACCGAGCGCCAGCAGGTTCGCCATGCTGACGTCGGCTTCGGGTAAGTGGCTGTGGACGTGCCCATCGCCATGGTCATGTTCCAGGGCCCCGGCGTGGCGGCGGTCGTGCTGTCCCCGCGCCGCGCGCAGGCGCCGGTAGAACAACATGCCGCCGATCCACACAATCGACAGGCCCGATATTGCGCCCAGCACCGGATAGATCTTCTCCGGCAGCACGTAGCGCGAAAGGAACAGCGTGACGAATCCCAGGAAAAACACGCTCACTGTGTGGGTGAACGTTACCATCAGGCCCAGAAATGCGGCGTGCCTGGCGGTGGAGCGCGAGCCCACCAGGTACGCGGCCACGATGGTCTTGCCATGGCCCGGCGAGAGCGCGTGCAGCGCGCCCAGGCCAAACGCCACTGCCATGCCGGCCAGCACCATGCCCAATCCCAGGTGGCCCTGGCCGAGCAGCCGCGCGAGATAGCCGCCCGGCGCCGCCTGTCCGGCCGGCGCGTCAGTTTGCGCGCACAGCACGGCGGCGCCAAGGAATGCCCACAGCGGCAGACGTCGTTTCATTACAATGGTGCTTACGATTCTATAGCAAATGAGACGTGTGTTCACTGCCGAGGATGTGCCCGCCGCCGGCGATTGGCGAATTCCCATCGGCGCCATCGTGACGCCATCGGCGCGCGAGGCGGCGGGGGCGCGCGGGGTGCGCCTCATCGAGCTGCCGGAGGACCAGTGCTCGGCCCTGGCGGCGCCGGAAAGAACCATCGCTATCGGCGCGGACCACGGCGGCTTCCAGCTCAAGGAGGCCCTCAAGCCGATTGTCGAATCGCTGGGCCTGGCTGTGCGCGATGTGGGGGTGTACGAAGAGAAGCCCGCCGACTATCCCGATCTCGCCCTGAAAGTGGCCGAACTGGTGGCTGCGGGCGAGGCTACGCGCGGCGTGCTGATCGATGGCGCGGGCATCGGCTCGGCGATGGCGGCGAACAAAGTGCCGGGCATTCGGGCGGCCCTGTGCTATGATAAAAGCTCCGCCCGCAATAGCCGGGAACATAATGATTCCAATGTACTTACATTGGGAGCGCGGCTGCTGACGCAGAGCCAGGCGGAAGAAGTCCTGCGCACCTGGATCGCAACGCCGTTTGCCGGCGGACGGCACCAGGCGCGGGTACAAAAAATCATGGATATCGAGCAGCGGTTTCTCAAAAAGGGGTTGTCGTGACGGCAGCCGAGCTCGACCGCCTGGTGGCGCAGATCGCCGAGGAAATCCTGGCGCGCGCGCCCGCCGCTCCGCGAACGGCGCAACCGAAAGCCGCCGAGGGGCTCAACCTTCCCGACCAGGTCTGTCCCGGCTGCGTGCAGCGGTGCGCGCAGACCTGCGCGCGCAACACAAAGGAGATCATCGCCGCCGGGGCGGCCCGCGTCTCGGCCAGCGAGAAGCTCACCAAGATCGACCCGGCCATCGCCTCGCTCATCGATCACACCATCCTCAAGCCCGAGGCCACGCGCGCCGATGTCCTCAAGGTCTGCCGGGAAGCGCGGCAATACAGTTTCGCCAGCGTGTGCATCAACCCCTACTGGGTCCCGCTGGTGCGCGGGGAACTGGCGGGATCGGCGGTCAAGGTCTGCACCGTGGTCGGTTTCCCGCTGGGCGCCACCAGCACGGAGTCCAAGGCGGCGGAAACGGCCATCGCCATCCGCGACGGCGCGGAGGAGGTGGACATGGTGATCAACGTAGGCGCGCTGCGCTCGGGCGAGAACGATGTGGTGAAGGCCGATATCGCAGGCGTGGTCCGGGCCGCTCATCCGCACGGGGCGATCGTCAAGGTGATTCTCGAAACCGCGCTGCTCGACGATAAGCAGAAGACCATCGCCTGCCAGCTCGCCAAAGCGGCCGGCGCGGATTTCGTCAAGACTTCCACCGGCTTCGGCCCCTCGGGCGCAACGGCGCACGATGTGGCGCTCATGCGCCAGACGGTGGGGCCGGAAATGGGTGTGAAGGCGGCCGGCGGGATTCGCACGCTGGCGGACCTCGAAGCCATGACGGCGGCCGGCGCCACGCGCATCGGCGCCAGCGCCAGCGTCAAGATTGTCGAGGCCACCGCTGCCTGATACCGCTCAGCCGCAACCGATAGAGAAGGCCATGTCGCCCACTCGCAAAGTTCCGGTCCGTTTCCGCGAGCGCTCGGAGCTGCTCGATTACCTGCTCGAGGTCTCCGCCGCTACCGCGCAAACCCTGGATCTCGATCCGCTGCTCGCCAGCGTGGCGGAGATCATCCGGAAAGTTCTGCCGTACGATCTATTCGCCATTCTGCTTTACAACGAAAAGCGCCAGGACCTGCACATCCGCTACGCCGTGGGCCACCGCGAGGAGATCGTGCGCGGTCTTTGCCTGCACCTTGGGGAGGGCATCACCGGAACCGCCGCGGCGCGCCGCGAGCCGGTGCTCGCGGGCGATGTCCGCAACGACCCGCGCTATCTGCACACGCTGGACGCGGTGCGCACCGAACTGGCCGTCCCCATGATGGCGCGCGGCAAGCTGGTGGGCGTGATCGATCTGGAGTCCACGCGCGTCAACGCGTACACCGAATATGACCGCGCGCTGCTGCGGCTCCTCGCCGCGCGCGTGGGCATCGCCATCGACAACGCGCGGCTCTACCGCCGCGTGGAGCGCCAGAATCGGACTCTGAAAACCCTGGCGCATATCTCGCGCGAATTCTCTTCCATCCTGGATTTGAACGAGCTGCTGGGCAAGATCGCCAGCACCATGCGCGGGCTGATCGATTACGATGCGTTCAGCATCCTGTCGGTGGACCGCGAGGCCAAGGCGCTGCGCCACATCTTCAGCATTCGCTACGACCAGCGCGTCAATACCGACAACGTGCCCCTGGGGAAGGGCATCACTGGCGCCGCCGCCGAATCGCGCGAGGTGGTGCGCGTGGACGATACCGCCAAGGATTCCCGCTATATCGCATCGCATGCCGACATCCGCTCGGAAGTGGCCGTGCCGCTGATCGTGCAGGACCGCGTGGTGGGGGTGATGGACCTGGAGAGCGACCGCGTCGGCTATTTCACCGAAGACCATGCGCGCACGCTTTCGCTGCTGGCGCCGCAGGTGGCCAGCAGCGTGGAAAATGCCCGCCTCTACAACGAAGTGGCATTGCGGGAGAAGCGCCTGGAAGAGGATCTGGACGCCGCCCGGGAGCTGCAGCGGGTGCTGCTGCCGGACGCCGATCCGGAGATCGACGGTCTGGAAACCGCGGTGCGCCTGCGCCCGGCGCGCGAGATCTCGGGCGACATTTACCATATCTTCGAGCACCGCGACAACCAGACGGTGATCGCATTCGGCGACGTCAGCGGCAAGGGCGCCGCGGCGGCTCTCTACGGCGGCCTGATGACCGGACTGCTGCGCACCCTGGCGCCGCGCCACCGCCGTCCGGCGGCGCTGCTGCGCGCGCTGAACGAAGCCCTCATCCTGCGCAAGGTGGAAGCCCGCTACGCTACCCTGACCGTGCTGCTGTGGGACCCGGCCACCCGCCAGATCGTCATGGCCAACGCCGGCGCCATTCCGCCCATGATTTGCCGCGGCAGCGAAATCCTGAAAATGCGCGTGGAGGGCGTGCCGGTGGGCCTGTTGGAATCCCGCGAATACGACGAAGTCACCTTCCAGGCCAACCCCGGCGACATGATCGTACTCTATTCGGACGGCATCACCGACCACTTGAACTCCGCCGGCGTGGAATATGGCAAGGCCCGCCTGGAGCACGTGGTGCGCGCCGGGTGCCGGCTGCCGGCCGCCGCCCTGATCGGCGCCATTTTCGCGGAGCTGGACAAGTTCAACACCACGGCCTTCGACGATCAGACGGTGTTCGTGATGAAGGTGAAGTAACCGGGGCACCTCGTTAAGGGCTCGCAAGCCGCTATCTTGCGGACGGCAGACGCCTCCGTGGTCTCGTCCTTCGGCACCCGATTTGTTTGCGCAATGGCGTTCGCTCCCGACGGCCAAACTATCGCGCGCCGCCAATCCGGACGCGATTCCGGGACCAGCCGATACTGAACCTATTTCTGAATCGGATAGCCCTTCCAGACATATTCGAGTGCCTGCGGAAGCGTCTGATTGATGATCTTGGCTTCTGTATGGCCTCCGTTCTTCGCATAAACGAACTGGTAATGGTAGCCCTTGGCCTTCAGGACCGCGGCCAGGCGCTGGTTGGCGATGACCCAGTTGCGGCGATTCCCGGAAGCGGTGTTGGCGCCGTTGTCGTTCTGCGCAACCTCCATCCAAATGCGCAGAGGCTTCGCCGGATTATCGGGAAAGAAGTGTTCGAGATATTCCCACGCGCCGTAGGGAGCGTCGGGGCCGTTCCGCAGATTCACAAAGGTGCCGGAGTATGTAAGCACACGGTGGTAGAGTTCCGGCTTGTACCAGGCCATCGTCAACGCCACGGCGCCACCCGAACTGCCGCCGAACGTCATGCGGCCTTCGGGATCCTTAGTCAGCTTGACGTTGGCTTCTTTCTCGGCTCGCGGCAGGACCTCGGCTTCTACGAAGTCGGCGTACTTGACTGAAACGGTGTCGTATTCCATGCTTCGCTCGGAGCCGCCGTTTTCGATCATCACGGCCACCATCACGGGCAGGCGGTGGTCGGCAATCATGTTGTCAAGAATAGTGGGCAACTTGTAGCGCATGCCGTAGGCGTCGGCCGAAACGATGACCGGTGCGGCCGTGCCAGGCACGTACTGGGCGGGAACGTAAACGCAGACATGGCGCTCGATCGGCCCGTTGACACCGGGGTAGAACTTGCTCCCGGCCGAATCCATGACGAACTCGAACACTTTCCCCTCGGGAACACCAGCACGTTTGGTCTGTTCCGGGGCAGGCGCGTAATCCGGTCCGGTAGAATAATCGCCATCGGCCGCGCCCGGTTTCCAGGCGGGGAGGTCCATGAGTTTGGCCATCTCGGCCAGGTCTTCCGTCGATGGCGGTACGACCGCTCGGGGAGCGCGCCCCGCGCCACCCGGCGCCGCGGGCGCATTCTGGCGGGGCGCCGCAGGCGGGGGCACGCACGGAATAGCGGCCGGGGCCGGCCCCTGTGCCATCGCGAACTGCAGCATCAAGAACAAACCGATCGTAAGTTTCATTTCCAGCATCCTTGGGGAACATTGTACAGGAAACCGGCTCGCAAATCAGGCGGCTGTCACTGAACAACCATTGCGCCGTTTTGTGCTGGTTCGCCTATGATCCGCCGCCTGGGGAAAACACATGACCGTATCGTCGCCCAATCTGGAACAACTTCCAGGAAAGTAGGCTTACCGGAAAAGTGACGGCGCGGGAGGTCCGGGACGAACTCTTTTTCGAAAACTCGCGCGACACCGCGGCCGGCTCTGCCCGGTATTCGGTGTACCGGATCTGGTAGATCCCTGGCTGATCCATCGGGTAGACGAGATGCAGAGGCACGCGGTGTAGATACCGCGCCGGCACTTCGTGCGGCAGGCCCATCGTCATCCCCCCGAAATCCGGCGGAGGGTAGGGCAGCAATGTAAGAATCGGCAGGTCCCGGCCCTGGGAGCGGACCTCAAACGAACCGCCTCCCATATCCCAAGGCTCAGTGTAGAACGGGTAGCGCAGCCAACCCTTTCCCCACGGTTTTTCTACCCGTACCCAGACAGGCATTCCTGCGAACGCAGGTTCTCGAAGGGAGATAACCGGCCGGCTAAACCCGAAGTAGACGGGCACCAGCGCACTGGCACGACCGTCCCGGACAACCTGAAAATCGACCATCTCGTTCTCCCATGGATGGCCGGGAAGCACGAGGTTGATCTGACCGGGCATGACCGCGATAAGTTTCGCCTCAATCCCGCCTACCAGCACACGCGTCCCGCAGAGTTCCGTTTTGTAGGTTGCAGGATCCATGGGGTTCGGTGCACTGCAACCCGGCGGCCGGCTCAGGTCCGTACCGAAGATCCACGTGAGCAGGCCGGGGGTGAGGGGGTGCGGGTCCGCCGAGCCGTGCGGTCGCACGTCCTCGATTCGAAAGTACGGTGAGCCGGCTTGTCCGAAGGCGCAGGCCGATGCCGCGAGTACGGCCACTACCCGCAGGATGATCACCAATAATAGACGCCCGTCGGCGCGCTTATGTTCCGGGCGGAAGCTCTCGGGCTTCCCGTCGATTGGCCCCGGCGGCGTGCTCGCGGAAGAGGCCCGCGCGGGGCGGCAGCAGGAACCCAGGCGTAGGCTCACCGCTCGACAAGTTCCACACGACGGTTCTTGGCTCTGCCTTCCTCGTCCCGGTTCGAGGCGACGGGGGCCAGCGGGCCGTCCCCGTAGGCTTGGAGCCGGTCGGGCGCCACGCCATAGGTGGCCGTCAGCGCCTTCAGGACTGCGTCCGCCCGCCGGCGCGACAGGTCCATGTTCCTCTGCAATTCGCCGACGCTATCGGTGTGGCCAACGATATACAACTTGAGCTGCGGGTCTTGCTGGAGCAACTTGCCAATCTCCTGCAGGGCCGGCGCGGACTCCGGCTTCACCTCCGCTTTGGCAGTGTCGAAGTAGATGCCGTAGACGGCCACGTGCCCGGTCTTGCCAATGTCGCCCTTGAGCGCGGCCGCATTGACAGTCACCAGCCCGCCTTCCATGGGCTTGGTTTCGATGATGTCCAGATTAGTGGTGCCCGGCGCGACATGGAGACTGACATAGAGATCTCCTTCCGGGCGCGCCAGTTTGCCGGAGAATTGGTAGTGGCCGGCGCCATACCAGGTGTCGGACCAGTCGGCCGTCATGTGAAATCTGGCAATTCCGCAGGCATCGCCGCTGCAGGTAAACACCGTCTCAAACCCGGCGCGCTTCAGGGCGCTCTCGTAGTTGCGGTAGACCTCCAGCGGCGAGCGGTCCTGAGGATAGGTGTATGCGATCCGGGTAATCTTGCCTTCCAGGTGCATGCTCTTAGGCGCGCCCTGGGAGGTGACCGCTCCGATGGGAAAACTGAACTCGTCAAACTGCCTGGTCTTGTAGTTATCGATGACCGAGCCAGGGTAACGCGAAGCGAGCGGGGAATCCTTGCTTCCCTCGACATCCTTCGACTGTGCAGCCGCCGGCCCAGCGGTGAGAGAGAGGGAAAGCATTGCAACCAGCAGATTCCGATTCACTGTCATAGCACTCCAATCGTCGTGCCATGAGTATAGCCTGGATCGGCTTTGGGTGGGTTGCTCATCGGCTTGGGGGAGCTTGAACAAACTCGGGAATCCGGTCCCCGGCGACCGCAACCAAACCGCAACCTAACCGCTCCCTCAGAAGCCGTGAATTAATGCCGGAAAGCCTCGAAGCGGTCTCGTGGGGGGATGTGCGGACATCAACCGGGCCCGTAGAACGCATCCCAGGGCTTCTGGCGAGGCCTCTGACGGGCCGATTTCCGGGTTTTTCGCGGATTGCGATTTTTTCACAGCTTCTAACGGTCGCGGCTCGGTAAGCTTCTCGAAACCGCGGCAATCGAAGCTTGGCAAGCTGCAACCTAAACACAAGAGCGGCTCTCTGCTCGCCCCAAAAGCCTTCCGGTTTGCGGACACCGGCATCCTCTTCCCCCCGATTCGCGTTACAGTGTATTCGAAGATGAACGAGGTGTCCCAATGAAAGCTCTCATCACTACCTTTGTGGCCGGAGCGGCGCTCGCGGCCGGGATCGGCGCGGTGCTTGCCCAGACGTCCCCGGCGCCGAATCCTCCGGCGCAGGCCGCCGCCGGGCAGCGCATGCACGTCTGGTGGCGCGATCAGCCCGCCGGCGGCCGGCCCTACCAGAAGAACGCCAAGAAAATGCCGTTGATCTCCGTCAAGGGCAACCACTTCGAAGATCCCGAGGGCAAGACCATCCTGTTCCGCGGCCTGGCCATCTCCGATCCCGACAAGCTCGAAATGCAAGGCCACTGGAGCCGGGACCACTTCGTCAAGGTCAAGGAAATGGGCGCCAAGGTGGTCCGCATCCCGGTGCATCCGATCGCGTGGCGCGAACGAACTCCGGCGGAATATTTCAAACTGCTCGATCAGGCCGTGGACTGGTGCACCGACCTCGACATGTATATCGACCTCGACTGGCACTCCATCGGCAACCTCACCACCGGCCTCTTTCAGGACCCCATGTACGAGACTTCGCAGCAGGAAACCTATGCCTTCTGGCGAAGCATGGCGCGGCATTACGCAGGCCACAACACCATCGCTTTCTTCGAGCTCTTCAATGAACCCACCACTTACCGCGAGCAACTCGGGCCCATCGACTGGATGGTGTGGAAGCGGATGGTGGAAGAGGAGATCGCCATCATCCGCGCGTATAATCCCCAGGTCATTCCTCTGGTGGCGGGGTTCGATTGGGCGTACGATCTGACTCCCCTGATCATGGCGCCGATCAACGCGCCGGGCATTGGCTACGTCGTCCACCCCTACGACAACAAGCGATCGCAGCCCTGGGAGCCGAAATGGGAGGAGGACTTTGGTTTTGCGGCTGCCAAGTACCCCATAGTGGCCACCGAATTCGGCGGGTTCGCGGCGCCCGGCGCTACCCCTCCCGCCGGCGCCACCGGCCGCGCCCTGGACCGGTTCACTTACGGCCCGCAGATCTTCGGCTACCTGGAGAAGAAGGGGATCAGTTGGATCGTCTGGTGTTTCGACCCGGAGTGGGGGCCCACGCTCATCACCGACTGGAATTACACGCTGTCCACTTCCGGCCAGTTCGCCAAGGAAGCCATGAAGGGCCCGGCGAAGTAGCCGCGGCCCACTGCGGCATACTGAGGAAGTGAGTAAGGTTCGCCCCAAGCCCAGGCGGGCGGCGCCGCCGTCGCCATCGCCGCCGCTGTCCGCGTCGTCGCCGCCCAGCCCCGCGCGCCGATGGTGGCCCGACCTGTGGATCTGCCTGCTGCTCGCCGCGGCCACGCTCCTGGTTTACAGCCAGGTCCGCCACTTCGACTTCGTCAACTACGACGACCCGCAATACGCCGGCAAGAACCTGCACGTACAGGGCGGCCTCACCGCTGGCGGACTGGCGTGGGCGTTCACCTCCTTCGAAGCCGCCAACTGGTTTCCGCTCACCTGGATCACCCACATGGCGGATTACCAGTTCTTCGGCATGGAGAGCGGATGGCACCACCTCACCAACATCTGGCTGCACACGCTCAGCGCGTTGCTGCTGTTTGCCGTCCTCAAGCGCATGACCGGGGCGCGCTGGGGGAGCGCGCTGGTGGCGTTCCTGTTCGCCCTGCATCCGCTTCACGTGGAATCGGTCGCCTGGGTGGCCGAGCGCAAGGATGTGCTCAGCGCCTTTTTCTGGTTCCTCACGCTGTGGTTCTATGCGCGCTATGTGGAGCGGCCCGGCGCGGGCCGGTATCTGGCGGTGGTGCTCGGGTTCTCGCTCGGCCTGATGGCCAAGCCCATGATCGTCACTCTGCCCTTTGTGCTGCTGCTTCTGGACGTGTGGCCGCTCGGGCGCGTCCCGCGGCCTTTGCGGTGGAACGGCGCGTCCGCAAAACTGCTGCTCGAAAAGCTGCCGCTCTTGGCGTTGGCCGCGGGCGCATCGGTGTTGACCTTCCTGGCGCAACGCTACGGCGGCGCCGTCGCGCCTCTGGCTGGAATACCGCTGGAGTTGCGGCTTGAAAACGGCTTGGTCTCCTACCTTGTATATATCCGCGACATGCTCTGGCCGGCCGGTCTGGCCGTGCTCTATCCTTTTCCCCGCTCACTGTCCGCCTTTGCGGCGGTGGCAGCCGGTCTGACTCTCGCCGGCATTTCGCTCGCGGTGGCGCTCCAGTTCCGCGCCCGGCCGTACCTAGCGGTGGGATGGTGCTGGTATCTCGGGACGCTGACGCCGGTGATCGGGCTGGTTCAGGTGGGTAACCAGTCGCACGCCGACCGGTATACCTACGTGCCGGCGATAGGGCTCTCCATCATGCTGGCGTGGGGCGTGGCGGAGCTGGTGGAGCGCCGTCCGCGCGGCCGGAAAGCGGTCGTCGCCGCGGCGGTCGCAGCCTGCCTGGCCTGCGCGGCCGTCACCTGGTTCCAGCTTCGATACTGGGCCGATACCGAGACGCTGCTTCGCCATACGCTCGACTCGACCAGCGACAACTTCATCACGCACCACAACCTGGCGGACTACTACCTGCAGCAGAACCGCAACGAAGAGGCCCGCCAGGAGGAAGCCGAAGCGGTGCGCATCAACCCGGCGTACCTGGAGGCGCGCCTCAACCTGGCCCTGGCGCTCAGAGCGCTGGGAAGGCCTGCCGACGCCGAAAGGGAATACCGCCGCGCGCTGGAGCTGCAACCGGAGGGGAACCAGATCTACCTGGCGCACGCGGGTCTGGGCGCGGCCCTGGCGGCGCAGCATCGCACCGCGGAAGCCCTGCCGGAGCTCACTCTCGCCGCCCGTCTCCAACCGGACTCTGCCGAGGCCCACTTCAACCTGGGCACGGCGCTGGCGGCGCTGGGACGCAACCAGGACGCCGCCTCCGAGTTCGCTCTCGCCGTCCGCCTGGAGCCCTCCGATGCCGAGGCGCACTACCGGCTGGCCGTCACGCTGACGGCCGCGGGCCGTCCCAACGAAGCTGCGGGCGAATATGCCGCCGTGGCACAACTGCAGCCCGGCGATGCCGTCACGCAATACAACCTGGCCGTTGCGCTAGCCCGCGCGGGCCGCTTAGACGAAGCCATCGCGCACTTTTCGGAAGCCTTGCGCCTCAAGCCCGATTTTGCGGCCGCGCGCCAGGATCTGGCGATGGCGGAGCACCAGCGGGACGCGTCGGTGAAGCGGTGAGGGCCGCGCGCCGGCCGCACCGGGCGGGCAAGGAGCGCAAGGAGCCATCGCCATAGACAATGCATGCGATTCGGCGTACCCTGATCTTGGGGTTGTCGCGAAACCAAAGGAGGCCGACGTGCGCGCAATAGGGGGCTCATGGCGAACAGAGGCAGGCCGTCTCCTATGCCGGTGGTCCGAAGCCAAGCAAGTGCAGGTTCCGTACAACCCGACTTGGATGCAGGATGCCTCCAAAACCGTTCCCCACAGGGAAAGCGTTTCACCGTTAGTTCTTGCGCTGGATTTCACCAGGCTCAGTCCGTTTGCCGGGAGAGGATGGTTCGAGCGCTCGTTGGAGAGATTCACCTCGCGGCCGCAGTGAGCGCCAGCTCAAAACAACTGCGATACTATTTGTAGTAATGGCAACGAGGCGCCACAATTCTGAGAGGCTGGCGCACGATCCCCGGATCGCGCC
>Ga0265316_10003088_pt1 | contig 16965 bp, 15 predicted proteins | sample 4522metaG_FD_202092 | JGI IMG/M metagenome (GOLD analysis project Ga0265316, IMG submission 202092) | Rhizosphere microbial communities from Carex aquatilis grown in University of Washington, Seatle, WA, United States - 4-5-22 metaG | ecosystem: Host-associated > Plants > Roots > Rhizosphere >...
GCGGGTATGTCACCCCGCAGCGGCGCGCCACTGTAGCGGCCAAGATCACGGGGCGCGTTACGGGCGTTTTCTTTACCGAAGGAATGTACGTCCACACTGGCTTTGTACTGGCCACTCTTGACGATTCTGACGCGCAAAGGACGCTGGCTTCCGCGAGAGCGGATCGCAATGCCACGCAGGCAAGCATTCTCGACCTGCAAGTGCAGTTGAAAAACGCGCAGATCGAGTTGCATCGCGCCCAGGATCTGAGGACGGCGGGAATTCAAACTCAGGAAGCTCTCGACAATGCCACGATGGCCGTGAACAGCCTGAAAGCGAAGATCGATTACACGCAGGCACAGGTGCTCTCTGCTGACGCGCGCACTAAAGAGGCGCAGCAGGCGGTGGATAACTGCGTCATCACGGCTCCGTTCGACGGCATCATCGTTTCCAAGGACGCGCAGGTGGGAGAAATGGTTTCTCCAATCTCGGCCGGCGGTGGCTTCACGCGCACAGGCATCGCGACGATTGTCGACATGGCCTCGAATGAAATCGAAGTGGACGTCAACGAGAACTACATCGCGCGTGTCAAGGGCGGCCAGGAAGTGACCGCCGTCTTGGATGCATATCCGGATTGGAAGATTCCGTGCCGCGTGCGTACCATCATTCCCACGGCCGATCGCCAGAAGGCGACTGTCGAGGTGCGCATTGCTTTCGACAAGCTGGATCCGCGCATCCTGCCCGATATGGGTGTGAAAGTCACGTTCCTCGGGGAAGAGACGAAGGCCGAGAAAGAAGCGCCGGCGGGCGTAATGGTACCGGAGAAAGCGGTACGTGACGATGGCGGGCAGAAGATCGTTTTCCTGGTGACAGGAGACCACGTCGAGCGCCACGCCGTGAAGGTCGGCACCACGAACAACGCGCAAACGCAGATCCTGGCGGGGCTCGTTGCCGGGGAAACTGTCGTAGTTGGTGGGCCGGCCGATTTGAAAGATGGCGAAACGGTAGCGATCAAGCGTTAACCCCTCGTTGTTGCAACTCATTTATCCTTCTGTGATTGGGAATTGCTGATTCGGACACACGCGCTGTCCTTGAGAGGGAACGGCGCGATTCGGGCTATGGATCGGATGTCGCGGAAATCAAGGAGCGTTGATCATGGTACGCGTGGACGGCAGTGGAGCAGTGGGCAGTCTTATTCAGGTTCGCGGCTTGGACAAAACCTATCGCCGCGGCAACGAGGATATCGACGTCTTGCAGGGCTTGAATCTTGACGTCGACAAGGGCGATTTCGTGGCCTTCATGGGGCCGAGCGGTTCGGGCAAGACCACGTTGCTCAATTTAATGGGCGGCCTCGATGTTCCATCGCGCGGCACCATCAGTGTGGCCGGCGATGAAATCACCCACATGTCCGGCAGCAAGCTCACCAACTGGCGGGCGCGCCACGTCGGTTTCATCTTTCAGATGTACAACCTCATTCCCGTGCTCACGGCGTTTGGGAACGTCGAATTGCCCTTGCTGCTGACCAAGCTTTCCAAGGCCGAGCGCCGCAAACACATCGAAGTTGCCCTTTCCATCGTGGGTTTGGGCGACCGCATGAACCACTATCCGCGCCAGCTTTCCGGCGGGCAGGAACAGCGCGTCGCCATCGCCCGCGCCATCGTCGCCGATCCCACGTTTCTGCTTTGCGACGAGCCCACCGGCGACCTGGACCGCAAAAGCGCCGACGAAGTGATGGAACTCATCAAGCGGTTAGTAAAGGAGCATGGAAAAACCGTGCTGATGGTCACGCACGACCCGGTGGTGGCGCGCCAGGCCGATACCACCCTGCATCTCGATAAAGGAGTCCTGGTAGAAGCAGGAGCGCGGCCGGCAATTTCCGGCGGAGTTGTCTCATGAAATTCAGCAAACTGATTCTTGCCAATCTGCTTCGCAAGAAGGCCCGCCTGGTTCTCACCATCGGTTCGTTTGCTGTGGCGCTTTTCCTGTTTGCGCTGCTGGGTGTCGTGAACGACGCGTTCAGCCGAGGGGCAGACGTCGTGAGCGCGAATCGCCTCGTCACCATCAATCGCACTTCCATCATCAACACGGTTCCGCTGTCCTACCGGGATGAAATCCTCCGCATTCCTGGCGTGAAGTACGTCACGCACGACAACTGGTTCGGCGGCGTGTATCAGGATGCCAAGAACTTCTTCCCTCAATTTGTCATCGATCCGGAAAACCAGCGCCAGGTTTACCCCGAGCTCATCGTTCCCGACGATCAGTGGGACACATTCCTGAAAGATCGCCAAGGCGCGATTGTCGGCGCGGTTACCATGAAGCGCTTCGGCTGGAAAATCGGTGATCGCATTCCCATTACGACAACCATCTATGGGCTGGCGGGCAAACCCTTCGAGTTCAATATCGACGGCGTTTACCACGGCGCCAAGCCGGAAGATGATGAGACCCAGTTTTGGTTCCAGTGGGAATACTTCAAAGAAAGCGTACCCGATGCGATCAAAGGCCAGGTTGGTTGGTACACGGTTCGCATCGCTGATCCCGACGATGCCCCGCGCATCGCCAAGACCATCGACAACATGTATATGAATTCGCCCTACGAAACGAAGACTGAGACGGAATCCGCGTTTGCCGAGGGCTTCGTGAAGCAATTCGGAAACATCAAATTGCTAATCATGTCGATCGGGACCGTCGTTTTCTTCACGCTCTTGCTGGTTACCGGAAACACGATGGCCATCTCTGTGCGCGAGCGAACCAATGAACTGGGCGTGCTCAAGGCGATCGGTTTCCCGAATGGCACGATCCTTGCGTTCATTCTCAGCGAGTCAATGGTGATCGCGCTGGCCGGTTGCGTGGGCTTGCTGTTTGCGCTGGTTGCCATTCCAGTGCTGAGCCGCGCAATGGCTGGCCTTTTGCCGCCGCTACTTGTTACGGCCAAAACGTTGGTCTTCGGTGTGATCGCTTCTCTCATGGTCGGCTTCGCCAGCGGTATTCTTCCCGCTTACGGTGCGATGCGCATGCGCGTAGTGAATGCCCTTAGGAGGGTGTGAGCATGGTGACAAAACTCCTTTTCGGCGCAGTCATCACCCTGGCAGCCATCGCTGCGCTGCTGCTGATTTTGGTCATCGTTGGCGGCATCGTGGCCGGAGTGCTGGCGCCGCTGATCGGTTCAGTACCGATTTCCTACAACCTCCGCAGTATTCGGGCGCGCTGGACTTCCACGATCGTCGCCATTTTGGGCATTGCCGGGACGGTCGGCGTATTCGTGGCCATGCTTTCTCTGGCGCGCGGTTTCCGGGCCACGCTGGTGGCCTCAGGCACGCCCGACGATGCGCTGGTGATGCGGGCCGGCTCCACCACAGAAATGATGGGCGGCATCACTCTCGATTCCATCAAGCTGGTGCAAGATAAGCCGGGAGTCGCGCGCGATGCGGCGGGGCAGCCGCTGGTCACGCAGGAAGTCGTCGGCGTCGTCCCCATACCACTCATCAGCACAGGCACTGACGCGAATGTGGAGGTTCGTGGCGTTTCGCCCAACGTCCTCGAAATTCGCCAATTCGTGAAGGTCGTACAAGGGCAGATGTTTCATTCCGGGCTGGACGAACTCGTCGTCGGCAAGAATGCTTCCAAAACCTACGAGGGCCTTACCGTTGGCAACACGGTGAATTTTGGCGGCGGCCACTGGAAAGTGGTGGGAGTCTTCGACGCAGGCGGATCGTCGTTCGATTCTGAAGTGTGGTGCGACTCGCGCATCCTGAACGAGGTGCTCAAGCGCCCCGAAAACATCTCTCAATCTGCTACTGTTCACCTCACTTCGCCCGCGGCATTCGACAAATTCAAGGATTCGATTACTTCCGATCCACAATTGAATTTGGAAGTCGAGCGCGAAGTGGATTATTACGCCAAGCAATCCTCCGCCATGACGCAGCTGATCACAATTCTGGGCGGCCTGGTAGCTGCCATCATGGCGATCGGCGCCGTTTTCGGCGCTCTCAACACCATGTACTCGGCCGTCTCCGAACGTGGGCGTGAGATTGCCACCATGCGCGCGCTCGGCTTCTCCAGCTGGAACGTAATCCTCTCATTCCTGTTCGAAGCGCTGCTCATTTCTTTCATAGCCGGCATCATCGGCTGTGTGGTCGTGCTTCCGCTCAACGGGATGACTACGCAGACCATGAATTTCTCGACCTTCTCGAACATCGCTTTTGCCTTCAAGATCACATTCAACTTGCTTGTGATGGGGGTGGTCTTCGCGTTGGCCATGGGAGTTCTCGGCGGCCTGCTGCCCGCAGTGCGCGCCGCGCTGCGCCCCGTCGCTGTCGCCTTGCGCGAGTTGTAAGGAGTCTGTGACGAAGGCAACGCGATAACTAGCAATCCGCGATTGGAATCAATGGCCATTTTCGGTAGCGAATGACCGGGGTCGAATCTGGCGTGGTCATTATGCAGGTCCTAGGGGTGGCAACGATGAGTCCACGAAAACGCCCTTCAATCCTGCCACTCCCTCTCCAACAAGCCTGCTCTGCCGGCCGCCCGTCGTCTCCCCCACGCCATCCCGGAGGGATTGCGGGAAAATAGCCCAGGACGCACTCCTGGCATAATGCTAAGTCAGATCGGACAACTCCACCTCCGCGCATCCCAGGGTGAAAGCAAACGGAAACGGACCGGGATCGCTCGTGCGATACGACCCATCAAAGAAAACGAACCTGCGTCTGCCTGTCTCTCCTGCGAATTGCAGCGACGGTTTCCAGGGCCCTCCGTGCCACCCGCGATCTTCTCCGGTCATAATCTGGATCGGTTCGCTCCAGTCAGGCAACGCCCCGGACGGCTTCTTTGCATGGCACCACCACAGCCCTGTCTCCGGCGGCATTTCACCCCGTCCCATCCACACGCGAGCAAAGACAGCCTCGAATCCGTCGTCTCGTTCCCGAACGCAGAAATCGAACATCTTCATCTCCAGTGCGGCAAAGACAGTGTGTTGGCTCCAATTGGTGCGCCCGTCCGTGCTTTCTGAGTAGCCGTGGACTAAATAGTCTTCGTGGTTCGAACCCGCGACATACCACATCCTCCATTTGCCGTCGTGATACACCAGATTGGGTTCGTAGACGCTTCCGTGCTCCCAGTCCTCGTTCGCCCCGAACGCCGGTTCCGGCTGATCTTGCCAGCGCTCACCATCCCATTCAAGAAACCCGATCGTGTAAGGTCCCCACAGATTCTCAGCCGCGCCCGCATAGTAAATGCGCTCTCCCCGGGCTTTTTTCTCAGGATCCCAGCCCAGCACATGCGAGGGGCAGTGCCGCCCGCCCTTGCCGTCCCACTCAGCGCTTCTGCCGCGCGCTGTCAAAGGCATCAATGCGCCGGCGCTGTCTCTGAGCGGTTTCCAACCCGCCGCAGACAAAGCTGCGCCATGCGGCAAACTCGCGCTGTAGAGATCGGTCGCTCCATGGCCTCCCGCTTGGCCCGCCAAAACCATCCACCAGTTCTCACCCCGCTTGGTCACACTCGCATCAAGCAGATCGCTGCCATAAGCGGCAGTCTGGGAGTCACGCGGATCAAAGATCTTCGATTCACCGAGCAGATAAGAACTGCGCATTTTTTCCCCCCGCCAACGTTCAAGCTTCGGCGCTCCGCCGCCCCTTCATTCGAAGAAATAATACCCGTGGCGAAGCCACAATCAAACCTCGCGACGCCCACGGCCTCTCGATACCTGTAATACGACTGCCATCCGCGAGCGATCTTGGAAGACGGGGAATTACAATTCCTTCAAACGTCGTCGCCAAGTCTGTCCAAATCGCCCGCGTGGTGTGTACCGATGGAGACTCCGATGAAGAGATTCGCCGCGGCATTTTGCGCCCTGAACATCGCACTCGTTTTCCCAGCGGCGCTATACCCCCAGCAAGCGGCCGAGGGGTCCAGATTTCGCGTTGAGATCCAACCCGGTGCGGACAAACGCCCCGCCTGCACCCTTACAAACCTCAGCGGCAAACCGCTATGGGCTGTGGTTTTCGAAGTCTCTTCTTCCGCGCAACCGGCAAGAAAATCAGAAAAAAGAGTCTGGGACGCGCTCCTGGAAGGCCACCTGCCCATCGAACCAGGCGCTGGCCTTTCGCGGCCGCTCTCTGAGTTTGCCTTCTTCCCTTTACCCGACAAAATCAAAGTCATCGCGGCAGTCTGGACCGACGGCGAGACCTTTGGCGCGCCCGCATCGGCCGACTTAATCCTCAATGTTCGCGCCGCGCGCGCCGCCGAATATGAAGATGCAGCCGTTCTTTTGCAACAGGGTCTCAGCCGGAATTGGACCCGAGACCAGTATGAGCAGGCTTTTCGTGACAAGCCAGACAACGGAGCCGTCTACACCGTCCGCACCGCGCTTTCCGCAACGCTCCAAGCCGCGCAGACACCCCAGGAATTCACCCATACGATGCAATTCCTTCTGACGAATTTTCAGCAGTTATCGAAGCAGCTTCGCAAAGTAAAACCGATCTAGCCTCGAATCGCGCAGCCGGATTTCAAGAAAGAAAGCACGCGGCGAAACCACGTTCACGCCGGGTGCTCCCGGTCCCTCGCACTTGGGGACCGGGGATCCCGCACCCCCGACTCACGAAAAAGGACGATGTCATCCTGAGCGACCGAAGTCCGCCGCGGCGGACGAAGGGAGTCGAAAGCCGGCCCTGAGCGAAGATTGCGCCAGCGATCGGAGTCGAACGGGGACCTGCATTTGCTTTTGCCTTGTATCAGGGCTCGGCTTCAGCCGTGCCGCAATTGCCGCTATTAGGTTTTGAGAAATAGAGTACGCGGCGAAGCCGCGATCAAATCTCGGCGCCTCCACTCTAACTTCAGATCTGTCATCCTGAGCGACCGGAGTCCGCCACGGCGGACGACGGAGTCGAAAGCCTGCCCTGAGCGAGTTCGCCCTCGGCGAACGAGGACCTGCATTTACCATCGTCGGGCGCATTACAACTTGAGATTCCAATAGTTGACAAATGGAATATAAGCCAGAAAAGTTGCCGCCAGGATATAGTTGAGCGTTCTCCGATTTCGCCAGAGCGCATAAATCGATGCGGCCGTCAGCAAAGGCAACAGTGTGCCGATGAGCAGAATGGCTTTCAATCCCAACGGCAATCCGAAGATCAGGTTTTCTGGCCCAATAAGCAGGCTGACGCTCAGCCAGCCCACACAATGGAGCAAAACCAGCGCAGAAATCCATCGCATCATCTTTGTTGCTTTCCATACTCCGCTGACGAAGAGACCAATGAAGATGAAATAGAAGGCAATATTCGCATACCCGGATTCGTACCAGGAGATCCGCTCGTCGGTACCGTTCAGAAATCGCACGCGTCCAGACGCATCCGTCTGAAAGCTCAACTTCTCGGTGCCATCGTCTTTCCTGAATTCTTGGGGCCCGACCGGCAGCCACCGCGCTCCATAAACGCGAAGCGCTCCGTCTCCATCAACGGAGACGCGCGTCAGATCTGTCAGGATGAAGGTCTTCGAAAGGTCGTGGTGCGGGTATCTCACGGTCCGATAGAGCCCCGCAAAGCGTGAGACGTTTTCGCGGGTCATTCCGGTGAAGGGATGAACTCCTCCATTGGTCTTCGGTCCGAAGCTCACCGTGGCGAACTGTTCATAAAAGTTCCAGGCGACCGCGTTCCCCCCACCACTTACAAGGGTGAAATACCCAAGATGCTCACCTGGAAAAGCCATCAGCACAGTGTGAAAGGCGCCGCTGTCCCCGCTTGCACCAACTAGATGGTGACCGCGATCGTTGCCGGTCCAGTATCCCAGCCCATGAACGATGCGGATCGCAGGGTCAGGACGCGCCGTCATCTCTTCAAATGAGTGAGCGCTCAATGCATTCTTGTCTTCCTCGAGCGTGGCAGCGAGGAACCGGGTCATGTCGTCCACATTGCTGGTAAGCGCCGCTGCCGGAGCCGAACGCTGATAGAACCACCTTCCCGGAGCCATGCGCGAGGGCTCTGGAAGTGGTTGAGTGAACGTGCTCTCCTGCATCCCCATTGGCTGAAGCACGTTGGCTTTCATGTAGTCTTCAAACCGATCTCCGGTCACATCCTCGATCACAGCACCAAGCAGACCATACCCATAGTTTGAATAGAGTTCCACCGTATCCGGGGGATAGACTCGCTTCGGCAAAGCTTGGGACATGATCTGCGAGATGCTGGGCTGCGGGCCAGAGTGGAATCCGTCTCCGACAAACCGATCATCAAGTCCCGAACGGTGAAGCAATAACTCGCGGATCGTAATCGGCTGCGCAAACGTGTTCGGGACTTGAATATGCTTCAGGTACTTGTTGACGTCATCGTCCAATCCAAGCTTTCCCCGCTCAACCAATTGCATAATCGCGATTGCGGTGAATACCTTTGAGACCGACGCGACCCGCCATAATGACCTTTGAGAATTGACGGGGCCATAAAGCCTAACGACTGGAGGATTGTCTCCATCGACGATGACGCACGCGGCTGCGGCAATACGACCGGATGCGAGCAAGGGCTTGAAGTAGTCATCGCTCGCCTTGGCAACAGAGCCAGCGTCGGCAGCGTACAACTGTGAGGCCAAAAGCGCAGCCACGAACACCGCGCCGAATATGCGGCTCAAGCATCTGCTTACAGAAACCCCGTAATCCATATCATCTCCAGATCTTTTCTTATGTAGTATACGATATAATAGAATACTACATAAAGAAAGTGCTACTCTGAACCCAGAAATCATGAGTCCACGCCTATCCCATAGCGCAGCCCTCATTCTTAAGGCCTTGAGTCTCGGCTACTGCTTTGGCTTCGAAATCATGGAAATCACAGGGCTGCCCAGCGGAACCGTCTATCCCGCCCTTCGTCGGCTCGAACGGGATAAGCTCGTAGATTCTCATTGGGAATCTGATTCCGATGCCGAAGCACGGGGCCATCCACCGCGCCGCTATCACACCGTTACCGCAGCCGGAAAAGAGGCAAATTCAGTCGCTGCTGATCGCTATCCTTTGCTCTCTCGGTTGCTTCCGGAGAAGTCTGCATGAGGTCTCTTTCGTGCTCTCCTCTTATGCCATCCGACCGCGCTTTGATTCGCTATGGGCAGCGAGTGGTCCCTGAATCAAACCGAGGGGAATGGGTCAGCCATTGGCATGCAGAACTCTGCCACTTGCGCGGCCGTGGCGTAGCGTGCGGCAGGCATGGTCTGGCATTCGGCCTTCTTCTCGACGCAGCCTGGCTCCGGAAGGAAAGTTGGCGTCACAGCTTTTCTGGCTCCGCTTTTTTGTGTCTCACGATCCTGGCAATGCTTCTATCTACGGCAGCGCTCCCTGTACTTATACTTGCTGGCAATCTCAAGATGTTTGCCACCACGATCGACTCCTCGATGCCTTCCTTCGTCTTCGGCTCGCTTCCCATTGTGATTGTCAGCCTCTTTACTGCGAGGACCCCTGTCGAAGTGCGCGCTCTTTCTCTGCGCAGCCGGATCAAGGCGTGCATTTTCCATGCATGCAAGATCGCTTTGCTCGTTCCACTTACTTTTCTTCTCTGTGTCGACCTCTTCGCCCCGCTGCATCCTCTTTCTTCGTTTCCAGCATTCCTGCTTCAGAGCTTCGCCTTTGCCTTATTTGCTCTGATCGCATTTCATTGGGCGGCTCTTGATTGCAATCTCCGCTGCAAACATTGCCTCAGCTCTCTCGCCGAGCCTGTCCGGGTGGGTTGCCCCTCACATAACTTCCTTCAGCGGAATGGATTCGAACTGCTCTGCGTGAAAGGCCACGGACTGCTTAGCGTCCCGGAGATCGAAACCAGTTCGTACAGCTCGAGAAGGTGGTTCCCGCGGAACGAAACCAATTAGTTCGCCGCCGCCAAAGAGTTGTGCCGGGGCACCCGCGCAGATTTGTCGGCGGCAATCCCCGGAGTCCGCATTCCTCCCGGTCGAGTGTCGAGAGGGGGCCAATGCATTCATTGAGGGCCTATCGCCGGATTACTCTCGAAAACGCCGTCCGATCCCCCTACCTCTCCTCCAACCACCCTGCTCCCCGCGCCCTCCCTCCCTACCTGTCAAGAGCGCGCATCTCCTTGCCCTCGCCCATCTCCCTGATTCCGTTTGAAATATATTTCTCCCCAAGTTTGCCGATCATTTCTGCAAAATCACTATCCTTGATTCAGGATCAGAAGAAGCTCCCGCAAAAGAAAGCGGCACCGTTTCCACGGAACTTGCCCTATTACTCGTCCCGTCGGCGTGGCTATTGGGAAGTGAACATCTCTTAAGCGAAACCGCCCAAATCGGGCTCCCAACTCCTTTAGATAGAAGACTTTTGGATACTAACCTCTTTAGAATCAATAGGTTGCGGGAATCGGTGAAAGGTACAAGTACCTGAAAACAAACTCTTTAACCCTAAAATGGGGGAGAGGGGGAGGGGGGAGGGTACCCCATATTCCGAGCAAACCTGATCCCGGCGCCATACCGGGCCTCGGACCCTGTACCCGCCAGTTTCGTCCTACCGGAATCGGTTTTGATTAGACAACAAATGCCATAAACATGCATCCTAGCTTCGTAAGGAGCGGCTATGACCGATCGGGTCGAGACAATTAGGGCCGAGACAAACGGGGCCGAGGAGATGCACAAGCCGCTGGCGGATGCAGACACCGCCGAGCGCTTCATTACCGAGAAACACCTCGGCGAACGTATCCGGCGCTTGCGTCTGAAAAAATCGATGGGCCTTGTCGACTTGGGCAAACACACAGGACTTTCAGCCAGCTTCCTTTCGCAATTGGAAACAGGCCGCGTCGTCCCAACTCTTCGCAACCTGGCGCGCATCGCAATGGTCTTCTCCAAGGATCTCTCCTACTTCTTCGAATCCGAGCCCACGCCTATTTTTCGCGTGCACCGCAAGAAAGACCGAGTGCGCATTCCGCAAACGGGCGTGGAGCCGCCAACCTACAACTTTGAAAGCCTCGGCTACATGGTCGCCGACCGGCACATGGATCCTTACTTTGCCGAATTCATTCCCCTGGCTGACCAGGTTGAGCCCAGATCCCACATGCACACGGGATTCGAGTTCTTGTACGTTGTTGCGGGTGAACTGGCGCTGCGCCACGGCGAACAGGAGGCCAGGCTCGGGCCCGGTGACGCCGTCTACTTCGACGCGGGAACGCCGCACTCCTACCGTTGCGCAGGAGCTAGACCCGCTGAAGCAGTCATCGTGACCATGCATCAGGCGCCGGCAGATCATCCGCAGTCGCTGCGCCCGGTGACCGCCGCTGCGACTGCGCGCCCTGCCCAAGCCGCTTTGTTACCGAGAACCAACCTGGCTGACGCTAAATAGCGGCCGCCTATTTGGTTTCTGCTGGCAGCGGATTCGAATCGCCGTAAGTGGGGTACGGCTTGGCCGCGGCGCGGGTTGGCATTGCGGCCAGCGTCTTCAGGTCCGCCTGCACCTTCGACCACGCGCGGTGATGCCGCTTGGTTGAGATTGGCGCGTTCGCGTCGGAGTAGTACGCCTGCAGATCGCTCTTGATCCCCGGAGGGATCGGCTGATTCGGATCACGCGTCAGGCGGTGCAGAAGCGCGGCGTAGGTCTCGTCGGTGAGCCGATAACCCCCGGGCCTGACCACTTGCCCGGTATCCAGGTCGCGATTGGGCATGGGTTGCTTGGGATCTAACCGGCCAAAAACATCTGTTGGAACCGCCACGCTTCCAGACGGTGCCAGCCGATATTCAATGGGCGTAAGAACAGTCAGCCGATCGCGAAGCACCCTGATGCTTGAAATCATGCTGTGCATGTAGTCGGTCTCCGCACCGGGGCTGGGCCCCTTGACCGCGACCATCGCCAGCGGCCCTACCTTGGGAAGGATGCGGAGCACGCACGCAATTAAATGCGTCTCAAAGCCCGCCTTCTTGCGATAAGCTGCCCAGTCGTAGAGCGTCGCCGCCTCTGCCGATTCCTTCTCAATCTCTTTCGCATCGGCTGTATCTGGCTCCGGCGTCTCATGGCCGCGCTTCATCAGCGTGATCGCGTAGGCCACTCGAGGAATGAACTTTCGCGTCGCGAATTGGTATTCGCCCAAGTCGAACTTACGCCGTGTGCCGACGGCGAAATCGTCGGTCACCCCGTATGTCTCATACATGGCCAGCGCAAGTTGGTGCGTCGGAACCCTGATCCCGATATGGCGTAAGTATTCCAGTGGCGCCAGGTGATGCTTTGAAATCTGATCGATGTCAAAGGCAAACTCCACCTGCACGTGCTGGTGCCTCCCCTCGGCATAGTTCACGCTCGCCCCATAGCGCGCCGCCAGCTTGGGAAACTGGAGCGCAACGGCACGGTTGGTCGCCTCTGAATGCCCAATCGAATCACTAACGTAGTGCGATAGCGCGCCAACGGCGAAAGCAAGCTCATTGGCATTGTGCGCGTTGCGGAAGAGCGCCAGAACAAAGTCGCCGGTGCGCACGTAGTGCGTCAGGTCGGAGAAGAACGAGTCGCCGAAAGGGTAGTACCCCATGTCCTGAATCACGCAACCGCCGTAGGCAAAGGAACGTGCGCGGTCCAGCTCCGCCGGCGTCAGATTTGGATATTGGCTCTTCAACAAGGGGACGATCGAGTCGTTCCACGTGAGGTCGATGAGCTGCTGGTGCGTGAGCAGGGAATACGCAGCCGCGTGCCGCGAAGTGCACATCGGCAGCAGCAAAAGGGTCAGTGCGACGGTTCGCAGTCGGTTGCAACGCATCTTCATTAGGATGCTGGGGCGTCGTTCACGGGTTTGAGTCGGTGGTAGCCGGGGATCCCGCCTTCATTGTATGTGAACCGCACTGCAGCAAAAAAACCGCCCGATCAACCGAAGATCTAGGAGAGCGATCGCCTTCTGCAAATCAGATTCTCTGATTACCGGGGTCTTGCAAAATTCTGCGCCAAGGCCGACGTGTCCGCACCGCCCGGACAACAGGAATCGATTCACTGCTTCGTCGTTCGCGGTATTTAGGCAGTGCCAACCGATTGGGAGCGCCGCGCAATTGCTGGCTGACCCACCCATTTCGGCCTCGTTGCAGGTCTGGCTTCCTTGATTTGCGCTACCTTGAGTGGCTCCACATCCGCGGCCAACGAAGGTTCGAGCACTCTTTTGAGGGCCGCACCGACCAATGCGCCCACCCTCTGCTGTCCCAGCACGCTCAAATGTTCGTAGTCGGCGAAATTTGCCCGGAAGGCCTTTCCTTTTGGAAAGGACTCCAGGAATGAGAAGACATTGACGAAAGTGCAGCCATGTTTCTTTGCTGCTGCCTCGAAGATCGGTACCACTCTTCGCCGGCAGTAGCGCGTGAGGGGGTCCGGCGTCGAAAATGGTCCAACCAAAACGATCCCCCGCAAAGGCAGATCCCTCAGACTCAAGAGAATTGAATCGAGAGAATCGGCAATTGCAGCAGGATCGAACATCCTCTTCTTTCTTCCCATGGCAATGATCATCCCGGCAGCCACAATTCTTCGCAGTTCGATCGGCGTGAGGAAGAGGGTAGGCCGGTATTGAAGACTTGGCTGAGGCTGCCAACCCTCATTTGTCCCCTCGCTTCTCTCTTTCTTCTTCTCACTCAGACCCATAGTCTTCTTCAAAGGCTTCGGCGCTTCATAGTGTCCAAGCTGCAGGACAATGGCATCCGGCTTCAGTTCCCGGCATGCAGCCAGGATCTTCGGCCCTGAGCGGAGATTGAAAAGGGGCAGAACGTCAAGGGAAGTTTCTCCGGACTGCGGAAGGCATCCCAGGGCCACATGCGTGAATGCATATTCTTCGCCTACCGGAAAGCCATTCATGTGGCATCCGCCAACAAAGAGAACTCTCGATGAATTCCCCACGTCGTCTCCCTTGAGGAGATCAGGGGATAGTCCTATTGGCCCCCGCATCCCTCATCCAGAATCAATTCTTGCGCTGGAATCGACTCTTCTTGGCGCGACCACACAAAATCGCGCCCAACGGCAGACCATGGAGGGAATTCAAAACCATAACTGTGTCAGATTGGCACCCGCTCGGGCTATCCATCTGTATCTCATTAAGCTTGAAATGTAACGGAATCCTATCACGCAAGTTGTTGCGGATTGGATGATGGAGATCACAGCCTGTTTGTGGGCGCCACGTAACCGCGGGTATCATGATCCTTCATGGGATCTCCGCCGCCAATCCAGCTCGCCACGTTAAGCATGTGGGACACGTTGATCCTGATGGCTTTGGCTTTGGTGGTTTTTGGGCCCCGCCGTCTCCCTAAAATCGGCCGCCAGCTCGGCAAGCTGATGTACGAATTTCGCAAGGCCTCCAACGACTTCAAATTCCAGATGGAAGAAGAGTTGCGCGCCTCCGAAGAGGCCGACCGCCGCAAGAAGGCAGAAGAAGAGCGCCAGCGCACCCTCGCCGCCGCCGCGCCGCCGGCACAACTCGAAGGAGCCGCTTCTGAGAGACCGTCGACCGCGACCTATGCGCAGGAGCCCAGCGCTCCGGCCTTAGCGGAAAGTCCTTATTCTGAGGGGACCAACCCCAATATCGAAGCTGAAGCGCAGCACGCAGCAGAGCCGGCGCCACCCACCACCCAGCCAATCGAACTCGCACCCGCCGAGGCCGCCCTGCAAATCAAGCCACCGTCAACCGGCGAAATCGTTGCCGCCGAGCCGCCGGCCAAAACCCAGGGAAACCTCTTTCCTGAAGCCGAAAGATCGGAGCCGGCTGCTCACCATGGCTGATCAACTCATGGTTGACTCGCAGGAAGCCATCGATCGGGCGCGCAAAGCCGTGACCGAGCGCGCCGAGCTTCCCGGCATGAGCCTCATGGAGCACCTCGAGGAGCTCCGCAAGCGTCTCGTCCATTCCGCCATCTATCTCGGCTTCGGCTTCATCGTCGCCTATGCCTTCCATGAGCGTCTTTATGGGTTCGTGCAGGCCCCGCTTACCAAGCTCGGCATCAAACTCAATTACACGCACCCCATGGATCCGCTGAACCTCTACCTCCAGGTATCGCTTATAGGCGGAGCCATTCTCGCTTCGCCCTTCATCCTCTATCAGGTATGGCTCTTCATCGCGCCCGGCCTCTACCAGAAAGAAAAGCGTTTCGTCATTCCCTTCATGACGGCTACCGTCGGTCTCTTTCTTGCCGGCGCAAGCTTCGGTTACTTCTTCGTTCTTCCCGGCGCGCTCAAAATCCTCATCATCGGCTTTGGCAGCAAATTCAATCCCATCGTTACCATCGAGGAGTACACTGGCTTCTTCCTTTCCATCATTCTGGGTTTAGGCATCAGCTTTGAGCTGCCTATTCTTATCTTCTTCCTCGCGTTGTTCGGCATCGTGAGCCCGAAGTTCCTCTGGAAGAATATTCGCTACGCTATACTCGCCGTTTTTTTTGTTGCCGCCATCATTTGTCCTAGTCCCGATCCAGGCACCATGTGCATCTACGCTGTTCCCATGCTGGTCCTCTACCTCGTCGGCATCGGCGTGGCCTGGTGGGTTCACCCCGCCCGTAGAAAGAAGAAGGAGGCTGCGGGATGATTCTTTCCCCCCTCAGAAAGCGAGTTGAAGCACGAACCCTGGGTGCCCCATTCTTGCCGCGCCTTTGTTTTTGCGGCAAGAGTGGGAAAGCACGACTCTCGATCTTCTTCGTCGCGGTATTTATCCCACTCTGCGCGTCGGCCCAATCCCACTTCGATGGCAACGCCGCCTACGAATACGCCCGCCAATTCGCGGCCATTGGCCCGCGTTGGCCGACCGGCCCCGGACACGTCAAAGCCGAAGATTTTCTGCGCTCCCACTTCGTCCGCGATCACGACCAGCTCGAACAGGACACATTCACAGCCGACACGCCCATCGGTCCTGTGCCCATGTGTAACTTCATCGTGCGTTTCCCCGGCACCAGGCCCGGTGTCATCGTGCTCGCATCGCACTACGAAACCAACTACCCACTGCGTACCATCAACTTCGTCGGCGCCAACGACGGCGCCTCGACCACAGGCCTCCTGATGGCCATTGGCGACCGACTCCGTGAGCAGGCCGCGCGCTCTCCCGCAAAAAAGCTCGACGGCTACTCCGTCTGGCTCGTCTTCACCGATGGCGAAGAGGCCATCCGGCAGTGGTCAGCCTCCGATTCCACTTACGGCAGCCGTCATCTTGCCGCGAAATGGGGTCGCGACGGCACACTCAATCAGATCAAGGCATTGATTCTCGCCGACATGATTGGCGACAAGGATCTCGACATCCAGCAGGAAACCCGTTCCGCCCCCTGGCTTGTCTCAGACGTCGCCGCAGTCGCCAAAAAGTTCGGCTACCAGCGCTATTTCTTCCAGCAGCAGATGGAGGTCGAGGACGATCATCTGCCCTTTGTCCAGCGGGGCGTGCCGTCCATCGACATCATCGATCTCGACTACGGCCCCAACAACAGCTACCACCATACCGCGCAAGACACGATGGACAAGATCAGCGCGCACAGTTTGATGATCGACGGCGACGTATTCATGGAAACCATCCGCATGATCGATCAAAAGAATTAGCTGCTAGCCTCTAGCTTCTAGCGACTAGCCACTTGTGCTCGGGGTTGCAATGTTGAAGTTTCAGTCACGGTCTCCCTCAACACGAAAAAGCTAGAGGCTAGAAGCTAGCAGCTGGAAGCTAACGCGAACGGAGTGAGCGAATGTCTCAAGTAGAAATTGGTATTATCGGCGGCAGCGGGCTCTATTCTATGCCCGGCTTTACAAACATTCGCGAGGAGCGCATCGATACGCCCTTCGGCTCGCCTTCTGAAGCCTTTGTCCTCGGCGAGCTCGAGGGCCGCAAGGTCGCATTCCTCGCGCGCCACGGCCGCGGCCATCGCATCCTCCCTTCCGAGCTCAACTTCCGCGCCAACATTTACGCGTTCAAACAGCTCGGCGTCGAGCGCATCCTCTCCGTCTCCGCTGTCGGATCGCTCAAGGAAGAGCATAAGCCTACCGACTTCGTGATTCCAGATCAATTCATTGACCGCACGTTCAACCGCGTCGCCACTTTCTTTGGC
>Ga0265316_10003092_pt1 | contig 16960 bp, 12 predicted proteins | sample 4522metaG_FD_202092 | JGI IMG/M metagenome (GOLD analysis project Ga0265316, IMG submission 202092) | Rhizosphere microbial communities from Carex aquatilis grown in University of Washington, Seatle, WA, United States - 4-5-22 metaG | ecosystem: Host-associated > Plants > Roots > Rhizosphere >...
CCGGAACACCGACGATCGGCAATTCCTGCCGGACCAGGTTTCGTTCAAATGGAGAATCGTCAACCAGCACCAGGGAGTCGACTCCGATATTTAAATCTTGCGCGATGCGCCGCAGATTGGACGTTTTCTCCTCCCAGTTGGCGATGAAGCAGGCAATATCCGAGCGTCGAAGCACCATGTCGGGATGGCTCTCGAACGGAGCGAGTGCGTTGGCCTCGTCGTTCTTCGAGCAGACAGCAAGAATGATGCCGCGCCGGGCAAGGCTCAGGACATATTTCTGAAATGCAACGTACGCTTCGCCGGAGGCGCTGCCCTGGCCCAGGACAATTCCCTGCAAGCCGTCGTCGCCGATGACGCCACCCCAGAGCGTATTGTCGAGATCGAGCACGAGGCACTTGTACGACCGCCCGTAAATCGCCGCGAGAAGCCGGCCAAGCACATCGCCGTAAATATGCGAAACGCGCGGGTGAATTTCCTGCTTCGCGGCATGCCACAGGCCTGGATCGTGCCATTCCAGCAGGCCGCAATCGGCGGCATATTGGTCTACCCTGAGCAGGTGGACGCCGTCTTCGTCAGCGGCCTTTTGCAGCTCCACATTCAGCTTTTGTCCAATCGAGTATGGTGAATCCGAATATCGATGTTCATTATTCCCCATCAGGCGCGGGAAAATAGGAAGCGCGGCTTGCTGGATCACCGTGCAACCGAAACTTTCCTTCGCAATCCGCCAGCAATTCCGCAATCGCCCGATCGTGGCGGGCAATTCCGCTTTGCCGGAAGCGGTCAGATGATATGCGTCCAACGCCAGACAAACGACGTCAGGCTTAAATCGGTGTAGTTCGGAGGCTGTGTCCAGCAATTCCTGCTGGTACATTCCGTAGTAGCCTTCGTACACTTCGACAAATAAACCCCGCCGCAAAGCGCCGACTCGAATTCCGGGAATCAGTTGCTTCAGTGTCGAGGAACCCAGCAGCGCGAGCTTCACCGGTTTGGCGCCGGAAGAAACCTGCGGACTCGTGGCCAATCGCCGCTGGGTCAAGCGATCCAACTTCCCCGTCTGCACGAAATCGATGCGAAAATTGGCCAGATGAACAAGCGCGGGCCAGAGTTCCGACGGATCTGCAATTTGCTTCATCGCATCGAACGATTTGTCCCAGTCGGGATTCTCCGGCAGCCATGTCAGTTCTGGTGTCATGAAATTATGGTCTTCGTCATATATACCAGCTCAATAGTTGGCCAAAACGCATACCTCCCAGGCCGTAGTGTATTGGTAAGGGATTGAAAGAGAAAGCATGATTTGTTCGTAGGCCCTGCAGTCATTACTCGTGTCCCTCGTCCTTCATGAGCGATTCGACCCAGGTCATCGTTTATCTTTCGCCGATTCCCGATTGCAAGGGCGCGGATGCATTTCAGCGCTACTCATACAAAAGCATTGCAGTGAACACGCCGAAGCTCATTTCTCCGAGTCTCGTGGTAAACGATTCCGTCTACAGGCACTTCTTGTCCGTGGAAGTCGATCAAGCGGCTCACGACCTGCTCGGCGCAATCTCCGCCAGCGGCGCTCACAACGGCGAAACCGACGCATCCTGCGCCCAGGCCGGCCTGGATAAAGTCGCAGATCAGCGGAACGCCACATCGTCCTTCAATTTGCTGTATTTGTAGTTGACGCGATAAAAATTGTTTGGAATGAAATTCATCTACCCATGCCACCGTCGCCCACTCCACCTCCTCCCTGCTGGAACAACCAAGATTGCGGCGCGAATAAGGGTAATGGAACTGGTGGCACCGCCCCATAACTGCGTGAAGTGGCCTACCCCTGTATCTTTAACCTACTTTGAAGATTAGTATTTGGCAGATCTAAACCTGAGAAAGGGCATATCACAATGAGGCGCATCTTTGGAATCGTTTTGATTTCTGTATGGTCATTTATTTTCGCGTTTGTATTCTTACTCGGCGTTTTTCCAGCCCGGGCTCTGTGGCTCCCGCGCGCATCGGCTTTGTTTCCTTGGGTTTTTGGTCTCACACTTGTAACTCTTACTTTTGGCTTATTTTCGGTCTTCCGTAGGGCTAAGAATATCTCGAAAGATGCGGGAAATTGACGTCGCCTGCACTGACGTTGAAATAGTTCGTCGGGTCGCGGCTGCCTCACCGATAACGATAGAGCGTCACACGCTGGATGCCGGCTTTACTCGCGCGTTGCCGGTAGAATGGAACCCAGCTGCCCGGCGCCCAACGCACCCTCACCATCTCCCCTTCTTCGGTGTCGTCGCCGGCCATTCGGCGTTCCGGAACCCAGCGCCCCTCGACAAATGAGCCTTCTTCCACGGTGGCCAGTCCAGCGAGCGGCGGCCCCGGTGTGTTCGGAGAAAATGTGATGGTGACTCCGCTTCCGGCCACAAAAAATTCGTCCGGGCCGGTGGCAATGCAAATCGCCGCCGCATACGTGAATGGAGGAATTGGAGTTGGTTGCGTCATGGGCGCAACGCGCGGCGTCATGAACGCAACCTCAAGCGTGTAATTTCCCACTTGTATCTTCTTGGGCGGATCGTTGGGGGCCAGCAGGACTGCGGACATACTCCCGTCACTCTGGTGTTTCGCAATCAGGGGAGCCAATTGCTCGATCACTTCGTAGCTGTCGATCAAATCGGTGTCGGGAGTCTGTGACCTTTCGACGGCGCCCATCGCCGAGAATCCAATCGCATGATGGCGGCCGAACGCGTAGAACACTCGGGCAGCGCCGACGGGACCGCCCTCCGTCTCGGGTATAAAGAGCGGATTCCCGGATCGATCGTATCTCGCCAGGAACTCAGCGAAGCTGTTGTAAGCGTCGGGTGAGAGCATATCGATCTTTGGTGCACCCGCTCGCCAGACGTCCATTAGATCGTCCATGGGACCGCCAACGGCGGTAAATCGTGTTCGTTCTCCTTTTCGTTCCTGTTCCAGCGTTCGTTCGGGTAGGGCCGCGTTCAAGAACATCGGAATCGGATATTCGGCTTTGCCGGCTGCGGCCACCGTACCGATGTATCGCGCAAAGTTCCAAGCCATGAAGACTTCATCGGTCGCCGCGCTCCTTCCAAAGACCTCTTCCCAAGTCCCGGATGTTTTAAAGCCGTTCGCCTCCCAAAACTTGCTGAACTCGGGAATCAGGCTGTCCTTGTGGCTCTGGAGATATTGCATCAACTGCTGCGGCACGGCCTCGTTGTATGCCTGATTGGCCAGCGGCGAGCGGTCCCGCGAGTCGAGCCTCATTCCGATTTCGTTTTCCACCTGGATCATGATCACGGTGTGCTGACGACCGTCGAATTCCCTCATGTGCCGCATCAGGGCCGCAAAGGCGCGGGCGTCCGCATCCCGGTTGGAATCGCTCAAGGGCGTCAGCAATTCGAGAGTCTTGCCCGTTTGAATCTGGGCCCGCGGAAAACGTTCGAAATCCCTCTTCACCCAGTCCGGCGGATAGCTGGACAGGCCGTTTTTCCAGCTTGCGAACCACAACAGCGCGAGATGCAGATTGTGCGCCCGCGCGCCCGCGATCACGCCGTCCAGAACGCGGAAGTCGAACTTCCCCTCCTGTGGTTCGATCTGCGCCCATGATACCGGTGTCAGTACCGTATTGAGTTTTGCCCGGACGAGCTTGGGCCACACTTGCTTCATGTACTCGATGCTGCTCGAGCTGTCGTTGTTCAATTCTCCGGCCAGCGCCAGGAATGGTTTGCCGTCCACCATCAGTTGAGTCGCTGTTCCAGCCTTGCGTAAATGAGGAATTTCCAAGGAGGAGGGTCCTGTCGAAATTGCTTTCGATGCCCCGCTCGAAGCCGTCTGGCAGAATGACGCGGAAGTGAGCAGGAATAAAAAGAAAAACAGAAAGAAAAATCTTTCGAGCAGCGTGCGGCCGCGCCGGTGATGAGCAAGGTCGATCAACATGGATTCCTCGTTTCTTTTCTTCGACACCGAGCCGGACTCACTCGATTGGAAATGGCTGCTGCCCCTGAGGGGAACTGGAATTTACCCTCCCCTCGCAAAAATTTGGGAAGTGACTCTGCTTTCATCATTTCTGGGCGCCGACCTCAGGGGATTTTAGTAGCGCCGACGTCTCAACGCAGCGTTTTGTTGAGGAAGTCCACCGTGCGCTGCCAGGACAGCTTCGCGGCAGCTTCGTCATAGCGCGGCGTGGAATCGTTGGCAAAGCTGTGGTGCGTGCCCGGATAATCGTAAGCGGTGTATTCCACATGGTTCGCCTTCAATGCCGCTTCAAAGGCGGGCCTTCCCGGATTCGATGCGCCATCCACCCCCGCATAATGCAGGAGCAGAGGCACCTTGATTTTAGCCACGTCCGCGGTCGCCGGCTCCCGTCCGTAATACGAAACCGCCGATACCAGGCTTGGCATTTGAACCGCCAACTGAACCGCCACGCCTCCTCCAAAACAAAATCCGACCATGCCCACCTTCCCGGTACATCCCGGATCCAATTGGAGGTAGCTGACTCCCGCGCCGAAATCTTCATTCATCGTGGCGCGATCCATATGCTTTTGCATTTCCAATCCCTTTTCCTGATCTCCGGGGTAGCCTCCCATGGGCGTCAACGCATCCGGCGCCAGCGCAATGAAATCCAGAAGCGCCAGGCGGCGCGCCACGTCCTCGACATAGGGATTGAGCCCTCCCGCTTCATGCCCAACCACCACTCCCGGCAGTTTGCGCCCAGGTTTCGCCGGCCGTGAAAGATAGGCGTGCATGCGGCCCGAGCCCTTCGGCGACGGATAATCGATATATCCGGACGTCAGCCGTGAGTCATCCTTGGCCACCTGCTGCGCCAACACATAATTCGGGCTGAGACTTTCGAGCAGCGCGGCCCCGCTCAAGCCGATGGCCAACTTCGCAGCCCGGTCAATAAACTCGCGGCGCGTGATTCCGCCGTGCGCATATTCATCGTACAGGTTGAATACTTCATGGCTGTATTGAGGAGATTTCTTTTGCTCCATCTGAAAATGGCCTCCGTTGAGTGATGCGCGCCGTTGAACGGTCGGCGCCCGGCGACTAGACAGGTCGCGGAAATACTGAAGCACCATCATTCCGAGCGAAGCGGGGAATCTCTCTTTCGAAGGGTCGGGGTTTAGATTCAGGACTTGCCGGCCATTCAGAGAAAAAGGCTCTGCAGCTCGCTCATGTTTATTGAAAATATTTGGCTCCCCGGGCAAGATTCGAACTTGCAACCCTTCGGTTAACAGCCGAATGCTCTACCGTTGAGCTACCGGGGAACCGGCGGTTCTGCGTTGCAATATCAAGCAGTTTACGCCAGCTCCGTCATTCCGGCAATTCCGCTGCCGCCTGAAATTTGCGATCTTGTTCCATCCGAAAGTGCAGCGAATTGTTCCAATCATGGAGCGATCTCGCAGGAATGGGGTTCAGCTCCAGCCGCTTTTTCTGTATGCTGTCCATTGTGATCGAAAGCGGATCAGGACCCGATCTTCGAGTCGGGAAAAACGGGGTGAAATTCATGCGGAATTACGGAAGGCTTCACACATTACGATTTATTTCCTTCGCTCTCATCGTGGCGGGAGTCTCCCTTCTCACTGTGCTTTCCGGCTGCGGATCTTCGGCGCCGCCAAAACCGGCCGAGGGGCCGCAGCGCTACGCGCTGACCGGGCGCGTGGTTTCCGTCGAGAAGGACAAACAGCAGCTTGTCGTGGACGCCGCCGATATTCCGGGATTCATGATGGCGATGACGATGGGATATTCGGTGAAGAATCCGAGCCTCCTTGATACAGTTTCCGCGGAAGATCAGATCAAGGCGGACGTGGTGGTGAATGACAAAGACGTTTATCTGGAAAATATTGTGGTGGTGAAGAAGGCGGACCCGGCAAAAACTCCTGTTTCCCCGGCAACTCCCTCCACGACCACTCCTCCCGGCAAACAATAGAAACCGAAAAACGCGCCGTGAAAACCCGGACAGATTGTGTTTCCGCAGCGCGCCCGGTTTGTTCAATTCCCTGAATCGGGGTAATGCTCAGTGTGGCTGCTTGCGCTCCTGCTCGTTCCCCGCCGGCTTTTCAGGTTCCTTGCCGCGAGACTGACTTTTTTCCGGCTGTTTCTGCGGTTCTGGCCCACCCTTTGCCGGAGCCTGAGCCTGGGGTTTTTCAAATTGATGCGGATGATAGGTTTCCTCGTTTGCTTGTGCCGGTGGCGCAAATTTTACGGCGGGATTCTGCCGCTCGGGCGGCTGGACCGTTTGCGGCCGTTGCTGGTTCTGCGGTTGTGACGATTGAGACGGCTGGAACGACCGCTGCTGAGGCTGCGGCGTTTGGGCCTGCTGCGGCTGAATTTGCTGCTGTGGCTGCCGCTGCTGGAATTGCGGTTGTTGATTGGCCTGTTGTTGTTGCGGCTGTTGAGGCTGCCGACCCTCCTGCTGAATTTGCGGTTGCTGTCTCATCGTCTGTTGCTGGAATTGTTGTTGCTGCTGCTGTCCCGGCCCGCGCCCAAACTGAGCAGGCGCCGCCTGCTGGCTTCGTTCAAAAGACACTCGAGGCGCCGGAGGGGTCTGCTTGGCGACGACTTGCCGATGCATGACGGCCTCCGGCGGTCTCATCTTCGCCGGCGCCCCCGCGCCCACAACGCTTTGCCGTACGGGCTCAACCGAAGCTCCGCGCTGGATTTGTGCGCCCTGAAGCTGCTGCGCGTTGATATGCACCGTGGCCGCGCCCACGGGCCGCGCATTGACGAACGTATCATGCGATACCGCGGTGACCGCAGCGACATTGTTCTGGTGCATGTAGGTAATTCTGGTGTTGCTCGTATTGTTATAAATGTTGGTGACGTTCACAACGTTTACAGTCGTATTCGTTACGTTAATATTTTGTACATAGCGAACGCTGGTGCGATAGCTCGGAACGTAGACCTCGCGCGGCCCGAGCGGAAACCACGCGACACCTCCACCTCCGCCTCCGATCGAAAGCGACATGCCGAACCCGCCTCCACCGACGAAAGCAACAAGCGCGGGAGCATATACAGGGCGCACGACCACAGGGCCGGGAACCCAGCACCAGCCTCCCCCAACCGTCGCCCAACGGCCGTAATGAAAGGGCGCGAAGCCCCAGGGTTCATCCTCGACCCATGTCCATCCCCACGGCGCGATCCAGACCCAATGGCCGAAACGGTACGGCGCCCAGCCCGCCGCAACGCGCGACGGAAACCACACATAACCGTAGTCGGGAACATTTCTCCAGTCGCCGTAGGCGTCCAGGTCTTCGTAACCAATGACGTCGCGCGAGACGTAGCGCGCCGATTGCGCATGTTCTTCCTGATCGTCCCGCGAAGCGCCCCAATTATCGAAATCATCCGGGGTGCCGACACGCCCCTCGTCGAAGTGCAAGGTGTCGGTGCCCGTCACTCTCGCTCGTTCGCCGGAATCGAGATGAAAATCGCTGCCCCCGCCAGTGGCTTCGCCCTCTCCTTCACGGACGGTTACGACGGTCACATTTTCGTTGGGGTCCACGTCCACGCGGTATTCACCGGGACGCTGCAAAGTAAACGCGAGATTCGGCGTATCGATCTCGAACGCATCGCCGCCATCGAGCCGGCGCACGCGAACGCTCAGCGAACCCTGTGCAAGTTGAATTTGCACGGTGCGGTCGTCCAGATTCAGAAATGAAATTCCCGTTTGGCCAGAGATACGGATCGCCGTACTGTCAATGTGCAGTTCGCCGCGCGAATTCTGGTCCGCCCAGAGGTTATCGCCTGTCGTCAACGGCCGGTTGGGATTCGCCTGCACCCAGTCGGTTTCTCCTCCCGGCTGGAACGATACCGAGCCCTCAATAAAATTCAGCCGCGCGACTCTGCCCGGAGGATCGTCATCCGCGAATGCGGGCGTCGAAAGCATAAATAAAAAAGCAGCCGGCAAAATCAGGAGCAGAATTGTCGAGATGAGTTTTCGCATTGTCTGTGGCCCCTTGTCCGATCGTCTTCAAATTCAACGGGCATTCACTGCCATATTACTCCAATAAAGAACCGGTGCGTGTTGACTCTCCATCGCTGTCAAGTTCGTCCCAGGTGAGGACGAGAGGCTCCTTACGGAGCCTCCCGACGGTGAGTGAGGTGAGAGACAACATGAAGATTATTAGCGGTGACTGTGCCCGGAGGAAGCGTGGCCCCCGCCGGACGACGAACCGCCGCGGGTACCGCCACCCGAGTATCCGCCACGATTGCTTCCACCGGACGGAGCCCCGCGATATCCGCCCCCGCTATTTCCATTTGATCCGCTGTTATAACCGCCGCCGCTCGGCACACTACGCACGGCCGGAGTTGGATAAGACCGCGGTGTAACCACGGGTTGCTGCATATTTAGTTGAGGCCTGCTGTAACCATAGTTAACGGAATTGCCGCGCGAATAATTCTGAGCTCGCGGCTCCGATTGCGCTGGTTGATAGGGAGCCTGACGCGATTGGCCGCCGGCCTGTCCTTGAACTGTTCCGCCACGAACATTCGCTTGCGGCTGGCTCGTCGGCGGATTAAATGGCCGCCAAGCGGGACGGGAAGATTGGCCCTGCTGTCCCTGTGGAGACGAGGGCGGAGTGAACGCGCCAGGCCGGCTTCCGGGATTGGCGCTATTCGAATTTACCGAGCCGAAGCTATGGAAGCCCGGGCGCGCGCCGTTCGGAGCCGCCTGTGAGCCCGTGAAATTCCCGCTGCGGCTGAAGTTGCCTTGAGTTCCCGAAGCAACTTGCCGGGAAGAATTGCCGCTAAAGAACCGCTGATTGCTGTTGGCCCGGTTCGGGATGGCGCCCGGGTTCACCTGGCGATCCGATGAACGGAAACTTTCGCTCGATGGCGACACCGGATTTCTGCCCGTCATGAAGCTCGCCTGGCGGAACGAACCTGCATCGATCCTCGACTGCTGCATCGGTACGCGCCCACGGCCGAATTGACTGGCTTGCATCGAGCTGATTCCTCCGCGCACACGGTCATCGGTAAACGCGCGATTGATGTTGGAGTAAGCGTTCGGACCGCCGCGAAGCGGTTCGAAGCCGCCGCGTTCATTGTGAATGTTGTACACGTTGACCACGTTCACGTTCGTCACGCCCCGGCCGTACCACGGATAGAAACGGTCACCCGGTCCAATCGGGAGCCAGCCCACACTGCCAAAACCGCCGCCGAAACCAAAGCCAACACCGACTCCCCATCCGCGTCCGCCGAAACCTAGGAACGAGACATACGCCGGCGCCCACAGAGGACGATAGCCGCCATAGACCGGTCCCGGCCACCAGCCCCAACGCCCGCCGTAAACGAACCACCGGCCATAGTGATACGGAGCCCAGCCCCAGGGTTCATACGACACCCAGGTCCAGCCATAATAAGGTTCGAAAACCCAGCGCCCATCGCGATAAGGAGCCCAGCCGGGATCGGCGGAAGGAAACCAGACGCCGCCATAATCGGGAACGTCGTTCCACTGCCCGTTGGCGTCCAGGTCTTGCGTTCCCGTGTAGTACGGATTCGTATGCTGCCAGCTTTGTGCGGTTTCAATCGTGCGATCGCGGTCGATGTTCCATTTGTCCCAATCGTCCCGGCCGGGCGCTCCGGAAATCTGGTATTGCGCGTTGTCTGCGTCGCCTTGAATCGTGATGCGCTGGTCGCGCTCGACGCGCGTGCTGCCCTGCGGCGTGGAAATTTCCGCCGAGCCTTTGCGCACATCCACAATCGTTTCACCGTCGCTATTCACCAGCACGCGGAAGCTGCCTTCGCCTGCCTGAGGATGAATCGCGACGTTGGGTGTTTGAATCTCAACAGCGGCTTCGCTGTTTTTCATAACGTCGTAATTCACCAGCCCTTGGCTGACCTGGAGTTGTATCTGCGTGCGCGACAGGCTCACCACGTTGGCGACGGATTGATCGGACAGCCGGAGAATGTTCGCGTGATCAAGTTGAATTTCCGCGCGTGCGCCGTTGCCCGTCGAGACATGGTCGCCGCTCACAACCGGCGTGTTGACCGTCGCCGCAACCCAATCGCCGGAATCGCTATGCTGAGTCTGCACATCGCCCTGGATAAAACTCATGCGCGCCGCGCCCGGATCGCCCTGCTGCGGCCCGTTCGGCTGCTGCTGTGGACCGGAAGGAGGACCGCCCGGGCCGTTCTGCTGGGGCGGATACTGTGGATACTGCGCCGGAATCTCCATGGGCTGCTGCCGCGCCGACGGGTAATCCTGCGCGCCCAAAGTGGCGCCCAAGCCAAGGAAGAGTACTCCCGCCAGAAGAACTGTTGTCAGGGTTTCAAGATAGCGTTTCATGGCCAGCCTCTCACAATTGCATGGGCCAAGTTGCACCCGCGCGTCTTTTATGATTGCAGGGGAGATGCCAAACGGTCGCATCCTCTAATTTTAATGCAAGTCTTTATTTTATAGATACTTATGGCTGGCGCGGCGATCGCAGTTGGTCGCGAACGGGTATGGATACGGTGGTTCTCAAGCAGCAGGTGGTGGATTTCAACCGGTATTCAGAAGGTGCAAGTGCCTCAGCTTCCGTTTCGCCGATGGGCCTCCAGTGGCACTGGCTTCAGCCTATGGATTTTGAATTTTGCTTGGGCTTGAGAAAAACCATAGGCTGAAGCCTGTGCCACGAAAACCTCCCCAACCCCTCATTCTGCCGCTTGCCAAACTCGGTCACCACCTGAAGGCGGAAGAATCACGGCGAAGACTTTCCTCAGTGATGGAGGTACAGCACAGCTACACCAAAGCTTGAGTCGATCCCTAATTTTCCGATTCCGCGGGATCGGCCACGCCCAACTTCGACAAGCGGTATCGCAGCGCGTTGCGAGAAAGGCCAAGCGCGCGGGCAGCCTGGCTCTTGTTGCCATTGGCGCGGCGGAGGGCTTCGCGGATGGTTTCGTCTTCCCATTGTTCCAGGGTCATGCCGGGTGGGAGGACGTGCGGGGTGCCCGAAACTTGGCGCGATGTGGCAGGATCGTCGAGATAGATATCGGCGGTGTCGAGAGTTGTGCCGGAGGAAAGCGTGACGCCGCGCTCGATTATATTTTGCAGTTCGCGGACGTTGCCCGGCCAGTGGTAGTCCGTCAATTTTTTCATCGCGGCGGGAGTGATGCTTGTCAGCGGCTTTGCGGAATCGCGCGCATAGCGCTCGAGAAAATAATTGGCCAGCGCGGGAATATCTTCCTTGCGGTCGCGCAGCGGAGGAATGTCGATCGCCACGACATTAAGGCGATAGTAGAGGTCCTCGCGAAAAGTGCCCTCTTCGAGAGCGGCGCGGAGATCGCGATTGGTGGCGGCGACCAGGCGCACATCGACCTTATGCGTTTTCGTTCCGCCGAGGCGCTCGAATTCGCGGTCCTGCAGGACGCGCAACAATTTCACCTGAATCGCGGGGGGCACGTCGCCGATTTCGTCGAGGAACATCGTGCCTTTGTCGGCCATCTCGAATTTTCCGGGCTTGCTGATGGCGGCGCCGGAAAACGCGCCCTTCTCGTATCCGAACAATTCACTTTCGAGCAACGTTTCCGGAATCGCCGTGCTGTTGATCTTGATGAACGGCCCGGAGGCGCGCTGCGAATGTTCGTGAATGGCGCGGGCGATTAAATCCTTGCCGACGCCGCTTTCGCCGCCGAGCAATACCGTGGAGTTTGTAGGCGCAACTCGCTCAACCAGGCCGAGGACGGCCTGCATCTTGTCGCTCTGCGCAACAATATTGGTGTACGAATAGCGCTTCCCGAGCGCTTCGCGCAGCGAACGGTTTTCGTCGCGCAGTCGCTGCGAATCGAGTTCCTTGCGAATCACCATCACGAGTTCGTCGAGCGAAAACGGTTTCGTGACGTAATTGCTCGCGCCGATTTTCATCGCTTCGACGGCCGATTCCACCGTGCCGTATGCCGTCATGACGACGACCGGGAGCGCGGCGTTCGTGCGCTTCACGGCTTGCAGGAATTCCAGGCCGCTCATTCCCGGCAGGCGCAGGTCGGTCACAACGAGATCGGGTTTTTCGCGGACCAGAAGTTGCAGTCCCGTTTCCGCGTCCGCCGCAAAGTGCATGACGAAGCCTTCTTCGCCCAGTTGCAGCTCCAGCAACCGCCTCATTTTGGCTTCGTCTTCGACGACGAGGATCACCGGTTTTTCGTTGCGCGGGGTCACGGGTTTCAGTAGCACAGGCTTCAGCATGTCCTACCGAACCCATTGTGCCAGCCCGCGCGCACCCATGTGAAGCCGCAATTGCGATCGGGTACACTATGAAAACCGGATCAGGAGGGTTTTCATGAAACGTCGAGCATTTTTGGCATCCTCAATCGCGGCGACGGCGGCGGCGCTTGCCGCGCCGATGGGTCCTCTGGAAGCCGCACAGACGATGACGGCAGAGAAGGGGCGCGAGTTTTACCAGCTCCGCCGCTATCGCATCCGGAGCGGGCCGCAACGCAAATTGTGTGACGATTTTTTCCGCGACGCATTGATCCCGGCGCTCAATCGCCTGTCGGTCGCTCCCGTGGGCGTCTTCGACCTGATGATCGGGGCGGAAACGCCCACGATTTTTGTGTTGATGCCGGGGATGTCCGCGGAAACTCTTGTCACGATCGAAACTCATTTGGAACAGGATGCCGAATTCATGAAATCGGGAGCGGCGGTTTTTAATGCTCCCGAAAAAGAGCCCGCATTCCAGCGAATGGAAAGCTCGTTTCTGCAGGCGTTTCCCAATTGGCCGAAACTCGTTCTGCCCAGGGCGTCGGCGATGCGCGGCCCGCGCCTTTTCGAGCTGCGCATTTATGAAGGGGCGAGCGAACTCGATCATCACCGCAAAATGGAAATGATGCAGTCGGGCGAGGTGGATATTTTCAATAAGGCCGGTTTCGATCAGATTTTTTACAGCGAGACGCTCATCGGTCCGCGACTGCCGAATCTGACGTACATGGTCGGCTTTGAAAATCTGGCCGCGCGCGAAAAACAATGGGCCGCGTTCTTTGGCTCCGACGAATGGAAGGCGCTTTCAACTCAGCCTAAGTATACATTTGAACCGGTCGTCTCCAACTCCACGAGTTTGATCCTGACACCGACGGCGTATTCCCAGATTTAGTTTTTTTTAGAAAGGTCCGGTTTGCGGCAGAAAGACATGAAACCGCGCGCCCGTCATATCTCCGCTTTCCAGCCGGATCGTGCCGCGATGGTCGTCCACGATTTTGGCGACAATCGAAAGTCCCAGCCCGACTCCATCTTTTTTCGATGTGAAAAACGGATTGAATATTTGCTCGCGCAATTCGGCGGGAACCCCGGGCCCGGAGTCTTCGACGATCACGCCGATGCCAGGCTCGCCGTTTGGCGCCTCCGAGACAATCGACAGGCGTATTGTTTTTTCGGAAGCGCCCGCCGGTGTTCCCACCGGGAGAATTTCCTGCCCCTCGATCGCCTGAAACGCATTTGTGATCAGATTGACGAAAACCTGTTCGCAGAGCTGGCCATCCACCGGAATTTCGGGCAAGCCCTGCGCATACTGCCGGACAATTTTCACCTTTGAATTCGGGAAGGACGCGGACGCCGCCCCCAGTGCGCGGTCCACAATTTCGGAGATGCGTTCCGGACGCAGATCGAGTTTTGATGGTCTCGCAAAATCCAAAAACCGCACGACGAGCGCGTTCAGGCGATTCACTTCGGACGAAATGTATCCGGCCAGCTCCGCAACCAGCGGCTCGGATTGCGCGACTTTCTTGTTTAACATTTCCGCCGAGCCCTTGATCACGCCCAGCGGATTGCGAATTTCGTGCGCAAGGCCCGCGGAAAGCTGGCCGAGCGCGGCCAGGCGTTCGGCGCGCCGGGCGTCGGCTTCCGCGCGGCGCAACTGTCGATTGGTTTCTTCCAAACGTTCCGAGAGGACCTCGAGCCGCCCGACTTGGCGTTTGTTTTCCACGGCGAACCGATTTACAAGAATGGCCGCGATGAAAAAAAATAAGACGCGGATGGTAAGAACGGCCTCGCCCTCAGAGGTCATTTCATAATTCGCAACATCTTGCAGCACCGGGATCAGCAGCGAAAGGTAAGCCAACGACGCCAGGGCGGTCCAGGCCAGCGAAGCGATCGGGCCGAAATAAATCGCGGCGCTGACAACCGGTAAAAAGAAGATGGGATAGTAGCTGCTGTTGATTCCCATCTCGCCGGTGTGATCGAGCAGAAGGGTCGCGAGCAAAATCTTGATCAGAACGGCGTAGACGGGGCCGCGTTTCGGTAAACGGGCGACCAGCCGGCCTTCAAAAAGCTGGAAAACGACAATCGCAAGCAGTATGAGTTGCTTGTGGTACTCGTTGACCGGAGGAAGCACGGCCAAGCCGCCGAGAAACAGCAGCCAGAGCAGGTCAATCCAACTCATTCCCGATCGCTCGCGGTCGAACATTCTGCGGGACTCCGGCAAAGTCTAACACGAGCGCAAATCCGTGTCGTTCGCGATCCGACAGGCGCAGTGGTTCTGTCGGGAAAAATCTGAATCCTTGCAAATGAATTCCCTGAAGAGGAATGGGGAATTTACTGCACGCGCTGCGGGCGGGACTCGAAATCCACGAGGGCCTGGAAAATTGCCAGAACGTGCCGGCGGAATTCGACCATTCGAGTGAAGACGTCGCGCAGCGACGGATCGCGCTCGGACTCGCGATGCCATTTCAGCAGCACTGCGGGAGGTATCTCGATGTCCCGGCGGAGATCCGCGGCGGAATGTCCGCGCAGGAACAACCCGTAGAAAAAAGCGGCTTCGCGCTGCGGGAAGTCAAAATCGTGCAGCGTTTCGTCAGCCTTGCTGGCCGGTGCCGAAAGCGTCGTGTTGGTGTCGGTCTGCATGGTCATCAAGAGACAGAAAAGGCAGTTTACCGGAAGTTTCCCCGGCGTCAAGTAGTACGAATGTACGGGGACGCCAGATGGGCAATCCATGCACATTTTTCATTCGAGTAGCATTGAGCTTTGATGCTCCGTTCATGCAATTCGATTCCGGGCAATGCTCCGCCGGCAAGAGTGGGCACGCAAACCCCTGCCAAGACTACTGGTACTCCTATTCCATTGGAGAATTAACCGGGTCTGCCGGGCTGGCGCGCGGACCGCACAAATTCGCGCAGCGCGGAAACGTTGGGCCCGTAAGCCCCGATGCGAGCCACGTCCACGGGCAGCCCAAGGCGTTCGGCAGCTTCCACATTGATGCCGGCGTCGTTGAGCTCCGAGATACTAAACCCAATGGCTGGAAGCACTCGCTTCGCGCCATTCGGATAGACCGGTCGTGGTGGCCGGCGCCGCTCCCAGGGTTTGTTTGCGATTGCGAAGAACTGGTGCCAATCGTTCTTATCCCACATCGCTCGCTCCCGCGTCTTTCGAGACTCAGGACGCCATATGCATGAGATGCACCAACTACCCTTGCGGTCGCTTCCCGGCAACTCTTGCTGCCAGATGTCCGGTATACGGCACATTCCGCGCGGCGTCCAGCATAGACTCGCGAATGTTTCGCGGACGTTACGAAAGAGGAATTATCGCGTTGGATTGACAGATGTGCTGGACCGGCGCTGAAGGTCTCTTTTTGTAAGCCGAGGTATTCGAAAAAATATCCACACGTTTCACGTGGAACATACCGCCAACTGCCTGCCAGCAATGCTGTTGCGGTAACCTGTGGGCCGCCGGGTTTCCGCTCTTTCTCGCGCTTCCTGGGGCATTCGCTTCCAGCGGCTGTTATAATAAATAATTCGAACGCCCTTTGGGGAACTTGTGGAAATGTTGAAACTTGTTATCGTCGTTCACTACCACGAAATCTGGCTCAAGGGTGGAAACCGCCGCTTCTTTCTGAGCAAGCTGCACATCGCCCTCAAGCGCGCTCTGGAGGGCCTGCCAGTGGAGCGAATCCTCCGGCCGGGCGACCGGATGCTGATCGAGTTTGGCGAAGGCGCTTCGGCGCAGGAAGCGATTGCGCGAATCGAGCGCGTCTTCGGAGTGGCATTTTATGCCGTGGCGCGAGTGGTGCCGCGCACAGGCATAAACGATATCGAAGCCCTGGGGCGCGCGGCCTGGGAAGAGATTCGCAACGAAAAATTTGCGACGTTTGCCGTTCGCGCCAAGCGCAGCGACAAGAAATTTCCGCTTCGCTCGATCGATATTGAAGCCGCGGTGGGCGAGTACCTGATTGACCGGTTGCGCGAGGAAGGGCGCGACGCTCGAGTGAAACTGAACGATCCCGATTTAACCTGCCGCATCGAAATTCCGCCGGGACCTTCGCTGCTCGCCTATGCGAGAAAAATCCCGGGCGCCGGAGGGCTTCCTCCGAACACCGCCGGACGCATGGCGTGCCTGCTTTCGGGCGGATTCGATTCCGCCGTCGCCGCGCACAAAATGATGAAGCGCGGAGCGCATTTGAGTTTCGTGCATTTCTGGGGAGGCGGCGCGGCGCCAGGAGAATCTTCGCTGCACGTCGCTCGCGAATTGGTGCGCCGGCTGGTGCCGTGGCAATTTTCGGCAAAACTCTATCTGGTGCCGTTCGAGCCGGTGCAGCGTGAGATCGTGGCGCGCGCCCCGGAACAATTTCGCATTCTCCTGTACCGCCGGATGATGCTGCGCATTGCTGAGCGCATCGCACGGTCAAGCCGCGTCCTCGGACTCATCACCGGAGACAGCCTTGCGCAGGTCGCTTCGCAAACGCTGCATAACATGGCGGCGGTAGGCCATGCCGTGCGCATGCCGCTCTACCGTCCGCTGGTCGGCGACGACAAAATGGAAATCATGGATCACGCCCGGAAAATAGACACGCACGATATTTCCGCCGAACCCTTCCACGATTGCTGCCCCATCTTTATGCCGCGCAATCCGGCGCTGCACGCCTCGATCGAAGAGCTCGACGCTGCTGAAAGCACGCTGGACATCGAAGCGCTCATTCAACTGGGGATCGACACGATGGCCGTCGAAAGGTATCGCTACGGGATGGGGCGCGTGGAAAAAGTAGAGTCGTTCAAGCCCGCTACGGCTTGATCTTAA
>Ga0265316_10003094_pt1 | contig 16959 bp, 6 predicted proteins | sample 4522metaG_FD_202092 | JGI IMG/M metagenome (GOLD analysis project Ga0265316, IMG submission 202092) | Rhizosphere microbial communities from Carex aquatilis grown in University of Washington, Seatle, WA, United States - 4-5-22 metaG | ecosystem: Host-associated > Plants > Roots > Rhizosphere >...
CTGCGAAAGTGGCTGTTCCACCTGCACGCTTCCGGTGGCGCTGCGCGGCGAAAAATTGCCCGCCACCGGCTCCTGGAAAACGAACGGGGACGAGGCGCCCGCCACACCCAGGCCATTTTGATAGAGGAACGGCCCGCCGGAAGGCCGGCCGGCGTTGAACATGGCGACCACCTGGTTGGGATATTGGCCAAACGAGTAGACGTTCAGCGGGACGCGATCGTAGAACAATCCGAATCCCGCGCGGACGACGGTGCCCGTGTTGCGAAACGGGCTCCACGCAATGCCCGCCCGCGGCGCCACGCGAAAACTCTCTGACAACTCCTGCGACTCCGCGCGAATCCCCAGATCCACGGCCAGGCTCGGCGAAACGATCCAGTGATCCTGCCCGAAGAATGCGTACTCGGTATCCGACTTTCGAAACGGCTGCCCCGGGATAAAGGAGATTCTCTCCAGCAACTGGTTGGTGGAATTCACGATGTCGATGGGGCGATCGCTTACCTGGCCGTTATCGGTGCTCGCGGCGATATAAGCGCCGGCCTTGAGGCTGTGCGTCCCGAGCCAGTTCAGGGCGGCAAAGGAGTAGACCGGGGTCCAACCGATCCGCGACGCGTTGCGGGCCTGCTGCGCGAAGTAGTTTCCGGTATTGCCTCCCGGCGCGATGGTCAGGTCCTGAGCACCTTGCCCCCAGACCTTCGCGTCGAAACGCGTCACGGATAACGTGTTCTCCAACAACCCACCCCCGATGCCGAGGCGGTCAGCCAGAGTCGCGGTGTAGTTATGCGTGCTGGCGTCGGGTGAGGTGGGCTGCGGATTGAAATAGTTCATGTTGACGAAATCCAGCCGTTGCGGGGCGATGTGCACAGTGGCAGTCACCAACTGTCTGCCCGACGCGATCCAGTCGAATTGGGCAAAGGAGTTGACCCCCTCCCGTTTTTTTTGATTGTTGGGAAAAGGCAACTCGTAAACCTCGGTCTTGCGAATTTCGTATTCGAGCCCTTCGGAGAAGTAAAGTTTCCCCGGAATCACTGGGCCTTCGACATTGAGGCGCGGCGTGGCATCGCGCAAGCCCCGCAACTGGTAGCTGCGAATGGTGAAGTCCGGGAAAGGGTCGTTCAATTCCCATTTCCATTTGTCGCCGCCGCGCCGCGTTTCCACCGAGACCAGGCCGGCCGTGAACCTGCCGTATTCCGCCTGGAAGGGCGCCTGGTAGACGTTGAGGGTCTCGACGCTGTCGATGGGCACGGTCAATCCGAACTGTCCCGTGGCGGGGTCGGTGACATCGGCCGAGTTCACGATCAAAGCGCTCCGATGTTCGCCGGCCGCGGAAATCGCCAACCCTCCTCCCGGCGAGCGGACCACGCCCGGAACCAGCGGCAAGGCGTCGGCTACGGTGGCGGGCCTGCCGGGAAGTTCCTTGATGCTTTGCGCGGGCAATTCGGTGGGAGTCGAGGAGCCCTGCTCAACGGGAGCAACGGTTGCCTTGACCTCGATGCTCTCTTGCCGCGCCAGGGAGGGAACCAGGGTCAACTCGACGTACGCGGAATCTCCTTGAGGCAGGTTGAGATCCGCCTTTCGCGCCGTTTCAAACCCATCCTTGGTAGCCGTGATGTCGTAGAGCGCGGGCTTCAGTTCGGTGAATCCGGCATGCCCCTTTTGGTCGGTTTCAGTGGAAGAAACCACGGTCTGGCCGGTCTTGAGCTGGACGCGAACGTTGGCTACGGGCTGATTCGATGGATCGACCACCAACACATCGATACCGGGCGCGCCCGCTAACGCGGTAACGTGCCATAGCAGGAGCGCCGCCGGCACGGCGGCGGCTCGCCGTCCACGAGGCAATCCCCTTGAGGTGCGGGCAGGCCCCACCTGCGCTGTGCCATTCATATGCTTTGGCGGCCCCTCCTGTTCCGCGGCCGAGACCCAGTCTCTGACTTGCGGCAGGTACTGCTAGTTCGACGCGCGCACCGGAGCGCCCGTGTCAGATATTTAGGGCCATATTTGCGAGCCGGGCGTGCCCGGCCCCTACGGCTTGTCGTTCTTCACCGTGTCGCCGAACTTGATGTTGGATTCGCCGGCGTACTTGTGGTAGTTGCGGAAATCGATGACGTTCTTGGCGCACAGGTTCGAGCTGCGCTGGCAGCTCAGCGTCTCGGCATGTACAGGCAATAGGTATTGCTGCGTGTCGCCCAGACGGATGTACTCGTAATCGGTGGCGGATTCCACGTGGTCCAGCGGAAATTCTCCCGGCATGCCTTTGGCCGACATTTCGATGCGCAACACGCGCGAGGTCTTGGGATCGATCCACACGGCGCCGCTGTAAGCCGGCATGTACATCTGCGCGCCGGCGTGGATCGACCAGTGGGAATGCTCGCGGGCGACGTCGAAATCGTACATCTTGGCCAGCACCGAGCCGGCCCGGGAATCCCGGCTGAAATGAAAATCGGCGGCGGTGGCGGGCGAGAAGAGGTCGATCAGCACGGTACCGAATTCGCCAGTGGACCATGAGCCGCCGGTCTCTTCCATCTTGCCCTTGACAGCCTTGCCGTTGACCGTGATGTTGCGGTAATCCTCTTTGCCATTCTCGTAAACCACCTCCGTGCGGACCACGTCGACGGGCTCGAAATTAGCGGGATGCGTTTCACTTTGGAAACGCGCCATCATCTCCTGGCAGACGTAGTTCGGCAGCGTCTCGGTGAAGTCGAGCGCGGCATTGGCGGCCTTGCGGATCAGCGGATCGTCGGAGCGGAGGAAGGAGGGCGCCGTGTCTTCATCGCCGCGGGGCCCAGAGGGCACCCCGGAGGGCTGCCGGGTCTCCGCGATTTCCGGCGGTGGTGCCGCGGCTTCCCTTGGCGGCGCCGCAGCCACCGGTTGCGGCAAAGTCGGGGTAGCCGGGGCATCGGGCGGAAGCGCCGGGGCATGTTCGCGGGCGGAATCGGCCGGCTTGCCGCGTTGCAGTTTGGGAGGGCCGGGGTCGTTGGGATCCGGCTTAGCGGGCGGCGGCGTCATTTCCGTGGCGTGTTCCGCGGCCACCGGCCCGGTGGATTCGCCAGGCGCGTCCTTCCACGTATCCACCGCGCCATCCTTATCGTCGGATGCCGTGGCGGCGGAGGCGGGCTTCTCCCAGTAGACGTTCACGGCGACCATGTAGCCGTGGGGGTCCTCGGGGCCTTCGATGGATACCTGGTCGCCCGGCTTGAAGGTCGGGGATTTCAACTCTTCCCCGCCCTTGTAGAACTTGGTCTTGTCCGTGCGTTTGAATTCGAGCAGACGGTTATCGCCTAGTTCCAAGGTGATGCTCTTGGCATCCATCTGCTTCAGCTTGCCGCGAAAATTGGGGAGGGGCTGATCGGCGTCCTTGGTGCTTGGCTGCTTACTGCCTTTCCGCGGAATGGGGATGCCGGGAATCGTCGGCCCGCGCCCGTTGGGGTATTGTCCCGGATAGCCTCCACCGGGATATCCGCCGCCCGGGTATCCGCCGCCAGGGTATCCGCCACCCGGATACCCGATTTGCGCCTGTGCGGCCGCCAGCGCCACGAGGAAAAGAATTCCAGCTTTCAATTCACTCATTGAGATGCCTCCCGTTGACTCCAGGTTACGTCACTTCGGGGCCAGGGGGGTGGCAGCGCCGGTCAACCCAGCAATTCCTGCGCCCGCCGGAGGCGCGAAACTACGGCTACCCCGTTGGGGCACTGGACGGCACAGGCGACACAATCGCTGCACTGTACTTGCCGGGCACGTTCCGGCAACTCCAGATACCTCTCGCGGGCCAGCGGGAACTGGCCGTAGCCGTCCGCGTAAGTCAGAATTCTGAGCATATCGGCCACCGGGAGGCCTTCCGGGCACTGGCCCGCGCAGGCGCCGCACATGCGGCAATAGAGCGGCCGGATGCGTTCCAGTTGAGCGCTGAGCTGCTTCCAGTCGGCATCCGTGAAGGGCGCCGACATGGCGGCGAAGTTCTCTTCAAGCTGGTCCGTGTCGATCATGCCCACGATGGCCGTATCCACGTCCTGGTTCCGCAGGGCCCACCGTAGTGCGGCCGGCATGAATCCCGGTTGTTTGAGCTTCCCCATGATCGCCTTGGGGTCCTGGAAGACGATTTGCGATTCCCTGCCGCGCGTCGAACCGTCATCCCAGCGCTCCACCCGGCTGTAGCCGCCGGCCATGGTCTTCATGGCAACGATCCCTATGCCCGCCTGGCGCGCCGCCGCGATGGTCTTCTCCATCCCCATTTCCGGCGGCATGGAGAAATTGTACGAGGTGAGGATCACGTCCGTCTGGCCGAGTTCCTGCAAGTAGGAGATGGTGCTCCGCACGTGGGTGCTGACGCCGGCGAAGCGGATCTTGCCCTGCTGTTTGGCAATTCTCTGGGCCTCCAGAAGCTCGTCTTTGACGTCTTCGGGATTGTTCTTGCTGTGCAGGTACCAGATGTCGACGTAGTCCGTGCCGAGTTCCTTGAGGCTGGCCTCCAATTCCTGAAGGACGGCTGCTTTGGTCGGGGCGGTGGACTTGGTTTCGAGGATGGCGTCCTTGCGCCTGCCTTTCAGTGCGGCTCCCAACATGCGCTCACTGTTGCCGCGCATGTAACTGCGAGCCGTGTCGAAGAAGTTGATCCCCATGTCCAGGGCCTTCGAGATCACGCTCGAGTCGGCCACCGCCAGGCAGCCGAACCCCAGCCTGGTTACCTTCAGGCCGGTCTTGCCGAGAACCCCGTACCGAAGTCCGGCGCCCTGCCTGGCAGGCTCTGGCGTCGACGCGGAAGACATTTGGCCCGGTTCCGCTGTCCGGGAAGCGGAGGCAACCTTTGCCAATGCAAGTCCCGAGGCCAGGAATCCGCGGCGAGAAGATCGACCGGAGTTTTCCATATATGCAGCCATGTTAACCTAAACTCGGCTACACCAATCAGTGGAGATGCTGTGAGTTCTTCGCGCCGCTTGCTTCTGGTGGACGTGGACCCCGACGTTCACCACCTCCTCACGGACCTCCTGAAGCGCGAGGACCGCGGCATTCAGGATGCCTACGAGGCGGGGGAGGCCTTGGATCGAGTGCGCAGTGTGCCCTACGACCTGGTGGTGGCGGGCCAGGGCGGCAACGGATTCGACGGTCTCAAGCTGCTACGGCGGATGCGCGAGATCCGCCCCGAAATCAAGGTGATTCTGACCGGGGAGGAGAACCCGGCACGGGTCATCCGCGCCATTCGCGAGCGAGCCTACAGCTACTTCCATAAGCCGTTCCCGGAAGGACCGCTGGCCGACATGGTGCAGCAGGCCCTCGAGTCGTCTTGCTGGCGGGACGATATCAAGTTGATTTCGGCGCGCCCGGATTGGATCACGCTGGATGTGCGATGCAAGCTGGAGGCGGTCGAGCGCATGACGCATTTCCTGCGCGAGGTGGAGGCCGCCTTGCCACCACTGGCGCGCGAGGACATAGCGGCGGCTTTCCGCGAGTTGCTCTTGAATGCCGTCGAGCATGGCGGCGGATCCAACCCCGGAAAGCGCGTGCACATCTCGCTGGTGCGCACGGCGCGCTCCCTGATTGTGCGGATTCAGGACCCCGGTAAGGGTTTCTCGATGGATCTGCTGCCGCACGCGGCCATTTCCAATCCCGACGATGCGCCCATCAAGCACGTCGAGGTTCGTGCCCAGCAGGGACAGCGCCCGGGCGGTTTCGGCATCCTCATGACCCGCAACCTGGTGGATGAGCTGGTCTACAACCAGCGCGGCAACGAAGTGCTGTTCGTCAAGTACCTGTAGCTGGCCGGCGCCGTGCTGGAGGCCGGTCGCCAACCAGCCGGCCTCAGTGTCCAATGGTCATGAAAACCCCACTCTGGGCACTGGCGCCGCTCACCGACACCTGAATCGGCTGATCTCCAACGGCGACGCTGGGTACGTGGAAGTTGATCTGGTACAGGCCGGGCCCCGAGATGCCAGCCCAGTCGACCGCAGCCTGGACACCGCCCACCGTCACGGTTGCGGTGTTGGCCAAGCGCGCCGAACTGCTGACCAGATGGCCTTCGGGGTAGGGCGGCGTGGTCGGACCCAGTCCGGTCATCCACAGAGCCACTACGTCGCCCGGTTTGGCCGGCTGCGTTAGGGTGTTACTCCCCAGCAGCCCAGGGGTGCCGACCAAGGTCCCGTTGGGAAGCGAGCCGATCGCATATTTCGAAGCAGCTCCGCCGTAAGTGAAGAAGGCTGGAGCCACGGTTTGTAGCCGGGATGTGTAGACATTGCTGCTGCCGTTGGCGTTGACCACCTGGACGGGCACCCCGCCGACGGTGGAGTCACCCGGGACGATAAAGTTAATCTGCAGCGGGCTGATGAAATTGATATAAGCCTTCTTCCCGTCCACCAGGACCGAGACGCCGTCTAGTGAGGTGGGGAGAGCCCCGCCTGGGAAGTCCCACCATCCTCCGGTAGTGCCCGACAGACCGACGCCCCAGACGGTGGCAAATCCTCCCGGCGTCAGTCCGGGTTGACCCACCACGTCGGTGACCGCGTTGATGGTAACGGTAGAGGCGGGGCCGGTGCCGAGGGAAGCGTTGAGCGTCAGCGTTCCGCCGCCTGCCTTGTTCCATCCGCTGGCCTCGATCAAGTAGGTCTGTCCTTGGGCGACCGTAGCGCGGATGACCGACCGCGGCGTACTGGTCCAGTCTCCGCTGCATCCGAGCTCGGCGCCCGGGCTGGAGGATCCCGGGTAGATCGCCAGCACGGTGTAGTAGTCGCTGCCCGCCGCGTCTACGCTCAACGTGCCGCTGGCGGTGGCGGCATAGCGAAACCAGACCGTCGCCGAGTCGGCCTTCCCGGTACACGAATGCACCGGATCGGCACTATTGCTGGTCGCCGGCTGGGTGGTCTGGGTGATGGTGAACGGCAGCGCGGAAATGGCGGTGGCGCTCGCCGGCTCGTCGTTGCCGATGTTGGCGGCGCCGGAACCATTCACGTTCAACTGCATCAGCCCGCCGCTGCCGCCTTCGCCGTCGTCGTATTCGCTGACCTCGATCAAATACGACTTTCCGGCTGTCACGCCGATCACGGCCGCCGATTGGAAGGTCCCGTCGTTGGCGTCGTCATTGCACGCCAACTCGGTCGCCTCGGTCGGCGTGCCGCTGGCCGGGTAGGCGCTCAACACCGTGTCGTAGTCGCTGCCGTAGGTATCGATCTGTATCGTGCCGGTGAAGGTTGCCGTGTAGCGAAACCACACGGTCCGCAGATCGGGGTACGCGACGTTTTCCCACACATCGCAACTGTGACGCGGATCGCTGGCGCTCTGGGTTGCGTCTACGGTGTCCTCCTGGATCGTGTAAGGCAGCGCGGGGATGCCGATCGGATTCTGCACCAGATCGTTCGAAGGCGCCACTCCCGCGGGCATGACGTTCAGCACCAGACCTCCACCCACTCCGTCCTTCCAGGCGCTCACTTCGATCAGGTAGGTGTGCCCGCTGCCGATTGGCACGACCAGCGCGGACTGCCGTATCGAGGAGCTGATATCGTCGTTGCAGTCTTTCTCGTTGGCGTACGTGGCGGCGCCGTCGTAGATCGAAAGCACGGTGTCGTAGGTGCTGCCCAACGTGTTCAGAAACAGGTACCCGCCGGCCGCGGCGACGTAGCGGAACCAGACGGTATGGCCGTCGGCGCGGCTGGTGCACGAATGAACGGGATCGGCAGCGCCGGCAGTCGCCGCGCTGGTGTCTTCCGTGAAGCGTGCCGGCAGCGAAGAAATGGTCGTCGCGCTTCCGGTCTGGTCGTTGGCCGCGGTCGGAGCGGGCTGACCCTTGATGTTCAGCAGCAGCCTGCCCCCGGTGCTCGAACTGCCGTAGCCGGCCACTTCGATCAACAGCGCCTGGCCGTTGGTCACCGTCACCGTTGCGGCGGACGTCGTGTCGAACTCGTCGGCGTCGTCGTTGCAGGCCAGCTCACTGGCGGCCAGGGCCGTACCGCTGTAGACGGCCAGCACCGTATCGTAGTTGCTCCCGAACGTGTCGATCCTCACGGTGCCGTTAAACGTAACCGCATAGCGGAACCAGACGGTTCTGGAATCGGCCTTGGCAGTGCAGGAATGAACCGGGTCCGACGACGACGATGAGGCCCCTCCGGTATTCTGCGACACGTTGTAGGGCAGCGACGCGACCCCGGCGGCCGTGGATGGGCTGTCGTTGGTTGCCGAGACCGCGGTCCCCCCGAAGCTCGCTGTGATGGTTCGCGCGCCGTTCATCGTGACGGACTGCGGCGTGGCGGCGCCGGTTAGCCCGCCGCTCCAACCCGCGAAGGCGTACCCGCCCGCCGCCGTGGCAGCCAGCGATACGGAGGCCCCGGCGTTGTAGTAGCCGTCGGCCGAAGCCGGAGTCGCGCTCACCGTGCCCGAGCCGGCGGGGTTGATCGATACCGTCAGCAGGTACTGCGTGCTGAAACTCGCGGTATAGGTGCCGCCGGCTGCAGGCGCCGAGATGGTGTGCGTCTGCGCGCCGCCGTCGCTCCAGTTGGCGAATACACTCCGCGTTCCCGATGCCGTCTGTGGCGATGTCGCGCCGATGGTGTGCGAGCTCGACGCGGTCCAGGAGAAAGTCTTGGGCGTAGCGTACGACGTGCCATCCACCACCACCGCGAGCCCCGGCGGATTGGTGGTCACGATGGTCGCGGTGGCACTGCGGAAGTTGGCCGTCACCGTCCTGGGGGTCGCCATGGTCACGCTCACCGTAGTGGTGGTTCCGCTCGCGTCGCCGCTCCAACTGTCGAAGCTGTAGCCGGAAGCGGCAGCCTGTGTCAGTTGCACCGATGTGCCGCTCGCGTAATAGCCGTCGGTGGACGAAGGCGATGCCGCGATGGTCCCGGAACTGACCGGAGCCACATTGCGCGTCAGCAGAAACTGCGAGTTGAGACTGGCGGTATAGGTGGTGGCTGTCGACGGCGTCGTGATGGTGTGCGTCTGCGCGCCGCTGTCGCTCCAGTTCGCGAAGGCAAAGCGCGTACCACCACTCGCCGGCGGAGCGGTCACGCCGATGCTGTGGGTGCTCCCGACGTTCCAGGTGAAGGTGTGCGGGCTGGTGTAGGAGGTATTGTCGGCCGCGATCGCCTGGCCTGGCGGATTGGTGGTGACCGTCACGGAGGTCGACGTCGAACTCGTCGTCAGCGTGAACGCCTTGAGGCAGACGTTCATCGTCGAGTTGCTGGTAGTCGTGTCCTGCCAACTGGTCCCGTTGCTGCTGACAAAGCTCTCGCCCGCATGGGCCACCGCATTGCCAGAGTAACCCGTGAGCGCGTATTCCACCGGGATCGGTGAGGAGCTCGGAGTCTGCGCTTTCACCACCACCGCGAAACTGCCGCCCGATGCCACCGGCACGGGCGTCGTCAGGTGGATGGTGTGATAGCCCGCCGACGCAATCGTTCCCGACGTGGTTCCACCCAGGACGCCGTTCGTCGGAGTGCTTTGCACGTTGGTATACACGTTGACCGTGTACGACGAGTTGGCGACCGGCGTGTAGAAACCCACCGCGGCCACCGACTCGCTGGACTGGGCGGTGAATATGTTGGCGAACCAGCCCGTGTCCGAGGAGGAGTACCCGACGGCGCCTACCATCCCAAGCGGATCGTATTGATAGACGCGGGAGTAATTCGATGCCGGTTCGATCCCGTCGTATACCGCCATCGGCGAAGTCCGCCCCCCCACCGCGTCGTAGTAGGAAAGGTAGAAATAGCCATTCTCGCCGAACGTCGGACCCCAACTGTTGCGGATGATAAATGCGCCGTCGCCCGCGGGAGTCGTGGTGAAGTTGTATCGGCTGAAGTTGTCGTCCCAGCCGACCACCGCGACGGCGTGGTTCGACGTCTTGGTCGCGTCGGTGATGTATAGAGAGTTATGAAGAGTGCTGAAACCGGCGTTGTTTTCGTCCCAATAGATGCTGATAAACACCGGGCCGTATTGCGTCACCGCTTGTTTCACAATATCGTTGTCGAGCGGGCCGGTCCTCGCGGGGAGCATGATGGCTTCCTGAAGGTGCTGCACCGGAGACGTTGTGGCCGGGGACGTATTGGCGCCGGTATCGTTATAAGGGTCATCCGACTCCCGAACCGGTCCGCTCCAGCGCGCCAGGTAGGCCAGCGACATCAGTAGGTTCCCGCCCGCGCAGGGCCCCCGGTCGAAGCCATGCATGTCCTTCAAATTATTCTCCGAGAAATCGTTCGCAGAACCGGGCAGGAGCGCGGATTCGACCGATGCCATGGTCGCGAAGGTCCAGCAAGAGCCGCATTGCGCCTGGTCCCGGACCGGAGACAGCTTCCCGAGCGTGCGCAAATCGTAGCGGGCCGGATAAGAAGTCGCCAGGACCAGACCGGAGTCCTTCACCTGGGAGAAGTCCATCGGCAAGGGAATGAGGCCGGTCGGATGGCCGTCGGAAGTGAAGAACCGGATCCGCCCCCGCTCCAGATCCGATCGGTATCGGACAAACTCGGGGTTGAGCGGCGCCAGAGCGGGTCTGTTTCCAAGCTCCTGGGAGAACGCCAGCGGGCACAGAACCGCATACAAGAGAAACGCCGCGGGAGAGCGCGATAGACGCAGCAGGTTCGGCATATTCGCCCTTTCGGGTTGCCAGGTTTTAAGCTCCGAATGTACCACAACTGCGACGGGGCGGCGTGGTGCGGAGTGCCTCAAACACTGCGAGGCGGGCGAGCCACACCGGCCTACCGCACCGACACCGTCACCCGCGCCTGCGTGTCATAGCTCACTCCCGCGGCCGGGTCGGATAGGGTCACAACGATTGGCAGTGCCCCCGAGGGAGCGCCGGGGGGAATCTGCACGTTGACCTGCATCACCCCGGAAACCATGCCGGGCGCCGAACCGTAGTACTCGACCGCGGCCGGAAGACTGCCGACTGTAGCCGTCGCCGTCAGTTGCGGCTGTTTCCAGGGGGCTTGGACATTCACCGGCACAATGGCGCCGGTAACGCCCGCGGGGTTGGTCTGCCCCTCGCCCGTCATGTAAATCGCCAGCACCGAGCCTATCGCGGCCGGCGCACCGGGTCCGTTGACGGTGAAGCCGTCCTGGTTCAGAATCGCCCCCGGTCCAAAACCCTGCATGTTCTGCGTGTAGATCCCCGGCACCGCGGCCGCCACGTTATATAGCAAGGGGGCGGACTGCACTCCTTGGTACTGCACGACGACGTAGGTGAACGACTGGCCGGCTACCTCATATGGCACCATCACGCTGGTCTGCTGGTCAGAGGCGTAGACGACGGGCGCTGGAACGCCGTCAAACAGCACGCTGGTATTGCCCGCGCTGGTGTCCAGCAGCGCGCCGCCCGCGGTAAGACTGCCATACGTGAGCTGGGCGGGCCCGATGCCGGTCCCCCACAGGACGATATTCTCTCCCGGCGAAACCGTGCCCGTGGCATAGCTGGCAGCGTTGGTGATCGCAGCCAGGTTTACGGCCGGCAGCGTCGCGGTGAGGTTCACCGTCACCGATCCCGACGAGGCGCTAAAGCCGGCGCTCCCGCCGTAGGAAGCCGTGATGCTGTTGCTTCCGGCGTTCAACTGGCTGGCGGCGATGGTCAGCGGCGCGGCGGCCGTGCTACCGGAGCCGGAGAGGTTGGCGGCGCCCAGCGAAATGCCGCCCAGCGTGAAGGAAACCGAGCCCGTGGGTGTGAGGCTGCCGCTCGTGGCCTTCACCATGGCCGTCAGTCTGGTGCTGACGCCTGCCGTAACGATGGCGGGACTGGCGGTCACCGTGGTTGTGGTCGCAGTGGGCGGGATTTTGTTCCATTGCGTCGCCAGGTTGTACACGTCCACCGACCCCAATCCCGTTGCCAGGTCGTATCCCTTACCGGCGCTGTAGCCGAGTTGCAGGTTGGTGCAATTTGGCGTTCCCTGCCTACATGGAACAATATTGTTCCCAACGGTAATATCGTGAAAAGCACTGGAAGCGCTCTGCGCCAGGCGATACAGCACCGGATTGATATTGCCCACGCCCGGCTTGGGCTGAATCCCGTTCTGCACCAGGTACTGATTGAGCAACGCGACGATGCCGGCGAACGAAGGGGTGGACAACGAGGTCCCACCATATTGTCCCCAACTACCTTTCGAATACGCGTTGTAGGGATCGTGGTCGTTGGCCCCGTCGAGGGAGATGTCCGGCAGATCGCGAGCGCCATCGTTGGGCACGCCGACGCCGGTCTGCCAGGCGGGCTTGGCGTACAAGGAACTGGCGCCGCCGCCGGTAGTGGCAAGCCCTTGCCCTACCGACGTGTCATTCCAGGCCATTTCCGGAATGTAAGACTTGGCGGACCCTCCGGTGGAACCGTTGGTGGTACTCCAATAACTTGAACTTGCGCTGCCCTCGTTGAACTCGGTGGCGCCCACGGCGGTGACCTCCGGGACGCTGGCGGGAAAGCTCACGGCCAAGCCCTGGGTCGCTTGGGTCGGGTTCCTGCCGGTCTCGCAGCCGGCCGCTCCAGTGTCACCCGAGGCAACCAGCCAGGTAATGCCCTGCAAATTCGCCCGCTGAGCATATGATCGATACGATGACGCCTGCAGAGATGTGACTTGAGCCTCGCACCCGCCAAAACTCTCACTGATGACCGGGGCGAGGCTGTTGTCGATGGCGTAGAACGCCGCGCTATCCGCGCTGCGCCCATAGACGTAAATGAGGGCCGCATTCGGCGCCACCGCGCCGGCCCACTCCAGATCGATGTCCGCTTCCGTCATGTCGCTGGTGGTACTGACGGCGGAGCCATAGAGGGTGGTTGTCAGGTTAGCAGCCGGCAGATTGTAGTTGGTGCGGAACGCCTGAATGTCCGAAGAATTGATGGCGCTCTGGCCTACCACGACGACGCTCTGCCCCGAACCGTTAAGGCCCAGCTTGCCGATGTCGTAGATGGTGGCAAGATCGCCCGGCGCCAGGGAGTGCGCTCCAGTGCTGCCGTCCGTAAAGGCCGGCAGCGGGTGCGTGGGCGGTTTCGGATAGAAGTCGTCGAGCCCCAAAAAGCCGGCCACAACCGGCTCGAGCGATACGGGAACGGAGGGCTCCGCCGCCGCGGCGAAGTGCGATTCGCCGTCCACCCGATACCGATGGATCTCGGTGTGGAACGTGGTCCGCACTTGCGCGGCGGTGCCGCTGAACGCCAGCCAGTTGCGCCCCCGCGCCGTGTATTCCACGGTGAAGCCTTCGGACTGCAGCCAGGCGGAGACGCTATCCATATCGTTCTGGCTCAGGCCAAAGCGATCCGCGTACTGCTCGGGCGTGAGCCAGTCGTGGTAGCTGGGCGATGCCGGATCTCGCTGCTCCTCGAGCAACTGCTCGAGGGCGGCCTGCTGGGCGGCGGTCCTCTTCAGCATCAAGGTGATGTAGCCGATTGGGAAAGCGGGCTCGACCGGTCCCTGATCGAAGCGCGCTTGCGCCTTGGGATGGACGTTGCCTCGCAGGACCACCGTGCGGCGGGAGTCAATCGGCGCCGTGATGCGGTTCTGCGCCAGCAGAGCGCAGGGAAGCAGGAAAAGCAGCCACCCGTTATGAAACAGACGCACCCTACAGCCTCCCCCCCAAAGCGCCGGCGGTCTTGCCGCCAGCGTTCTTCCCAGCCCAGAAAACCCCACCGGCGGCAAGACCGCCGACGCTACTACCGCATAGCGTACGAGTTTAGCACCTTCATGTAGTTGGCGCGCTCGAAGGCGCCGGGCTGCTGCACCGAGTTGCGGCTCATGCTGCCCTGCATCTGTTGAATCGATTCGTACTCGTGCTCGCCCATCCAGATGAGCAGCTCGGTCGAAATGGTGTCCAGGAAGGTGATGCCGCGTTTGAGCAGCGCCGAGGTCATCATGGCCACCTTGGCGCCGGCCATCATGGCCTTCACCACATCGGTGGCGCTGTGGACGCCGCCAGTGAGAGCCAAGTCGGCTTTGACGCTGCCGTACAACACCGCGATCCAGTGCAGGCGCAGCAGCAGCTCATGCGAGTTACTCAGAATCAGGTTGGGGACCACCTCCAGCGCTTCCAGGTCGAAATCCGGCTGGTAGAAGCGGTTGAAGAGCACCAGGGCGTCGGCGCCCGCACCATCCAGCTTCTGGGCCATGTTGGCCATCGAGCTGAAGTACGGTCCCAGCTTTACGGCCACGGGGATATTGACTTCGGCCTTGACGGCCTTCACCAGCTCGATGTACTGCCCCTCCACCTGCTCGCCGGTGACTTTGGGATCCACCGGGATGTAGTAGATGTTCAGTTCGAGGGCATCCGCGCCGGCTTCCTGCATCTGCTTCGCGTAGTGCAGCCAGCCGCCGTTGGTGCTGCCGTTGAGGCTGGCGACGATGGGAATTTTGACCGCCTCCTTACACTTCTGGATGTGTTTGAGGTAGGTGTCAGGCCCCCTGACCCCATGCGTCAACTCGGGTAACTGCGTGGTGGACTCGGCGGAGATTTCCGAGCTCGCGGAGAGGAAGCGGTCCAGATCGGTGCTCTCGAGCTCGATCTGCTCCTCGAACAGCGAATCGAGCACCACGGCGGCGGCGCCGGCGTCCTCCATGCGGCGGATGTTGCCAATGTCCTGGCACATCGGCGAGGACGAGGCCACCAGCGGGTTCTTCAGCTTCAGTCCGTGATACGTCGTGGAAAGGTCGATGGTCTTGGTAAGGTCGATCATTTCTTGTCACCTCCGTTCGGAGCAGGCTCATGGGCCATGTAATCGTAAAGCCGCCAGCGATTGGCCACGTCTTCCTCCGCCAGCCCCAACAGCTTCTTGGCTTCCTCGGGATTGCTCTTGACCAGCATGGTGTACCGCGTTTCTTTATAGGCGTAGTCTTTGAACGATGTGCTGGGCGGGCGCGAATCGAGTTGGAAGGGGTTCTTGCCCTGCGCCGTCAGTTCGGGGTTGTAGCGCATCAGCGGCCAGTAGCCGGAACTCACCGCCACCTTCTGCTGTTCCATGCCGAAGGAAAGGTCGTAGCCGTGTGCGATGCAGTGGCTGTACGCGATGATGAGCGATGGCCCGTCATAGGCCTCGGCTTCCAGGAATGCCTTGACGGTGTGCATATCGCCCGCGCCCATGGCCACCTTGGCCACGTAGACGTTGCCATAGCTCATGGCCATCAGAGCGAGGTCTTTCTTTCCCAGTGGCTTGCCGCCGGCGGCGAACTTGGCCACCGCGCCGCGCGGCGTGGCTTTGGACGCCTGGCCGCCGGTATTCGAGTAGACTTCCGTATCGAGCACCAGGATGTTGACGTTGCGCCCCGTGGAGAGTACGTGATCCAGGCCGCCGTAACCGATGTCGTAGGCCCAACCGTCGCCGCCGATCAGCCAGACGCTCTTCTTGACCAGGGTGTCGGCCACCGCCAGCAGGTCGCGCGCTTCCGCCGTGTTCACGCCGGCGAGCTTCTCCTTGAGAAGTTTGACGCGCTCGCGCTGCTCAAAGATGCCGGGCTCGGTCTTCTGATCCGCTTTCAGAATGGCGTCGGCCAGGTTGTCGCCGATGGCCGCGTTCAGCCGCGCGACCAGTTCCTTTGCGTACTCGTTCTGCTTATCCACGGCCAGCCGCATGCCCAGTCCGAACTCCGCGCAGTCTTCGAACAGCGAGTTGGACCAAGTCGGCCCCAGACCCGCCGCGTTCACGCAGTAAGGCGTGGTGGGCAGGTTACCGCCGTAAATCGAGGAGCAGCCGGTGGCATTGGCCATCAGCGCCCGGTCGCCGAACAACTGCGTCAGGAGCTTGAGATAGGGGGTTTCGCCGCAGCCGGAGCAGGCGCCGGAGAACTCGAACAGCGGCCGCAGCAACTGCACATCCTTCACTTGGGCGGGCGAGAGAACCTTGCGGTCGGTTTCGGGGATGTTCAGGAAGAACTCCCAGTTGGCCGCTTCGGACTCGCGAATGGGCGGCTGCGCCACCATGTTGATGGCGCGGCGCTTCACTTCGCGCTTGTCTTTCACCGGGCAGAATTCCACGCACAGGGTGCAGCCGGTGCAATCCTCGGGCGACACCTGTAAGGTGTACTTCCGGTCTTTCATGTCCTTCCAGCGGGCGGGCACGGCCTTGAAGGTCGCGGGCGCGCCGGCCAGGTGGGCCTCGTCGTACACCTTGGCGCGGATCACGGCGTGCGGGCACACCAGCACGCACTTGCCGCACTGGATGCAAAGCTCCTGGTCCCATTCGGGGATTTCGAGCGCGATGTTGCGCCTCTCCCACTGCGTCGTGGCAGTGGGGAACGTGCCGTCGATGGACATGGCGCTCACCGGCAGGTCGTCGCCGTTGCCTTCGATGATCCGGGCGGTGAACTTCTGCACGAACTCCGGCGCCGCGGCGGGGACCGCCGGGCGGATGTCGAACGAGGAGGTCACCTTGTCGGGGACCTTGACTTCGTGCAAGTGGCTCAGGGCCGCGTCCACCGCGGCGTAGTTCTTCTGCACCACGCTCTCACCGCGCTTGCCGTAGGTCTTCTCGATGGTGTGCTTGATGGCGTCGATGGCTTCCTCGCGCGGCAGCACTCCGCTGATGGCGAAGAAACACGTCTGCATGATGGTGTTGATGCGGCCGCCCATGCCGGTCTCCTTAGCCACATCGTAACCGTCGATGACGTAAAACTTCAGCTTCTTGTCGATGATCTGCTTCTGCACCAGGCGCGGCAGGTGGTCCCAAACCTCGCCGGGGCCGAAGGTGCTGTTCAGCAGGAAGGTGGCACCGTTCTCCGCGGCTCGCAACATGTCGATGCGTTCGAGGAAAGAGAACTGGTGGCAGGCCACGAAACTGGCCTGCGTGATCAGGTAGCTGGAGCGCAGCGGCTTAGGCCCGAAGCGCAAGTGGGAGGTGGTGATGGCGCCGGATTTCTTCGAGTCGTATACGAAGTAGCCCTGCGCGAAGTTTTCAGTCTCTTCCCCGATGATCTTGATGGAATTCTTGTTGGCCCCTACCGTGCCATCGGCGCCCAGGCCGAAGAACAGCGCGCGCACCGTGCCGGGAATTTCGGCGGAGTACGCGGGGTCGTAATCCAGACTGGT
>Ga0265316_10003096_pt1 | contig 16952 bp, 17 predicted proteins | sample 4522metaG_FD_202092 | JGI IMG/M metagenome (GOLD analysis project Ga0265316, IMG submission 202092) | Rhizosphere microbial communities from Carex aquatilis grown in University of Washington, Seatle, WA, United States - 4-5-22 metaG | ecosystem: Host-associated > Plants > Roots > Rhizosphere >...
GTGTAATAATCACCGATTACAGTTACATATTCAATGCTGACATAAGGGAAGGATTCTTCAAGAAGATAAACAAGGAGTTGAAGGATGCGATAATAATAATCGATGAAGCGCATAATCTTCCATCGAGAGTGAAGGATCTGATGTCAGAATATCTGTCGAATATCATGATAAAGCGCGCGATAAATGAGGCGAAGAAATTAGGGTATAATCATATAGTCCCTATACTTGAAGAATTGAATAATATCCTGGAATCTTATGCCAAATCGCTTAGCAGCGAATTCGAGAGCAAGTATGCTCGCAACAGTCCTGAAGTGAAGGTCCCTGCAGTGACGCTGGATAGTTTCACGAACGCAAATGAGACTGTGAAGAAAGACTGGAGCAATCTCGCAAACAATGAACAGTATATATCAAAGAAGGAATTCATAAGCATGGTCGAGAAATCAAGGGATTATGATGAACTGATAGCTGAACTTGCATTCATCGGGAAAGCCATACGTGAAACCCAGCACATGTCTTACATAGGAGCGATCGCTGAATTTCTCGAGATCTGGAGAGGCACTGATGAAGGATTCACAAGAATAGTTGGCGCAAAGAAACTTAAGGACAAGACAGACATGATCACATTGAGTTATAGATGTCTCGATCCAAGCCTCAGTACTGCTCCTGTAATAAGCAATGCTTATTCTACTGTGATGATGTCAGGGACACTCACGCCTACATCGATGTATAAGGAATTGTTCGGCATAACTGCTGAGGAATTGACGCTTAAGAGTCCATTCCCCCAAGAGAACAGGATGAATCTGATAATTCCTAAGACGAGCACGAAGTATGAGGCACGAAGCCAGGAACAGTATAAGGAGATCGCAAAAATTCTGGAGGATACAAGCGGCATCGTCGATGGATGCATTGCAGTATATTATCCAAGCTATTATCTTATGGGTGAGATAGCAAAATATCTTGATACAAAAGTCTCAAAGACAATATTCACTGAAAATCCTGGGATGACTAAAGCTGAGAAACAGGAATTCATGCAGAACTTTTCTGCATATAAAAATAAAGGCGCGATACTTAATGCAGTGATAACTGGAAGTTTTGCTGAAGGGATAGATATGCCTGGAGTATTGAAAGCAGTGATTATCGTGGGACTGCCTCTTCAGAAACCTGATCTGGAGACCAAGTCCTTGATAGAATATTATGACAAGAAATTCAATAAGGGATGGGACTATGGATACTTGTTTCCTGCATTCACGAAGACCATACAGGCAGCAGGAAGATGCATCAGGAGTGAGACAGACAAGGGGGTCATAATATTTCTTGATGAAAGATATTCATGGAATAATTATTATAGATGTTTTCCTATAACTTGGAAGATGCATGTAAGCATGCTATATCAGGGAATGATAAAAGAATTCTTCGGGGGTATATAAGTGAATAAAAAAATTAAAAACCAAAGCTCACAGCAGAAGAACTACCTGATGTGTAAAAAAAATCATCGTTTGAACGATGACTTCTATTCTCATGATAATATAAATCTTTTTCATTTTTTTTCTTTGCAGATTGAAGTTTAGAAAACTCTTCTACAAATGACTCATAAGGTTTTGAACCATCTTTCTGTACAAAATCGACTAAAACAGGCAGCATAGTTTTAGCCATATCAGTCAAACCAAAATATAATTTACCTACTCTAATGGCATTATGACGTAATTCTTTATAAAAATAAGGAGCAGTATCAGGATTATAAGGCGTATTTCCTACTAACTTGCCATGTTTTGTAGAATCAATAACGGATTTCAAATTATTATATTCATCAATTTTAGTTTTATATAGAGATTTTAAGTCTTCTAGTTCTTTTTCTTGTTTTTCCAATACAGAAGAATCCTTAAAATACCTAAATATCTTTAAAGGTAATTTTTTCTTAAGGGAATCAATAGTCATATCTAGAGTTTCAATCTCTTTGTTTATATCTTTACGACGTTGTATTGTCATAAAATATTCTTCTTCATGTTTAGTTATTTTGAGATATTTATCGGCAGGCATACTATCTATTAGATTATTCACAACTAGATACTCTAAGTCCTTTGAATTTATGCTTGAAGACCTGTCCTCATGCACTTTCCCAAAATTCCAACTTTCATCGGAATATCTTTCTACAGTGCTTAATATATTATAAACTTCTTGTGAATTCATATTAATCAGCCTCAATTTAATAAATCTATAATACATAAAGACTAACTAATATATAAAGTTTACTACATATAAGTAATAAATATAATATTAGCTATACTAGAAGCCTTTTTAGTATACTTATCGCATTTTTCTATGCTCAGCCTGTAAACCAGTATACAAAAACGTAACATTTATATATTAGTTAAACTTCCGCAATGTCATGACAATATTATTCGACCAATTCAATCTACCTGAGAATATATATGAGGTAATCTTTGCGACAGAGCAACAGGTCATTGTGGCAAAGCTTTTGATTGAAGAGATGAAGACGCACGGCGGAGAGATAGGCAAGACAGAGATGAGCGTATTCGCGACAGCCTTGCATGAAGGGAAACTTATTGATGAAGAGACCAACCAGTTCGGTCAGAAGAAGAAGGTCACATTAAGCTATAACAAAAGACAATTTTACGACAGGATATTGACTCCGATGAAAAGCATGGGATTGATAGACTATGACATGTACAAGAAGACATACAAGATCAGCGATAAATTCAACAAGAACATGATGAGGATCGGAATGTTGTGGCTTTATGAGATGAGAAAGCCCGCGCAAGCGCATACGATAAGTGTTCGAAAATAATATTATATTCGAAAGAGACCGGCTTCCTATAAGGATATCTAAATTCTAAAAACCACCCCACCAAAAACCCTATAGGAAGCTTTGGTGTCTCAAATAAAACAAAAATGTATACTAATATTCACAAAACAAGACTAATATAGCAACAACAGCAACGGAGATGATGCAGCATGATGAGCGAAATATTTGCGATCAGGGACTTAGAGACTCTTGAAGAATTAGAAGAGGAAGAAGATGAATGATTATATTTCTATGACAAGACTTGATGACCTCCCTGTCACAAGGCTCGATTCTATCCCTATAAGGATTCTTGACGATATACAGTCATCCATGGATCCTAACGCATCAGTCAACAGAGTGTTCATGATGGATGCAGAGAGAAGGAATGTTTAAAAAATAATATTTCCAGTGGTGAATTGACAGATTATAAAGGGCTAAAGATCATCTATGATTTAATAAAGAATTATTCTTATAATCAATTATATTTTCGATGTGCTGTTCTTTTATACCGCCCATGCATTTCAGATTCGCTGCATTCGCAAAATTATCGCTTATGGATTTTGTGACACTAAAGAGCGTCTCCGTATTTGAAAAAATCTTTATCTCATAAAATGTCAAACAATTACTTTGTATCATGTTATTGTCTGTAATTATTTCAGATTTCAAAATACCTTCACCATAATTTTGAGTATAGCGTTTGAGTTTACCTTTCAATAAAAATATATCCCATGTATTAACTTCGCTCTCAGTTCTGCTGTCAGCATGGTATATGTCGTGATAAAAATATGGTGTAATGTGCATATTCAGCTTTTCAGATATCTGCGATGTAAGTGCATTTATATATACTCCCATAAGAGTTTCACGTTCTTTAGGAGTCAAAGCAGTTTTATCATTTATTATATTGCCTATTATATTGATTATGTTTAGAGAATCTGCACTATTGAACTTATTATTCAACGGTAATAATCTTGATCGATCACCGCTGACGTTAAGTGAGTAATAATTATTAGTCATAAAGATTCCTCATTAAATTATTTAATATTCAGGAATAATACAGAATTTATAAAAGTTCTTATTTCATAGTAAAAAATCAAAAAGATTATTTGCGGTCCAATAAAAGATTATTCTTGTAATCTAAAAACTTTTCTGCATTCGGATTATTAAACTTGTCTATAAGATCCAAATTTGCTGCTTCTGCAAAAGTATTGCTTATAGACTTTATGATAGAATATGTTCTTTCTCCTGATTGACTACTTTCACAGAACCTTATCTTGTTGCTCTTGATCATATTATCTTCGATGATGATTTCGGATTCTGCAACACCTATACCATAATGTTTAGTATAATATCTATTTTTAGTTATGAAGTTATTTCCTCCTTCTAGCAGGATCAGTCTGAGAAACTCATCCTTGAAATGGAATCGGTCATCATCAGGGTGGCTATGATATAAAAATGGTGAGATATACACATCTAATCCCCTTGATAATCCCTTTGCAAGCGCAGTGGCATACCAATTTATCAGTATCTCGCGACCCTCAGGGTTTGAGGCACTGAATCCTTCTGCAGCATCCGTAGGATTATTGCCGTTGATTTGATTGACCACTTTAACCAATGACTTTCTATTAGTAGATATGTACAGAAAGTGATTTGAATCGCCCATATTATCTCCCACTACACAAAACTTCTATAATCAGACTTGATGCCTGCAAAATTTATAAAGTTTATCATTCTTTAGAATTTTATAGTAGTGAATTATTCTTCTAGATTATTATCAGAATCATATTTGGATATGTCTTATTCATGCTTGCTCGCTTTTATGAATGCATCAAATAACGGCGCCGGATGCAGCAATGATGACTTGAATTCAGGATGCGCCTGTGTGCCTACAAAGAATTTGTGTCCTGGAAGCTCTATGAATTCCACGAGTCTTGAATCTGGGCTCATGCCGCTGAAGACCATGCCGAATTTCTGCAATATCTCATGATATTCTGGATTGACTTCATACCTGTGCCTATGCCTCTCTGAGACTTTATCCATTCCATATATTGAATACGCGACTGTCCCATGTTTAAGCAACGCTTCATATGCTCCTAGTCTCATCGTCGCGCCTTTTGAGCTTATCTTCTTCTGTTCAGGCAATATGTCAACTACAGGATTTGTCGTGTTAGGATTGACTTCCGTCGTATTTGCATCAGTCAAGCCGCAGATATCTCTTGCATATTCCACGACCGCTAGCTGCAACCCTAGACATAATCCTAAGAGCGGGACATTATGTTCCCTGCAATACTTAATCGCATTTATCTTTCCTTCAACGCCGCTGCTCCCGAATCCTCCAGGTATTATTATCCCGTCGAATTCCTTTAAGTATCCTTCGATATCCGCATCCTTATCTTCTAGCTTCTTGCTGTCTATCCATGTAAGATTAAGTTTCATGCTATGTTTTGCGCATGCATGCTTCAATGCTTCGTTCACAGACATATATGAATCTACAAGCTTATAATCTCCTATGTCAAGATATTTTCCTATCATACCTATATTTACTGCGCCTTTTGGATGCGCGATATTATATATCGCATTTTTCCATTCTGTAAGGTCCATCTCTCTGCGCTTTTTCATATGCAATGTCGATAATAATTTCTCTCCAAGTTTTTCCTTCTCTAAATCTAGCGGTATCACATATAATGAATTTGCCGTGCCTACGCCTATGACGTCGGGCATCGATATTATGTTTTCTGCCTTGATATTGATGTTCCTTTCAAGCTTCTTCTTTCTCACGTCATCCAGACTGTTCTTTCCACGGCATAATATGAAATTAGGCTCTATTCCCGAACTTCTCAGGAGCGTGACAGAAAGCTGTGTAGGCTTTGTCTTCATCTCTTCAATATGGCTTGGTACTGGAAGATATGATACGAGCATGTAACAGATGTTTTCCTTTCCTACATCATTCTCAAGGCTTCGCAATGCGAACATGAACAGGTTATTCTGATATTCTCCTACTGTCCCTCCGACTTCTATCATGACTACATCGTATGAATCTGCTGCCTGAAATATCCTTCTCTTGACTTCTTCAGGGAAATGCGGTATGACTTCGACTGTCTCTCCAAGAAAATCTCCTCTTCGCTCCTTATCTATCAAAGTCTTATATATCTGTCCTGTCGTGATATTATTTATTTTAGGGACTGATTGTTCAAGAAACCTTTCATAATTCCCTAGATCCTGGTCTATCTCTCCACCATCATCAGTGACCCACACTTCGCCATGTTCTGTCGGTCTTAGGGTTCCTGCATCGCAATTGATGTAAGGATCTATCTTTATGGCAGTGACTGAGAAACCGTACTCTTTCATCATTCTTCCTATAGAAGCAGTAGCGACGCCTTTGCCGACGCCAGAAATGACTCCCCCACATACCACAATAAACTTCGTCATGGAATGAAACAGTCCATGGGTGCTTTAAATATTTTATGGGTAAGCATGAAGTGTGCTCAAAAACCCCTTCAAAATAGTATCAATATATATTATGAAAAATATGTGATGGAAGAAATATTATTTATAAAAGAATCAATCACATTTTTAAATTCTCCACATTTCTTGCGATGGATGGGCGGGTAGTTAAATCCGGTATAACGTCCCGTTGGCTATACTCTCTATTTGGCTAAACGTTTTACCAGAATCGGGAAGGCTCCGGGTTCAAATCCCGGTCCGTCCATATAATTTCTTATAGATTCAGAATGCAGAGACAGTCGTGTTATTGTCGAGTATTTTCGATAACTTTTAATAGCTCTGTGATTTTGTATCGACTATGGAGTATTTTACTTTTGAAAAGAAGGATGTTAAAGAGTTTTTTAAAAAGATATTCTCTTTTCATAAAAAAGAGGTAATATTTCTTATAGTTATGATGGCATTGATATTGGCTTTCATCATATCCAGTAGCATATGGGATTTTATGTCTTTCAGGTCTACAGAGGCTATACCTAAAATTGTTACAAGTCTCATTGAACTAATAGTGGTTATTTTGCCATTACTAATTTATAAATGGAGCACTAAGTGTGATGAGTTTGAATTTTTTAAAATTGCATTTTTATTGAGTATCTTGTGGTCTGTTGTAGGTATTCTTCAATATTGTTTTTATTTGTTAAAGTTTGCTGATCAGAAAGTACCTGCTTTTATGGTGACGCTTTTTCATAGCTTACATTCCACATTCGGAACTATAACTTTATTTATAGGCATCACGTGGTTACTATATCACAAGATAGATTTTAAGGAATTATTATTTGTATTAGCTGGAGTGGTTGTTATTTATATTATTCCTTCAGCAAATAGTTGGATAATTTATGGGACAAAAGTATTATCACCGACTTATTTCCGCGGGTTATTAAATGCTAACAGCATAATGCTTGCAATAACTAGCGGAGTATGCCTTTATTATTGTTATAAACAATTGCAAGAATATTTGATAATACCTTACAAAGAAATAATATTTTTTCTAACAGTAGGAATTATAACAATTCTTTTAAGCGATATTAGTCAGATAACGCATTTAATAACACAAGTTGTATTAGACTCTCTAGATATTCCTTGGACTTTAACTTGGAAGAATATACTGCTTCCGAATTTAGACACGATTATATACTATCTTCTTATGGCTTTAGTGGCATATTTATGTAACAAATTAATTCATAAACGAATCAAGAAAAATCATACGAATACTCATAAACATATTAAAGGTGCTTTAATTGTATTAGCAATATCCCTTGTGGCTATTATTGCAGTGCTACTGGTGTTGAAATCCAATTATACAAATCACGACCCTCGTGTAAATATTCAAATAGCACCTACTGCTAAACTTAATGATACCGAACTGCAATTCGCAATAGCGACAATTAAGTTCAGACTAAATTATATGGGCTATCCATCTGAAATAACAGTAAACGATCAGAATCAAATTATTCTTTCAGTAAGCAGAAATCTGATCAATCAATCAGGGATATTTTCTGATCATAATGATAGTATTTTATCAGAATCTCTAAAATCAAATATTTTAGAAGCAAAAATCAATGATCAAGTTGTTTTCACAAATAAAGAAATAATATACACTAATGACATATTAAAAGTGTGCAACTCTGGTGACTGCTCGAAAATAGATTATTGTTTTGGATCAGGCACAGAATATTATTGCCAATTTCTCTTCGAAATAACGTTAAGCCAGCAAGCTGCCGATAGACAAGCGAATATAACAAAGGATCTGGATATACAAGTTCAAGACGGAGTGGGATATTTGTCTCAAGACTTATATCTGTATCTAAATGGTGTTGAGGTTGACAGGTTAAAGATAGGCGAATCATTGAAAGGAAAAGCCGAAACCAAAATAAGCTTATCTGGTTCAGGTTCAGGAGTATCTAAGAAAGATGCATACACCGCTACAGAATCAAACATGTGGATGCTTCAAGCATTAGTTATTTCAGAACCATTAGCATCAGACTTTAAAATTGTAAAGATAGAAAATGAGACTAAAAACTAAGATGAATGCCGACAAATGAATAACGAATATAAACCGAACATTGAAAGATATGATATTAAATTAGTTATTATGGCTTCTGCATTTCTTATCCCGTTAGTCATTATCTTGACAACTAATTGGGTATTGTGGATGAGAATATTGTTGTATTGCTATAGTTCGGTAAGTCTTTTACTTTTTATTGATCTATTGGCACGGCGAAATTCATTTATTAAGGGATGTATTCCTATTATAATAATCACTGATAAAGAAATTATTTATAATTATACATACAGTAATAAGCAATCTATTATTCATAAGAATGACATTTTAGACGTTAAATATGATTCACGCAGGAATAGATTAAGCATCTTGTTAAAAGATCCTGTTGCTCTTGTAAAAAGAGACATTGCTAACGATAATATAACCAAGGCTAATAAGTTTGTCAAATTCACAAGCTATCTTATTCTTAAGAGAAAAATGGATATAACTTTCAAAGAAATGACCTCTACAAATAAGACTGTTCAACTAAATTATTACAAGAAACTCTTGAAATACAATGAGGCGACGACTGGCGGTCATGCCTTGATATTTACTGAGTATTATGATGTTAAAGAAGAGATGTTGGAGGACATAAATAAACTCGTTGGTTCAAAACATATTACATTGACTGCCAATACTAAAAAATATATCAAGTCTAAAGAGAAGCATCAAAGATATAGCGTATATGCAAGAAATATTATGTACTTAGTACTTCTGATAATCTGCCCTATTGCATCCTATTGGGATATACACAAATATTATTCTAATCTGCCAGGGTTAGCATTAATGGTTCCAGGCATATTGGTGGCTCTAGGACTAATAGGAATAATAGAATTATTACGATTCATATTTGGAATTATTGCAAAATCAAGGAAGAAAAAATGAAAAAGATTGATATTTCAAAGAAAAAGTTATAAAAAAACATTCTACTGGTTTATCTGCAGCGCCTTCATTATCTTGTCGAGTTTCTTGTTTATCGCTGCTATGTCTTCATGTGTCACAGAAGGCGCATCATTAGATTCAAACTTTTCGTTTCTTGACCCTTCCGCTTTTCCGAAGTCAGGTCTTGATTCAGTATTCGCTCCTGCCCTAAAGCAGCTCCTGCAATATACTGGTTTTCCGCCTGTAGGCTTGAATGGCAAATCGCATGTCCTTCCGCACTTGTCGCATGTTGCCTGATGCAATTTGAATCCTGTCCCGCTTTCAGAATCCCCGAATCTTTTCTTCGGGCTGAACGAACTTCCCCTGTCGAATTTCTTGAAGGATTTCTTTTCAGAACCTCTGCTGTCTGATCTTTGGCCGAAATTTCTTGAACCGTTGAATGTCCTCATATTGCACCTCGTATATAGAATGTCATGGATTGAAGAACGGACCATTATTTATAAATGTATGGTTGGATAGAAATCATGTAGTATATTATCATGCGTTCTGTATATGCTTCTTCGCTTCTTCAAGTCTTGATTCAAGCTCTTTTATCTTGTCCTTGAGTTCGATCATCTTAAGTTCCCGTCCTATCGTCAGTTTGTTGAATTTCTCAAGTTCTGCTGTCCTTTCCTGCAGTGTCTCTTCGGATTTTTTTCTCTCAGTTATATCCTCAAGCACAGTCAATGCGCATGATTCGCCGTTGAATTCCAGTCTTTCAGCGGATAATAGTCCTATCAGTAGTGAACTGTCTTTCAGGTGCAATTTTATCTCTGTCTGATAGACTTTCCCGCTTGCAGCCAGAGAATCTAATGCTTTGGATATATCATTGCTTCCTGAAAGGAGTGCATCTGCAAGCACCCTCCCTTTGATATTTTCGCGAAAGTAGCCTGTCCTGTTCTCCCATGCATTGTTCACCTCTAGGAATTTCTTGTCCTTCAAGGATATTATCGACATTATTGCAGGGCTTGAATTGAATGCTGTAGAAAATTTCTCTTCAGACTTCTTGAGCGATGCTTCAGCATTCTTCCTCTCAGTTATGTCTTCACCGGCGCTTATCGTGCCTATGATCTTTCCTGAATCATCATGAAGCAGGGCGTTGTGCCATCTTACCTGCCTGATATTCTTCTTGCATGTCAAGACATCATTTTCCAGATATTCTGCCTGTTCAATATTCCCGAATAATAGCTGCCTGAATTTTCCTCTTATATTCTCCCATGCGCTTTCCGGAAGGAATGTGTAGAACCAATTCTTTCCTATGATATCATCATGCGGGCATTCAAGGATATCGCATCCTTTCTGGTTTATCAATGTTATATTGCCATTGACATCGAGAGCCAGTATCATTGCAGGTACGATGTCAAGATATATCTTTGCCTTGCTCACTTCTTTATGCAGCAGCTCCTCGATATTCTTGCGTTCGGTTATGTCCTCAATCATCGATAACACGCATTTCTTTCCATTAAAATTTATGAATTCTGAAGACAATGACCCTATCCTCGCGCCGTTTCTCGTCATGAACTTCATCTCATAATCCTTGAAATGAATATTTTCGCCAACTGTTTTGAAGAATTTGTTGAATTCATCCTTATTTTCGATCAATCCTAATTCGAGTGATGTCTTCCCTAGGATCTCAGTGCGCGAATAACCGCTTGCCTTCTCGAAAGCCGCATTCACGGCGACAAATCTCTTGTCATCAAGATCATTTATGACGCAAACTATAGGGCTTAACTCAAACACTTGAGAGAAATCATCATTTTTAGTCTGGAATGGAATTGCAGCCTTGCTGGCTTCTGCTATCCCTGAAAAAGATTTATCAACCAGTTCACTCAATCATTCCACCTCGAATAAATATGATATGACAGGCATCAATATAATAATATACATAATATACACCGCCCGTGCAGCATTATTGTCTTAAACAGAGCGAAGCCTATAAATAGGTTTCGATTTATCGCATTGAAAACCCGCTGAATAGATTTCAAAATAGGATTAATTCTTATAAAACCATTTAATTTTTAAATTCTCAACCATTCCATGATATATCATGAAGTCTGACAAGGAATTAAAGAAGGCATTCAAGATTGAGACTGGGAAGAATCCTGAGAAGTACTATGCAGTCGATGCATTGAAGAATGAAGGCTTTGAAAGGCATCAATGCAGTCATTGCCATAAATATTTCTGGTCAACCCATAAGAGGGATGTATGCGGCGATGCCGAGTGCATCAAGGGAGTAACATTATTCACCAATAATCCTAAGCGTAACCCTATGACCTATATCGAGGTGTGGGAAAAATATAAGAAACATTTCACAAATCTTGGTTATACTGCAATCGACAGGTATCCTGTAGTCTCTAAATGGAATCCTACAACAGATTTCACTATGGCAAGCATAGCGGCATTCCAGCCTTATGTGATCAGTGGCGAGGTTGAGGCTCCTGCAAAGAAGCTTATTATACCTCAGTTCTGCCTAAGGTTCGGGGACATTGATAATGTAGGGATCACAGGCTCGCACTGCACAGGCTTTGTGATGATAGGGCAGCATGCTTTCGTAAGCCCTAAAGAATGGAATCAGGAACAATTGTTCATGGATATATATACTTATGTCACAAAGATTGTAGGACTTGATAAAGATGAACTTGTGCTGCATGAGGATGCTTGGGCTGGAGGGGGGAATTTCGGGCCGTGCATGGAATTCTTCAGCAATGGCATTGAATTATTCAATCAAGTATATATGATGTTCGAGCATTCAGATGAAGGGGACCGTGAACTTAAGATAAAAGTCCTTGACATGGGTCTTGGTATGGAACGAATAGCATGGTTCAGCCAGGGTACTGCGACGATGTATGATGCGATATTTCCTACAGTGCTAAAATATCTTAAAGATGCGACGAATGTAGAGTTCGATGAAGCTCTTTATAGGAAATTCGCTCCTTACGCTTCACTGCTTAACATTGATGAGGTAGAAGACATAAATTTAGCTTGGCAGAATGTTGCAGAGAAAGTCGGCGTAGATGCTGATTCATTGAAGGACAGGATTCTTCCTATGACTGCTATCTATAGCATCGCTGAACATTCGCGTTCATTGCTCTTTGCAATAACTGACGGAGCGCTTCCAAGCAATGTAGGAGGATTCTATAATCTTCGCGTGATATATCGCAGGATGATGAATTTCATTGACAAGTATGGATGGAATGACAAGATTGACATGAAACAGATCTTAAGGCTTCATGCAGTATTCCTTGAACCAATATTTCCTGAATTGCAGGGTTCTGTGAATGAAGTCTATGAGATACTATCTTATGAGAATAAGAGATATTATGAGAGTCGAGCGCGTGAACAGAATATAATAAGGAACATAATCTCGAAGAATGAGACAGTCACAAGCGATAGGCTGATTGAACTCTATGACAGCAATGGTATAAATCCGAATGAGCTTTCGATGGAAGCGAAAAAGCAGGGTCTTATGATAAAAGTACCTGACAATTTCTATAGGCTGGTCGCCGAGAAACATGAGGCAGATTCTTTGAAGACGCTACAAGCTTCAAGGACACAGACAAAAAAAGAAAGGCATTATGATGTCGAATCATTGAAGACTGACGCATTGTATTTCGACCATTATGATCTTGTGGACTTCAAGGCGAATGTGCTTAAGATAATACATGATACGCAGGAAGATAATTATAAGGTAGTCCTTGACAGGACAGCATTCTATCCGACGAGCGGAGGGCAGCTCAATGATGTAGGGACATTGAACAAATGCAAAGTCTCTGATGTATTCAAGCAGGGAAAAGCAATAATACATGTCCTTTCAGATATAGATTTTGTCGAGGGCCAGACTGTCAATGGAAGGATAGATTTTGACAGGAGGATACAGCTCGCGCAGCATCACAGCGCGACACATATACTCAACGGCGCTGCGCGCAAGATACTTGGCAATCATATATGGCAGGCCGGAGCTTCAAAGACTCTAGAGAAGGCAAGGCTTGACATCACGCATTATGAGAATCTAAGTGCTGAACAATTATCGCAGATAGAGGACTGTGCGAACAGGATAATACGCGAGAACCTTCCCATAAGCAAATCATTCATGAAGCGAAATGTCGCTGAAGCAAGATATGGCTTTAGGATATATCAAGGAGGGGCGGTTCCAGGAAAGGAACTTCGCATAGTTGAGATTGTAGGATTTGACGTCGAAGCATGCGGAGGAACACATCTTGATATCACTGGCGACGCTGGGCAGATAAAGATACTCAAGTCATCAAAACTTCAGGACGGGATAGTACGAATAGAATTCACGGCAGGACTTGCCGCAGAGAAATCCGTGCAGGATAAGGAATCATCGCTTGAAGATGTAGCAAAAAAGCTTGGATGCGAAATCAAGCAGGTTCCGGGAAGAGTTGAGGAATTATTCTTGAAATGGAAGAAGATTGTAAAGAAGAATAGTATAGAAAAATTTGAATTGACTTCTGCCGTAGAATCAGAAGAACCCGATGACAAGATATTGTCCAAGGCAGCAAACATCCTGAGTACTCAGCCTGAAAATATCGTAAAGACAATCGACAGGTTCTTAAGAGAGATATACGAGAAGCAGAAATCGGAAGCGGATAAATAGTAATAATAGTGAGATATATATATTTCTAATGTCTTTGGATTCTAATATTTTAGATATGTTTTTCTTAGATATATCATAGTTGAGGACAATAGTTACGCATATTGCGCTCACATAGTTAAATATAACTTATTCCTCAGCCGAGTCTAGATTAATAGATTGTACCATCCAGAGTTCGCTTGGCAATATATGCGTTAATTAAGTCCTCAACTAATTTTCCACAAATATTATAAATAGGCATCCGTTCCGGAAGAACATGCCGAACAGCATGAAAGATGAACATTTGGATGATATATGCGCGCAGTGCAAGAAGCCTCACGGCCATAATATAGTCCTGCAGATGCATAACTTTAAGGTCTATGAATTGATAACCTGCGTCAATTGCGGCTATGAGAATGTTAGGCTGAAGCCTGAAGAACCATTGGGAAGCAAGGCTGATACATTCGACAGGATAAAGACTTGAATAAACAGGATCTTTCCATTCAGATAGGATTCTTTTATATTATTTATATCCTACATTCTTTTATTCTTCTCTTAATGTCGTAACTATAGGTTTCTCCCGAACTATTACTGTATGTTCTGATTGCGAGACCATGCCTTTGCCTACTTCAACAAGTGGAGGATATGCATGTATTATCCCAAGATTTCTTAAGTCATTAAGGGCATAGCGTGCTTTTGATATGGAATGCTTGTTAGTAAGCCATCTCGTCGTGAATGGCAGATTGTTGAATTTCTGTATGTCTGAAAGCACCTCACGGGTCATATTGCTCCGAACGCCTTTTGGAGAATTCAATGCATATACTGTAGGATTGCTGCTCTCAAATATCATCCCATGACCATTCGTCGCGAATGGTTCTATCGCTATCAATTGGTTGTCTTCAAGTTCATGCTTGTCATTAGTGTTGAAATTAGGGATAGTAGGTTTTTCATGCACGGAATATCTTCCGAGACCATGCCCTGAAAGATTCTTTACAGGACTCAAATCATGCCTTGCGATAGATTCCTGAATTATTAGGCCAATCTCTCCTAGAGTGATTCCTGGCTTGATATATTTCAGCGCGTTATTCAACGCCTCTTCGCTGGCCTTCTTTATATTGAGCAATTCATCATATTTAGGATTATGCTCCTTAAAGATTATGGTGACTGCAGTATCAGCAATCACCCCTTCAATATGGACTCCTAAATCAAGTTTTATGATGTCAGTAGACTTGAATGTCGACAAGTCATCAGCAAGAGGACAATAATGCGCCGCAGTCTCGTTGAGTGAAACCTGCGCAGGAAACGCGATGGCGCCGGAATTATCCTTGATGAACTGTTCTATCTTGTCAAGGACCTCGACTATCCTTGCATCAGGGACAATGAGCGACCTGCCGTAATTGACTGCTTTTGCAGCTATCTTTCCTGCGAGAATGGCATTATCCTTTTCGACTTCATTGACTATCATGAAGGGATAGAAATTATACTGGTTTAAATATGTTTTGCAATAATTTAGTTCTGAGATCTATACACTCTATCAAAAATATTCTTCTTAAATATCTCATCAGAAGCTTTCTTGAATTTTTGCTGATCATAACCTAAAGAAACGGATAATTCTAGAACAAATTTAGAGATTACAGGAGCAGTATATTTATCTTCACTCATAGTCAGCCCATTTTCTAGATGCCCCTCTAATCCTCCATCAAAATTAGTACTAAATATTAAATAGGCTCTTTCATCTTTATCCAATAAAATCTTTCCTTCTTCATTCATTCTAACCTTATATGAATACGAATATCAATGTCATTATTATCAATGCGGCAGCAAATGCCATAAAGATTATTTTGGATAATCCTTTGCTTCTTATATTCTTTATGAATTTCATTTGTTCACCTAATGACCTAATATATTATCGCGACGACAACTCTCTGTACTTGATCAAATCTTATCCTTCCAGGGTCGGAAGTCGGATTGTTGTCTCCTTTCAATATGAAGTATGTGCCTTCGCTGTCTGTCCCTTTCTCGATCACTCTATGGATTATCGTTCCGTCGGCATATTTTGAGTTGTAGCTTATTATGTCTCCGACATTTATCTCGTCCGCGGATTTAGGGACGACTTCGATGGCATATGATCTTGAACTTATTACAGGCTCCATGCTGTGGGTGTCTGTAAACATCGCCCATTGAGGGTCCTCAACGTCTAGAATCACTTTCTGGCTGTAGACTCCTATCTGCTTCTCAGTTATCCACTTGCTCGGGCTTGCGACTTCATCAGTGCGATTATCGCCAGCAATATTCAGGTTGCTTGGACTTTCTGTATTGAGATTTGCATAGATATTGCTAGTTACGAAACCCAGCATAAATATTGCAGTCAGTATGAATGCCTTAAGAAAGGCTTTTTTATTAAACATATATTTTCCCCCAACGAATATGAATTAAGTATAAAATATGGTAGATATACTTATTTATAAAGGTTTCGATTATGTTGTTACTTAGAAGTGGATAATAGATAGCTTTTTAAGCTCGGTATGATTTCTAATATCATGAAAAGATATTCTAATACAAATAAAGCCTATCATAATGCCTCTAAGAACACCTATAAAAGCATACTAAACTATTTATATGATAAAAATCCCAAAGAATGCACTATAACTGAACTTAAAGAAAAGCATCTTATAAAAGATGTAACAGACAGGAATCATCTCAATAATCTTGTCAACGAGGAATTAATCAATCTAAGGATAGCAAGAGACCCTACAGATATAGCGAACCAATATATAATAACTAAAAATTATTCTATAACACCTAAAGGGATCAAAACCGTAGAAAGCGACAAAAAATACGAGACGCCAAAAAACAACAGTGCTGCAGCATAAGATAAATTTTTTAGCAATTTTCAATAATATTCAGATCTTTTCTTCTATCACTATCTCTTTAAGCACTTCTTCTGAGGCTTTCAGGAATTCTTCTTCCTTGTCTGTATCTATGACTGCTCCAGCGGCAAAACTGTGCCCGCCACTGCTTCCATGCCCTATTTTTTGTATGATTGATTCTATGATATCCTTGAGGTTTATGCTTTCTGGATTCCCGACGACCCTAAGAGA
>Ga0265316_10003099_pt1 | contig 16938 bp, 11 predicted proteins | sample 4522metaG_FD_202092 | JGI IMG/M metagenome (GOLD analysis project Ga0265316, IMG submission 202092) | Rhizosphere microbial communities from Carex aquatilis grown in University of Washington, Seatle, WA, United States - 4-5-22 metaG | ecosystem: Host-associated > Plants > Roots > Rhizosphere >...
GACCATGCCGCCGCCACCGATGCCCCAGCCGCCCAAGTTACCGATCGAGGGCGTGAAGAATCTTGTTGCCGTCGCGAGCGGAAAAGGCGGCGTTGGCAAGACCACGGTTGCCGTGAACCTCGCGCTGGCGCTGAGGCAACTGGGCGCTTCCGTCGGGTTACTTGACGCGGACGTGTACGGCCCCAACGTGCCCATTATGCTGGGCACCGAAGAGCAGCCGCAGGCTCTCAGCGAGCGGGAAATCCTTCCCGTTGAAGCGCAGGGAATTAAATTAATCTCGATGGGCCTTCTGAATCCCGGCGATAAGCCGATGATCTGGCGCGGCCCGATGCTCCATAGTGTGATGCAGCAATTCCTGCGCAGCGTCGTGTGGGGCAAGCTGGACTACCTGATCGTGGATCTTCCTCCGGGCACGGGCGACGTGCAGCTTTCGCTGATTCAGATTGTCCCGGTGACCGGGGCAGTCCTTGTTACAACGCCCTCGACGGTGGCGCTGGCCGATGTTCGCAAGGCAATGGAGATGTTCCGCCAGGTGAATGTGGACATCCTCGGGATCGTCGAAAACATGAGCTATTTTAGCTGCCCGCATTGCGCGGGCAAAATCGATGTCTTTGGCCACGGAGAAGGCCGCCGCATCGCCGATACGTACGGCGTGCCGCTGCTTGGCGAAATTGAAATCGATCCGCGCATCCGCATCGGCGGAGACACTGGAAAGCCGGTCGCGCGGCTCGGCGAAAACGCGCCCGAAGCGAAGAGCATCTACGCGATGGCGCGCGCAGTCGCCGCACGCCTGGATGAAAAGCCCGCAGCCGCGCGAGGCTCGGTGGTCGAGATCGATTAGGGTTTGGTAGCACCGGCTTCAGCCTGTATGCTTTTGACCTCCGCAGCCACCACCGAGGTCAAAACCAAAAAGGCTGCCCTTCACTAAGTTCAGGTTAAAAAGCCGGTTCTACCATGAGTTTGAAAAGTTCCAGTAGCCGAGTTAACGCAGTAAAGCACGTGTGTTAGCTTCACAGGATTCATCACCAAAGGAGTGCGCGTATGATTCGCAGTTATCGCGGCCGGTTGCCGCAAATTTCATCTTCGGCGTACATCGACCCGGACGCGGTCGTGATCGGCGATGTAACGATCGGTGAGCTTTCAAGCGTGTGGCCGTGCGTCGTCATCCGCGGCGATGTGAACTGGATCAAGATCGGTTCGCGCACCAACATTCAGGACGGCTCTGTGCTGCACGTGATGCGGGACACGCATCCGTTGCAGCTCGGCGATCAGGTGACGGTCGGCCACGGTGTGATCCTGCACGGCTGCACCATCGAATCGCGCGTCCTGATCGGCATGGGATCGATCCTGCTGAACGGCGCGAAAATCGGAGAAGGTTCGATTGTGGCTGCGGGCACACTGGTTCCCGAAGGCATGATTGTTCCTCCCGGCAGCCTGCTGATGGGCCATCCCGGAAAAGTTCGCCGCGCGCTGACGGATGAAGATCTGGCAAGCATCGAGGCGTACGCCGCGCGGTATGTCGAGTATTCGGAGACGTATAAATCTGAGGAGCATGGCCCTCAAGTGGGCTTCAGGGGCTAAAGCCCCTTCTGTTGCATACGATTTACGGCGGGCTTGAAACCCCGCCCCACAAAGCACTAAGAACCTGGATTGGTTGCGGTAAGCTGCCTCGGTTGTCCAAGGCTCGATCGGATCGTCGAAAGATCGGATGCGGGTGCTTAAAGTTTCAGAAATAAGGCTTGAGGTTTGTTTGAGGCTTAAGGTTTGTCGGTCGCCGCTTCAGCCGCGACATTCAAGGGGACTCAAATGGGGCTTTAGCCCCAGAAGACTACATGAAATTTCAAGCCATCAAGGGTGTGCGCGATATTCTCCCGCCGGAGTCCGCGCTTTGGAGTCGCGTCGAGCAGACGGCGCGCGAGGTGTTTGGCTCATTCGCATTCGACGAAATTCGGCTGCCGATTTTTGAACAGACGGACCTCTTTGCGCGGTCCGTCGGCCAGGAGACGGATATCGTCTCGAAGGAGATGTACTCCTTCCAGGACAGGGACGAGTCCTCGGTTTCGCTGCGTCCCGAAGCTACCGCATCGGTCGTCCGCGCCTATATCGAACACGGCATGCAGGTCCAGCCCGGCAACGTAAAGCTGTACTACATGGGTCCCATGTTCCGCCGCGAGCGCCCGCAGAAGGGCCGCTACCGCCAGTTCTATCAAATTGGCGCGGAAGTGCTGGGTTCTTCCGATGCGCCCGGGATTGACGCGCAAGTGATCGAAATGCTGATGAGCCTATTCGAGAAGTTGAAACTCAAGGGCGCGATTCTCAACATTAACTCGATCGGCGACAAGAACTGCCGTCCCGCCTACCTCGAAAAATTGCGCGAAGAATTGCAGAAAGTGCGCGAACAGCTTGGACCGGACAGCCAGCGCCGCATCGAGACGAATCCATTGCGTGTGCTCGACTCGAAGCTGGAACACGAGCAGGCGATCATCGAAAAACTGCCGCGCATCGCCGACCATTTGTGCGAACCGTGCCGCGAACATTACGCTGCCGTAAAAAAGCAGCTTGATTTGCGCGGAATTCAATATCGCGAAAATTGGCGCCTGGTGCGCGGCCTCGACTATTACATGCGTACAACATTCGAAATCACCGCGCCGGGGCTGGGTTCGCAGAATGCCGTGTGCGGCGGCGGGCGATACGATGGTTTGGTGGAATTGTTGGGCGGCCCGGCATCCACAAAAGGAATTGGCTTCGCCATTGGCACCGACCGGCTGATCCTTTCGTTGCAGGAAGCGGGCGAGGGCGCGACGCATGGCGGGATCGACGTGTATCTCGCGTGGTTTGGCGCGACGGCACAAGTGGCCGCAGTGGGACTTGCGAAGCGGTTGCGCGATGCGGGATTCGTTGTCGAACTTCCCGCGGTGGACATGAAATTCGGGAAATCGCTGGGCCTCGCGGATCGTTTGAAAGCGCGTTACGCCCTAATTCTTGGCGATGATGAACTTGCTGCCGGAGTTGTTGCAGTGAAGCGTTTGTCCGACGGCACGCAGCAGAAACTGGCCGAGGCGGAATTGTTTGCGTTTTTGCGGGCGAGACATGGGACGGGCGAGTGAATATGTTGTCGCGCTCACCCAAACACCCTCATTCCGAGCGGAGCGAGGAATCCCTCCGTGTTTGTTGTGCCGCCGATCAAACCGGCGGAGGGATTCCTCGCTTCCCCCGGAATGACGATGTACCTTTAATTCCGCCGATTCATTAAACTAGACAGGAAGGGACCAACAATACCCGTGCTCGATTCACTCGGAACACTGCAACGCACACACTACTGCGGGAACCTGCGCGCCACGGACGACGGCAGGGAAGTCGTCCTGATGGGCTGGGTCCACAAGCGGCGAGACCTGGGCAATTTAATTTTCATCGATTTGCGCGACCGTTCCGGGCTGGCGCAGATTGTATTCAACAAGGAACTGCACGCCGAAGCGCACGAGCGCGCCGAGGAATTGCGTTCCGAGTTTGTCGTCGCCGTGATTGGGCGCGTGATCAAGCGGCAAAAGCCGAATCCCGATCTGGCTTCGGGCGAAGTGGAAATTATCGCGAGTGAATTGCGTATTTTGAACACGGCGAAGACGCCGCCGTTCGTGGTGGAAGACGATCTGACCGCGAACGAAGAGACGCGCCTGCGTTATCGCTATCTCGATTTGCGGCGCACACAGCCGCGCAACAATCTCGCGCTGCGACACCGCGTGATCCTTGAAATCCGTAAAGCGATGGACGAAATGGATTTTTACGAAATCGAAACGCCCATGCTCACGCGCTCGACTCCTGAAGGCGCGCGCGATTATCTGGTGCCCAGCCGCGTGCATCCCGGCCAGTTTTACGCGCTGCCGCAATCGCCGCAAATCTTCAAACAAATTCTGATGATCGGCGGAATGGACCGCTACTTCCAGATCGTCAAATGTTTCCGCGACGAGGATTTGCGAGCCGATCGCCAGCCCGAGTTCACGCAACTCGATCTCGAGATGTCGTTCCCCACGCAGGACGCGATTTTCAATGTGATTGAAACGGTGATGGTGCGCGCGTGCGCGGTGGCCGGCATCGCTGTCAGCGGCCCGTTCCCCCGCATGGAATACAAGGACGCCATCCGCCGCTACGGTTCGGACAAGCCCGATCTGCGCTTCGGCATGGAATTGCGCGACGTGACGGGGCATTTTGAAAAAGCCCGCGACGTGCTGCGCATCGAAGGCAACGTCCAGGCGCTTGCGGCGCCCGGCGCGGCTGCGTTTTCGCGCAAGCAGCTCGATGAAATTGCGGAGAAAGCGAAATCGCTCGGCGCACGCGGCGTGTACACGATCAAAGTCGGTGCCGAGGGCGCGACTTCGCCCCTCGAAAAAAATCTCGGCGCAGAGGCACTGAAACAAATCGCAGCCGCTGTCGACGCCAAGCCCGGCGATCTGGTCGTCGCCGTCACCGCGAGGGAACAAATCCCCGGAACCGACGCGGCCGCCCTCATTGCAGGGCAACTGCGCCTGCTGCTTGCGGATCAGTTGAAACTGATTCCAAAGGACCGTTGGGCATTCACGTGGATCACGGGCTTCGCGTTGTTCGAATGGAATACCACGGAGAAGGCGGTCGTCAGCGCCCAGCATCCCTTCACCGGAATCGTCGAGGAAGATGTTTCGAAACTCGAAGACGCATCCGACGAAGTGCGCCTGTCGATGCGTTCGAAGGGGTACGACCTGGTCTTGAACGGAGTCGAGTTGGGCTCGGGCAGCATTCGAATACACCAGCAGGACTTGCAGGATCGCGTGTTCAAGGCCCTCGGCCTCAGCGAAGAGCAACGCCGCAACCGCTTCGGCTTCTTCCTCGATGCGCTGACCTACGGTACGCCCCCGCATGGCGGCATCGCGCTCGGTCTTGACCGCGTGACGGCCCTGCTTGCGGGAGAAAAATCGATTCGCGAAATGATCGCCTTCCCGAAAACGGCGAAGGCGCAGGATTTAATGGCGGAAGCCCCGTCGGATGTGGACGCGGATCAGCTCAGCCTGCTCGGCATTCAACTGAAGCCAGTCGAGGAGAAGTAGAGTATTGTTTGAGAGGCGCGAGGCTGGCCGCCTTGAATCGAAGATGACACGCATACGCATACTTCCGGAGAACGTCGCGAACAAGATCGCCGCGGGCGAAGTGGTGGAGAGGCCCGCGTCGGTTGTAAAAGAGTTGCTTGAAAACGCGCTCGATGCGGGGGCGCGTTCGATTCGCGCCGAGGTGGAATCGGGCGGCAAACGGATGATTCGCGTGATCGATGACGGGACCGGCATGATGCACGACGATGCGCTGCTGGCGTTTGAGCGGCACGCGACATCGAAGTTGCGCACGGCCGACGACCTGCTCTCGATTGCGACGCTGGGATTTCGCGGCGAAGCGCTGCCGTCGATCGCGGCGGTTTCGCGCCTGCTGCTGCAAACGCGGGCGGCCGAGGACGAAGAGGGAACTCGCGTCGAATTCGCGGGCGGCAAGCTGGTCGGCGTGAAACCCGAAGGTCTTCCGGCGGGAACGACGCTCAGCGTGGCCGATCTTTTTTACTGCGTGCCGGCGCGGCGTAATTTTCTGAAATCCGAGACGACCGAACTCGGGCACATCGCTTCGCTCGTCACGCATTACGCGCTGGCGCACCCCGAAATTCATTTCGTTCTAAAAACGCCGACGCAGGAAATCATCAATGCCGTGGCCGTGGAAACGATGGCCGAGCGCGTGTATCAGGTATTCGGGCGGCAGGCGCTCGATGAGCTGTTCGAAATGACGCCGGCGTCCTCGCCGATGCGCGCTTCGATCACAGAGACAGAACTCGCGCCCGAAGAGCGCGCCGCGCAAATTACTGTGCGTGGATTTGCTTCCAGGCCCGAAGTGCAGCGCGGCAACCGCAACGGAATTTATGTGTTCGTGAATAAGCGACTGGTGCGCGACCGGCTGATTCTGCACGCGATTCACGAAGGCTATCGCAATGTTTTGCCGCCCACGGTCTTTCCGGCTGTCCTGTTGTTTATCGATCTGCCTCCCGAAGAAGTGGACGTAAACGTGCACCCCGCGAAAATCGAAGTGCGCTTCCGTCATCCTCAATTTGTCCACGATTTTACGCGCGATTCGATCCGGCAGGCGCTTTCGCGCGCTCGGCCCATTCCGAGCTTTACCGGCGCGGCATCCGTCTCCTTGCCGGGCGCTTCCGAAAACGCGGAAGCGGGCGCCGCTGCCTCAGCCGTGGCGGGGGCGAACGGCGGAATCTCCGGTTTGCAGCGCGCCGTCATCCCCGCGATGAACGCTTCCGCCGCCGGCGCCGCTGTTCTCACCACTGCGGCGAGCGATTTCATATTGACCGACGCGCCTTTGCGCCCCGAGCCTCAACGATTTCAGTTCGAGAGCGGCATCGGCATAATGACCGGCGCGCCGGCTTTGGACATCGCGCGAAATATCGAAGAGGCCGCCGTGGAAAAGGCGGCGCTGCTCGCAGGGCAGCCTCCGGCGATCGGTGAACGCCTTGCCAGTGCGATGAGCCTCGACGAACTGAAACCGCTGGGGCAGGTGAATTCGAGCTTTATCGTAGCCGTAAACGGAGAAGGCCTGTGGATCATCGACCAGCACGTGGCGCACGAGCGCGTGCTGTTCGAACAACACCTACGCGCGCGCCGGGAAGGTCAACTCACGGGCCAACGCATGCTTGTGCCGCTGATGGTGGAGCTTTCTCCCCGGCAACTCGTAATCTTCGAACAAATTGTCGAGGAGTTGACAGCCAACGGCTTCGAAGTGGCTCAGATGGGGCCGCGCAGCGTGGCGATCCATGCGGCTCCTGCGGGGATCACCGCGCCGGACGCCGAGCGGCTGCTCATGGAAATTCTCGATGGAACCGAGCGCGAGAACGCGGCCGTCTCGATGGACACGCTCCAGGCGAAAATCGCGGCTTCGACGTCGTGCCATGCGGCGATCAAGGTGAACATGCCGCTCGACTTGAAAAAAATGGAGTGGCTGCTCGGCGAACTGGCGAAGACCGTGGCGCCGATGAGCTGTCCGCACGGGCGTCCAATTGTGCTGCGCTACTCGGTGCGCGAAATTGAGCGGGCATTCAAGCGGATTTGATCGATTCACTCCGAAAATGACGAACAAACTCATCATCGCGATTGACGGGCCGGTCGGGTCAGGTAAGAGCACGGTGGCGCGGCGCGTAGCGGAAATGATGGGTTACACCCACCTCGACAGTGGCGCGATGTACCGCGCGATCGGATGGAAGGCGCTTCAAGAAAACGTTCCATTGGATGCGCCCGAGCAACTCTCGTCGCTCGCGAGCCGCGTGCGCATTGATCTGGCGCCGGGTGACGGTAAACAGCGCGTCATCCTCGATGGCGAGGACATTACCGATCGTATCCGTACGACGGAAGTGTCGCACGCTGCGTCAGTGGTTGCGGTGGTTCCCGGTGTGCGCCATCCGATGGTGGCGGAGCAGCGTCGCGCGGGAGAGAGTGGCGGCGTTGTCATGGAAGGGCGCGACATCGGCTCGGTCGTTTTCCCCCGCGCCGGATTGAAGATTTATCTGGAAGCATCGCCGGAAGTTCGTGCCGGCCGCCGCTGGCAGGAGTTGCGTGAAAAAGGCGAGGAGTCCGATCCAGAGACCGTGCTGGCCGGCGTGATCGAACGCGACCGGCGAGACCGGGAGCGCGAAATGTCGCCGCTGGTGCGTGCCGCCGATGCCGTGCTCGTGGATAATTCGGCGATGGATGCCGAAGAAACGGCGCGCGTGATTGTGATGCTGGCGCGGGAGAAGGCCAAGGCGGCAGCGGGATAGCGCGGTGACAGGGGTTCTTTCATTCGTGATCCGCGATTTTTGATTCGTGAATCGCGATTCGCGAGGAAGATTCCGCTATCGGATCAGCCGCGGCTTGGAATACGGAAAAAACCCTGCGCGCTGAATCCTCGCTCCCTTTGGAATGACGATTCTTCTTTTAAGCCGACTACGAATCCCGGGCGCGCAATGCCGTTCGACATCGTTGCTTCTTCCAGCCTTACCAGAAAAATCCTGTTGTCATTGCGAAGTCTTATCCCGCCACCGGTGTTCGCACGCCGCGCCGCAACGCGGTGGACCAATCGACAGCGGCGACGTAGATCTCGGGGATTTTGTTTGGATCGAGGCCGAGAAAGCCGACCTCGGCGCTGACTGTTTCCCAATCGGCGCGCTCGTGGGCGATGGCGATATCCAAAAGACTTCTGTATAGTCCGGTTTTCGCCAGCAGCGCTTCCTTGATCTCGTTGCGCACCGGCAGATCGGCCAGAATGGTTTTGAGCGGCTGATCGAGGATCGCATCCATTACGCTGAGCAGGCCGAGAAGGAACAGATCGTTGGCATGGGACGGCATCCCGGCGATCGGCGCGAGCAATTCGCAGAAGCGGCCGCGGACCAGCGGAATCGTCATTAATTCGTCGGGCTTGCCATCGGCCATTACGCCGATGCAGATCACCGCAATCCACTTGCGCAACTCCCGTTCGCCGAGAAGCGAAAGCGCGTGCGGCACCGAATGAACCTCCGAGCGCAGGCCAAACGCCGCCGAATTCAGATAGCGCAGCAGACGAAACGTGAGGGACGCTTCGTGCTTGATCTTCGAGGCCAGTTCCTGGACATCGATTTCATTCGCCGTCGCCGCCTGCAGCAATTCGAGATAAGCCAGCTTGGAGGCCGGCAATTTTCGATGGCTCATCATCTCCGGCTTGCAGAAAAAATAACCTTGGAACAGCGAATAGCCGAACTTCGAGGCTTCGGTGAATTCCTCCTGGGTCTCCACTTTTTCCGCAAGCATGCGGATTCCTCTTGCCGCGTAGCGCGAAACAAGTGTCTGGCGTTCTTCCCGTTCGGTGAGGCGAAAATCCACCTTGATGAAATCCGCGAGCGCAACCAGCGGCGCCCAGGCGGCCGTGTCGACAAAGTCGTCGAGCGCGATCAGGAAGCCGCCGTCTTTCAGGCGCTTGCAGGCGTCGATCACTTCCGGGTCGGGTTCCACGGCCTCGAGGATTTCAGCGACAACGGCGTCACGGGGAAACAGCGAGATGTAGTCCCGCAGCAGGAATTCGCGAGGACAATTCACGAACATGCGGCGACCCTCGGTAATTTTTTCAAGCCCGATCAGGAAGGACGTATCGAGCACGGAAGTGGAGGCCATTTCCAGGTCCACTCCGGAGCAGCTGTTTTGGATGCCATCGCGGAACAGGATTTCGTAGCCGAATACTTCGCGGTTGCGATCGAGGATAGGCTGGCGCGCCAGAAATTTCATTAACAAACCCCTTCCATTCCCAGGAAATCGGGAACGGCCGGCTTCGTGCCGGCTCGTTCTGGAAGGGGGATGAGATGCGCGTCCTGCCCTGGATCAGGCCGAAAGTCGGGCCTTAGGTCGGGCTAGACATTGAAGCAAGAAACTCGGCGTTGGATTTCGATTTTGAGAGGCGTCCGCAGAGCAGTTCCATGGCCTCGACCGGTGAGAGGGGGTTCAGCACCTTGCGAAGCACCCAGACGCGGTTGAGCTCGTCGGGTGGCATCAGCAATTCTTCCTTACGGGTGCCTGAGCGGTTGATGTCGATGGCCGGGAAGATGCGTTTGTCGACCAGGCGGCGGTCGAGGTTGATTTCCATGTTGCCGGTGCCCTTGAATTCCTCGAAGATCACGTCGTCCATGCGGCTGCCGGTATCGATCAGGGCGGTGGCGATGATGGTGAGCGATCCGCCCTCTTCGACGTTTCGCGCGGCGGCGAAAAAGCGGCGCGGGCGCTGCAACGCGTTGGCGTCGATACCGCCGGAGAGAACCTTGCCGGAGGGGGGCGTGACCGCGTTGTAGGCGCGAGCCAGGCGCGTGACCGAGTCCAGCAGGATGACGACGTCGCGCTTGTGTTCCACCAGGCGTTTGGCTTTTTCGAGGACCATTTCCGCCACTTGAATGTGGCGTTGCGGGGGTTCGTCAAACGTCGAGCTGATGACTTCGCCCTTCACCGTGCGCTGCATGTCGGTGACTTCTTCCGGACGTTCGTCGATCAGCAAAACGATCAGCGCGACTTCCGGATGATTCGTGGTGACGGAGTTTGCGAAGGCCTGCAACATCATGGTTTTTCCGGTGCGCGGAGGCGCGACGATCAAGCCGCGTTGTCCTTTGCCGACCGGACAAAGCAGGTCCAGCACTCGGCCAGTGAGATTTTCGCGCGTCGTCTCCATTTTTAGACGGCCCGCCGGATAGAGCGGCGTCAGGTTGTCGAAGAAAATTTTGTTGCGCGCGACTTCCGGATCTTCGAAGTTGACCGCTTCGACTTTGATCAGCGCGAAATAGCGTTCGCCGTCCTTGGGGGGACGGACTTGCCCGGAGACGGTGTCGCCGGTGCGCAGATCGAATTTCCGGATTTGCGACGGCGAGACGTAAATATCGTCCGGGCCGGGCAGGTAATTGTATTCCGGCGCGCGCAGGAAGCCGAAGCCGTCGGGGAGGCACTCGAGCACTCCTTCCGAGAAGATCAGTCCGTTTTTCTCCGTCTGGGCGCGGAGGATCTGGAAGATCAACTCCTGCTTGCGCATGCCGCTGGCGCCCGGGATAGCCAGGTCCTTGGCGATTTTCGCCAGGTCTGTAATGTTTTTCTCTTTCAGTTCCGCAAGACTAATACTCATCGTTTTCATTTCCTTAAGTTTTCCGAATTAAGCCTGAAGTTCAGGCCGGGATTGTCCTGATCGGCGGACTCCGGGCTGGGGCATTTCAGGTTTCCTGCCGGATAAGCCAAACTGGGATTTCAAAATAGCCTGTTGATGCGATCTACCGCAGGGCGTTCCTTACTCCGAAGCACCCACTTTTGCCGGTTGCGCTTGCTTTCTTCGGAGACGAATCGGCCGAAGTTTTCCTCAGTTGGTCAATTCCTGATCGCTCTCGGTTTCCGTTTCAAACTTCGGCGCGACTTCCGGAACAGCGTCGTGCGTTGCGGGCTCCAGAGGCCGTTCCAGTGCGATTTGCAGGACTTCGTCCATGTGCTCGACAAACCGGATGGCGAGACCGGCCTGAATCTCGGCCGGAATTTCCGCCAGATCTTTTTCATTGTCCTTTGGAAGAATAACGGTGCGGATGCCCATGCGATGGGCCGCGAGCAATTTTTCCTTCATGCCGCCGATGGGAAGCACCTTGCCGCGCAGCGTAATTTCACCGGTCATGGCCACGTCGCAACGGATGGCGATGCGCGTGAGCGCGCTGACGATGGTGGTGGCGATCGTGATTCCCGCGGAAGGGCCATCCTTGGGGATCGCGCCTTCGGGGACATGCACGTGAATATCGATGTGCCGATAGAAATCGCGCGGCAGTCCAAGGCTCGCGGTGCGCGAACGCACGTAACTCATCGCTGCCTGGGCAGACTCCTGCATGACGTCGCCGAGCTTGCCAGTGAGCGTGAGGCGTCCCTTGCCCTGCATGATCGTGGCTTCGGTCGAGAGCACCGAGCCGCCGACTTCGGTCCATGCCAGACCCGTCGCCAGGCCGATTTCATTTTTCTTTTCCGCCCAGATTTCTCGGAATTTGATCACGCCCAGGAATTCGTTCACATTTTCAGGAGTAATGAGGATCGAATACTGTTTCCCGTCTTTTACGACGCGGCGCGCCACCTTGCGGCAGATGTTGGAAATTTCGCGTTCGAGGCTGCGTACGCCCGCTTCATGCGTGTAGTGGCGGATGATGTGCGTGACCGCTTCGTCGGTAAAAGTAATATTGGCATCGGTAAGACCCGTGGCCTCGACGGCCTTGCGCACCAGGAAGCGTTTGGCGATCTGCGCTTTTTCAACTTCCGTGTATCCCGGGATCCGCAGGATTTCCATGCGGTCCTGCAGGGGCTGCGGAATGGTGTGCATCACGTTGGCCGTGCAGACGAACATGACTTTCGAGAGGTCGTACTCCACGTCCAGGTAATGATCGGTGAAGGCGTGGTTGAGTTCCGGGTCGAGCACTTCCATCAGCGCCGCCGACGGGTCGCCCCGGAAATCGGTGGACATCTTGTCCACTTCGTCGAGAACGAAAATCGGATTGACGGTCCCCGCTTTCTTCATCATCTGGATGATCTGGCCGGGCAGGGCGCCGATATAAGTGCGCCGGTGTCCGCGAATTTCCGCTTCATCCCGCACGCCGCCGAGAGACACACGGACAAATTTGCGTCCGGTCGCGCGGCCGATGGACATGGCCAGCGAGGTCTTGCCGACGCCCGGAGGCCCGACGAAACAGAGAATCGATCCACGGGGATTTTTCACCAGTTGCCGGACGGCGAGGAATTCGAGAATGCGCTCTTTGACTTTTTCGAGTCCGTAATGATCTTCTTCCAGGAACTTTTCGGCGAGGGCGATGTCGCGGATTTCCTTGGACTTCTTTTTCCATGGCACCGCGAGCAGCCACTCGAGGTAGTTCCGGCTGACGGTGGATTCGGCCGACATCGGCGGCATCATCTCCAGGCGCTTTAGCTCCTGGGTGGCCTTTTCGTGCGTTTCCTTGGGCATGCCCGCGGCGTCGATTTTCTTTTTCAGTTCTTCCAGTTCGTTCTTTTCGCCGCGGCCCAGTTCCTTGTGAATGGCTTTGAGTTTTTCGTTGAGATAGTACTCTTTCTGGGCGCGCTCCATCTGGCGCTTCACGCGCGTGTTAATGTTGCGGTCCACGTTGAGCTTTTCGATTTCGCTTTCCAGGATTTCGCCGACGCGCGTCAGGCGGTCGAGCGGGTCGAAATTTTCCAGGAGTTCCTGTTTTTCCTCGACCGGAATCTGCAGGTTGGAGGCGATCGTGTCGGAAAGCTTCGCGGCGTCATCGACGCGCGTCGCGGCGATCATCGTGTCGTAATTCAGGCTCTGCGAGAGTTTTACGTACTGCTCAAACAGGCCGGTAACTTTCGTGACGGCCTGCTCGATCTGCGGGGAAGGCTCGGCCTTGTTCGGTATCACTTTCAACGCCGCGCGAAAAAATCCTTCATCGGTGGTGACCTGCACGACCTTGGCGCGTTCCACGCCTTCGACGAGCACGCGCAGGTTGCCATCCGGCAAGCGAACGCTCTGCACGATATTGGCGAGCGTGCCGACGCTGTAGATTTCTTCCGGCTTGGGATCGTCGACGGAAGCATCGTGCTGAGTGGCCAGAAAAATCTTCTTGTCGGTGGCCAGCGCTTCCTCGAGCGCGCGCAGGGAACTCTCTCGTCCCACGATGAAGGGATTCATCATTTGAGGGAAGATGACAAGGTCGCGGACCGGCATCATCGGCACGCGCTTTAACTCATTTTTTTCCCGGTTAAACATGGGGTCCGTGGCGATAAACGGCTCCTTGAACTTTCCTTCTCGCGGCGGGTTCCATGCACACCCCGCATCTTTCCAAAATTATCCCGCTTTTTCCAGTAGTGTCCAATTGATTTCTCGGCTGCGAACCATTTCCGCGGTCACAACGAATTCACGAAGCTTGCGCTGCGCCGGCAGGTTGTACATCAGTTCGAGCATCAGGTCCTCGAGGATCATGCGCAGGCCGCGGGCGCCCACTTTGCGCTGCATGGCGAGCTCGGCCACGGTTTCGAGGGCGTCGTCGGCGAAACGCAGCTTTACATTTTCAAATTCGAACAGCCGCTGGTACTGGCGGATCAGCGCATTCTTGGGCTCCGTCAGAATCTGCATCAGGGCGCTCTTGTCGAGATCGCCAAGCACCCCGACCACGGGCAGGCGGCCCACAAATTCGGGAATCAGCCCGTAGCGGATCAGGTCGGTCGGCTGCACCTGGGCCAGCAGTTCAATGTTGCGGCGCTGCAGCGTGGTTGGCTGAGCGTCGGTATGAAACCCGAGCGACTTCTGACCCATCCGGCGCTCGATTGTTTTTTCCAGGCCCACAAAAGCGCCGCCGCAAATGAACAAAATATTTGTCGTGTCGACGGGCGTGAATTCCTGATGGGGGTGCTTGCGTCCGCCCTGCGGAGGCACATTGGCGATAGTGCCTTCGAGAATCTTCAGCAACGCCTGTTGCACGCCTTCGCCGGAAACATCGCGTGTAATCGAGGGGTTTTCATCCTTCTTCGAGATCTTGTCGATCTCGTCGATATAAATGATCCCTTGCTGCGCCTTTGTGACATCTCCGTCGGCGGCTTGCAGCAGCTTCAAAATAATATTCTCGACGTCCTCGCCGACGTAGCCCGCTTCGGTGAGCGTCGTGGCGTCCACGATCGCGAAGGGAACGTCCAGCATGCGCGAGAGCGTCTGCGCGAGCAGCGTCTTGCCGGTTCCGGTCGGGCCGATCAGCAGAATATTCGATTTCGTCAGTTCCACATCACCGGGCTGGCGATTCAGGAAAATACGCTTGTAGTGATTGTAAACGGCGACGGCCAGCTTCTTTTTCGTTTTGTCCTGGCCGATCACGTAACCGTCCAGAAACGCCTTGATTTCGGGAGGCCGCGGCAGCCGCTTGTTGACGGGATTCGCCTGTTCGCGCTTTTCTTCCACGAGAATCTGCTCGCAGACATTTACGCATTCATTGCAGATGTAGGCGCGTGGATAGTCCGAGGGCGAGCTGATCAGTTTCTCGACCTGCTCCTGCGTTTTGTGGCAGAAGGAACAGCGCAACGGTTCGTCTGTGCTGAGTTTTTTCAACGGTGTGATGCCCTCCGGCGGCTAGCGGACAATAAACCCGCCGTTCGGATTATTCTAGGCCCCTTTGCAACTTCCATCCACCGCCGCGTCATTCCGTTACTAACTTTTAGGAACACACTAGCGGTGCTTGGTAATAATTTCGTCAATCAGGCCGTATTCCTTGGCCTGCCCCGGTGACATGATGAAATCGCGCTCGACATCCTTTTCCAACGCTTCCAAATCGTGTCCGCTGTGCTGCGCCAGTAATCCGTTAATAACGGTGCGCATGCGCAGGATTTCCTTGGCGTGAATATCGATATCCGTCGCCTGGCCCGACAGGCCCGACATCCACGGCTGGTGAATCAGGATGCGCGAGTTGGGCAGCGAGAAGCGCTTCTTCGGCGCGCCCGCCGTGAGCAGCAGCGCGGCAATCGACGCGGCCTGACCGACGCAGATCGTGACGACGCTCGGCCTCACGAATTGCATCGTGTCATAGATGGCCATTCCCGCCGTGATCGATCCCCCGGGCGAGTTGATATAAAGTGAGATGTCCTTCTCCGGATCCTCGGCTTCGAGAAACAACAATTGCGCCGTCACCAGATTCGCGACGTGATCGTCAATCGGCGTCCCGATGAAAATAATATTGTCCTTGAGGAGGCGAGAGTAAATATCGTAAGCCCGTTCGCCACGATTGGTCTGTTCGACCACCATGGGGATGAGCGTTGTCGCGCGCGGCGTCGGATCGTCTTTGTAGTTCATTTTGTTTTTTTAGGTGGCGCGAAGGACCCCGGCCGGAACCTCATTACTTCTCCTCGGTCTTGGTTCGGGTCCGGGAATTTTGGCAGAGCCAGTCCAGAGTTTTCTCGCTCCGGAGCTTCGATTTCATCCTATCGAGCGTACCCTGCCTTGTCAAGTTGGCGCGAACCGCTGTTGCCGATTCGCCACTGCGTTGGGCGAGCAGCTCAATTTCTTTTTCCACGTCTTCATCGCTCACATCGATGTTTTCCGCCGTTGCAACCCGGTCCAGCAGCAGCTCGGCCTTCACATCCTTGATCGAGCGGTCTCTCTGCTTGCCGCGCAGCGAAACCCAATCCACATTTACCGCGCGCGGATCGACTCCCTGCGACGCCAGCGATCGCACCGTGCGCTCCAGCAGCGCATCCATCTGATGTTCAACCAATGCGTCGGGGACGGGGAACTCGTGCGATTCGATCATCTGCGACATCAGCTTATTTTTTATTTCATCGTCCCGCTTGTGCTTCAACTGATGTTCGAGGTTTTCGCGAATCTTCGCGCGCAACTCGTCCATGGTTTGCGCATCGCTTACATCCTTCGCGAATTCATCGGTCAATTCCGGACGCTTCTTTTCCTTGATGCCCAGAACTTCCACCGCGTAGCTGTAAGTTTTTCCCTTGAGGTTCGGATCCGGGTAGTCGGCGGGATACGTCACATCAAAATCTTTGTGGTCGCCGGCGCTTGCCCCGCGCAGATTCTGGTTGAAGGCGTCCATGGTTTCTTCGCCTCCCACGTGGCACAGCACACTTTCGGCTTCGAGATTTTCACCGCCGCCGGCGGGAACCCCTTTCAATTTCAGCTGCGCGTAATCGCCGTCGGCAATCACGCGGCCCTCGATTGGAACAAACGTCGAGGCGCGGTCGCGCAATTCCTCAAGAGCCTTATCGACATCCGCGTCTTCGATCTTGAGGTCTTCCACCTCTACTTCGAGGTCCTTGTATTGTCCCAGTTCAAATTCGGGCAACACCTCGAACGTGGCGCGGAACTTTACTGGCCCGGTTTCTCCGAAGTCTACTTTGTCGACCTGCGGCTGCGTTACCGGCGCCATCTTGTTTTCGCTGAGCGCCCGCTCGATCTGCTCAGGCACCAGCGATTGCAACACTTCGCTCTTGATGTCGTCGGCGTACTTGCGCCGGATCAGAGTGATTGGCGCCTTACCCGGGCGAAATCCAGGGACGCGCGCCACACGCGCAAATTCCTTTGCCACGCGCTCCACCGCTTTCTGCACGGTATCCGCGGGTATTTCGAGATCGAGTTCGCGCCTGCAAGTTGCTTCAGTCATAGTTCAGTCTTTGCCTGAATGAGTGGATTAGATGATTGAAATGAAACCAACGCCGCTCAAATATCCAAACATCTACTCTTTGCCGCTTCTCGATCCGGAATTAAGGAAACGGGAAATACTGCGAGCGGGATACAACGAAACTGAAGTATAGGGGAATCCCACTCCGCCGTCAACACGCGCCCGAGAGGTGCCGGAAGGGTGGTGGCCCTCAGTGGCACAACATTCAACCTGTGGGTTTTGAATTT
>Ga0265316_10003100_pt1 | contig 16932 bp, 5 predicted proteins | sample 4522metaG_FD_202092 | JGI IMG/M metagenome (GOLD analysis project Ga0265316, IMG submission 202092) | Rhizosphere microbial communities from Carex aquatilis grown in University of Washington, Seatle, WA, United States - 4-5-22 metaG | ecosystem: Host-associated > Plants > Roots > Rhizosphere >...
ACCTCGATGGCGATGAGACCCGGTTTCTCGAAGAAGGGGGTGTTCGCGAACCCGGAGTCGTAATAGACAGGATCAACATGGAGAGAATCGAGCGGGGCGAACAAGCTCCGATGTAATCGCGTCGCCAGGCCTTCGCGCATGCCACCTACATGACTACAGGTTGCAATGTGCGCGCCATAGCAACGGTCGAGAGCTGGTAGAGCTCGACGATGTCGCCAACACGGAGGCGACCGCAGCTTGCGGCTCCTACCGCTGGGCGGTGTCGCGTTGAGCGCGAAGCCGGACTACCAACTGGGCCTGGTCGCGCAGGAGGTCCATCTGACGCTCGATTAGAGCCACAGCAGAAGGATCGCCGGTCGAATTGGAGCTGCTCGCGCCTGTCTCGACGCTCGCAACCTCTGTGGTGCGAGCCACCGGCTCGATCCAGCAGCGCTGACGGTCGAACGTGTAGGTCGGCAGGGGAATTCGTCGCCGGGCTTCGCCCGCATAGAAACTTGTCCAGTCGATCGGCCCGCCTGTGCCCCAAATCTCGCCCAGCACGCGAAGCAGGTTGGCCCACTCCTCTCCACAATCGTCTGCGCTACCCATCGTCGGTATCGCGACCAACTTGGCCGGCTCGCGCGACTGCTGCCTGACCAGTGTGGTCAACGTATTCCGCGGCCCCACCTCGACGAAGATCAACCCGTCGTCCTCAAGGGCTAGGCGCGCGGAATCGGCGAAGCGTACGGTCTGGCGTAGATGGCGAGCCCAATACATGGGATCCTGTGCATCGCTCGCGCTGATGGGACTTGCCGTCACGGTCGAGATATAGGGCAGGTGTGGGGCCGACAGCTTCACCTTGCGTACCAGCTGCGCGAATGGCTCAACCACGGACTCCATCATCGGCGAGTGAAAAGCGTGCGACGTCTGCAGCGCCCGACAAGCCACACCCCGGGATGTCAGCACACGATCGAGCTCCGCCACCCGCCCAGTCGGACCAGACACCACACACAGCGAGGGGCCGTTGTCGGAGGCGATCGCCAGGTCAGCCTCTAGCATTGGCTGGACCTCGGCCGCGGGTAGGCGCACCGAAAGCATGGCCCCACCGGGTAGTCCCTGTATCATACGGCCGCGGGCTGCGACCAGGTGCAAAGCATCCTCCAGGCCCATCACGCCGGCCAAGACGGCGCACACGAACTCGCCCACACTGTGGCCGATCATGGTGCGAGGCTGAACCCCCCAGCCCAGCAGCACCTGCGCCATGGCGTACTCGACCGCAAAGAGCGCGGGCTGCGTGATGGCGGTGTTGCGCAGGGCTTCGGCCGCGCCACCAATGTCACTGTCGGCATAGAGTAGCGCACGCAGATCGGTGCCCAAATCCGGCTTCAGCCGTTCGGAGCACTCGTCGACCACGGCCCGAAAGACCGGGTCACCTGTGTACAGGCCACGTCCCATGCCCGGATACTGCGAGCCCTGCCCTGGAAATAGAAAACAGACGCCTGGCTCACGTCCCCCGGTACTGCGGGTGACTGTGCGGCGAGCATCGGACAGCGCAGCCGCCGCGTCGGCCGCATCGCTGACCACTGCGAATCTGCGCTCGGAGAAGGAACGTCGGCCGAGCGCGAGTGTGTACGCTGTATCGGCAAGGTTCAAGTCCGGGTTGCTGGCCAGATGTCCCGCCAACCCTGCCGTACCAGCGTCGAGGGCAGTCGCAGTCCGCGCCGACCACACCAGCAACTGGCGGGGCCGCGGGCTAGGCGCGGTGGCCTTGGCTACAAATTCCTCGACCACCACGTGGGCATTGGTCCCGCCAACCCCGAACGAGCTAACACCGGCCCGACGAGGTACGGTGCTTGCGGGCCAGTCGCGCGCGGTAGCGCTGACGAAGAAGGGACTGCCGTCGAAGTTGATCTTGGGGTTAGGCGACTTGAAGTGCGCCGTGGGGGGAAGAACACGGTGTTGCAGTGCTAGTAATGTCTTAATCAGGCCCGCGGCGCCCGAAGTGCAGACCAGGTGGCCGATGTTGCTCTTTACCGAGCCCAGCGCACAGAACCCGCGATCGCTCGTTTGTGCGCGGAAGACCTCCATGAGTGCCTCGACCTCGATCGGATCACCAATAGGCGTTGCCGTTCCGTGTGCCTCGACGTACCCGATGCTGCGGGGAGAAACCCGTGCCATCTGTTGTGCCATCGAGATCACCGCAGCCTGTCCCTCGATACTGGGTGCGGTGAAGCTTGCTTTGTGTCCTCCGTCGTTGTTCGTGGCGGCCCCGCGAAGCACGCCGAGGACGGAGTCCCCGTCGCGGATGGCATCGCCCAGTCTCTTGAGCACGACCATGGCCACGCCGTCATTGAACGTGGTTCCTGTCGCGTCCGCATCAAACGACCGCGTCTGACCGTCCCGCGAGAGCATGCCCCCCTCCAAGTACACGTATCCGCTGCGTGGCGGGCAGGTTAGTGAAGCCGCCCCTGCCAACGCCAGATCGCAGCGCCCTGCACGCAACGCATGGAAAGCTTCAACCACTGCTACCAACGATGTCGAACAGGCGGTGTGAATGCTGATGGCCGGCCCCATCAGATTCAGTCGGTGAGCGATGCGCGTCGCCGCGTAGTCCTTCTCGTTCTCGACCAGCAGCCCAAACTCGCCCAGTAGGGATTCCAGATCGGGGTGAGGAAGTAGATTCTTGGTCAGGTACGTGTTGCTGAACTGACCTGCGTAGACTCCAACCAGGCCGTCGATCGCTTCCGGCACATATCCTGCGTTCTCCAGCGCCGCCCACGCACACTCAAGCAGCAGCCTCTGCTGTGGATCCATAAGCTCGGCCTGGCGGTGACCAACGCCGAAGAAGGCCGGGTCGAACATATCGTAGCCCTCAATAATCCCACGCATCTTGACGTAGCGAGGGTCCTGCACAAGTTCCGCGGGCAACGACGCGTCCAAGGTGCCGTTGTCGAATGTTGTGACAGTCGAGCGGCCTTCCATGATCACGCGCCATAGGTCAGAAACGGAGGGCGCGCCCGGGAAACGACCTGCCATCCCGATGACGGCCACACCATCCGCCGAATCCAACGTGTGCGTTGTAGCCCGAGGCAAACGCTGCGAGTCGTCGCGACGCCGTGACAAGTGGTGATCCACGGCGCGCGGACTTGGGTGCTGGAAGAAACGCGCCACCGGTAGATCGACACCCTCGGCGCGCAAGCGGGCAATCAGTGACATCGCCAACAGGGAGTTGCCACCCAAGTCGAAGAAGTTCTCGGTCGCACCGATGGCGTCGAGTCCCAGCACCTCGGTGAACAAACGGCAAAGGAGCGTCTCGCGCTCGTTGCGCGGCTGTGCCAGCGGTTGGCCCGCGCTTCGAGCGCGACTAGGGGCGGGCAGAGCCTTGCGATCCAGCTTGCCATTTGCGTTCAGCGGCAGTTCATCCATCCAGACAAACGCAGCTGGAACCATGAATTCTGGGAGGGCGGCCGCTACCCAGATCTTCAGCTCAATGGTCTCGACTCGCTCCGCATGTTTGGCCACGACGTATCCGACTAGGCGTGGATCCCCAACGCGGTCTTCGCGCATCACAACAACGACCTGCCGTATCTGGGGATGCTCCAGCAGCCGCGCCTCAATCTCTCCCAATTCGATGCGGAATCCTCGCAGCTTGACCTGGAAGTCGACGCGGCCCAAATACTCGATCACGCCCTCATCCGTCAGCCGTGCAAGATCGCCCGTCTTGTACAGCCGCGCACCCGGGATGTTCGAGAACGGATCGGGCACGAACCGCTCGCTGGTCAGATCGGGTCGATTCACATATCCCAGGCCCACCTGAATGCCCCCGATGTGCAACTCGCCAGGTTGGCCAGGTGGGCACAGAGCCATGTGCTCATCCAGCACGTAGATTTGCGTGTTGGCCACCGGCCTGCCGATGGGAACGGTAGCCCGACCCGATCCAGGCATGCATTGCCAGTAGGTGACGTCGACGGCAGCCTCGGTGGGACCGTAGAGGTTGTGTAACTCCGCACCCAGTCGAGACAGACATTCCTCGGCCAGTGGCGCGGGCAGCGCCTCGCCGCTGGAGATCACACGCTTGAGGCTCGTGCAGGACGACGCCGAGCTGTCCAGGAGGAACGCCTGCAACATCGAGGGCACGAAGTGCAGGGTGGTAATGCTGTTGGCTCGGATCGCCTCGACTAGGTAGCGGCTATCCTTGTGGCCCCCCGGACGAGCCATCACGAGTTGCGCTCCCGCGATGAGCGGCCAAAAAAACTCCCAAACTGATACATCGAAGCTGAAGGGCGTCTTCTGGAGAACACGATCGGTAGGACCGAGGCGATAAGCGTCCTGCATCCACAGCAAGCGGTTAACGACGCCCCGGTGGCCGTTCATGGCCCCCTTGGGCTTTCCCGTCGATCCGGAAGTGAAAATAATGTAGGCAAGATCCGTCGCTGCGACGGGCGCGCGCGGATTGTCGGCGGACCCTGTGTAGAGTTCGGCATCATCAACGTCGAGAAGCGGAATCGTTCCGTCCGGCAGAAGTCTGGCCGTGTGAGTTTGCACCAACACCGCCCGCGGCCTTGACTCGGTGACCATGTGGGCCAGCCGCTCGCCGGGATATGTCGGATCGAGGGGCACGTAGGCGCTGCCACCTTTCAGGATGGCGAGCAGGCCAATCACCATCTCGAGCGATCGGTCGACACAGATCGCGATGGGCTGGTTGGCACCCGCCCCATGCACACGCAGCCGGTGGGCCAGCTGGTTGGCGCGTGTGTTCAGCTCACGGTAGGTCAGCGAACCTGCCTCGGACACCACGGCCACCGCGTCTGGCGATCGCTCGACCTGTGCCTCGAATAGTGTATGCAGGCACGTATCGGTCGGGTACGAGACCTGTGTAGCGTTCAACCTGTCGTAGGCGGCACGTACAGCATCCCCGACGGGAGGTGAGGTAACTATTGCTAGGTCGGCCTCCTCGGTCGACGGACAGGCGCTTGGCACTGTCGGTACGACGAGGGGATGCTCGCACAATTCGGGGACAGTGGCGGAGGCGGCGGTGCGGGGGAAGACACGTTCCAGCCACCCAGCCACATGGTCGCACAGAAGCTGCTGTGCGGACAATTCCGTGAAAGTGTGGTTGACCTCGCGCAGGTACTCACAGTCCACACGGTCGGCCAAGCCGAACGTGCGGAAGCCATCGGAGAACTGCTCGGCGTAGTTGTATTTGTCGCTCGCGCTACCGGTATAGATCGCAAGGATGCGAGTCCCTCGGTCAGTTAAGTGGCGCAGTTGTCTGCCGAATAATTCCTTGGGTGTTTGCTCACGGCGGTAGGCAGCGGCGGGCTTTGGCGGCGCGCTAGCATCAGGACGGCTGGGCAGCCAACGCCCTAGACATCGGTGAAGCGTCTCGCCAAGCTCTCGGTTCGCGTAGCGCAGGAGCACCCCAAGATCCGCACCTCTGGCCTGGAATCGCTGGAGGTAGAAACGCGGCGTGCGGTAGCCGAACGGATCTAGCAGGATCATCCCGACCACGCGTTTGTCCACCAGGGCTATTTTGAGACTGTTGTCTGCCCCAGAACAGAGTCCACCAAAGACAAAGCGCTTCCGGCCGCTGGTATCGGCCAGGTAGTCCATCGCGGCCTGGCCGTCGGCGATTGCAGCACCTGTCGAATTCCCGGTCGAACGCGGCAGACTGTCGCCCAAACCGGAACGGTCGTAGCGAAGTACGTGAAATCCGGCCTCAGCCAACCGCCGCGCCAGCCGCACTGTCATCCGGTGCGGACCAGTCCGGTGGACTACCCCCGCATTCAACAGAACAACGGCGGGCAGGTTGGGATCGTTGCGATCCTCGGCTGGCAAGGTTTCGATACCAACCAGGATCGAGTCCGGACCAAAGGTCACCACCCGCTCCTTCAGCATGGCTCCTTCACTGCCTCCACAATGGCCTTGACGATTTCGCCTGGCACCAGAGTCGAATTCAGCGCTTCATCTGAGTTCCACGGCGAACTTGTAGGAACGAAGCGGACGTCCGTCGTCTGTCCTTCGGCTAGCCGCACGAGAATGCGCTCGGCCTGTCCATCCGGAGAAGACAGGATGGCGACCACCTGCCGTGCCGATGTGAAGCGTGGCTTGGAAAGGTCCAGCCGCTCGAGCGCAGAGCGTAGTTCTTTCGTGATCGCCCAGCCGATCGCCTGTGGAGGAGCATCGGCAGGGGGACGCCAACCGTCCAGATCCCATCGCATGTACGCGGCGTGACTCTCGGCCAGCTCAGTCAAGTAGTCCTTTCCGATCAGCAAAGGATCCCACAAGACAATCCGGGCTAGACGCACCGGACGCGCACTCGCGGCCAGTGCCAGATTGGCGCCGTAGCGCAAGCCCACCCACACGATGTCGGTAGCCCTGCTTCGTCGTACCAACTCCTCGTGCGCGGTCCGCACATCCTTCTCCCACCGCGCGGGCGTGCCCTCGCCGCTCGATCCGCTTGAGTCGCCAGTGCCAAAATAGTCGAAGCGCAGCACATGGACTCCCTCCCTGGCCAACCGCGAAGCCAGCACGCGAAACACGCGATGGGCCCGGATGGCTTCCTCGCCAAATGGATTGCACAGCACCACGCCCAGCGTGGATTTCCCCTCGCCCTCGGCGGGGTGGTAGGTGCCGAACAACGGCTGGAGGCTGTCGCCGAAGTGAAAGGCGTCCATCAGGTGCGGTCGTAGACAGCGGCGATTTGTTCTAGGGACAGGAAGATGACGTCGCGGAGCGCACCCCGCTTCCCGATCGCCTTCTCAACCTCGGCGATGGCCTGTACGGCGATGAACGAGTGGCCGCCCAGGTCGAAGAAGTTGTCGGTCGGCTCGATGCGAGAAACGCCGAGTATCTTCGTCCAGGCATCCGCAATCACCTTTTCAGTCGGCCCGAAGGGTCGTGAGGGGCGAGCCACCACGGCCGCCTGAGGCTCCGGTGCGGGCAAGGCCTTGCGGTCGATCTTGCCGTTCGCCGTCATTGGGAAGGCCGTCACTGCCACAAAGTGCTGAGGCACCATGTACTCGGGCAGCGATCCACGCGTGTGCGTGCGCAGAACGGTGTCGTCGATACTGTCCGCGGTAGGGATGACGTACGCAACCAAGCGCATATCGCCGGGCCGATCCTCGCGCACGACCACGACCGCTTGCCCGACAGTCTCGTGTCGCGAGAGCACGGTCTCGATCTCGCCCAGTTCGATGCGATGCCCGCGCACCTTCACCTGGAAATCGGTCCGCCCCAGACACTCGAGCAGCCCGCCCTCGCGCCACCGGCCAAGATCGCCTGTCTTGTACAACCGCCGTCCCGATTCTTGCGGATCGTCGATGAAGCGCTCGGCGGTTAGCTCCGGCCGGTTGAGATATCCGAGCGCCACGCCCGCGCCACCGAGGTAGATCTCGCCCGGCACGCCCAGCAGGCAAGGCCGTAGGTCCTGATCAAGAACGCGAATGGTCGTGTTGGTGATGGGACGGCCAATCAAAATTCCGTCGCGAGGATTCTGGACACGCCAGCAAGCAGACCACACGGTGGTCTCGGTCGGCCCGTACATGTTCCAAAGCTCCCCTGTACGCTCCATCAGGGCCTCAGCCAAATCGACTGGCATGGCCTCGCCGCCGCATAGCGCGCGGAAGTGATCGTGGCCGCGCCAACCCGCCTCGATCAACAGTCGCCACGTCACGGGCGTCGCCTGCATCACCGTCGCCTCGCTGCTCTCGATCAACTGGCGCAAGGCCACGCCGTCCATCGCCTGATCCCGTCCTGCCAGCACGACACGCGCACCCGTCGCTAGCGGCAGCATCAACTCCAGAAAAGCGATGTCGAACGATAGCGTCGTCACCGCGACGAGGCTGTCCCCCTCGTTCAGCCCGGGCTCGCGAATCATCCCGTGCAGAAAGTTCAGCGCTGCCCGGTGTGGAACCGCCACGCCCTTCGGCTTGCCCGTTGAGCCCGACGTGTACAGGACGTAGGCCGGATCCTCGCCCGCGGCGACTGCTTCCAGCCGCGTGGCCGGCTGATCGGCGATGAGGCTCTCGCTCTCATCGAGGTTGAGTGTCTTCGGCGCAGGACAGCCGTGCCGGCCGGCCAGATGGGACTGCGATACGACCAGTCCGAGGCCCGAGTCCTCAACCATGAACGCGAGCCGCGAAGCTGGGAAGGCCGGATCCAGCGGTAGGTACGCGCCCCCGGACTTCAGTACCGCCAAGACGGCGGCCACCATGTCGGGCGTGCGCTCAAGACACAGTCCCACCAGCGTCCCATGGCCGACGCCGCGCGACCGCAGCAGGTGCGCCAAGCGATTGGCTCGGACCTCTAGAGCACCGTAGGTCAACGACTGATCATCGAACCGGATCGCCTCGTGTCCGGGCATGCGCGCCGCCTGCTGCTCGAACAGACTCTGCACGGGTGGCGACAGATCCAACGCCTCCGTCACGCGCTCGCAGCTCACAAGCGCTTGCCGCTCTTTGTCGGCCATGATGTCCAAGTCGGCGATGCGTTGATTTGGATCGGCAGCAATCGTCTCCAGCAGTTGCTGGAACCGGTCGCGGTAGCGGCACACGGTCTCCCGCGTGAAGATATCCGCGTTCAACGAGATACTGCCGATCATTCCGAACGAGCGCTCGACGAACCAGGCCGAGCAGTCCTCGGCCAGACCCGCCTGAAAGACTGGAAAACGTTCGTGCGACAAGTTGCCCCACTTGGATGGGCGCTGGCGCGCGTCTTGGAACGAGAAGAACGCCTGATACACGGGAAATCGGCTGTCATCGCGGGGCAGCTTCAATTCACGTACAAGGTGCTCGAAGGGCACGTCGGGGTGGCTGAAGCCATCCAACGCAAGGGCGCGTACTTCGCGGATCAGATCGAGGAACGTGGCTTTCTCGTCGACCTTCTTGCGCAGCGCCAGGGCGTTGACGAAGAATCCCATCAGTTTCTCGACCTCGATGTGCGATCGGCCGCGCACCGGCGTACCAACAACCAGATCGTGCTGCCCGGTGTGACGCCAGAGGAAAGCGTAGAAAGCCGCCAGTAGTGTCATGAACAGCGTCGCGTCCGCTTGCCTGCCCACGTGGTGCAGCCGGTCGGTCATCTCCTTCGAAACGTTGAGCCACTCTGTGTTGCCCATGTTGGACATCTCGGCCGGGCGCGGCCGATCGGTGGGCAGAGCCAGCGACTCGTTGTGGCCTTGTAACTGGTTCTTCCAGTGCTCCACTTCCGCCCGCAGCCGGTCTCCATGCAACCAAGCGCGCTGCCAGGCCGCGAAGTCACCGTAGCTCACCGGTAGTGGCTCTAGCGGCGAGGGCTGGCCGTGTCGGAATGCCTCGTAGTGCCCGGTCATCTCCTCATAGAAGAGATCAAAAGACCAGCCGTCCCAGATAATATGGTGAGCGACGAAGACCAGCACGTGCTCTTCCGGAGCGAGCCGGAACAGGCGCGTACGAAACAGGGGCCCGTCGTGCAGGTTGAACGGCGTAACCGTCATCTCATGGATGCGCGTTTTGAGTCGCCCTTCGCGTTCCTCAACGGGAAGGCCGCTCAGATCTTCTGGCGGGAAAAGCTTGACCGGGACCTCTGGAAGAACCGCTTGAACGATCCCATCGCTGTTCTCGTGGATCACGGTTCGCAACGAGACCTGCCGGCGCACCATTTCGGCGAAAGCCCGCTCGAAAGCAGCCTCGTGCATGGCACCTCGCAAGCGATGGGCCGCCGGCGTATTGAAGATGATGTTGCCGGGTTGCAATTGCTCGATGAACCAAGCCCGTTGCTGCTGCAGCGATAGGGGCGCCCTGCTTTGATCCGGCCTGACGGGAATCCGGGTGGCATCCGTGCTGGTCTGCCTCTCCTTTTCGATCCGCCGGGCCAGTTCGACCACCGTGGGCGCCTCAAAAGCTAAGCGAATGGGCAACGCAAGACCCAAATCGCGGTTCAGCTCGGCAATCACTTGGGTGGCCAAGAGGGAGTGGCCGCCCAGCGCAAAGAAGTTGTCCTCGAGACCGATGTCGGTACGGCCGAGCCGTTTCTGATACGCGGCAAGCACCCTTGCCTCAAGAGCGTTGGAGGGAGGTTGCGAGGCGACCGGGGCTGCCGTGTACTCGACGGCGGGCAAAGCCTTGCGGTCGATCTTTCCGTTCACGGTCATGGGGAAAGCGCCGAGCGCCACGAAGTGCTGCGGTACCATGTACTCGGGAAGTAGCTCGCGTAGGTGCGCTCGCACTGCCGCTTCATCGAGGCTGCTGGTGGCGGGGATGATGTACGCCACCAGTCGCACGTCGCCTGGGCGATCCTCGCGTGCCACCACGGTGACCTGTTTGACACTCGGGTGCGCCGTCAACGCGGTCTCGATCTCGCCCAATTCGATGCGCAGTCCGCGAATCTTCACCTGAAAATCCGTGCGTCCGAGACATTCAAGGAGGCCGTCGTCGCGCCAGCGCCCCAAATCGCCGGTCTTGTACAAGCGCCCTCCGGACACAAAGGGATCGGCGATGAAGCGCTCGGCGGTCAGCTCGGTTCGGTGGAGATACCCCAGAGCCAGCCCGTCGCCGCCGATGAAGAGTTCGCCAGGCACGCCCACTGGGGACAAACGTAGGTTGGGATCGAGGACCCGAATGATCGTGTTGGCCACGGGCCGGCCGATGAGGATGCCTTGACGTGGCCGCTCTACGCGCCAACACGACGACCACACGGTGGTCTCGGTTGGACCGTACATATTCCAAAGCGCGCAGGTGCGTTCGAGCAGCGCCTCGGCCAAGTCGGCCGGCAAGGCTTCGCCGCCACACAGAGCGCGGAATGTCCCGTGCCCGCGCCAGCCGGCTTCGATCAGCAGTCGCCAAGTGACCGGCGTGGCCTGCATGACCGTTGCCTTGCTAGTTTCGAGGAGTTTGCGTAGGGCCGAACCGTCGATGGCCTGATCTCGGCTAGCCAAAAACATGCGTCCGCCGACGGTCAGTGGCAGCACTAGCTCAAGGAAGGCGATGTCGAACGACAACGTGGTCACCGCCACCAGACTGTCGCTTGCGGTCATGGCGGGCTCGCGCTGCATGCTGCACAGAAGGTTGACCGCCGCACGGTGAGGGATGACGACGCCCTTCGGCTTGCCCGTGGAACCCGACGTGTAGAGAACGTACGCGGGTTCGTCGGAACGTCCACCGGCCTGGTCGCCAATCGACGTGGTGGCGAAAGTCGCAATCACCTCTTCGCTGCGGTCGAGTTCCAGGGTGATCGCGGGGGCGCAACCGTGGCGGTCGGCTAAGTTCGAGGACGAGACCACAAGCCTGAGTCCCGAGTCCTGCACCATGAAGGCAAGCCGCCCCTCGGGAAAAGCTGGATCGAGCGGCAGGTACGCCGCACCGGTCTTGAGCACGGCCAGCATGGCGATCACCATGTCAGGGGTGCGTTCTAGGCACAGGCCGACCAGCGCGCCCTGCCCAATGCCACGCGACTGAAGCACGCGCGCCAGTTGGTTTGAACGCGCCTCGAGGTCACAGTACCGAACAGTCTGCGCGCCGAAGACGATGGCCTCAGCATCGGGACTGCGCTCGGCTTGTGCCGAGACCAAGTCGTGTACACAGGCCAGCTTGGGGTACTCCGCCTCGACCGCGCTGCATGCCTCGATGATCTTTCGATCCTCCAGCGACAGCAGTTCCAGTTCGCCCAGCGCGCGTTCCGGTGCGATGGTCATGTCGCGCAGGAAGGTTTCGAAACAGGCCAGCCAGCGCCGGATCGTTCTTGCGTGGAACAGGTCGCAGTTGTATTGGCATTCAAGCCGCAACTGGCCCCCGACCTGTGCCGCGTTGATGAACATCTCGAAGTTTTCGTAGTGGCGGGGATTGGTGACGTACGCCATCTCCAACCCTGGAAAGCTGGTGCGTTCCGAGTCCAGCGCCTGATCGATGTTGAACATCACGCTCACCAGCGGCAGGCGTGAAGGATCGCGCGGCAGAGGCAGCTTCTTTAGCAGCGTGCCGAATGTGTAGCGCTGGTGTTCGTACGCATCGAGCATGGTGGCCCGCATGGTCTTGAACAGCACTGCAAGCGATTGTCCGGGATCCACCACCGCACGCAGGGGCAGCAGGTTCACGCAATGGCCGACCAAGCGCTCGTGCCCGTCCAGCGACTGTCCGGCAGCCGGAATGCCCACCACGATGTCGGTCTGGCGCGTGAGGCGGTGAAGGAAGCCGCTGAATGAGGCCAACAGAGTCACGAAGAGGCTGGCGCCATTCTTGGCGCCTGTCTTCTTGATCGCCGCCACCAGGTCCGCATCCAGCACATGGTCCTCGCGGCCCGCGCGTTGTGAACGCAGTGGGGGACGTGAGCAATCCGCCGGAAGGTCTAGCGGCGGCGGCGGTTCGCGAAACTGCTCGAGCCAGTACCGCTCGTCGGCAGCGAAATGAGGCGAGTTGGCTAGGCTCTCGGCCAACGCGTAGTTGCCGAACGAGTCGGCCGGTGGTAGTGGCTCCACCGGCTGCCCGAGTCGAACAGCGTAAAGCGCCGCCAATTCTTTGACCATTACCCAGTACGACCATCCATCGCCCACGATGTGATGAATGGCCAGCATGACAGCTTGATCATCAGGGCTCAGGCGCACGATGCGCGCGCGGAACAGTGGCCCTCTCTGCAGATCGAAGGGCTCTTCTACATCGCGGATTGCCAACGTCTCGAAAAGACGGTCGCGCTCGGCGGAATCCAGTGAGGTCAAATCCACCACGCCGACGTCGATGGGCGACGGGGTAGCAATACACAGGGCGAGCCCGTCCGGGCTGAGCGTTGCCCGCAGCGCCTCGTGCCGATCCACCAGATCCTGAAGCGCCTCGCGCATGGCTTCCACATCGACACGCCCACGCAGTCGCAATGTGGCCGATTCGTTGTAGGACAACGTGGCTTCCGGGGTCAGTCCGGTTGCCAGCCAAACCTCGCGCTGGGGCTCGGTGGTCGGAACGGTCCGCTCCAGCGTTGGGCCGTCACCAAAGGGGTCGTAGTCGACCGCCGACAGGAGGGTCTTCTCGTCCTGGTCGCTCATGGCATGTCCACTTTCAAGTACTTCCCTGGACGCTGGGGATCAGAGACGTACCAGGCGGGATTGCCCTGGGGATCGCGCCCCAGACGTGCGCCCGGCACGGGGGGCAGGGACGCGAGAGCCGCCACGTCGCCGCTGAGCAGGCCAGCGCTGATCAGATCGCGCACGCTGTCCTTGAAGGCCTGGATGACGAACTGGATGTCCTCTTCGGTGTGGCCGAGCGTTAGATAGGCGGGCCGACCTTCCCAAGCGTGGACGCCTCGGTGGCGCAGCTCGAACCACAGCAGACTGCCGTGCTTCTCGTGCTCGTCCACCCAGAGCTTGCAAAGCGAGCCAAAATTCAGCATGCGAACCGGCGCGCCGACCTTCTCGAAGAACGCGTTCAACTCCTTCACGTACGCGTCGGTGCGAGCGTTCAGCGCACGCTGCATCTGGCCGCCATCCTCCTTCAGACGCCGAAGGGCCGCGCGCGCGGCCGCCATGGCGGGTGGATGGCGCACGAACGTCCCGGCAAAGTAGGTCACACCCACCGACGGCGCTGAGTCATCACCGTATTGCCAGGCGCCGCCGTCCAGCGCATCCATGAATCGCGGCTTGCCGGCGATGACTGCGATGGGCATGCCCGCGCCGATGATCTTGCCGTAGGTGGCTAGATCCGCCCGGACCCCGAAATACTCCTGCGCGCCGCCGAGCGCGATACGGAAGCCGGTGATCACCTCGTCGAAGATCAGGGCGGTGCCAGCCTTCTCGGTCAGGTCACGAAGCTCGTGCAAGAACTCCCGCGGCGCCAGCTCGGGAAATCGGCCTTGCACTGGCTCGACCAGGACCGCGGCAACGTCATCCAGACGGCTCTTCAGGATCTCCAGCGACTTGGGTGCCCCGTACTCAAGGATCAACGTGTTCTGCACCGACTCGGGCGGGATTCCCGCCGCGGCTGGCCGCGAACGCAAATCCCTCGAGCCGCGTACCAAGACCTCATCGACGATGCCGTGGTAGTCGTTCTCGAACATCACCACGAGCGGCCGGCCGGTGACGGTCCGGCAGATCCGCATGGCGCCCAGGACAGCCTCGGAGCCGGTGTTGCAGAAGGCGACGCGCTCGAACCCGGTCAGCTCGCAGACCAGACTGGCAACCTCGGCGGCCAGGGGCGTCTGCGGACCGATCTCCATGCCCTTCTTCAGCTGCTCGGTAACGGCCTCGACCACCCAGTCCGGGGTATGTCCGAAAAAGTGCGCGCCGAAGCCGCACGTGATATCGACGAACTGATTGCCATCCACATCCCATAGCTTTGCGCCCGAAGAGCGCTCGACGACGATGGGGTAGACCATTTCTTTGTACAGAGGCTTGAAGCCTGAAACCACGCGCGGGTCGGCCAGCATCGATCGGTTTTTGGCGGTGTACTCCTTCGAGCCTCGCGTGCGCTCGACATAACGGCGCGAGAAGTCCGCGATGAAGTCCTTCTGTTTCGGCGAGAGATCCGCGCCAGTGGTGGTCAGATCGATTCTAACCTGTGGCCCGAAGGCTTTCGCCGGTGCGGGCGGCGGCGTAGCTTCGGCTGGGATCGGTGCGGGTACAGCATCGTCCGCCGATGCCGGAGGCGTGGATACCAGGCCGGACACACACGGGCCGATTGCAGCACCTCCGCGCAACAGTTCGAGTTGCTGCTTCATAATTTGAAGCTGTTGCGTGAGAACCAGCTCGGTCAGATCCTGTGACCCTCCGCGCGTGGGCAAATGAAGAGCATCCGGGCAAATGGCGGACGCAGCTACGACGGACCTGTCCGATGGTAGCGACTGATCGGCAGGTCCAACGTTCTGGCCGGAAAGAGGCTGGGCCATCTGGACCTCGGGCAGAGTGGACGGCGGCGCCGTTGTGGCAAGATGGCCGGCCAGACTCTCCAGCGACGAGAACTCCTCAAGTAGCTGCCGGAACGATAGCTGCACCTTGAAGCGTCTCTGCAACAGAGAGGCGACCTGGGTGAGAACCAGCGAGTCGAGTCCCAGGTCAAGGAAGGTCAGATGTTCCTGCCCCGCCGCAAGCGCCACACCTGAAACATCCTCAATTAGGCCGCGCAGAGTGTCTGTGAGCTGATGACTAAGCTGAATAGGTTTTTGTGTGTCGGAGGTCATGTCATGCTCTCGCTAATCGCTTCACGTGAGGGCGCTGGGCCGTTGGGAATGATTCGCGAATACTCCGGAACGCCATCGCGTTTGCGGCATGCAGCATACACCGCTTCCATCTCGGACGGATCTAAGAAAGGTCTCAGATGCCAGCGCTATTCAAGCCGCTTCAGGGGTGCGACATACTGGAGATACAGACTGACTATTGCGCCGCCGAGGTCAACCTTAGCCCGACCTTGCACTCCGTGGGCGGAACGCCACGCAACTGCTGCATGCGGGTCCCTTCTCCAGGGTGCGAGGGCAACCGTCGTAGACGGTGAGCGGTCTATTTGCTGGGGGCCACGACTGCCGTGACAGCAGCCTGCTCTCGGCGAACCACCGGCTTGGCCGGGATTCCCACGACGGTCGTGGCGGGAGCTACATCATGGAGAACCACGGCGTTGGCGCCGATGCGGGCTCCGTCACCGACGGTGATCGGGCCCAGGATCTTGGCGCCACAACCGATGAAAACATCGTTGCCCAAGCTTGGGCTCAGCCCCTTCTCGGCCCCAATCGTCACCTGATGTTCTATGAGCACATGAGCACCTCCACGGACGGCGCCGTTGATGACCACGCCGTGCGAATGGATCAAGACCAAGCCTGGCCCAAACTCGTCGCCCCTCCCAATAATGCAACCAAGCGCCACGTTGAGCTTGTTGAACGCCATCTCGAGTAGGGCCAGTCCAGCATGACGGGATGCCTGCATGAGCCTGTAGATCACCACCGACGCCGTGCCGTCAGCCACCAGGGCCTTGGCGAGATCACGCGTACCGGTACCTTGATACGTCCACTCGGCCTTGGCACGAAAGTCGTCACCAATGGTCCGAATCAACCCCAAGCCTCGGCTGACCAAAGAGCCAATACTCGTCAACTCTGCCTCCAGACGGTGGTTTGTTTTTCGCCAGGGTCATGGTCCACTTCGCACAAAAAGGTGAGTTCTTTGTCAGACGTCAGGACCGAGTGGATTGATGCCACATCCTGACACGGTTGGCTGGCCCCAATGGGGATCTAGAAATTTTCAACCTTGACCCACACGCCTGACGCGGCAAGAGCTGAGCCCCTAACCTGGCCCGTTTGAGGGTCCATGGAGAAAGGATGGAGTGATGGCAATAGGATGGTTGTATTTCCAAGAGATGGCCGTGATCAGCGGCCCGTGGGTGACGGAGGGAACGCCAGCGCGGATGGCCATTGAGAAGGCCCCGCCCTTGGCTGCGCTTGAGCCGCAATTGCAACAGGTCCACGGCGCCATTGTCGAGCTGCGGGCCAAGGAGACGCCGCAATTGCAGGCCCTGTCGCAACAAGAGACCCAGGTCGACGCCAAACACGATGCCTACGTCAAGCTGATCTTCAACGCCCTGACGGTGCTGGCGGACGGAGCGGCCAATGGGCAGGAGTTGCTCAACCTGCGCGATACGCTTTTCCCCGAGAAGCTCAAACACATGCGCAAGAGCTATCGCGGCGAGGTTGGGCATGCCGTCCTGGTGGCCAAGCAGATGGACGAAGCCATGCTTGCACGTCTCAAGGCCGTGCAGCTGCACGACAAGACCTTGTTCGACATGTACACCGGGTGGCAAGGAACTGCTGCGCAACTCGGGAAGCTGGAGGAGGATCGGGCGCACTTGAGCCAGGCCATGCCTTCTACTGCCAAGGAGATCGCCACTGCCCGCCGCAATTGGATCCACGTGGTCAAGGCCTTCCTGGCCTGCGCCGACGTGGCCAACCTGGATGCCGAGACGGACAACCTGATCTTCGCGCCCCTGCGCGCAGCCGAGCAGGTGGCCGACAACC
>Ga0265316_10003102_pt1 | contig 16928 bp, 15 predicted proteins | sample 4522metaG_FD_202092 | JGI IMG/M metagenome (GOLD analysis project Ga0265316, IMG submission 202092) | Rhizosphere microbial communities from Carex aquatilis grown in University of Washington, Seatle, WA, United States - 4-5-22 metaG | ecosystem: Host-associated > Plants > Roots > Rhizosphere >...
CACGCGTCTCAACCGCTTCGTGGCGATGAAGGTGCTGTCCACGGCCAACGCCGGCGACGTGGAGCGCCGGCGACGCTTTGTCCAGGAAGCCCAGGCCGCTTCCGCGCTGAACCACCCCAACATCATCACCATCCACGACGTGGTCTCGTCCGATGGTCTGGAGTTCATGGTGATGGAGTTTGTCAGCGGTGTCACGCTCGACGATCTGGTTCCCAAACACGGGCTGGACGCGCACAAAACCATCGACATTGCCGTGCAAATGGCCGACGCGCTGCAGGCCGCCCACGCCGCCGGCATTGTGCACCGCGATCTCAAACCCGGAAACGTGATGGTGACGGGCACCGGGCTGGTCAAGGTCCTCGATTTCGGAATCGCCAAGCTGACCGGCCCCAACCCGGCCATGAAAGCCACCGACGAAACCCTCCCCATCGACGCGCCCATGACCGTGGAAGGCTCCATCCTGGGCACGGTCTGCTATATGTCGCCGGAGCAGGCCCAGGCTAAGCCGGTGGATCCGCGGTCGGACATTTTCTCTTTCGGCCTGGTGCTTTACGAAATGCTGACCGGGCAGAAGGCCTTCTCGGGCGACTCGGCCGTATCGACGCTTTCGGCGATTCTTCGCGACGATGCCAAGCCCATCGCCCAACTGGTGGAGGGCGTTCCGCCGGAGTTGGAGCAGATCGTCTACCGGGCCATGCGGAAGCAGCCGGATCAGCGCTGGCAGAGCATGCAGGAAATGCGCGCGGCGCTGCTGGTTCTGAAGCAAAAGGCCGATTCCGGAGTGTTCCGGACGATGATGGAAGGCGCGGCCGCGGCACCTCCCCAGAAGCGGGCCGGGATGCTCCCGATACTGATCGCCGCCGCAGCAGTGGTGGCATTGGCCGCGGCGAGCGCCGGCGGCTGGTGGTGGATGAAGCACCGGCAGGCGCAGCAGGCGCCCCCGCCAGCCGCGGTCCAGGTTGCGCCGGCTCCGGTGGCGCCGCCAGCCTTGCCGCCTCCCGACGCCAACGCGCTGCCGCCGGAACCGGCGAACGCCGGCGTCACCAATCGGGACATTGTGGACATGGTGCAGGCCAAGGTGCCCGCGAGCGTCATCGTCAGCCACATCCGCTCGTCCACGACGAACTTCGACTTATCGACCGAGGGGATCATCCAACTCACGAAGGGTGGAGTTCCGGGGAACATCATCGAGGTGATGCGCAATCCCAAGGCGGAGGCCGCCGCGGCACGCCCGGCGCAGCCCACCGCACCGCCAGGCGTGGCGCCTGCAACGGCCCCTGTGGCGACGGCGCCCGCGCAAGCCGCACCAGCCGTCGCGCCCACCGCCGCGCCAGGGATTCACACCGTGTCCATTTCGGGCGGAATGCCCTTCAGCATTACGTTGACCCAGGATGTTCCCGCAAAGCTCACGGCTGGCCAGTTGCTCCGTTTCACGGTAACGAAGGACCTCAAGGTAGGAGACGTGGTGGTGATTGCCAAGGGAACGCCGGTGAACGGCATGGTGGCGGATCCGGGCGAGGGCAAGAAGCTTCTGGTTGTGAAGAACAAGGCGACCTTCAGGCTGACCACCGTGGACTCGACCGGCGGCACGAAGCTGGCCATCCGCGCCATCCCCGGCCACAAACCGGAGGACAAGGCCGAGCGCCCGATCGAGCAGTCCGGCACCAAGACCAAAGACGTGCTGGCGCCCGCCGGCACCGAGTACCTGGGCTACATCGACAACGACCAGGTTGTGACCGTCAAGCACTGAGCGGACGGCGGAAACCGCGCGACCGGCGCCACCAACGCCCCACCGGGTTGCGCGCCGAAACCGGCCTTGGCCACCGTAAGCGGCCTTCCCTGCCACGAACTACACCCAGACGCCGGCGGGCAGCGCGGTGCGGCTGTCCCGAGCGCGGCACACCCCGGAGTTGCGCCGACCGGCAGCCTGTTCGACGCCGTGACAGCGGTTCACGCTTGGGCGAAACCGGCTCAGACCGCGGTTTCCGGGTGCGTGGGAGAATGAGAATATGCCTCGCCGATTACTGATTTGCCTGCTCGCAATGGTTGCCGTCGCGATGGGCCAACAGTCGCTGACGGTCCAGAAGTTGATCGACTTCGTCCGCGACCAGCAGAAGTTGATCCAACAGAAAAAAGGCACCGACCGCGAATTGGCCGACTTTCTGGCCAAGGTCCGGCTCACCGAAAAACTGGAGCCCTCCGTCATCGAGGACCTGGAGGCGAACGGGATAGGGCCGCTGACGCTGAAGGCCCTTCAGAAACTGCAGGAGCAGTCGCGCGGTCTGAAAGCCGCGGCGATCCGGCAGGTGCTGCCCGACGAACCGGACCCGCCCCCCACGGCGGCGGAACAGGGCAAGATCCTGGACGATGTCCGCCAGTACGTGGCCAACTACGACGCCAGTATGCCGGACTACATCTGCATGGAGATCGAGCAGCGGATGGTGGCGCCCAGAAGGGGCAGCGATCCATCGTACCGGCTCATGGACACCATCACCAGCAAGGTCACTTACTTCCAGCACAAGGAAGACAAGACCCCGATCCTGAATGGCAGCCGGCCGGTCACCGGGACTTACGAGAGCCTCGGCGGCGCCACCGCGCGGGGCGATTTCGAAACGGCGCTGCGGCTGCTGTTCGATCGCTCGACGGAGGCGCGCTTCGACTGGGCCCGCTGGACCACGCTGCGCGGCCGGCGCACCATGGTCTTCAGCTACTACGTGGCGCTCACCCATTCGCAGTACCGGATCGGCGTGTCGGACCGGAAGATCGAGAGGATCACAGCATACTCCGGCGAGGTTTTTGTGGATGCGGACCCGCCGCACGCCGTGACCCGGCTGAAAACCAGCGCGGTTGAGATTCCGTCGGATTTCCCTATCCAAAAGGCCGACACCGTTCTCGACTACGCCTATGCCGACATCGGCGGCCAACAGTTCCTGCTGCCCTACAATGAGGAAATGCAGTTGGATAGCGGCGAGGCGCTGTCCAAGAACTCCAACAGTTTCCAGCACTACCGGAAATACGAGGTGGGCAGCGCCATCACCTACGACGTTCCCGCGGACCTCTCCGCGGTCCCGGACGCGAGCCTCAAAGAGACACCGCCCGCGAAGCCGGGTGCGCCGGGTGCACCGGCCGAGAAGAAGCAGTAGCCGGCGGACATGCGAAAATACGGGTATATGCGCTGTCGTCTGCTGGCTTGTATTCTCGCGGTCGCGTGCCTCGCGATAGGCCAGAACAACAGGATGTCGGTCGAGAAGCTGATCGCCTTCGTCAAGTCTTCGCAGAAGATCATCACCGAAGAGAAGACCATGACGGACAAGCAACTGGCCGATTTCCTGTCCAAGGTCAAACTGACGGAAAAGCTGGAAGCCGGCGTGATCGAAGATCTGCAGGCCCTGGGCATTGGTCCGCAAACTCTGAAGGCTTTGGAGAAACTCAGGCTGGAGTCGCAGAGCCTGGCGGCCTCCACGGTCAAACAGATTCTGCCCGACGAACCGATTCCGCCGCCCTCGTCGCTGGAGCAAGGGGCCATTCTGGACGAGGTCCGCGAGTACGTTATGAATTACGATAAGAACCTGCCCGACTTCATCTGCACCGAAGTGGAGCACCGCCTGATCGCACCCCGGCCGGGCGGCAGGTACGGCGGACGCCCGGGCAGCGAGCCTTCTTATCAGGAATCCGATACCGTCACCAGCCGCCTGAGTTACTTCAATCAGAAGGAAGAGAAGAAGCCCATCCTGATCAATAGCCGGCCGACACTGGATAAGTATGAGAACCTGGGCGGCAGCACGTCGACGGGCGATTTCGGCACCATGTTACGCTCGCTTTTCGAGCGGCGCACGGAAGCGCGCTTCGAATGGGCGCGCTGGGCCACGCTGCGCGGGCGCCTCACCCTGGTGTTCAGCTTTCACGTAAGCCAGTCGCGGTCGAATTACTCTATCGGAGTGAAGGATCTGAAGCTGGAAATCATAACTGCGTATTCCGGCGAGATATTCATCGACAATGAAACCCACCAGGTGACCCGGTTACTCACGGTGGCGGAAGATATCCCGGTGGATTTTCCGGTGAGGCACGCGCAGACGCGGCTGGACTACGATTACGCGGACATCGGCGGCCAGCCATACCTGCTGCCTTTTCGCGGCGAGGTCCAGATGGACGGCGGAGAAGTGCTATCGAAGAACCTGTTGGACTTCCTGCACTATAAGAAGTACACCGTAGGGTCGGAGATCAGCTACGACATTCCCAAGGATCTGAGCGCAATTCCCGACGACAAGATGCAGGAGACGCCGGCCGTCAACTGCAAGGACCCGAGGAATAAGGACGCGCGGGGGTGTAAGAAGTAGAAGGCAGGAGTGGGAAGAGGGAAGCCGGAATGCCGCTGCCGCCAGCCGGAGTCCTGGCACCTGCTGCAAACGGCTCCCTTATGCGTAGCTGACAGAGTTGCCCTGGGCGTCGTACTCGAGCCCGGGGCGCCGCTTCGATTTGTGAATATTCGGAAATAGGCGAACGATGTCCTCGATTCGGTCTTTCAAGCCGTCGCCAAGGGCGAGGGCGATGCTCCGGATCAATCGATCGCTCTGCTCGCCGATCTTGTCTTCGTTGTTCTCCCACTTGGAGAGATTCGTTTTGTCGATGTCCAGGTATGACGCGAACTCCGTCTGCGTCATCTTCAGGTATTTGCGTAAGAATCGAACGTCCTCTCCCTGCAGCCGATACGGCTGGCTAATAACGGCGAAGACCAGTGTTCGCATCAGTTCGTCCAAACGGGGAATGATTACCTGCTCGTCCCCACATTCCGGGCATCGTGCGATTTCGACTCCTTGCAACTTCACATTCCGCAGCCCGCATTCCGTGAACCGGTAGCTTCCGCGCACCACCGCCGCCTTCGCACCGCAGGCGTTGCATTCGACCGATTTCATTTTGTCTCCCTTCCCCTTGCCTCAACTGAAAACACGGTAATCAAAAACGCCCTTTCGACAGTCTTGAAACTAAACACGATCACCAACCATTTCCCTCCGGGTTCGTGGCCTTCTATCCTGTACTTCCACTCACCTGTCTTGATATCCCGCTCTGGTGGGTCGAAGATTCGCCCGCGGCGTAGAATCCACCACGCATCGGGGAGGGCCACTCCCTCTTTCGCCAGTTCCCACCTCGCCCTCTCCCGTGCAGTGCCGCAAAAAGTCTGCCGATTCCTGAGGAGTAAGGCACCTCACCATGTTGGTATTTTACCAATCTCCGAGGCGCGCGACAATCCACTATGTGGTTAGCCTCGCGTAGCCGCCGTGCCAAGTCCGCTTCGGCACGCTGGCAAACGCCGCGACTCCCGTCCGGCTATGGATACGTGCGCCAACCCACCCCACCGAGTTTCTTCCCCGTGGGCAACGGTAAGGACGGCGCCACCTCGCTCCGCCGCTACCGGGCAAGTCCCTGGCGATGGATCCCGCCGGCCGCCAACGCCTGGTGGATTGTTGCCGCGACGACATCCGGAAGCCCTCGTCTCTGGTGTCCCGCGTCTCTTTACGGCCGCCCGGCCGCCATCTTTTTTTCGAGGGCTCGCATCAGGCGCGACTCCACATCGCTCGGGATGGGATAGGGATCCATCCCTTTGTAAATGCGGATGGTCTTCTTAGTCGTGTCGGCGATCACCCAGCAATTGGGGCACTCGGCGATGTGCTCTTCGAGTTTGGCGCGCACCTGGAGGTCGGCGCATTCGTCCAGGTAGTCGCTGAGTTCGTGCAGAAAGTCCTTACATGTAAGCAAACGCGTCGTCCCCCTTGCGCTTGAAGTAGCGGGTCAGTTTCTCGCGCAACTGCAAGCGGGCTCGCAGCAGCCTGCTCTTGACGGCCGGCACGGAAAGACCCAGCGCTTCCGCGGTTTCCTCGGTGGAAAGCTCGTCGATATCGCGCAGCGTGAAAACCGAGCGGTACGGCGGTTCCAGGCTTTGGACTGCCGTGTCCAGGATGCCGCCGAGCTCTTCGCGGGTATAGCGCCGTTCGGGGTCCTCGTCCCACGCGGCGATCTCCCGCACCATGGTGTCTTCCCCGGTGTCGATGGTCTCGTCGAGCGAAACCGATTTGTCGGTCTTGCGGCGCCGCAGTTTCATGAGCGCCTGGTTGACCGCAATGCGCACGATCCAGGTATAGAACTTGGAGTTGCCCTGGAACTGATCGAGGTGCTCGTATGCCTTCATGAAGGTTTCCTGGAGCACGTCTTCCGCATCCTCGCGGTTTTGCGTGACGTGCTGCGCCAGGCGGAAAATCTTGCCTTCATAGCGCCGGACCAACTCACCGAACGCACCGGTATCGCCCTCGCGGGCCTGCGACACCAGCGTGGTTTCATCGATACCAGCCTGACTGGAAACGGTCATGAGGAGCTTTTGTTATCATAGCGCAGCGGCGAAGGCGGAAACGGGCGCGGCGGCGTGGGGCGGTGTGGAGCGGGCATCTTGCCGGCGCGGCGTCCGCGGGGTCGGGGCGGTGCGGCCGCGCCGGAATAACTCGGCCGCTCACTCTTCCTGAATCACCTCAATCGGATTCATCCTCGCAGCCACGCGCGCCGGATACAATCCCGCCAGCACCGTGACCACCCACACCAGCAGCACCGCGCCCGCCAACAATCCTCCCGGCGGATGAAACTGAATGGTCCAACCGAAGCTCTGCTTGTTCACCACGAAGATGAGCAGCAGCGAGAGCGCCATCCCCAGCGCCAGCCCCAGGATCGCCGCCAGCAACCCCAGAAACGCGGCCTCGGTCAGGATCACGCCGCGCACCTGTCCGGCGGACGCGCCCAGAAAGCGCAGCAGGCCCAGCTCGCGGCGGCGGTCCAGCACCAGCGCCAGCAGGGAATTCGCCGCGCCCAGCATGGCCACCAGAATCGCCACGGCTTCGAGCGCCCAGGTGATGGCGAAAGTGCGGTCGAAAATCGCCATCGAGGTTCGGCGCAGCTCGGAGTTGCGCGCAATGGAGACGCCGTACCCGGCGGTGCGCAGTTCGATCTCGCCGAGCACGCGCCCGGCATCGGCGCCCGGCGCCAGGTAGACGGCGGCATTGGTGACGGCGAGCGACGGCAGATACCGCAGCAGCGTGGAGCGGTCCACAATCACATAGCCCTGGCTGCTGGAATATTCGTAGTAGATCCCCGCCACGCGAAGCGTCACCGTGCGGTCGCCGATGGGCACGGCAAGCTGGTCGCCCGCGCGCACGCCGTGCTTATTGGCGAACGGCTCGCTGACGATGGCGCGGTCGCGGCCCGCGAGAGAGCGCAGGATGGCGTCGCGGTCCTCGCCGGCCAGAAAGCGCAGCCGGCCGTAGCGGCGCACAACCTCCATATTGCCAGCGGCCAGCGTGGCGCGCTCCCCGCGGTAGTGGAACTCCAGGGCGCGGAAGTCATCCACGGCGGCCACACCCGGAACCGCGGCCAGCACCTCCGGCACGCCGGCGGCCATCGGCGGGTACTGGCCGGCGGCGGAACGGACCGCGGGCCGCACGTAGAAATCGGCGCGGAGCTGGACGTCGAGCCACAACGCCACGGTCTCCCGGAAGCTCGCCACCATGATGCCCACGCTGGCCATCATGGCGATGGCCGTGGCCAGCGCCGCTACCACCACCGAGGTGCGCGCAAGGGAAGCCGTCAGGCTACGGCCGGCCAGCAGAGTCTCGGCGCGGCGGCGCGTCACGGCGCGCGCGGCCCGGTTGACGGCCAGCACCACGGCCGGGCATGCCATGGCCGCCGCGCCGATCGCGAGCAGCGCCGCCACATATCCGCCCACCGGATAGCTGCGCCATGGGGCAGCTTGCGACGCCGCCCCCGCCGCACCGGCGAGCAGCGCCGACCATGCCAGGCTGCGCCCCGAGCGCAGGCGCGCGCGGTGCTCGTGCGCGCCGCGGCTCATGGCTTCCGTCGGGGCCACGTCCATGGCTTCGCGCGCCGGCTTGAGCGCCGAAACGAACGCCACCACCACCCCGGTCACAATGCCGGCCCAAGCCTCGCCGGCGGTCAGTTCGACCGGCGTGGGGCGGCTGCTGGTATAGAGCGCGTTCACCGTTTCGGCAATCAGGCCAACCACCCCGGCGGCGAGCAAGCGCCCCAGCAGCACGCCGATCGCCGACCCCACCACTCCCAGCAGCAGCGCCTCCGCCAGGAACAGCGAAAGGACGGTCGAGCGGCTCGCTCCCACGGCCCGCAGGATGCCGATCTCCGTGCGGCGGCGCACCACGCTCACCGAGATGGTGTTGTAGATCAGGAAGGCCCCCACCACCAGCGAGATGTAGCCCAGCACCCGCAGATTCCAGCGGAAGGCTCGCAGCATGCGCTGGTTCTCTTCGTTGCGGACGCCCGGCCTTTCCACGAAATACGCTGGCGGCAGGGCGGCGCGAACGGCCTTCTCGACGCGCGCGAAGTCTTCCGACGGCCCCACGGTGACGTCGATGCGGTCCAGTTTGCCGTAGCGTCCGAGCATCTGTTGCGCATCGGCGATATCGAGCACCAGGAACTCGGCCGTTCCCGCATCCACCACTTGTCCCAGTTTGAGCCGTTGGTCGCGCCCGTCGATCGCAACCGTCAGGGACGCGGGCGGCGCCAGGTGCAGGCGGCGGGCGAGCGCCTGGGAGATCCCCGCCTGCCCCGTCTGCCCAATCTGCCCTTCCCCGCGCCGCGCGCGCGGAACCGAATCCACACCGTAGAGCGGCACGCTGCCGGCGCCCTGCAAAAAGCCCTGCGCTTCGATGACCGGCGCGAACGCCGCGTCGAACGGGAGGGCGTCGAGCACCCCGATCCACCGTTCGTCGATGCCGCCATTGGCCAGAATCTCCAGGTCCGTCTTGCCCGCCAGCGTCTCCATGGAAGAGCGGAAGGAGCCGGTGGCCGCGTCGCCCGCCAGGTCGATGGCCACCACCACGGCTACTCCCAGCGCCACCGCCAGCACGGTGAGCACGGTGCGCGGCAGATCGCGCCGCAAGGGCCGCAGGATGAGAGACCGCAGCAGTTTCATGGGCCGATGGATTGGATGCGGCCGTCGCGCAGATTCACCCGGAGGCTGGCGATGGCGGCCGCTTCGGCGCTGTGGGTGGCCATCAGGACGGTGGCGCCGAACTTCGTGGCGGCTTCGCGCAGCAAGCCGAGAACCTGGTCGCCGCTGGCGGTGTCGAGATTGCCGGTGGGTTCGTCGGCGATGAGGATGTCGGGCGAGTGCACCAGTGCCCGCGCAATAGCGACGCGCTGCATCTGCCCGCCGGAGAGCTGGTAAGGGAGGCTCGCGGCCTTTTCTTCCAGGCCCACCCAGCGCAGGCGGTCGCGCGCCATCGCGGCCGAATTGGGAACCCGCGCCAGCACCAGCGGCAGCTCCACGTTTTCGAGCGCCGTGAGCGTGGGCAGCAATTGGAAGAACTGGAAGACGAAGCCCACGCGGGTGCGGCGCAGGGCGGTCAGTTCGGCATCGGAGAGCGACCCGGTGGAGCGCCCGTCGATCAGCACTTCGCCCGCCGTGGGAAAATCCATGGCGCCGGCCAGGTGCAGGAGGGTGGTCTTGCCGCACCCGCTCCGGCCCACCAGCGCGGTCACGGCCGCGGGGGCGACAGCCATCGTGATGTCGTGCAGCACCTCGCTGGGCTGGCCTCCATTGCGATACGTCTTCGACACTCCACGAAGCTCCAGGCGGGCAGGCATCGGCTCTTTGATGCTAGCGGGCGGCGGGCCGAATCGTCAAAAGTAGCGATCAGCTATCAGCTTTCGGCTATCAGCGTTCAGCCATCAGCCGACCGGCGCGCCACCCCGAGTCGGGTCTCGCTGATTGCTGGAAGCTGATCGCTGCCCGGCCGCGCGCGCGTCCAGTGCGGCTGGCGCACTCAGCGATCAGCCATCAGCCATCAGCCATCAGCCGACCGGCGCGCCACCCCGAGTCGGGTTTCGCTGATAGCTGAAAGCTGATAGCTGACCGCTGATCGCTTTTCTTCACGAAACAATTTGCGATCGGCGCGTTTTCTGCTATGCTGGAATCGCTCTGGCACTCGACAAACCGCGTTCCGTATGGACACAGTTGCAGAAGGCATACTGACTCGCGATGAAATGGAGAGCAGGCGCCTGCTGGCCGCACAGGACCTGCAAACGGGACTCAAGCAGTCCCATGTCGCCCGCAAGTTCGGGGTGAGCCGCACCACGGCATCCCGATGGTATCGCTCGTTGAATGGGAAAGGTCTGGACGCGTTACGCAAGCGGCGCGCTCCGGGGCGTCCCAGCCGTCTCAACGGGGAACAGCTCACGGTGATTGCTGAACTTTACCGTTCCGGTCCGCGGGCGGCGGGTTTCGAAACGGATCGCTGGACCACGCAGCGTTTCGCCGACGCGATCTTCATGCGGTTTAGCGTGCGCTACGATCCCGACCACGTGGGCCGCATTATGCACCGGTTAGGTTTGCGCGAACGGACGCGCCACCACGTAACCGAACCGGTTTACGCCGAGTTCCGGACGGAAATCGCCGGAGCGGCGTAAAGCCTTCGCGGGTATCGGCGGCTGGGGCGTCACCGGCCGCCGGACGCTATTGTTGTGTGCGGACGGTTCGCAGCCGCGCCTCGCGGTTACGAGCGCGAGATCTTCCGGGCCCGCAGGAACGAGGAGATGCCGTACAAGGCCATCACCACCGCGAAGAAACCCGTGACCACTACGCGCAACAGTTCACCGGCAGCGGCGGTGGGCGCCGCATGCTCATATTTTTGGTAGTAGAGCACCGCCCGAACCCCGAAAAACGCCGCGAAGCACAGGAAAAGAAACCCGATGACCTCATTCCAGAGGGCGTGCATCGGTTTTACGATCGCCGGAACGATGTGCTTGAGGAACGATCCGCTGTGGCGGATGGCCTGACGTTGCCACACGCCTTCATCGTAACAAACCTACTGGAACATTTCGCTCAACACCCGCCCTATCGAACCGCTCGGCTGGGCCGTCCCGAGAAGCGCCGCCAGAGTGGGTGCGATATCGTTGACGGCGATGCTGCCCGGATAGATCCCCGGCTTGATTCCCGGGCCCTGGAACAGTACCGGCACCTCGTTGTCGTAGACATAGGGCGTCCCGTGCGACGTGCCGGTGGCATCGAACAGGTAATAGGGCTCCTGCAGGATGAAGAGGTCGCCGGATCGCGGTCCGTAGAAACTCAGAGTGAATGCCCGGCCAATGGCATCCTGCTGGACGGCGCCACTGCGCAGATCCTGGGCCGTGTAGACGCGGGCGATGTGCTCCACGCCGCGGGCGGCCGCGGCGGCCACCTGCTCCACCAGCCCCAGATCGAGCTTGAGCGTGCTTACCAGCTTCAGGTTCAGATAGGGCATGTTTGCCAGGCCGCCAACCAGCCACTGGCCCGGCCCGAAACGCCGGGTCAACGCGCCGGTGATCGCGTCGGCCACTTTGGTTGCGTCCAGGCGCCCGCCCGGCATGTGGCGTGCCTGGTTGACTTCGGGCACCGGGGCCACGCCATGGTCGGCCGTCAGCACCACCAGCGTGTTGCCGGCGCCGATGCGCTGCTCCACATAATCGAAAAGCTTGCCTAGGAGCCGGTCGGTGCGGATGGAGATATCGCGGATGGCGGGGTCGTCGGGACCCACGGCGTGGCCCACGTAGTCGTTGGCGGAAAAGCTGACGGCCAGGATATCGACGCCGGCATGATGGCCCAAGTCCTCGCCGGCGATGGCCCGTTCGGCGAAATCCTCGATCATCTCATTGGCCCAGGGCGTGGCCTCCAGGCTGCCGCAGTAGCGCAGGTCCGTGCCGGCCACCATGGTGCAGAAAGGCGTGGCGGAATCGTCCTTGGCGTCGAAAGGCAGCCACTTCGCGCCGATCGCCTGGCGCGAGGGGTGCTCGTCATTGACCTTTCTGGCCCAGTCCGGCAGCGCCGTGCGGTAGTAGGTGCTGGTGACCCAGTTGTTGCTGTCCGGGTCATACCAGTAGGCGCCATCGGCCATGTGGCCGGCGGGGAGAATGGCGCTGCGGTCTTTGATGGAAATGCCGATCACCTTGGATTCGGCGCCCTGCATCTTCACCTCGTCGCCGACGGTGCTCACCAGCAGCCGGCGCGGCGAGGAGCCCGGTCGATTGGGAATGCCGCCCACCAGCCTGGTTTCCGGATCGGAGACGCTGGTGACGGACGCTCCGGCTTCCCGGTCGTACCACTCGTTGGCGACGATCCCGCTCACCGACGGCGGAGCGCCGCTCAGGAAGGTGGAATGGCCCACGGCGGTCACCGTGGTAGCGTGCAGGTAATGGGCGTCGGTAAACACCGCGCCCTGCTCCAGCAAGCGCGCCAGGCCGGAGTGGTAATCGCCGCGGAACCTCAGCAGGTAGTCATACCGGAACTGGTCGATGACAATTGCGAGGACCAGCCGTGGCTTCGCCGGCGCCGTCGGGGATGCCGGTGCCGGGGATGCCAATGCCGGGGATGCCGGTGCCGGGGATGCCGTAGCCGGGGATGCCGGTGCCGGGGATGCCGGCGCCGCCGGGGATGCCGGCCCAGCCGCCGGAGAGGCCGCCCAAACCGCGCCTACCGCTAGAAAACAAAGGACTATTCTGGCTTTGCGGATCACTTGAGTTTTCCTTGCCAAACCGTTCAGGATGACATAAACCGCACGGAGATTCCAGTAAATAGTGCGTTACAGCGTGGGGAAGCCATCATGAAGCAGTCGTAAATTGTCGATAGAAGGGTAGTTCCGCTTGTGAACCGGGTTTCTGTCCACTACAATCGGAACGGGTGGGTGGAACGCCGGTTGCGTCCGGCGCATCCAGTAGGTAGTTAGGGAGTCACTCTGTGGAAGAGCCATTGAAGCACCTCATGCAGGAATTGGGAAACGCGATCAACGATTCCCTCTCCGAATCCGACCGGATCGCGGAGGCGATCGGTGAAATCAAGAAAGCCGGGTACGACGTTTTCCTGGTGTTGGAAGCGACCATCGGCTTTAATCGCCGCGATGACAGCAGCGAGAACGAGGAGGAGGAACTCGAAGCGTCGGAGGAGCCGAAACGCAATTTCGAAACCACCAGCAAAATCAAGTTCACTTCTCAGGATCACCGCTTCTTGCGCGCCCTCAAGATAGCGGTGGACGACGAAAACCGCTGAGCGCCGGTGCGCCCTCAGCCCAGTAGCTCCCTGTAGAGATTCCACGTTTCAGCGACAGCTCGCTCCCAGGTAAACAGGCGTGCGCGTTCTTTGCCGCGGCGCGATAGCTCGTCCCTGAGATCGTCTTTCCACGTCAGATCCCGCAACGCCTGCCCCAGTGCGCCGGTGTCCTCGGGATCCACCAGGATGGCGGCGTCGCCCGCCACTTCCGGCAGCGCCGAACGGTTGGAGGTCACCACCGGCGTCCCGGCCGCCATGGCTTCCAGCACCGGCATGCCGAAGCCTTCATCGAGCGAGGGAAACGCAAAAATCGCGGCTTGGGCGTACCAGCCGGCTAGGTCCCGCGCTGAGACATAGCCGGGAAGACAGATTCGCTCCCTTGCCGGGCTGCCTTGAATGCGCGCCAGGATTTCGCCGCCGCCATAACCGGACGAGCCCGCCAGCACCAGCTTCCAGGAACGGTCGACGGTTTCAAACGCCTCCACCAGGCGCGCGATGTTTTTGCGTTTCTGGATGGCGCCGACGGTCAGGATGATCTTCTGGCGCTCCACTTCCCGGTAGTCCAGACGGCGCACGCCGTGGTGCACCACCCGCACTTTCGCAGGCGTCACATCGAGCAGGGAAATTACCTGACTCCGCGTGAACTCGGACACCGCGATGACGATGTCGGCCCGCGCCGCCGCATCGCGCGCCTGCCCGGTGAACCGTGCGCGGAATTCCGGCGTCGAGTATTCGCCCGTCATCACGAACAAATCGTGGAACGTAGCTACCGCCCGGCGCAGCGGGATGCGCGGCAAACGCTGGTTCAGCCCGTGGAAAAGATCGGCCGATCGCGGACCAAGTGGCTCCAGTAGGAGCCGGCGCCGCACGTTCGGCGGCAGGTCCGGAGACCGGGATCGGAAGTAGCGGTGCGGGCGGTAGCAGAAATCGAAGCGCGTGCCGGGATGGGACGCGGCCATGCCGAGCAGAATCTCACGGGAATACAGTCCTACCCCGGAGAGGGTTTCCCCCGTGCCATACGTTGCGTCGAGTGCGATAGTCAATCGAACCCGTATTGTTTCATCTTTCGATATAAAGTGGTACGGCCGATGCCCAGCATCCGGGCGGCCTTGGTCCGTTCCCCCTTGGCTGCGGCCAGGGCGTTGCCAATGGTCTGCTTCTCGCTATCGGGCAGCGAAATCACCGGCGAGCGCGGCGCCAGGTCCACTTGCGGCAAATCGCGGTGGGCCGCCGGCGCCACCACATCGGCGAGCGAGTGCAATCCCGCCGATTCGTGGTGGTATTGCAACGCCGAAGGCATATCGGCCATCTGCAAGGCGCCCTCGGACTGCATGGCCGCCATCCGTTCCATACAGTGTTTCAACTCGCGCACGTTGCCCGGCCAGTCGTAGGAGAGAAGCACGTCGAAGATTTCCCGGCTGGGATAGAACCCCGGTTCGTTCAGGAAGTATTTCACCAGCAGCGGAATGTCTTCCTTGCGGTTCCGCAGCGGCGGCAGGTGGATGATGAAGACGTTCAGCCGGTAGTACAGGTCTTGCCGGAAGCGGCCGGCAGCCACTTCGGCCTTGAGATCGCGGTGGGTGGCGGCGATGATGCGCAGGTCCACTTTGCGCCAGTTCAGCGAGCCCACCGCGCGGAACTCCTGTTCCTGCACCAGCCGCAGCAGCTTCACCTGCATTTCGAGCGGCAGGTCCCCGATTTCGTCGAAGAACGCCGTGCCGCCGTCGGCCAGCTCCACCAGCCCCTTCTTGTTTTCCACCGCGCCGCTGAAAGCGCCCTTCACGTGGCCGAAAAGCTCGCTCTCCATGAGGGTGCCCACCAGCGAGCCGCAGTCGATGGGAACCAACCGGCCGCGCGGGTTGGCGTTGTGTATGGCGCGCGCGGCCACCTCTTTGCCGGTGCCGCTCTCCCCCAGCAATAGCACCGGCAGGCGGTTGCGGGAAGCCTTGTCGATCAGGCGGCGAACCGATTCGAGCTCCGGCGACTGGCCTATCAGGCCATAGTCCCTGCCAGTCATTACCCCGGTCATTGCATATCTAGTCGAACGGCGAAGGCCTTTTTCTCACCAGTTTCGTGCCGGACGCGTGCCCTGAGCGCTTTGGCGCCTTCCAGGGTGGCTTCATGGCCCACCATCACCCGCCACACGCCGGGATTCTCTTTGCGCTCCATTACCCGTGCCCGGCCGTAGCGGGCCTCCATTTGCGACCGTACGCGCTCGGCAGTGGCGCGATCCTGGAACGCCCCCACCTGCACGACATAAACCGGCGCCGGGACACCCTCCGGCACCCGTATCACCTCCATGCGGACGTGCGCGGTGCCCGGCCCGATCATGGCAATGGCTTGTGCGGCGGCGTGGGAAAGGTCGATGATGCGTCCGTCTACGAAAGGCCCTCGATCGATGATGCGAACTTCCACACTTTTGTCGTTGTCGAGGTCATATACGCGCACCCATGTGTCGAAAGGCAGCGTGCGATGCGCCGCCACCAGCTTCTCCATGTCGTAAATCTCGCCATTGGCGGCAGGGCGGCCGTGATAGGGGTGGCCATACCAGCTCGCCAGGCCGGTCTCCACGTACCCCGGTTGAGGGACCGTGACCGGACCGGGCGGGGCCGGCGGATGCGTGCCCGGCTCCGGGGGTTTTGTGGAGGGTGGCACCGGTTGCGGGATCAGCTTGACATGCTTCTTGTGCGCGCAGCCCGAAAAGACCACCGCGAGGAGCAGGATCGCGAAAGCGGATTTCATGCCGTTCTGTTCGATTATGGCATGCGGGGTCCGCGTTGCGGCGGGGGACCGGCATCAAGTGAGGACGGCATAAACCTTTACGTGGATCGGATGCGGCCAGAGGATCGCCGCATGGTGGAGAGCATCGCCAAACGAACGCAGGGCAAGCGGGAGGACTAATGCCGATCACGTTGCAGTGCGGATGTGTGGCGCCGGGCTATTTCTGTGTCAGCGACAGCGGATCGGGCAGAAAGTCCGTATCCAGAATGTTCTCCGCAGTCCACGGGCACCGGACCGGGAGACCTTGCGATCGTCCCATTTCGCGCAGCGCATCCTTCGCGGCCTCGCGGTAGATCCCGGCCAGATTCTCCTGAACGAACGCCCTGATGCTGCCGGAGTCCTCGAATATTGCGTTCAACCGGCGGCGCTGCTCAGTGATCGTAGCTTCCCAAGAGGGAGACCGCTTCTCCGGCTGAGCGGCCCACTTCAGCAAGTGCATCAGCAGCACCCGTGTGCGGTTGGTGGCGGCGCGGCGATCGCGCTTGCCCATGTCCTCGATCTCCTCGGCCACATGCTCCAGGTCCACTTCGTCGAAGCGGCCGGCGCGGACCAGGTCCGCGGTGCGGGCACACCACTCCGCGAAGTCGGTATCGTACAGCGTCTTCGTGGCGGTGCCCATAAGAAGATTCTATCGCTTCGCCAGGTGGGTCAGGCGGACAGCGAGCCTGCGCCAATCGAATCCAGCGCCTCGGAGGTTGCGTGGCTAGCCGGGCGCGTTCCTCGCAGAGCGGCCGGGCCGTTTCACTGGCGCGGGAGAGAGGCCGGCTGAGTTGGTACCCGCCGCGCGGGCCTTTGCCAGCAAGGCCTTTCACTTCTGCCACAGGATGCAACCGGCCTCGAGCGGCACGGCAACGCCGGGAAAGCGCGGGATTACACGCGCCGTATAGTCGCCGGCCGGACGTGCGGCAGGCACCTGTGCGCGATAGGCATAGCCTCCGGACGCGCCCACCAATGGGCCCACGCGCTCCATCTCCTGCCGCACCGGTTCCCCGCCCTGGACGCCGTCGGCGTAAAGCTCCACGCGCGCCGCGTTCGGGTCGAGACCGTTGAGGTAGAC
>Ga0265316_10003104_pt1 | contig 16922 bp, 14 predicted proteins | sample 4522metaG_FD_202092 | JGI IMG/M metagenome (GOLD analysis project Ga0265316, IMG submission 202092) | Rhizosphere microbial communities from Carex aquatilis grown in University of Washington, Seatle, WA, United States - 4-5-22 metaG | ecosystem: Host-associated > Plants > Roots > Rhizosphere >...
ATAATCTGCAATTGCATCTTTAATAATAAGACCTGCATATCCTGAATGTCCAAAATGTGGAGAGTTAATTACAGGTACAATGGAAAAAGTATCATCGGTATCCATAAACCTGTCCCATGTTATCTTTGAACCACCTTTATAGAGATCATCTTTTGACCTGATTCTAAAATCAGCTACGGGCATCAGAACCGACAATGCAGTTCTTGCAGAGTAATTTACCCTGTACAGAAGACTCTTATCCCCTTCAAACAAAACCGCACGATTGGCAGTTTGTACATTTCCGGCTCCCAAACCAATAAGCTCTTCTGCAAGAACTTTTTCGAGGCCATAAAGAGTCTTTGCAACAAATTTCATCAGGAATCTTTTAACCTCTGACTATTTAATACCAAGTATTGAATTATAACTCTGCTTATCAGAAATAACTTTGAGAGCTTTATCAATCACTTTGTCGTTCTCATTCAAAATCTGGAAAAATTCGTTTGTCTGCCACATATTTCCTGCAACATATCCCTTCATTATTAACAGGATTTCATCTTTCGATTTGTTGAATTGTTCTTCGTTGAATTTGACTCCTTCAGATTCTCCTTTAGCGATTAATGTTTTAATATCATCAGGAGTGAATTTAAATTTTGCTTTAAAGTCATCAAATGATTTGTACTGTGAATTTAGCATTATCCGGTTCTTATCATAAAACTCGAGAGTAAAGGTATTCAGGACATTTTTTGCGAAAAGTTTATTAAAGTATGCAGAATTGTATGAAGTATCTGCAGACACAAAGACATCCGGCATTATTCCACCACCTCCATATACAATCCGTTGGTTAACCAATGTTTTATACTTCAATGAATCGGGTAAACGGATGCTGTCAGCTGACATCAGTTCGCCGTCGGTAAATCTTTTATAGAAGTTTTCCATATATTTTTCATAGCCATCTTTGTACGGTCTCTGTATCGATCTGCCTGTAGGTGTGTAATAACGGGCAATAGTGAGTCTTATCATAGAACCATCGGTAAGGTAAAATCCATTCTGAACCAGCCCTTTTCCAAAAGTCCGTCTGCCCATAATAATTCCACGGTCCCAATCCTGTAAAGCTCCGGCAAAAATCTCACTGGCTGATGCAGATCCTTCATCGGTAAGAACAACAATTCTCGAAGAAGAGAGACTGCCATTCCCTGATGATTTAGAATCCTGTCTTGGAGTTTTTCTTCCTACCAGGTAAACCAGTAGTTTCTGATCAGAGAAAAATTTATCAGCCAATTGTGTTGCCGCAAGCATATAGCCGCCACCATTTCCTCTTAAATCGAGAACAAGGTTTTTCATGCTGCTCTTTTTAAGGTTTGTAACGGCATCTGAAAACTCTTGTTCCGTTGTGGCGGCGAATTTATTAAGCTTAATATACCCGGTTTCTTTATCGAGCAAATATGAAGCATCGACACTAAAAATCGGGATCTTATCACGAATAATTGCAAAATCGAGGATATCTTTTGCTCCTTTTCTGAAAACAGTTATGTCCACTTTTGTTCCTTTCGGACCCATTAATCTGCTGCGAACACCGGTTGTGGTTATATTTATTCCTGTAACTTTTTCCTGACCAATTGTCAGAATTCTGTCTCCTGCCCTGATTCCTACTTTTTCCGAGGGACCTCCGCTAATAGGTTCAACAATTATTATTGAGTCACGCAATAGATTAAACTGTACCCCGATTCCTTCAAAATTGCCATTAAGAGGTTCATTCATCTCCTTAACATCTTTTGCAGAAATATAAGTTGAATGCGGATCAAGGTTTTTCAGAACCTCAATTATTGCTTTTTCAGTAAGCATATCAAGATTAGCTGAATCTACATAAAAGGCATCAATCAGGCTCAACGTTCTGCCGAATTTAAAAGTCCCCTCATTTAATACCTGCGATGAAGCTGATATTGTAAACAGAAATAATAAAACTGTTAAAACTGCTTCGTTTAATATTTTTCTCTTCATATTTTGATTTTCAATTCTATATTTAAGTTAAACAATTTAAATGTCTTAAAGTTCTATATAAATCTTCATGAACTCACCTCCTTGGGGCTATTGAATAAGTCGAAATCCATTAACCACAGAGGTCACAAAGGTTCTATACAAAGATCACAAAGGACTGAATTACATGGTTTTAACTAAGTGTCCTTTGTGCCTTCTTCGTGTACTTTGTGGTTAAAAAGGACTTTTTCAACACCCCCGTTATCCTCCTCCCTACTATTTACTCCTGTTACATAATTCTTGCTTTTGTCTTCTATTATTCCCACTCAATTGTTGAGGGAGGTTTTGAGCTGATATCATAAACAACCCTGTTAATTCCTTTGACCCGATTTATTATTTCATTCGATATTAACCCAAGAAATTCATATGGCAGATGTGACCAGTCGGCTGTCATCCCATCGGTTGAACTTACTGCTCTCAATACTACAGCATTTTCATACGTACGTTCATCGCCCATTACGCCGACCGACTGAACCGGTAAAAGAATTACACCGGCCTGCCAGACAGAATCGTATAACCCATGTTTTTTGAGACCTTCAATAAAAATATCATCAGCATCCTTGAGTATTTGAAGTTTTTCCCGTGTCATTTCCCCAAGCAATCTTATAGCTAATCCCGGACCAGGGAACGGATGTCTTTTAATTATGAAATCGGGAAGCCCCAGAGCATGACCAACTCTTCTTACCTCATCTTTAAAAAGAAGACGTAGAGGTTCTACTACTTTCAGGTGCATCTTTTCAGGAAGGCCTCCGACATTATGATGTGATTTAATAGTTGCGGAAGGTCCATTAACTGAAACAGATTCAATTACATCGGGGTATATAGTTCCCTGTGCGAGCCATTTGACGTCTTTAACTTTTTTTGCCTCGGTATCAAAAACCTCAATAAATACGCGTCCGATTATCTTTCGTTTTGTCTCCGGATCACTTACTCCTTCAAGCTGATCGAGGAACCTCTCGGATGCATCCACGCCGACTACATTAAGTCCTAGTCCCAGATAAGATTCAAGCACCTTGTCATATTCATTCTTTCTCAGCAATCCGTTATCAACGAAAATGCAGGTAAGTTTCTTGCCTATTGCCTTATGAAGAAGGAAGGCAGCAACAGAAGAGTCAACGCCACCTGACAGACCAAGTATTACCTTATCGTCACCTAATCTTTCTTTCAGTTTTTCCACAGTTGAACCGACAAATGAATCAGGTGTCCAGTTTTGAGAACACCGGCAAATGCCGACTACAAAGTTTTTAAGTATCTGAGTTCCATCCGTGGTATGATAAACTTCAGGGTGGAACTGTATTCCCCACGTGTTTTCACCAATTATATGATATGCTCCGGCTTCGACATCAGAGGTCGATCCCGTAATCTCATATCCTGAAGGGATAGTCGTAATAGTGTCGGCATGTGACATCCATACCTGTGATCCTGCTTTTATGTCTTTGAAGAGAGGATCATTACTATTTACCGAGACAAGATTTGCCCTGCCGTATTCCCTGATTCCTGAAGGCTTTACCACTCCTCCGAAATTCTGAACCAGATATTGTGCACCATAACAGACGCCAAGCAAGGGTATTATTCCCTTTATCAGTGATAGGTCGGGAAATGGAGCATTTTTATCACGAACTGAAGATGGACTACCTGATAAGATGACTCCTTTAACATTATCATCCGGGACAGGGAAGTGATTGAAAGGATATATTTCACAATATACATTAATTTCGCGTATTCTTCTGGCTATCAGCTGAGTATACTGAGATCCGAAATCGAGTATTAATATTTTTTCCTGCAAAACTTTCTTTTTTAAATAAATATAGTTTATCACTCCTTCTCGGATTCGACCGATAATGACAAAAATTTGTTTTTCCCCTTTGTGTTACTTTGAGTCTCCCTTTGTGGTTAAAGGACTTATATTTTACCACCAAGGTACACTAAGGTAATCGCTAAGGTACACAAAGGATTAAACAGCCATAATTTAGATTTTAATCCTGAAGGGGATTATAACGGTGTCAAAGATAGACAATCTTTTATAAAAGACCAGTAATATTCCCCACCTCATAAGTCTTACCATCAAGGGCCGGATAAGTTTGAGGGAATAATGTTCTTGCCTCATTAACAAGAGGCGAAATATCTTTGTACCGGGCTGAGAAATGGCCAATGACGAGAGCTCCGGCATTTGCCGCCAATGCAGTTTTTGCAGCATCCAGAGTGGTTGAATGAGCAGTGATTTTTGCCAGTTTCTGATTTGATTTATCGAATGTAGCTTCATGGTACAAGAGGCTCACTCCCTTAACGAAAGAAGCCAGACGTTTGAAATATCTGGTGTCGCTGCAATATGCATAGGACAGAGGTTCACGTGGAGGAAATGTAAGGTCTTCATTTCTTATGATTGTACCATCGGGGGTGATAAAATCCTCTCCTTTTTTGATTGCCGGAAGTCTGACCTGAGGAATTTGATATTTATCAATGCATTCTTTTATTAAATTTCTTTCAGATTTTTTTTCCATGAAGAGAAATCCATAAGATGGAATTCTGTGCTGAAGGGGAAAGGATGTCACAGTAATATACTTATCATCAAGTATTTTAACAGGGTCTTTGCCGGAAAGTGGAATAAAATCAATTTCAAAACTCAGATTAATATCAAAATCGCTGAGATGTGATTTCAGCATTTTATCATAGTTTTCAGGAGCATAAAGGTGAATCGGGTTTGTCCTCCCCATTAAACTGAAGGTTGATAAGAGTCCATAAAGACCAAAGACATGATCGCCATGAAGATGGCTAATAAAGATATGGTTAATTTTTGCGAACCTGATCCGGGTCTTCCTGAGTTGCATCTGGGTACCTTCTCCACAGTCTATTAAAAATAACCGCTCATGCGCATTGAGCACATGAGCGGAGGGATATCTTCCTGATGTCGGCAATGCAGAACTACTACCAAGTATGGTCAGTTTCATCACACTCTGCAAAGCGATCTTCTTTATGATATCATTTTTTCAGCATCATCAACCGTTCCTGTTATTGTAAGTACGGTGTCGAGCTGAGAAATTGTGATAAGTCGTTCAACTGCTTCATTAAGCCCGCAGAGAACGAAAGTACCACCTGCATTTTTACATAACCTGTTGGCTACTAATATTGCACTCAAACCAGAAGAGTCGCAATATTGACATTTTTCAAGATCGAGGATGATATTTTTTTCACCCTTTCCTGAGACCAGCACAAGTTCCGACTTAAGTGCCGGAGCAATGTGCGTATCAAGTTTTTCCGATTGTATCTGAATAACAGTGCTGTTATTCCGGCTCTCAATATTAAAATCCATAGTATTAAAATTTGATAGCCTAAATTTAATTAATTTTTCGATTTCTTGGAAGCTTTATTCTCTTTTTCTTCCATTTCTTCTTTTAAAGCAGCCAACTGAGAGATATCACCAAGTGTTGTTTTTTCAGAACTTGATTTCTGTTTTCTTGTCGTTTTCTTTGGTGAAGCAGGTTCTGCTTTCTTAACAGGAACCTCTGCAGCTTTCTTTTCATCTTCAAATACTCTGCTATGCGAAACGATGATTTTCTTAGCTGATTTATTAAATTCAATTACTTTGAACATAAGTTTTTCATCAACTTTTGCCATCATTCCATCCTCTTTTACGAGATGCTTCGGAGTAACAAATCCTTCAACACCGTAAGGAAGAGCAATCACTGCTCCTTTATCGAATACTTCAACTACGGTACCTTCATGAATTGAATCCATTGTAAACAGATTCTCGAAGACATCCCAGGGATTCTCTTCAAGCTGTTTGTGACCAAGACTCAGCCGTCTGTTTTCTTTGTCAATTTCAAGTACAACTACTTCAATATCAGCATCAATAGCTGTAAATTCTGCAGGATGTTTGATTTTCTTCGTCCATGACAGATCAGAAATATGAATAAGTCCGTCAACTCCCTCTTCAATCTCGACGAATACGCCGAAGTTGGTAAAGTTCCTTACTTTAGCAGTATGTTTTGACCCAACAGTGTATTTTTCATCAATATTTTGCCATGGATCGGCTTTGAGCTGTTTGATACCAAGAGACATTTTTCTTTCATTCCTGTCAAGCGTCAGAATTACAGCTTCAATTTCGTCTCCTACTTTCAGGAACTCCTGGGCACTTCTCAGATGCTGTGACCATGACATTTCAGATACATGTATCAAGCCTTCTACTCCCGGTGCTATTTCAACAAAAGCACCATAGTCAGCCATAACAACAACTTTTCCTTTAACCTTATCGCCGATATTCATATTCGGATCGACAGAATCCCATGGATGTGAAGTCAGTTGTTTAAGACCGAGAGCAATTCTCTTCTTATCATCATCAAAATCGAGGATAACTACATTGAGTTTCTGATCGAGCTGAACAATTTCTTCAGGGTGATTTACCCTTCCCCATGAAAGGTCAGTAATATGAATAAGGCCATCGACACCACCAAGGTCGATGAATACGCCATAAGATGTAATATTTTTAACGGTTCCTTCAAGAACCTGTCCTTTTTCAAGTTTTGCAATAATCTCTTTCTTCTGCTGTTCAAGTTCAGCTTCAATAAGAGCTTTATGTGAAACAACGACGTTTTTGAACTCCTGGTTAATTTTTACAACCTTGAATTCCATTGTTTTACCAACAAAAACATCATAGTCGCGAATCGGTTTTACATCAATCTGTGAACCCGGAAGGAAAGCTTCAATGCCAAAAACATCTACTATCATTCCACCCTTAGTACGGCATTTGATATAACCTGTAATGATTTCGTCTTTTTCAAGTGAAGCATTAACCCTATCCCATGAATTAATTGCACGGGCTTTTTTATGTGAGAGCAGGAGCTGACCTTTTTTATCTTCCTGGCTTTCAACATATACTTCTACTTTATCCCCAACCTTAAGATTTGGATTATAACGGAATTCATTTAAACTTACAACGCCTTCCGATTTATAGCCAATATTGATGACGACTTCGCGTAATGTCATCTGGATAACTGTACCGATCACCACTTCGTCAACTGCAACAGTTGACAGAGTTTCATCATAAAGAGATTCATATTCTTTATACTTCGGTGAATTTCGGAGTTCTTCACTCTCGAATGTATCCCAGTCAAAATCTTCAGCAGATGCAGAAATTCTTGGCTCAGCTTTTGCTCTAATTTCTTTTTCCGGCTCAGTTTCCGGTTCAACCTGCACTTTTTTCAGTCTTTTTTCTTTTTTTACTTCCGAATCGAATCCGTAATCTTCAGCCTTTACAGTTTCAGGAATGCTTTCCACTTCCGGATCGAATCCGTAATCTTCAGCCTTTACTGTTTCAGGAACGCTTTCCACTTCCGGAAGCTCTTCCGGAACAATTGTTGCAACCTCATCCGAAGTTGATGCTTCTGTTGAAACATCCTGTTTCTCGGTTTTCTCTTTAGCTTTTGCTTTTTTTATCCCTTTTGCCGGGGTTTCGCTTTTTTCAACAACCTCCTTTTTGGTTGTTTTCTTTTTGCTTTCAGTCATAAGTTTAAATTAAAAGAACTAATAATTAATAAGTTAGACATTATTTTGTATGAAAAATTGGTTGCAAAGATAGGCTATTTTTTAAAATCACCATAATATTATAGTATAAATTCATACCAGCTGACTAAGTGATACGCGTTGTATGGTGAGTTGAAATCAGATACTTGATACGGTGCGCCGCAAACCTGACGCCGCATATCTGTTGTCGATTTCACATGTTATATTATCTTTGCATCAATGATGAAGTTATTACCTAAGATATCAGTGGTTTTATGAAAATTATTGTTGTTGGCACAGGCTACGTTGGTCTGGTGACAGGCGCTTGTTTTGCGGAAAGTGGTGTTAATGTAACCTGTGTTGATGTTGATACTGATAAAATAAAACAAATTAAGGATGGTACCATTCCGATTTATGAACCCGGACTCGAAGCTTTAGTCAGATCTAATATTGAAAAAAAACGGCTCTCTTTCACCACAGATATGAAAGAAGGAATTGAGGGATCGGAGGCAATTTTCATAGCAGTTGGGACACCTCCCGGAGAAGACGGTTCGGCTGATCTGAAACATGTTCTGAATGTTGCTAAGGAAATTGGACATATCATAAAACAATATATTGTCGTAGTAACAAAAAGTACTGTTCCGGTAGGCACGTCTGAAAAGATTCGTAATACTATTCAGGCTGAGATAGATAAACGAGATGAATCTATATCATTCGATATGGCGTCTAATCCTGAGTTTCTTAAAGAAGGAGCGGCAATCGACGACTTCCGGAAACCTGAAAGAATTGTTATAGGAACTGATAATGAAAAAACCAGGGAAATAATGAACAGGCTTTATGCGCCATTTGTTCTGAATAATCATCCTATACTGTTCATGGATATACCCTCTGCAGAAATTACAAAATATGCTGCAAATGCCATGCTTGCAACGCGTATAAGTTTCATCAATGAGATAGCAAATTTATGTGATATTCTTGGAGCTGACATTAACAATGTTAGGAAGGGGATTGGAAGTGATTCACGGATCGGAAGTAAATTTATTTATCCCGGCACCGGGTACGGTGGTTCTTGTTTTCCGAAGGATGTCAAAGCTATTATGAGAACTGCAAGAGATAGTGGCTATGAGCTCAATGTAATTGAAGCTGTTGAGAAAGCCAATGAGTATCAGAAAAATGTCATTTTCAGCAAGATGGCAAAATTCTTCAATAATGATCTGAAAAACAGGATAATCGGAATCTGGGGTTTATCCTTCAAACCCAAGACAGATGATATAAGAGAAGCCTCTTCGATCTTTCTTATTGAGAAGCTTCTGGAAGCCGGTGTAAGAGTTAAAGCTTATGATCCCGCAGCGATTATTGAAACGAAAAAACTTTTAGGAAACCAGATTGAATATACATCTGATCAATATGAAGCCCTGGTTAATGCTGATGCAATGGCATTGATGACTGAATGGTCGGAATTTCACCTTCCTGATTTTAACAGGATGGCTGAATTAATGAAAGGAAAGGTGATATTTGACGGCAGAAATATTTATAACCCTTCTGATATCAAAAAACTTGGATTCACATACTTTGGAATTGGAAGAAGATAGACGAGAGGTTAAGGTTAAGGTTAAAGACTCTAAACGGAAAACGATTATATGAAAGGAATAATATTAGCGGGCGGCTCAGGGACAAGGCTCTATCCGATAACTAGTGCTATCTCTAAACAGATGTTACCGGTATACGATAAACCAATGATTTATTACCCGTTATCGGTCTTAATGCTTGCAGCTATCAGAGAGATATTGATTATTTCTACACCCAGAGATCTTCCCGGATTCAGAAGTCTTCTCGGGGATGGTAAATCGCTGGGATTAGACTTCAGTTACAAGGAACAACCTTCGCCTGACGGACTCGCTCAGGCATTTATACTAGGTGAGGAGTTTATAGGCAACGATCCGGTTTGCATGATCCTGGGAGATAATATTTTTTACGGACATGGCTTTGGTGACGCCCTTCTCAAAACTGCAGAAATGAAGAAAGGCGCTTGTATCTTTGGGTATTATGTTACTGATCCTGAGCGCTATGGCGTTGTTGAATTTGATAAGAATAAAAAGGTCCTGAGCATTGAAGAAAAGCCATTACAGCCCCGATCAAACTATGCAGTTACGGGTCTCTACTTTTATGATAATACCGTTGTAAATAAGGCTAAATCGCTCAGTCCCTCTCCCCGTGGTGAACTTGAAATAACCGATCTTAACAGAGTCTACCTTGAAGAGGGTACACTTGATATCAGACTAATGGGAAGAGGAATGGCCTGGCTTGATACCGGTACCTATGAAAGTTTGCTGCAGGCGGCCAATTTTATTGCTACACTTGAACAGAGGCAGGGATTAAAAGCTTCGTGCATAGAGGAGATAGCTTATAAAAGAGGATTCATTAACAAAAATCAATTGCTTGATTTGGCTCAGCCAATAAAGAATAGTCAATATGGAAAATACCTCTTAAGGATTGCCAGTGAAGAGGTTTATTTATTCGAAGGATTAAAGTAAGAGTATTTAGAAAATGAAAATTATTGAAACAGGGTTCAAAGGACTTTTAGTTATTAAACCCAATATATTTACTGATTCAAGAGGATATTTTTTTGAAAGCTTTAATCAGGTTGCCGTGCAGGATGCAGGTATCAGTTTTATCCCTTTCCAGGATAATGAATCAAAATCTATAAAAGGGGTAATCAGGGGACTGCATTATCAATTGAACCCCTTCCCACAGGCAAAACTTATAAGGGTGGTTGCAGGAAAGATATTCGATGTAGCTCTGGATATCCGTAAAGATTCTCTGACTTTTGGAAAATGGTTTGGCATCGAGCTTGACTCTGAAAACAAAGATCAGCTATTGATCCCACATGGTTTTGCTCATGGATTTTCAGTTCTTAGCGAGATTGCCGTTATCCAGTATAAATGTGATAATGTTTATAACTCTCAGTATGAAAGGGGAATAAACGTTAATGATCCATCGCTTGACATCTATTGGAAATTAGGTTCAACGGTTCCTGTCATCAGCGAGAAGGACATTGCACAGCCTCTTTTAAAAGATGCTGAAATTAACTTTTAGAAAAGAGGGTAACATCTATGGCTACAATTCTGATAACAGGTGCGAAAGGCCAACTTGGAAGTGAGTTAAAAGAAGTCTCGAAAAACTATTATGGATATGATTTTATATTTACCGATATAGATTCACTCGATATCACCAGTCACGAAAAGACTTCAGAATTCATTAATAAGTCGAAACCTGACTGGATAATTAACTGTGCAGCTTATAATCTTGTTGACAAGGCTGAAACTGAGCCAGATAAGGCTTTGCTTATAAACGGAACAGCTGTCAAAAATATAACAGAAGTAATCAGGGGATCTGAATGCAGGTTTATTCATGTATCATCTGATTATGTTTATGACGGAAGTTCAAATGTGCCTTACAACGAGAATATCCCGGCAAATCCTTTATCATCATATGGCAGATCAAAACTGGCCGGTGAAAAATATGCCCTTCTTCACAATGGATCAATGATTATAAGAACTGCATGGTTATATTCTTCATTCGGAAATAATTTTGTCAAAACTATTATCAGGAATGCTGCTGAAAAAGAATCTTTAAAAGTAGTCTTTGACCAGACCGGAACTCCTACCTATGCAGCCGACCTTGCAGGAGCCATAATGAATATAATTTCAGGAGTTATAAGGAACCAGATAGCAATGAATTCCGGCATTTATAATTATTCGAATGAAGGCGTTTGCAGCTGGTACGATTTTGCCAGTGAGATTATTAAGGAATCAGGTCTGACATGCCAGGTGCTTCCGGTTCTTACAAAAGATTACCCGCAGGCTGCAAAGAGACCTGCCTATTCTGTTTTGGACAAAAGTAAAATAAAGGAAAATTACGGGTTATCAATCCCCCACTGGAGGGACAGCCTGATAAAATGCCTTAAACTGTTGAAATAATATGTCAATTATGTTATCACTAGCTGAGATCAGAACGAAAGCCGGAAGCTGGCTTGGTAAAGAGTTCAACGAAGAAACCCGAAAAGAGGTCCGTGAAATGCTTGAAAAAGATGAGAAAAAGCTCATTGACGCATTTTACCAGGATCTTGAATTTGGGACGGGGGGACTGAGAGGCATCATGGGAGCCGGCACTAACAGGATGAATATCTATACCTTGGGTATGGCAACCCAGGGCTTATCAAATTACATTATTAAACAGTGCGGCAATATGGGAATAAGAGTCGCAATTGCTCATGATTGCCGTAACAACAGCCGCTACTTTGCAGAGACAACTGCAAACATTTTTTCTGCCAACGGGTTTGAAGTTTATCTCTTTGAATCTCTGCGTCCTACTCCGGAACTCTCATTCGCCATCAGACATTATAAATGCCAGAGCGGCGTTGTTATCACAGCTTCACATAACCCAGCAGAATATAACGGATATAAAGCCTACTGGAATGATGGTGGTCAGGTAGTGGCGCCTCATGATGACGGGATAACCGAGGAGGTACGAAAAATTACTTCTGTAAATGATATAAAGTTCAATGGAATAAAAGAAAAAATAAAAATTATCGGAAAAGAAACTGATAAACTATTTCTGGATGAAGTACTTAAGATGAGTCTTAATCCCGCGATTATAAAAAAGCTCTCTGATATTCCAATCGTATATACACCCATTCACGGAACCGGTATAACATTGGTCCCTCCTGCATTAAAGATATTCGGTTTCAGAAACATCATAAGTGTGCCGGAGCAGGATATTACTGATGGTAACTTTCCTACAGTCAAATCACCTAACCCGGAGGAACCTGATGCACTTAAACTGGCGATTAAAAAAGCAACTGAAACAAATGCCGAACTTGTAATGGCCACTGACCCTGATGCAGACAGACTTGGTCTTGCAGTAAAAAACAATAAGGGTGAATTCATCCTGCTTAATGGTAATCAGACAGGTGTTATTCTTATCTGGTATATTCTTTCACAATATAAAGAGAAAAAAAAATATAAGGGTAATGAGTATATTATTAAAACCATAGTCACTTCTGACCTTATAGAAAAGATAGCTGAAGGGTTTAATGTTGAGTATTTCAATGTTTTGACAGGGTTCAAGTTCTTTGCCGAGTTGATCAGGGAAAATGAAGGGACTAAAAAATATATTGGCGGCGGCGAAGAGAGTTATGGTTTTTTACCAGGCGATTATGTTCGGGATAAAGATGCTGTTGGCTCCTGTGCATTGGCAGCAGAAGTTACGGCATGGGCAAAGAGCAATGATATGTCTCTTTTTGAACTGCTCCTTGATATATATGTAAAGTATGGTTTCTATAAGGAAAAACTTATAAATATTGTAAGAAAAGGGAAAGAGGGTGCTGATCAGATCAAAGAAATGATGACAGAATACAGGAATAATCCTCCAAAAAAGATCAACAATAGCCAGGTGGTTAAGTTAAATGACTATGAAAGACAGGTTTCTTACAATATCCTTAAAGGCACAAAAACCAATATTAATCTGATTAAGTCGGATGTTCTCCAGTTTTTCCTTGCTGACGGAACAAAAATCTCTGTCAGGCCTTCAGGGACGGAGCCTAAGATAAAGTTCTATTTCAGTGTGAACACAGAATTGGCTTCTTCAGATAAATTCGAAGAAACTGAGAAAATCCTAGACAAAAGGATAAGTGATATTATTACTGATATGAAATTAGCTTAAAAAACAAATTCAGAAAGCCATTAACCGCAAAGAACACAAAGATCAAAGAACTAAGATCTCAAAGAATAACAACTGATCCTTCTTTAGTTAAAGGTTTGTTCCAAAATTAGGAGAATGCCATCCTGAATTTTACGATTATTCCTTTGCGCTCTTGGGATTTAAACCTTTGTAAGCTTTGCGGTTAAATACTTTAAGGTCATTCACCTATAATCTTTACCAGCACCCGTTTTCTTCTTTTCCCGTCAAACTCCCCATAGAAAATCTGCTCCCACGGGCCAAAATCGAGTTTTCCTTCCGTTACTGCAACGACTACTTCCCTTCCCATCACAGTGCGTTTGATATGGGCATCGGCATTATCCTCAAAACCATTGTGCTTATATTGTGTATAAGGCTTTTCAGGAGCAAGTTTCTCTAACCATACTTCGAAATCGTGATGTAACCCTGACTCATCATCATTAATAAAAATACTTGCTGTTATGTGCATTGCATTAACAAGTACCAAACCTTCCTGAACACCACTCTCATAAAGGCATTTTTCCACCTGTCCAGTGATGTTTAAAAAAGCCCTGCGGGTTGGTGTTTCGAACCAGAGTTCTTTTCTGTATGATTTCATAATTGTGATATTTGAATATATTTTAAATTCTTCCACACATTACTAAGATTGTCGCAAATCAATTTCACTGATCTGCACAAATCATTGATATCAGCGGGAACCAAAAAAATCTTCGGAAAAGTTCACCAGGTATACCTTATCCGTTGACCTTGTCAGAGCAGTATAAAACCATCTAAGGTAATCGATTGTGATATCGTTCCTGTTGAACATACCCTGATCGATAAATACCCTCTCCCACTGTCCGCCCTGCGCCTTATGACAGGTTACGGCATATGCAAATTTTATCTGAAGAGCATTAAAATAGGGATTATTCTTTACAGCCTAAAACTGTTTTCTCCTGGTTTTAATATTCAGATAATCTGCCATAACATTCTGGAATAGTTCCCTGTTTTTTTCCTGAGGCAATGCAGGCGTATCGAGATGAAGGACATCCATCATTACCTTTGATTCAATTTCCAGATTATAGTCGGGAAACTTCAGTACCATATCGGCAAAACGGAAACCATATCTCTCCTCATATTTCCTGATTTTTTTCACCTCTGCAATATCGCCATTTGCTATAAATCCTGCTCCATCCTCATCCTCATCGATAATAAAGTAGTTATTTTTCACGACCATAACCATATCGCCTGGACTTATCTCTTCCTCCCTGAAGAAGATCCTGTTACGTATCCCCTGATTATACCTGTTCGCCTGTTTATTTGAATTAACAACAATTATGGTTCCTTCCATTCCGCATATCCCATATGCCGAAGAGATCTCATCAATCAACTCTTCTCCGGTTATTCTTATTGTATCCTTGTAGTTAATACAATCTATTGAAGGATGAACCAGGTTGGTTTCAGCCACCTGTAAACGAACACGGGTCGCATTCATCAGAACTCCGGATGTTTCACTTTGCCGGACAACCTGTCTCAGTTCACAGGAAATCAATCCGAATCCGTAACCTCCAAGGGAGGCTGGATCGAGAGCCGGACTCAGAACAGATCCGACCGGTGGAAGTTGTGCGGTATCTCCGACAAGAATCAGTTTGCAATCGGTACCTGAATAGACATATTCAATTAGGTCATCGAGAAGCCTGCCGCTGCCGAACAATGATGAATCTCCTGAACTATTTGATACCATTGATGCTTCATCGACAATAAAAAAAGTATCCTTATGAAGATTTCTATCCAGTGAAAAGTTTCCAAGCCCGTCTTTGGAGGATTTTTGCCGGTATATCTTCTTATGAATAGTAAATGCCTGCCTTCCGGAATATGATGCAAGAACTTTTGCAGCTCTTCCTGTTGGTGCCAGAAGAACCGCTCGCATCCTTAACAGATCGAGAGTTTTTACGACAGAACTTATAATACTTGTTTTTCCGGTTCCGGCATACCCGGTCATCAGAAAGATCACATCATTATTGTTATCGCAGATATATCCGGCAATTTTCTTCAACGCATCAGACTGATCATCAGTAGGTGTATTCCCAAGATTCTTACACAGATTGTTATATATAATGGTATCTCGCAATTGATAGATTGTTTTTTATAATTTTGTTGTAAACTTAAACATTCTTATTATCATTTTAATTACTCCGTGTAACTCAGTGTTCCTCTGTGAACCTCTGTGTAAGTTCTTATTTTTTTATTACACAGAGAAGCACAGAGAAGCACAGAGGGCCACAGAGAATTATTTATTATATTTACACTAAAATACTATCGGATGCCATTTCTTGAACTTTTTGATGAGACTCTCGATATAAACTCTACAGAAAATTATGAGTTATCCATTCAGGTAAGCCCCGATGGATTATCATTTTGTCTTCTTGATTCAATAAGAAATAAGTTCATCATGATCAGGTCATTCGGGGCGGAAGAAAATAAGTATTTTAATGCCGATAAAATAAGTGAGTTGATACGAAATGATGATTTTCTGAGTAAACGGTACAAGAAAGTTAATTATGTATTGGCATCATCTAAGTTTACCCTTGTACCGGCGCCACTCTATGACCCGGGTAAAAAAGTTGAATACTTCGTTTTCAATCATAACCTGAAAGAGGACAGCATTGTTCTTACAGATAAGACTAATGATCCTGATGCATTTCTTGTGTTCTCAGCATCTAAATCAATAAGTGAAGTAATGAATAGTTTTTATCCCGGAGTATACCCCCATCATCATATAAAACTATTACTGGACCATACTTCTTCAACCAGAAAAAGTGTCATAGGCAATTACATACATATTCACGTTGAAAGGGATTATTTTAATCTGATTATATTTAATAACAATATACTAAAATTCTGTAATTCATTCGCTTACCGGAATATCTCAGACATACTCTATTATGTCCTGAATGTCTTTAAAAACCTGGATATCAAACAGGAAGAGACAGTATATTTAAGTGGTTTGACAGAGAAGTATGATGATCTCTCATCCAGTTTCTCATTATACATAAGGAATATAAAATTTTCAGAACCTTCGGGGAATTTCACATTCAGTTATGTCTTTAATGATACGGAGCTTCATCGGTTTATTAATCTATTTACAGTCGTAAATTGCGAATAATAGGGGGCAGATATAAAGGCAGGAGGATCAATCCTCCCTCAAATTTTAAGGCCAGGCCCACTACTGACTTTGCCCGGGAAGGTTTATTTAACATCCTGAATAACAGGGTCGATTTTGAGTCTATTACTGTTTTGGATCTTTTTTCCGGAACAGGAAGCATTAGTTATGAATTTGCCTCGCGTGGAGCCCTGACGGTTCATCTCATTGAGAAAGACATGAATCATATTTCAGGTATTAAAAAAATATTAACTGAATTGAACCTTCAGAATGTAAAGCCGATCCATATTGATGTTAGGGCATATTTAAAAACATGTTCGGTTAAATATGACATTGTTTTTGCCGATCCTCCATACGAGCTTACATGGCTTGAAGAGCTGCCTGATCTTGTTTCACAGGCTGATGTGATTAAGAATGATGGATTTTTCATTCTTGAACATCCCAGGGATATAAGTTTTTCCGGTCATAAGTTATTTTTTGAGCACCGGAATTACGGGGGTGTGAATTTTAGTTTCTTCCATGCTCTAAG
>Ga0265316_10003107_pt1 | contig 16918 bp, 13 predicted proteins | sample 4522metaG_FD_202092 | JGI IMG/M metagenome (GOLD analysis project Ga0265316, IMG submission 202092) | Rhizosphere microbial communities from Carex aquatilis grown in University of Washington, Seatle, WA, United States - 4-5-22 metaG | ecosystem: Host-associated > Plants > Roots > Rhizosphere >...
AATTGGGTGACGTGGTGACGGTGCAGGTGAGCTTCAGCAAAATGGTAACAGTGGCTGGAGGCACGCCGACACTGACCCTGGAGACAGGAGCCGTTGACCGCACGGTAAACTACACCAGCGGCAGCGGAACGAGCACGCTCGTGTTCAGCTACACGGTGGGTGCCGGGGACCTGAACGCGGATCTTGATTACGTGGCGACAGGCTCGCTTTCCGCCAACGGGGCCACGATCAGGGACAGTCACTTGAATGACGCCACCTTGACGCTTGCCGCCCCCGGGGCTGCTGGCTCGCTTGCTGCCAGCAAGAACCTTGACGTGGACGGCGTAGTGGCAGTGGTCACGGGCGTGAGCGCGAGCAACGCGGACGGCTTGTTCAAGCTCGGTGACATGCTGACGGTGCAGGTGAGCTTCAGCAAGGCAGTAATAGTGGCCGGAGGCACACCGACACTCACGTTGGAAACCGGAGCCGTTGACCGTACGGTAAACTACACCAGCGGCAACGGGACCAGCACGCTCGTGTTCAGCTACACGGTGGGTGCCGGGGACGCGAATGCTGACCTGGACTTCGCGGCAACAGGCTCGCTCTCTGCCAACGGTGCCACCATTCGTGACGGGCACTTGAATGATGCCACGCTGACCCTGGTCACACCCGGGGCAGCGGGCTCTCTTGCCGCGAACAAGAACCTGGACGTGGACGGCGTGGTGCCACTGATCCTAGGCCATACATACACAATATTCGACCAGGTAGACGTCCAGATGAGCGAGGGCGTTTTCCACACCGGAGGCTCGGCACTGACACCGTCAGACCTGTCCATTTTGTTTGTGCGGAACGGCGGAAATGCGACAAGTGCAGCCATTCTCAGCCTGACCAGCACATCCGACACTCCCCTGGCAGGCGGAGAAAGCGTGATCCGGATCAGGCTTTCCTTCACGGGCGTCCCTGACGGCCTCGAGACGATTACCGTCATTCCCGCGACAGCCAACTCCGTATTCGACCTCGCGGGCAACCCGATGGCGGGCGCGCAAACGACCGGCGCAATAGCTCTCATTCCGTCTGCGATAACGATTGTCTCACGCGAGACCCAGGATTCAGACGGCGACGGGCACATCGACCAGATCAAGATCACGACACTGCCAACCCAAAATCTGAATGACAACTTCTCGGGTCTCACTATCTCCGTCGCAGGCTACACGGTCGTCGGATACACAACGGGCGCGGCAGGTGACAACGTGTTTTACGTCAATCTGGCCGAGGGGGCTTCATTCGATACAGGGGCCACCCCGATCGTCAGGGTGATGAGCAACGACACGAACCTGCAGGCTGCTGACAGCCACACCATTGTGATGGAAACAACCGGCGTGGCAGCCACGGACGCCGCGCCGCCCGTGGTCGGCGTCACACTTGCCGCCGTCAACGGCTCGCGCATCTATGTCGAGTTCTCCGAGCCCGTGACGGTGGCGACAGGAGATATCACCTGCGCGACGTCGACTGTCATCTCTCCAATCGGGCCTCGGGAGGTCTTCCTGAACGTCTCCCCGCCGCTCACCGCACTGGTTGTGACTGCGGGCCAGCTTACGATCAACGCGAACGCGATCCATGATGCTGTCGGCCTGCCCGTGGCCGCCGCGACACGGCCTATCTCGCAGCTCATGCTGGACGTGGTCATTCCGGTCTGGGCGCACGACGGCGTTCACACGGATATTCCGGCATCGAAGTCGGGCGCGCTCAAGGTGTTCGACGGGACGGGCAAGCTCCTTGACCGCGACATCACTCTCGAGGCGCGGTTCGCTACCGCGACATGGCCCGTTCCGCTGGACATTATCTTCGATGCGGCGGTTCCTCCGTCTTTGAAGCCTCGCGGCTTCTGGCTGCCCGCCGGGATAGACGGATTGGCGCCGGCAGATACGGCTTCCCGCTCTGTCGTGCAGGTGGACCCGGCCGGGGACACGGATCAGCTTCGCGACTTCGCGATTCCGGCCTCGGACAGCAAGGTGGCGGACGGGAACACCATCGAGTTCCTTTTTGCCGCTGACTTCGGCTTCGGCGCCCGGTATTGCCTGCGGGCCCTGGATCCGAATGATCCGCGGACCGTGCGGCCGTACGCCTTCAAGATCTCCGACGTGTTACGCCAGAAAAACGGCGTGACAATCGTGGAAAATGTCATCAATCCCACGGCCGGTGACAGGACGCGGCTGTCCTATACCCTTTCCAAGAGCGGAAGAGTCACCATCCAGGTTTTCTCCCTGGGCGGGGACATTGTGAACGTCCTGTATTCCGGATACCAGGCTGCGGGGGACTACTCGGCGAGCTGGGACGGCCGGAACAGGGCAGGCTGGGCAGTCGCGCGGAACGTCTATTTCATCAGGATCGTGGCGCCGGAAATCGACGAGATCAGAAAAGTACTCGTTGTCAAATGAGCGCAGGGCCCGGGCGGCGCCCTGGCACCCCGGAAGCGCACTCCGGGAGTCGCGCAAGGCCCGCACTCACGTTCAACAGATATCTGGCTTGACTCTGCCATCCCGCGGCATGACTTTACAATCATGAAGACACGATCTCTGGGAAAATCAGGCGTTGCCGTCTCGGCAATCGGGCTGGGCTGCATGGGAATGTCCGAGTTCTATGGCCCTTCGGACGATGAATCGTCAGTCGGACTTCTCCGCAAGGCGGTGGATCTCGGCGTCACCTTCTTCGACACGGCTGACATGTACGGCGTGGGGCACAACGAGATGCTCCTGGCCCAGGCATTCCGCGGCGCACTGCGGGACACGGTGACCATTGCCACGAAGTTCGCAAACATGCGGCGCCTCGACGGAGCCTTCCTGGGCATCAGCGGCAGACCGGAGTACGTGAAGGCGGCGTGCGAGATGAGCCTGAAGCGGCTGGGCGTCACGCACATCGACCTTTATTACCAGCACCGTGTGGATCCGGACGTCCCCATCGAGGAGACGGTGGGGGCAATGGCGGAGCTGGTCAAAGAGGGCAAGGTGAGGTTTCTCGGCCTCTCGGAGGCAGGTGCAAAAACCATCAGGCGGGCGCACGCGGTGCATCCCATCACTGCGCTTCAGACCGAGTATTCCCTCTGGACGCGGGACGCGGAGGGAGAGATCCTGGACACCTGCCGTGAGCTGGGCATCAGCTTTGTCGCCTACAGCCCGCTTGGCAGGGGTTTCCTCACCGGCGCCTTCAAGCATCCGCACCAGTTTGCGCGCGGTGACTTCAGATCCGTCAATCCCCGGATGAAAGCCGGCAGCTTCGAGCGGAACAAACCCCTTGTGGAAAAGATCGAAGAGATGGCCGGCAAAAAGGGCTGCACCACGGCGCAGCTTGCCCTTGCGTGGGTCCTGTCACGCGGTGAGGACGTGATCCCTATTCCCGGCACCCGGCAGGAGAAATACCTGAAAGACAATATCGGGGCGGTCTCATTGTCTTTTTCAAAGGCGGAGCTGGACGAGCTTGGTCGGACAATCGAACCGTCAAATGTGACAGGCACCCGCTATGACGAAGCGGGCATGAAACGCCTGGGGATTTGAGGCGCAGCCTCGGCGGATGTCGAAGGAGTCACGGGCAGGTTTTTCGTGGGCAGGAAGGCCGTCGATTTCCGCCCTCGTCATGCAGAGGCGGATGCGGGCTCACGGCTGGGGGAGGCAAGCGCCCGATTGTCGGGACTGTCGTAGCGCCGCCGGGCTGACCGGGAGCTCGTGCGCGGGGATCACCTCCCGCCGGTGTCCAGCTCTTCCCCCTCGGGCGGTTCCTGGTAGAGGAAGGTCTGAATCAGGTCCGCAAGGGTTTTCTCGTCAGTCTTTGACATGTGCAGAAGCCCGAGACCCGACCTGAAGAAGTTGGAGTCCGGGTCCGGCCTGCTCCATTTCACACGGGTCTTGAGCTCGAGCTGCTGCGGGCCGTTCATGCTCGTGGGCAGGTCGAGCCGCAGCAGCATGGTTTTGCCCTTTTTCATCTGGCGCTCGCTCCTGACCATGAAACCCCTGGTGCTCAGGTTCGCCACGTGCCCCAGCGGAGACCCGCTGTCAACGTCGAACACCCTGAGGTAGTAGATAATCTCTTTCCGCTCCTGGTGTCGTCCCTCCATGCGCTTCAGTCCTCCTGGGTCTTTCGGGCAACGACAATGCTCATATCGTCCGTCTGCTCCGCGCAGAACGACCTCACTTCATCCATGATCGTGGAAATGATCTGATCCACGGGGAGCGCGGCGTGCTGGGCAAGCAGCCCCTGGAGCCGCTCCTGCCCGAACATTTCCCCTTCCGCGTCGGCTGCCTCGGTTATTCCGTCGCTGAAGAGGAGCATGATGTCCTGCGGCTGCAACTCCACGGTTCTGTCATCGAGGAACCCGCGGATGTCATCGGCGATTCCCAGCCAGGTCCCCGTGGTCGGCACGATCTCGATCTCTTTCCGGGCAGCCCGGTAGAGAATGATATCCTGGTGCTTGCCGGCAAAGGTGAAGTTTCTCTTCCCGAGCCGGACAAGGACGAGACTCATGTAGTGGTCGGCTCCGAGCCGGTTGATGTTCTCCCGGAGCGCCATGTTGACCGACTCCAGCATCTTGGAGGGCGGGCATTGCACGCAGGAGCCCACCATCGTGCGCACGCTGGTCTGTGCCATCATCATGATCAGGCCGGAATCCACTCCGTGGCCCGAAACATCCCCGACCGCGAGCCAGATTTCCCCGCTGGGAGCCGCGATGATGTCGTAGCAGTCCCCGCCCACCTCCGCCGCAGGATACATCACCGCCGCCATCTCGTATCCCCGGATCCCCTTCGGGGAAGGAAGCAGAGCGGTCTGGATCCGCTTGGCCAGCTCCATCTCCCCCCACAGCGCGTCGCGGGCCTTTTTGAGCTGCACCATAAGGGAGAACTCCTGCCGGACGAGGCGGTACTTCACCTGGTTGATGCTCACTGCAATGACTGCCGTGGCAAGAAGGAAGAACAGGTTGTTGGTGAGGATGACCGGGTCGTAGGGCTTGCCGGCAATCACGTTGGACAGGACGTACATGAAGACGACAAGGAAGGTGTTTGCCGCGGAGTGACCGGCCTTCCAGGGCAGCAGCAGGTTCACGCCGATGAGCACGAGATTCAACCCGGCGTAGTAGCTGGAGTTGAATCCGCCGAGGTCCACCGTCATCAGGGAGATGCTGAGCCCGACATTCAGGGAGACCAGGTACCCGTGGAGGTAGGTGAGATGACCGGGCTTGCTTTTCCTCAGAACAAAGTACTGGATCAGCAGCAATGCGGTGGAGACACACCTGTACAGGCCCACCACAGGGAGAAGCTGGCGGGGAACGAGGAAGTAGTCGAGAATGAAGAACGCCGGCACGAGGGTGAAAGCCAGCGCGGTCAGGACTTTCGACCAGTTGTGGACGATGTCCGTGAGGTACTCGGCAAAGGTGCTCGAGGCGAAATGGAGCATCTCCGAGGTGTTGTTCTCTTTCCCGCCGTTCATGGCCGGGCTCTCCGACATCAGGTTCATTTCTTGCCTATCCGGAGAAAGAGCTGGATGCCTGACGGGTCCGCCGACACCGAACGCTCCGCATTGGGGAGCTCGGAGGCGAGCTCCATGAGCTCCTCCTCCGTGCGGTGGAACAGCACCCAATCCAGCCAGTAATCCATGTACACGCGGCTGACGTTGGAGGGATGGAAGTTGCCCACCACGATCTGGCCGCCCGGGAGCAGGAGCTGGTAGAGTTTCCCCAGGACCGCCGTGGCCACGGGGGGCGTGAGATAATCGAAAAGACCCATTGAATAGATCAGGTGATACTGTCCCCACCTCCGTGAGAGCTGCTGGGTGAAGAGCATGGTCCGCACCGACTCCCGCAGGTATTCCACGGACAGCTTCTCATCCAGGCTCTTTTCGACCTGGTCCACAACCCGGGCCGCTTCCAGAAGGGCGTATGAATCCTGGTCGAAGAGGGTGAAGTGCATTTGCCGGCACTTCCGCGGCGTGTCTATGAGATCCCGCAGCTCGAAGGCGGGGCCGCATGCCACCGACAGGATATGGAGGCGGTTCTTGGGAGAACCTGTCACCCGGCTGCGATATGCGTTTATCCAGTCCGCAATGAATGACCTGCGGTTGCGCACCGCTTCCGCTGCCGGCTGCTCCACGGGATGTTTGTGCATGAGCTTCGAAAATGTGGAGTCTCCCTCGTAGTCATTGCTGTAGATCATGCGCATCATTTCCGAATCCCCGGCATACCCCCGCGGCTTCAGGTTGGTGCGGGTCATGATGGGCGAGCAGAGAATGATGTTCCAGACCAGCTTTCTCAGGTAGAAGCCGTGTTCCTCTCTCTCCGCCTTGGTGAAACCGGCGACGAGCTTTCCCAGCTCCGCCAGCTTTTCGTCCAGAAAGCCCATGAACTTGCGGCCCTCGGTGGCCAGGATCGACTGTTGCACGATCTGGCGGATGTTTTCCGGCTCTGCACGGTATTCCCCGTCAAGGGTATCGAAGAGCGTCTTGTACACGTTCAAGTCGTACGTCAGATCCGCCGCATAATCCTTGAACGTCTGACGAATGGCCGCTTTGTGCTCCAGAAGAGAGGAAAGATTCAGGAATGATGTCTGCAGCTTGATCTGTTTCCCGCGGAAGAGGACGCTCTCCAGGTCATGGAAATCCCGGGAGAGCACGAGCCTGCCCGAATAGCCTTCGATATTCGGCTCGGAAATGAGACGGCAGGGGCCGAGCTCGAAGCTCCTGTCGCCCTGGCGGACCGTGAGCTGGCTGAACTCCGAGCCGTCCTTGAATACGGACGGGTCCTCGAACCTGACCCAGAGAGAATACTTGGAGGCAATCTTGGCCGTCAGGGGATACTTTTTATTCTTAGAGAGAACCCACGCGTCGACGGCCGTGCCGTGGTCTTCCATACCTACTCCGCTCCCTTGAGCTCGATGCGCGCATCGGGGGTCTCGAAAATCTTCAGCGCGGAGAAAGAGAGATGCTGCCACTTCAGGTCCTGCCGGTAGAGCACGCTCATGCGGCCCGTGCCGCGCCGCGCCTGTTCCAGGAGCCTGATGACCGGGGTGATGGTGGACGAGTTCATGTACTGAAGGGTGCGGAAGTCCAGCACGATGCGCTTTCCGCTTTCGTTTCCGCGCTTCAGCATCTCCGCGAGGATCGGAGCGAGGAAGTCCCCCGGCTTGCGCATGGTGCTCTTTCCGAACCACCGCATCGTGATCGATTCGGCTTCTTCGGCAATCTCGACTCGCAGAGAGTCGTGGGTGAAGCTTTGCGTGTCTGTCATGCTCACCTCTTGAGGCTCATTCGAGCGCGGATAAGGCTGAAACGTTCAACAGTTTCTTTTCATCGACGAAAAAATCGAGAATTGCCCCGCCTTCGTACGCGATGCGGGCGAGTCCCAGGCCGCTTGTCTCATCCTGAAGGGGCCTGCGTGAAACCTCTCTCAGCTTCTCGAGGTAGGCCTCGAACGGGTCCTGATACCCGCGAATCCACTGGACAAGCTTGTCCAGCGTCTCCAGGTGCGTGCGGCAGCTCTCGTCGAACGGGTTGGACACCTCGACAATGACCTGGCTTTCCGTGACGCGGATGGACAGGGCCACCCGCTCTTTCTCCGTGGCGTAGACCCCGTACTTGAGGCTGTTTTCCAGGAGCTCGCTGATGATCATGTAGAGGGCCTCGGCCACTTGAGGGGAAATGCTGTGGGAGGCAAGAAACCGAAGGCCCCGGTCGCTGGTCCGTCCGATCTCATCCCAGTCCGGTTTCATCCTCACGCGCAGTGCGTCCCTCATGAGATTCCCCCTCGTTTTAGTGTCGACAGATCGTAGCATGGTTATTACCCGGCTTCCAAGCCTCACGCGCGGATTGACTCCCGGGGCGAAGAAGCTTTAGATTGGCCCCATGAGTGCGGAGCCTGCTCTCGCGCCCGCCACCGAATCAGATAACGGCAGGGCTTTCGGTGAAAGGGTCAGCCAGCTCCTGGAAAAGACCCCGCTCCGCTTTTCCGGAGATCTCGAGAAGCCGTTCCTGGACGACTATTTCCAGAAATCCCTTGCCATGATCCGCATTTCCTTCGTTCTCGGGATCGCCCTGTACGCGGCATTCGGTGTTCTGGACGTCTTCATTGCCCCCCAGACGAGGAACATCACCTGGCTGATACGGTATGCCATTGTCTGTCCGCTTATGGTGCTCTCCCTTTGCGCCACCGGGCTGCGGGTCTTCAAGAGGATCGCGGAGATCGACACGATTGTCGTGGGGCTCTCCGCGGGTTTTGGCATCATTGCAATGATCACATTTTCCCGTGATGCCGACGCCACACGCTACTATTATGCGGGCCTCATCCTCGTTCTCATCTATGTCTATACGTTTACTAAGATGCGATTCGGCCTGGCCGTGCTTACCTCCTGGATAATAGTGCTGGGGTACGAGGCCGCGGCAATTGGCGCGCTGCGGATGCTCACGACCCATGAGCTGTTCATCGTGTTCCTGAACAACAACTTTTTCTTCATTGCGGCCAATATCATGGGGATGATCGTCTGCTTCTACGTGGAGCGCTATGCCCGCAAGGACTACCTGCGGCGCCTCATTGTCATTGAGAAGCAGGAGCTCCTCCAGGCGGAAAGAAATCAGCTCTTCGAGAAGAACCGACTGGTGAAGAGAGAGCTGGAAATGGCGCGGAAGATCCAGCAGGCCTCCATACCCCAGAAGACACCCAACCCAAACATCTCCTCAGTGTACCGGCCCATGGAGGAGGTGGGGGGTGATTTCTTCGATTTTATCCCCTTTCGAGAAGAGGGAAAGATCGGCGTGTTTCTGAGCGACGTATCCGGTCACGGCGTTCCCGCGGCGCTCATTACCTCGATGATCAAGAGCTCGATCTCGCAGTCGGCGGATCTGCGGAAAAGTCCGGCAGAGCTGCTCTGTCGGCTGAACACCCTTCTCCTGGACCGCACGGATGAGAACTTCATCACCGCGTTCTACGGGATCTATGATGAGCGCGCCAGGTCACTGGTGTACGCAAACGCGGGCCACAACTCGCCGTTCGTCTGCCTGGACAACCGCGTGACCGAGCTTCCCTCCCCGCAGAAGCATTTTCCCATCGCCTTTCTGGACAACGACGAAGTCGCGCGGCGGAACCTGTCCTATAGAAACTACCATATTGTGCTGCCGGTGGGGGCCAAGCTCGTGCTGTACACGGACGGCCTGGTGGAGGCGTCCAAGAAGGATCAACCTTCGGTCTGCTTCAAGGATACGATCAAGGAGAAAATGCTCGCGCTCAAAGGGCTTTCCCCCGGGGAGTTCGTCGAAGGCCTCATGAAAGAGCTCGTCCTCTTCAGGCAGGGGGAGGACTTCGACGACGACATCTGCCTTATCTGCATGGACATTGTCTGATCGCGGCCATGAAGGAAAGCAGGTCCATGCCTCGAAGTGATCCCCATGAATAACATGCACTACGCGGGCCTGGTCTTCGACGCCATTGAACATGCCATCATCGTGATATCTCCGGAATGGACCATCGAGTCCTGCAATCGGTCTCTCCTGGCGCTGCTGGGGTATGCGCGCGAAGAGCTCGACGGCAGGAGCGCAGAAGTGCTCTTCAAGGACCACGCGCTGGCGGCTGAGTTCATGAACTGCCTGCGGGAGAATCTGTCCATGCGGGAGTCTTTTGAAGGGCAGGTCGTGCTCCGGCACTCCGCTGGAACCTCGCTCCCTGTCCTCTACCAGGCCACCGCGCTCAGGGACCCTGCGGAGGACAGGCTCAGCTTCATGGTCACCGCGTTCGACTCCACGGCGAAAACCATCGGGGAGCAGGAGACGCGGAGCCTGGCCAGATTCTCTGATGAGAACCCGAACCCCGTCCTGCGAATCTCGGGGGACGGCACGCTGCTGTACGCCAACCAGGGGAGCTGGCTGCTGCTCTCTCACTGGAAGATCGGCGCCGGGGAATCGATTCCCCCGCACTGGGCCTACATCGTCCACGAGGTCTTGAAGAGCGGAGAGAATCGGGAGGTGGAGGAGCAGATCGGATTCAAAACGATCCTGCTGGAGGTCGTGCCCGTCACCGACATGGGATATGTCAACCTGTTCGGTCTCGACGTGACCCAGCGCAAGCAGGTGGAACAGAAGCTCCTCCTCAACTCGCAGGTATTCGAGAACGCGACTGAAGGCGTCATGATCACGGATGCAGACCTGCGCATACTGGACGTCAACCGCGCCTTCTGCATCATCACAGGCTATGCGCGGGAGGAGATCCTGGGGGAGAGCGTGGACCTGCTGTCCTCGGGCCGCCACGAGCCGGAGTTCTACGAGTCGCTGTGGCGCGCCGTGCGGGAGAAGGGCAGCTGGCAGGGAGAAATCTGGGACCGCCGCAAGAGCGGCGAGGTCTACCCGCAGCTTCTCTCCATCAGCTCGGTCCTTGACGCGGACGGCTCTGTAATCCGCTACATCGGATTGTTCTCCGACATCTCGGTCATGAAGCGGACCCAGGACCTGCTGTACCAGATGGCCAACTACGACAACCTCACCGGCCTTGCCAACCGCAGGTACTTCCATGACCGCCTGGAGCAGGACCTGGCGCAGGCGCGGAGGGCGGGGGAGAAGCTGGCGGCGATGTTCATCGACCTGGACGGCTTCAAGCTCATCAACGACCAGCTCGGTCACCGCGCGGGGGACCAGCTCCTGCGGGAGGTCGCGGACAGGCTCAAGGAATGCGTGCGTGAAAGCGATACGGTGGGCAGGATGGGGGGAGACGAGTTCACCGTGGTGCTTACCCAGCTCAAACATCCTGATGACGTGGTGGCCGTTGCGCAGAAGATCCTCCATCGGATCAGGGAAGCCATGACGGTGGAGCAGCGGGAGCTGTTCGTCAGCGCAAGCATAGGGATCTCAAACTTTCCGGAAGATGCCACCGAGGTGGAAGGGCTGCTGCGCTGCGCAGATGCGGCCCTCCTCCAGGCCAAGGACCTGGGCAAGAACAGCTACCAGTTCTTCTCCCAGGAGATCAACACGCGCTCCCAGGAGCGACTCTCCCTCCAGATCAGGCTGCGGAAAGGCCTCGATTCCAACGAACTGGTCGTCCACTATCAGCCCCAGATGGACTCCATGACCGGCTGCATGGTCGGAGTGGAGGCGCTGGTGCGCTGGCGCGATCCTGAGAAGGGCGTGATAGCCCCAGACCAGTTCATACCACTTGCAGAGGACACGGGCCTGATCCATGAGATCGGGGAATTTGTTCTTCGCGCCGCCCTGGCCCAGGCGCGCAAATGGCGCAAGGAACGACTGCCGCCGTTCCGCATGGCCATCAACGTATCGGCGCATCAGCTGCGTCGGGCTGATTTCATTACGGGCATCGAGGCCGCGGTGCGGGAATCAGGCGTGCCTGCTGACTCACTGGTGTTCGAGCTTACGGAAAGCGTGCTGGTCGAGGATTCCGGGGAGACGCTGAGCAACCTGGAGCGTCTGAAGGGCCTTGGAGCCAGGCTCGCTATCGATGATTTCGGCACCAAGTATTCCTCCCTGGCGTATCTGAAGAGACTTCCCATCGACATTCTGAAAATCGACAAGATGTTCATCAAGGACTTCCCCGGTGATGCCGGGAGCGTGGCAATCACCAACGCCATTATCGTCATCAGCCGCAGCCTTTCGCTGGAAGTGATTGCCGAAGGGGTTGAGACGGAGGAACAGGTCAGACTCCTTCAGGAGCGGGGCTGCAACCTCATCCAGGGACACTATTTCTGCAAGCCGCTTCCGTCGGAAGACCTGCGGCCTTTCATGCGAAGCCACCTCTGATCACTCGCTGACAATTCCAACGGAGGCATCGGGGCCTGCGCCTCTGCCCGTCCGCGTCACCGCAGCGCGCCGCGGTGGCGGCGCGCGCTTCACTCCCACCTGATCTTGAAGCCGCCTGCGCCCATCTCTATCGTCGGCGGACGCCGGCGGGTCAGAATGCTCACCGCGGTGAGGCCGCCGGTCAGCACGCAGACGGCGCCGCCCCCCACCAGCAGGCCAAGCTTGCTGGTCGGCTCGGGATCCAGAATCGCCAGGATCACCATCATGACGCCGGCAGCGCTGACCCCGACCGCGACGCCCACGGCCGTCCAGTCCGCCGGCGAGAGGCCCGCCTTGATCCCCATGGAGACGAGGGATTGGCTCTGTGGATCGATTCCGACATTTGCATCATCTATCAGCAGGACAGGTTTCCTGTCGCGATAGGCTTGCGCGAGGCGCGGGAACCATCCCGGCTGGCTCGTGCGGATCATCGTGTCAGTCTGGGGCAGCTTCATGCCGGATTGTGTCTCAAACACGGCGGTCTGTGTAGGGTCCCTGCCCGTGGCCGAGTCCATGGAAGTGCGGCAGCTCTGTTCAATTTGTTGTATCAATGGGCTTCCGCAGGTGTTATATTAGTACCATGGTAGTAAATTCAATCACTTCGGCTTCGTCCATGACATCTCCGTCGGTCATGCAGAACCTGAGCCGGGCGCCTGATATGAACCTGGGCGGGCGGCTGTCCGCGGCCCGGGCGGAAAGTGCCCAACTGACCGCGGCGGTGGTCAGCGGTGTACAGCCCCCTTCGATCAATGCGCTTTCCTCATCCTTGAACAGTCCCCACGAGAACAGCCCTTCATCCATCAGGACGGGGCTGCAGGTCATCCCTTCCCCGCTGGATGCCGCGGCCGCACTGCAGTCCTCCGAATCTCAGATCGCCCGACTTCAGTCCAACCCTGCGCAGCCAAACGCACGGGAGGCCTCGCAAGCATACCAGACCCAGTCAGCCGCTCGCACCCAGATCGCCCTGCCGGAGACGGCCAACGCCCAGAGCGTCAATGTGATGGCTTGACGGGAGCTCACGTTCCGATTCCTTTACGAACTTCGTGCGCTCGTGAATAGTGCACAGAGAAGCCGCTCCGTCCAAAGACAACCCATCGAACAAACATCTATAACGGTTCGCACTGACGCGGCACGTTGACGCCCCGGCAAGGCAGCGCCGGCTTGTCCGCCCGCCCCCCACCAGGTATCCTTTCCCCGGAGGATCTTATGACGGAGATCACGGATTGAGCGTCCCCGCACCTCTTCACCGCATGATTGTCGCTTCACTTCACGTGGGCACCCCCCGCAGGCAGACCCTCCCGTCCGGGACGCTGGTCACAGGAGGCGCCAAGGCTTCTGCGGCCGGCGCCATGCTGCGGTTCGACGGCTTCGAGGGGGACGGCGTGGCCGACCACCGTCATCATGGGGGGCCTGACCGGACGGCCTGCGTGTACCCCGCCGAGCACTACGCCTGGTGGAGCTCCGTGCACGGCTATGCCCTGCAGTTTGGCGCATTCAGCGAGAATCTGACTGTTGAAGGCGCGGGGGAAGGGGAGATCTGCATAGGTGACATTGTGCGGATCGGCAAAGCGCTGGCCCAGGTTACCTTGCCGCGCGACCCTTGCCCCACCATCGATCGGATCACGAATATCTCTTCCCTCCACCGCCTGGCCCGGGACAGCGGGAGGTGCGGTTTTCACATGCGCACCCTGGAAGAAGGCCTGGTGCAGGCAGGGGACAGCTTTGAGCTCGTGGAGCGGAATCCCGCGGGTATCAGCGTGGCCGCGGTGCTCGACCTGTATCACGGAAGATCGTCCGACCGCGTCCTCCGGCAGAAGCTGCAGGACATGCCCGAGTTCGCGGGGGAAGGGAAACGGGAGCTCGCCCGCCGGCTCGGGTGAGGACGGGGGGGCGCCGCGCAGGGATCCGACGCCCCGGGGCGCTCCGCGCACAAGAGGCTTTACGGTCAGCGCAAATTGCAGGTATTCTCCACCAGGAGAAAACAGATGGGCGACAGGCCTGTGGTGCTGGTGACAGGTGCATCCTCAGGCAGTGGAGGAGGTGCGTCGATGGCTGGGTCCGAAGTGAAGCTTTATCCATACCGGTGGGTCGTTCTGGCGGCGTTCATGCTCATCAACGTGATGGTGCAGGTTCTCTGGATCTGCTATGCGCCTGTCGCCTCGATTGCGGCAACCGCGTACGGCGTGCAGAGGGCGGACGTGGATCTCCTGGCCAACCTGTTCCTTCTCATCTATATCCCGATTGCCTTTCCCGCCGCGTGGGCAATCGACACGTTCGGCTTCAAGAAGGCGGTCGGTTTCGGCGCCATTCTCATGGCCTTGTTCGGCCTCCTGCGCGCGGTGTTCCCGCTGAGCTACACTGCCGCGCTCATCGGCACCATCGGCATCTCGATCGGTCAGCCGTTTCTCCTGAACGCCTTCACGAAGCTGGCGGCGGAATGGTTTCCGCAGAAGCAGCGCGCCACGATCACGGGAGTGATATTCCTTTCGCTGTTCCTCGGGATCGGCCTCGGTGAGACCCTGGGCCCCGGCATGATGGACGGGCTCGGCTTCGGCGGCATGCAGCTCACATATGGTATTGCCGCGGCCGCGGCTGCCGTTCTTTTCCTGGTTTTTGCGCGCGCCGCGCCTCCCACGCCGGCGAGCCCCCCCGGGGAAGAGGTGCGCGTGCTCGTGTTCGACGGCCTGAAGCAGATTCTGAAGAACCGCAACGTCTACTTCCTGTCTCTCGCGCTTTTCCTGGCCAGCGCCATCGTGAACGGGGTTTTTACGCTGATCGACGGCCTGGGCAAAGAGAAGGGACTGACCATCGACCAGGGTGTCCTGTTGACCGCCCTGCTTCTGCTGGGGGGCATCGTGGGCAGCGTGGTGATGCCCGGGGTCTCCGATGCAATCCGGCGGCGGAAACCCGTCCTGCTCGTGGGGCTTTTTGTGGGAGTGGCGGCAACCCTCGGGCTCTCGTTCGGGACCGGCTATGCATTCGAGGCCGTGGCATTTTTCTTTCTTGGCTTCTGCGTGACCGGCATGACGCCCGTAGCCTATCAGTATGGCGCGGAGATCACCCATCCTGCCCCTGAAGGAACGAGCAATGGCATCTTTGCCCTTGTGGTCCAGGCGTCGGGTCTGCTGATCGTGCTCATGGACGCCCTGAGGGGCGTGTTCAACAACTCCTATATCCCCTCGTTCATCGGCCTGGCCATTCTGCTCGCGGGGAGCGGTATTCTGATGTTCTCTCTCCAGGAATCCCCGAAAATGCAGAGCCAGCCGGCAAAGGCGGCAGCGCAGAGAAACTGAGGGGGCCGTCCGGGGGCTGAACCTGTCTCAGACCTGAGACCTAGCCGAAAACCATTCCTCCGCCCGACGCATGCACCGCGCTGCCAGGGCTACACATGGTGCATGTCACCACGTGAATGACAGGAGGATCGACATGGCAGAAGCAGCTCGAAATCCCGGTCCTGCGGCCGCGCGGCCCGCAGCAGCGGGCGCGCCCGAAACGTCCCGGGTGGCCTTCATCGACAATCTCCGCTGGCTGGTGATCGGCATGGTCGTGGTGATGCACGCGTGCGTCACCTACAGCGGACTCGGATCCTGGTACTACAAGGAGCCGTCTGCTCTCGGGGCGCCCTCCTTGCTCGTGTTCAGTGTCTACCAGAGTTTTGCGCAGGCCTTTTTCATGGGACTGCTCTTTCTCATCAGCGCGTATTTCATCCCCCGGGCATATGACCGCAAGGGATTTTGCAGGTTCGTGCGGGACCGTCTTTTCAGGCTGGGCGTTCCGACCCTGGTCTACATGCTCATACTCAATCCGCTCATCGCGCTGGTCATGGCCGCTTTCAAGGGGCAAACCCTTACCGCCGCGGCCGTGGGCGCACAGTACGCGCGCTACATCGGATCCTTCCAGTTCCTTTCAGGAACCGGGCCGCTCTGGTTTGCCTTTGCTCTGCTCGTATTCTCCATTCTCTACGCCGTGGTGCGCGTCATAGCTGACGCCGTCCAGGGCCCTGCGCGCGCAGGGGCCCGCACGCTGCGGAAGCCGACGGTACTCACCCACGGAAAAGTGCTTGCCGTGATCTTCCTGATCGCCCTCGTGGCCTTCCTGGTCCGCATCGTGCAGCCCATTGGAACGAGCGTGCTCAACATGCAGCTCAGCTTCTTCACGCAGTACGTGGTCCTGTTCCTCATCGGGTTGTGGACGGCGCGCGCGGACGTCCTTCGCACGCTTCCCACCGGCTTCGGCATGAGCTGGCTGCGGCTGGCCTTCGCGGCCGGCGTGCCTGCCTGGTTCCTCCTGGGAGGCCTGGGCGGCGCGCTCACCGGTTCCATGGACACCTTCGGCGGCGGGCTGCACTGGCAGGCGGCCGGCTACGCCCTGTGGGAGTCCTTCTTCTGCGTCGCATTCAGCATCGGGCTCATCACGCTGTACCGCGAGCGAATGAACGCTCCTTCGCGGGTGACGTGCTTCCTCTCCACCAGCGCTTTCGGCGTCTATGTGTTCCATGCGCCGATACTCGTGGGAATCTCGATGGCCCTGCACCGCTTCACTGCAGCGCCGCTGGCCAAGGCGGCGCTCGTCTCCGTAATCGCCCTGGCTGCCAGCGTCGTCTGTGCGGCCCTCGTGCGGACCGTCCCGGGGCTGCGCAGGGTTTTCGCTTAGCCCCTCCGAGGTACCCCGCGGAGTTGGATGCGCAAAGCGCCGAAGGCGCGCGCAGCCCCCCCGCGTCACTGCCGGGGCCGCGCGTCACGCGCCCCGGCCGTTCCTGACTGCGATGGGCCGCACCGGGCCCCTGCATCGAAACCGAGGAGAAAGCTATTGCTCCGTCCGCCAGGAGGGTGAGGTAGCGGTCCCGCCTCTGCGGCTGCATCGGCAATCAGTTGGAACGGGGCGAGTATTGCCCGCGCGTCTCCAGGTAGTGCGCCCACAGCAGGCGGGCCGCCACCGAGCGCCAGGGTGACCAGCGAGCTGCAATGGCACGTTGATTTTCACGGCTGGGCAGCTCATGCATCCGTTTCACCTCGCGAAGCGCCGAGGCCAGCGCCAGGTCTCCCTCCGGCCACACGTCCGGCCTGCGCAGCGCCATTAGATAGTAGATATCCACGCTCCAGGGACCCAGCCCGGGCACGGACAAGAGAAT
>Ga0265316_10003111_pt1 | contig 16914 bp, 10 predicted proteins | sample 4522metaG_FD_202092 | JGI IMG/M metagenome (GOLD analysis project Ga0265316, IMG submission 202092) | Rhizosphere microbial communities from Carex aquatilis grown in University of Washington, Seatle, WA, United States - 4-5-22 metaG | ecosystem: Host-associated > Plants > Roots > Rhizosphere >...
TGGGGCTCGCCGAGAAGCTGAAATCGACCCCCGACGATCCCGATGGGTGGATCCGGCTGATCCGTTCCTATGTCGTGCTTGGGCGCACTGCCGACGCGACCAATGCGCTGGCCGCGGCGCGCACCGCGCTGGCCGCGGAGCCTGACAAGCTGCAGCCGGTCGAGGACATGGCGAAGCAGCTCGGCATCGCCGAGGTGACGCAATGAAGCGGCGCGGACGCAAGCAACGGCGGCTGCTTCTGATCGGCATCGCCGGCGTGGTGCTGGTGGTTGCCGCCGGGCTCGTGCTCTACGCGCTTTCCAATCGTATTGCCTTCTTCGATTCGCCGAGCGACGTCGTCGCCGACCACCTCGCGCCGGGCACGCATATCCGGCTGGGCGGGCTGGTCGCCGAAGGCTCGCTGGCGAAACAGGCGGACGGGCACGTCCGCTTCGACGTGACCGACGGCCGCACGACGGTCGCCGTGTCCTACCAGGGCATCCTGCCCGACCTGTTCCGCGAGGGGCAGGGCGTCGTGGCGGAAGGCACCATCGGCGGCGACCTGTCGCTTGCGGCCGACACGATCCTCGCCAAGCACGACGAACGCTATATGCCGAAGGAAGTCGTGGACGCGCTGAAAAAGGCGGGCCGGTGGGAAGAGGGGGCCAACGCGCCGGCCGGCAACGCCGTGACCGGGCCGCCGATGGCGATCACTCCGGCGGCGGCGACGCAATGAGGAGGCGGCGGCGCAGGGCATGATTTCGGAACTTGGCCACTTCGCGCTGGTACTGGCCTTCGGGCTGGCGTTGATCCAGGGCATCGTGCCGTTCATCGGCGCGCTGCGGGATGACGCGCGGCTGCAGGCGGTGGCGGCGCCGGCGGCGCTCACGCAGTTCCTGCTCATCGGCCTGTCGTTCGCGGCGCTCGCCCACGCCTACATCGTCTCCGATTTTTCCGTGCTGAACGTCGCCGAGAATTCCAATTCGGCGCTGCCGCTGCTCTACAAGGTGACGGGCGTGTGGTCGAACCACGAAGGTTCGATGCTGCTGTGGGTGCTGATCCTCGCCCTGTTCGGGGCGCTCGTCGCGGCCTTCGGCAACAACCTGCCCGACAAGCTGAAGGCGCTGGTGCTCTCCGTGCAGGCGTGGATCGCCGCGGCGTTTCTTCTGTTCATCCTGGCCACGTCCAATCCGTTTCTCAGGCTCGATAATCCGCCGCTCGAGGGCCAGAGCCTGAACCCGGTGCTCGAGGACATCGGCCTCGCGATCCATCCGCCGCTGCTCTACCTCGGGTACGTCGGGTGCTCGATTTCGTTCGCCTTCGCCATCGCCGCGCTGATCGAGGGGCGCATCGACGCGGCGTGGGCGCGCTGGGCGCGACCGTGGACGCTGGCGGCATGGATGTTCCTGACCGTCGGCATCGCGATGGGCTCCTACTGGGCCTACTACACGCTGGGCTGGGGCGGCTTCTGGTTCTGGGACCCGGTCGAGAACGCCTCGCTGATGCCGTGGCTGGCGGCGACCGCGCTGCTCCATTCGGCGCTGGTTATGGAAAAGCGCGACGCGCTCAAGATCTGGACGATCCTGCTCGCAATCCTCGCCTTCAGCCTGAGCCTTGTCGGTACGTTCCTCGTGCGCTCCGGCGTGCTGACCTCGGTGCACTCGTTCGCCTCCGATCCGACGCGTGGCGTCTTCATCCTCGTCATCCTGTGCGTCTTCATCGGCGGGGCGTTCACGCTGTTTGCCTGGCGCGCCGGCACGCTGGCGCCGGGGGGGCTGTTCGCGCCGATCAGCCGCGAGGGCGCGCTCGTCCTCAACAACATCCTGCTCTCGGCCGCCGCGGCGACGGTGATCGTCGGCACGCTCTACCCGCTGGCGCTGGAGACGCTGACCGGCATCAAGATTTCGGTCGGCGCGCCGTTCTTCAACCTGACCTTCGTCCCGCTGGTGGTGCCGCTGCTCATCATCGTGCCGTTCGGGCCGATGCTCGCCTGGAAGCGCGGCGACCTCTATGCCGCCGGCCAGCGCCTGATGCTGGCTTTCGGCGTGACCCTGTTCGTCACCATCGTCGCCGCCGACATCGCCGGCGTGCCGTCGGTGTTCTCGATCTTCGGCGTGTGGATGGCGCTCTGGCTGGTCGGCGGGGCGCTGTCGGAGATTGCCTTCCGCATCAAGCTCGGCACCGCGCCGCTCGGCGAAAGCTGGCGGCGGGCGGTTGGCCTGCCGCGATCGGCATACGGCACCGCGCTGGCGCATGCCGGGCTGGGCCTCACCGTGCTCGGCATCATCGTGGCGACGACATGGGGCACGGAGAGCATTCGCGCCATGAAGCCGGGCGATACCGAGACCCTGTCCGGCTACGACCTGACGCTGGTCGGTTTCACCGAAAACCACGGTCCCGCATACAACGAAACCGACGTCCATTTCGATGTGCGCCGCGGTGGGACGCTGGTCGGCACTATGGAGCCATCCAAGCGGACCTATACCGACCTGCAGACCTCGACGAGTCAGGCGGCACTGAAGACGACCTGGCTATCGCAGCTCTACATCTCGATCGGGGATATCGCCACCGACGGGACGACCACGGTGCGTTCCTACTGGAAGCCGCTGGTCACGCTGACCTGGCTCGGCGCGATCGTCATGGCGCTGGGTGGGCTGATGTCGCTGAGCGACCGGCGTCTGCGCGTCGGCGTGCCGAAGGCGTCGCGGCGGCGCGAGCAGGCGGCGGGGGTTCCGGTGGAATGAACGTTCGGCGCATCCTAGCCGCGATCGCGCTGACACTGGCGCTTGCCGGCGCCGCGCATGCCGTCGAGCCCGGCGAGATGCTCAAGGATCCGGCCCTCGAGGCGCGCGCCCGCGCGCTGTCGACCGAACTGCGCTGCATGGTCTGCCAGAACCAGTCGATCGATGATTCGGAAGCGCCGCTCGCAGCCGATATCCGCGTGTTGCTGCGCGAACGACTGACGGCCGGCGACAGCGACAAGCAGGTGATCGACTATCTCGTCAGCCGCTACGGCGAATTCATCCTGCTGAAGCCGCCCTTCAACTGGGACACGCTGATTCTGTGGGCCGTGCCGCCACTGGTCCTCGTGGCTGGCGGATTGGCGGCCTTTGTGGGCTATCGGCGCCGGCAGCCGGCCGCGCCGAAACCGCTCAACAAGGCCGAGCAGGAAGCCCTGGAACGCCTGCTTTCCCAAGGCCCCTGAGCGACTGTCAACATTACGGAATCTTAATGGGCCTGACAGTGGCTTGTAAGGTCAGCGCTCCCATATTCGCCGCTCAGCGGAAGGCGCAGAAAACAGCGCCCAATCCATTGAATTCAAGAGGCCTACGGAGACTCTTCCATGATCGACCAGAACAACAAGCAAAACACTCCGGGCAAGCGCAGTTTCCGCTCGCTGGCGCTGGCCGGAACGGCCGTCGCGCTGGTGTTGGGCGGCGCCGTATTCGGCGGCTCGCTGCAGCTCGTGCGTTCGAACCCGGCCTACGCCGACGCGGTGCAGGTCCAGAACGGCATCACTGCCCCCGACTTCTCCAACCTCGTCGACCAGGTCAGCCCCGCCGTTGTCAGCGTGCGCGTGACCGCGGTTGCTGACGCCAGCGCGACCGACGACGGCAGCGGCGACGGCAACGGCGACAACAACACGCCGTTCTTCAACTTCAGCCCGAACTCGCCGGAAGACCGCTACTTCCGTCAGTTCCGGCAGCTGATGCCGAAGGACCAGCCGCGCCCGCAGGCCGAGACGGCGCTGGGTTCCGGCTTCCTGATCTCCGATGATGGCTACATCGTCACCAACAATCACGTCATCGACCACGAGCAGTCGGTCACCGTCATCCTGAACGACGGCACCGAGCTCAAGGCGAAAGTGGTTGGCTCCGACGCCAAGACCGACATCGCGCTGCTCAAGGTTGACGCGCCCGACCGCAAGTTCACTTACGTCAAGTTCGCGGACGCTGAGCCGAAAGTCGGCGAGTGGGTAGTCGCCATGGGCAACCCCTACGGCCTCGAAGGCTCGGTGACCGCTGGCATCGTGTCCGGCATGCATCGCCAGCTCGGCGGTCCCTATGACAACCTGCTGCAGATCGACGCCGCGGTGAACCACGGCAACTCCGGCGGCCCGGCGTTCAACGAGAACGGCGAAGTCATCGGCATCAACACGTCGATCTTCTCGCCGTCGGGCGGCAACATCGGCATCGCCTTCGCCATTCCGGCGTCCACCGCCAAGACGATCGTCAACCAGCTCGAGACCAAGGGCTCGGTGGTGCGCGGCTGGATCGGCGTCCAGGTTCAGGGCATCTCGCAGGATCTCGCCGACAGCATGAAGCTGAAGGACGATCAGGGCGCCCTGGTCAACGACGTCACCTCCGGCAGCCCGGCCGACAAGGCGGGTCTGAAGGTCGGCGACACGATCCTTTCCGTGGATGGCCAGCCCATCAAGGACTCGCGCGACCTCGCTCTGAAGGTCTCCAACATGGAGCCCGGCAAGACGGTGAAGGTCACCTACTGGCGCGATGGCACGTCGCACGACATTGACCTGTCGCTCGGCACCTTCCCGTCGGACGACCAGCTCGCCGCCAACACCTCGCCGAAGTCGCAGAGCGCCAAGCCCACTGACTCCGTGCTCAAGGATTTCGGCCTGACGCTGGCACCGAGCCAGGACAACAGCGGTGTCGTGGTGAGCGACGTCGATCCGAACGGCTTGGCCGCTCAGGCGGGTCTCCAGCCCGGTGATGTGATCCTCTCGGTCGGCAGCAGCGACGTTGCCAAGCCGTCGGATGTCGAGACGCAGATCGCGGCGGCCAAGGCCGACGGCCTGAAGGCAGTGCGCCTGCGTGTCCAGTCCGGCGATCAGACGGAGTTCGTGGCGCTGGCATTCAGCGCCTCCTAGAACCCCTGCGAGAGGCGAAGGACTCGATCGTCGCCCCGAGGCTTTCGCCAACGCGGACGGCAGGCCGGCTAACCCCGGCCTGCCGTTCTTTTTTCTGAGGGCGAGCAACCATATCGACCTAAGTGTATGGTCCCGCCATGCGGATTCTTCTGATCGAGGATGACAAGGAAACCGCCGCCTATCTCTCCAAGGCGCTGCGCGAGGCCGGCCACGTGCCCGATCACGCCCCCGATGGGGAGATCGGCGCCGCCATGGCGGCCGACGGCGGTTACGATGTGCTCGTCGTCGATCGGATGCTGCCCAAGCGCGACGGGCTCGCGGTGATCGAGGAATTGCGCAAGCGCGGCGATCATACACCGGCGCTGGTCCTCTCCGCCCTGGGACAGGTGGACGACCGTGTCGCCGGACTGCATGCCGGCGGCGACGACTACCTGCCGAAGCCGTATGCCTTCTCCGAGCTGCTGGCGCGTGTCGAAGCTCTCGCTCGCCGGCGCCGGCCGGACGCCGCGGAGACCGTGTTTCGCGTCGGCGACCTCGAGCTCGACCGGCTGAGCCATACGGTGTCGCGCGCGGGGCAGCCGATCCCGCTGCAGCCGCGCGAGTTCCGCCTGCTCGAATACCTGATGAAGAATGCCGGGCAGGTGGTGACGCGCACGATGCTGCTCGAGAACGTCTGGGACTATCACTTCGATCCGCAGACCAATGTCATCGACGTGCATATCTCGCGCCTGCGCGCCAAGATCGACAAGGGCTTCCGCGAGCCCCGTCTGCACACCGTGCGCGGCGCCGGGTACATGATCCGGTGACTACCGCGCTTGGCAAGGTCGTTCGCACGACGGCCTTCAAGCTGTCGGCGATCTACATCGCGGTCTTCTCGGTCTTCTCCGTCTTTTTCGTCGTCTATATCGCGTATTCGACCAACGTGCTGCTCAACCAGCAGGTCCGTGAGACGATCGGCACCGAGCTGGTCGGCCTTAGCGACCAGTACCGCGTCGGCGGGCTGTCGGCACTGATCGACGTCATCGACCAGCGCGCCCACCAGCCGGGGGCCAGCCTCTACCTGATGACGGACGCCGACGGGCACATCCTCGCCGGCAACGTCAGCCACGTGACCGGCGACGTCGCCGCCCGATCGGGCATCGAACCGATCACGGTGACCTACCACCGTTCGGAAACGGATTCGGCTGAGCGCACGGCGCTGGTGCAGGTGATCAGCCTGCCCGGCGACTTCCTGCTACTTGTCGGCCGCGACATCGGCGAACGCGAGCAGTTCCGCAGCATCATCACCAGCGCGCTGGCCTGGGCGCTGGTGCTGATGATCGGGCTCGCCGCCATCAGCTACCTCTTCGTCAGCCGCAACGTGCTGAAGCGCATCGACTCGATATCGGCCGGCGCGCGGCGGATTATGCTGGGCGACCTTGCCGGCCGCCTGGATATCGCGGGCTCCGGCGATGAGTTCGACCGGCTGGCGGAGAGCCTGAACGCGATGCTCGACCGCATCGAGCACCTGATCTACGGCATCAAGGACGTCTCGGATAACATCGCCCATGACCTCAAGACGCCGCTGACGCGGCTTCGCAATCGTGTCGAGGCGGCACTGTCGGGGCCGGCGGATGCGGCGCGATACCGCGCCACGCTGGAGGCAACGATCGAGGAGTCGGATCAACTGATCCGGACCTTCAATGCGCTGCTCAGCATTGCGCGCGTCGAAGCCGGATCGACCGACGGCGGCATGACCGAGGTCGACGCCAGCGCCATCGTCCACGACGTAGCCGAATTGTACGAGCCGGTTGCGGACGAGACCGGTGTCGAGCTCAGCGTCGAAACGCCGGAGTCGATCACCATCAAGGCGAGCCGCGAGCTGCTCGGCCAGGCGGTTGCCAACCTCATCGACAACGCACTGAAACATGGCCGTCCCGATAGCGGCCAGGCGCGCATCGCGGTGAGCACGGCGAAAGAGGGCAACACGCTGGTGATTCGTGTCGCCGACAACGGTCACGGCATTCCCGACGCCGATCGCGAGCGCGCTTTGCAGCGCTTTGTGCGCCTGGAAAAGAGCCGCTCACAGCCGGGCAGCGGGCTGGGGCTCAGCCTCGCCGCGGCGGTGGCTCGCCTGCACAACGGCACGATCGAACTGGGCGACGCCAAACCTGGGCTCGCCGTGACCCTGCGCCTGCCGATACACTGGGTGGATGGCGCCAAGTCCTCGTAAGTCCGCGAAATCCATCCCTCTGGGCGGGAGCCTGAAGCCGCGAATCGCGGTCGTACCGGCGGCGCTGGCCAAGGCGCGCGCTGCCGAGCTGGCGAGGGCCGATGCCGCTGGCAAGATGGCGCCGTGGCTGGCCAAGGCGGCGGTGGCCCGCTTTCTCGGCTCGGCCATGGAGTACGCGCCGTTCCTGCGGGACCTGATGCTGGAGGACACGGCGCGGCTGGCCGCGCTGCTCGCCAGCGATCCCGACAAGCGCGCCGCGGCGATTGCCTCCGATACGGCAAATGCCTGGCGCGGCGCCGGGGAGGCGGAGCTGATGGTGCGTCTCCGCCGCTTGCGGGCCGAGATGGCGTTGCTCGCCGCGCTCGCCGATCTCGGCGGCGTCTGGGACGTCGACCGCGTGACGCAATCGCTCTCCGCATTTGCCGACGCGGCCGTCGGCGCAGCGGTGCGCTTCCTCCTCACCCAGGCAGCCGCCAGCGGCGAGATATTCGTCAACGACGCAGACGCGCCCGATGACGGCTCCGGCTGGATCGTGCTTGCCATGGGCAAGTTCGGCGCCGGCGAGCTGAACTACTCGAGCGACATCGACCTCATCGTCTTGTTCGATCTCGAACGGGCGAGCGTCGCGGACAGTCGAGATCCCGGCACCGTGTTCGTCAAGCTGACCAAGCGGCTGGTGGCGCTGCTCCACGAGCGCACCGCGGACGGCTACGTTTTCCGCGTCGATCTCAGGCTGCGGCCGGATCCCGGCTCGACCAATATCGCGATTTCGACCGGGGCGGCGCTGATCTACTACGAGAGCCTCGGGCAGAACTGGGAGCGGGCCGCACTGATCAAGGCGCGCGCCGTGGCCGGCGACCGCCATGCCGGCGACGTCTTCCTCGGCGAACTGACGCCGTACATCTGGCGAAAGTATCTCGACTACGCGGCCATTGCCGACATTCACTCGATCAAGCGGCAGATCCAGGACCATCGCGGGTACAGCGAGATTGCCGTCGCCGGCCACAACATCAAGCTTGGCAGCGGCGGCATCCGCGAGATCGAATTCTTCGTCCAGACACAGCAGCTCATCGCCGGGGGTCGCGACCCTTCGCTGCGCGTCCGCGGCACGATCGAGGCGCTGGCCGCGCTGGCGAAGGCAGGCTGGATCGACGCAGCGGCGCGCGATGAACTCGCCCGCGCCTACCGCTTCCTCCGCGAAGTGGAGCATTGCGTGCAGATGGTCGGCGACGAGCAGACCCACACGCTGCCCACCGAGCCCGCGGCCCTCGAAACGATCGCTCACATGGCCGGTTTCGCCGCCACAGCGGCGTTCGGCGACGCGCTGCTCACGACGCTGACGATCGTGCGCGGCCGGTATGCGCATCTGTTCGAGGCCGCGCCGTCGCTAGCCTCGGCGGGCGGCGGCAGTCTCGTCTTCACGGGCGACGAGGATGACCCCGGTACGATCGCGACGCTGAAGCGGCTGGGCTACCGGCGGCCGGAAGAAGTCACCCGCGCGGTGCGCGGCTGGCATCACGGTCGCTACCCGGCGACGCGGTCGGCGAGCGCGCGCGAACGACTGACCGAGTTCGTGCCGTTGCTGCTGGAGACGCTGGCCGCGCACGGCGACGGCGACGCCGCGTTCGCAGCCTTCGACCGCTTGCTCGCCCGCATGCCGGCCGGCGTGCAACTCTTCGCGCTCCTGCAATCGAACCGCCAACTGCTCGGCCTGCTGGCGATGGTGCTGGGCACCGCGCCACGGCTGGCCGAAACCATCGTACAGCGCGCGCATGTGCTCGACGCGTTGCTCGACCCGGCGTTCTTCGGCAGCCTGCCCGGCAAGGAGACGCTGGGTGGGCGCCTTGCCCGGACACTCGGCGAGGCGCGCTCCTTCGAGGACCTGCTCGACCGTGCGCGCATCTTCGGCCAGGAGCAGGCGTTCCTGATCGGCGTCCGCGTGCTCGCCGGCACGGTCGGCGTGCGCAGCGCCGGTCACGCCTTTAGCGACGTTGCCGATGTGCTGCTCGCGGCGCTGCTGGATGCGGTGCGCGCGGAGTTTGCTTTGGCCCATGGGCACATGAAGCGCGGGCAGGTGGCGCTGGTCGCCATGGGGCGCCTCGGCGCGCGCGAGATGACCGCGGCCTCCGATCTCGACCTGCTGCTCCTCTACGATTTCGACGAAAAGGCGTCGGCTTCCGATGGCCGGCGTCCGCTGCCCGGAGCACAGTACTTTGCCCGCCTGACGCAACGGCTGGTCGCCGCCGTCTCGGCTCCTACCGGCGAGGGCAGGCTCTACTCCGTCGATCTCAGGCTGCGGCCGTCCGGCAATTCGGGACCGGTCGCGACGCATATCGACGGCTTCGCGCGGTACCAGGCGAAGGAGGCGTGGACCTGGGAGCACATGGCCCTGACGCGGGCGCGGGTCGTGGCCGGCGACGCTACCCTGGTGAAGCGCGCGGCCAAGGTGATCGCCGACATCGTTACCGCCAAGCGCGACTCGAAGAGGACCAGAACCGACGTGCTCGAAATGCGCGGCATGATCGAGGACGCGAAGGGCGGCGCCGGAGTCTGGGACGTGAAGCAGGCCGCGGGCGGCCTGGTGGACATCGAATTTGTCTGCCAGGCGCTGCAGCTTGTTAACGCGTCGGCGCACCCGGAAATCCTGACCACCGAGACGGAGGTATCGCTCGAAGCTGCAGCCAAGGCTGGGCTTCTGCCGGCGCGCGAAGCCGACGTGCTGCTGCCCGCGCTCAGGCTCTACCACGCGCTGTTCCAGATCCTGCGGCTGTGCGTTGACGGAATCTTCCACCCCGAACAGGCGCCACAGGAACTGCTCACCCGGCTGGCGTCCGCGGCGGACCTGCCGGATTTCGCAACGCTCGACGCGCACCTCAGGGATACGGAGCGCGCGGTGCGGGCGAGCTTCGAGCGCCTGATCGGGAAGGTAGGCGGCGACAAGCCGGCGAAGCGCTAGGCGGCGGCCGATCGCTGGTGCTGCGGCGACGCGCCGCCCGATGGCAGACGGACGGCGACGATCGTGCCCTTGCCCTCGCGCGAGCGGATACGCATCGCGCCGCCGTGGAGAGCAGCCTGTGACGATGCAATGGCGAGGCCGAGACCCGAGCCGCGGTGGTTCTTCGTGAACTGGTTGGAGACCTGCTCGAACGGCCGGCCGAGTTTGGTCAGCGCATCACGCGGGATGCCGATGCCGGTGTCGGCAACGGTGAAGAAGACTGCGTCGCCGACCGCGTGGGCGCGCACGCGGATGCGCCCGCCCGACGGCGTGAACTTCACCGCGTTCGACAGGAGGTTGAGCATGATCTGCGTCAGCGCCCGCCGGTCGCCGCGGATGGCGAGGCCCGGCGCGATTTCGGGCGCCACCTCGATCTGCTGGGCTGCGGCCATGGTCGAGACGACGCGGATCGCCTCCTCGGCGAGGTCGTCGAAGGCGACGTCTTCCGGATGCAGCAGCATGCGGCCAGCCTCGATCCGCGACATGTCGAGCACGTCGTTGATCACGCCGAGCAGGTAGGTGCCGCTCTGGTGGATGTCCTGGCAGTACTCGGCGTACTTGGCCGAGCCAAGCGGCCCGAACAGGCCGGACTCCATGATCTCCGAAAAGCCGATGATGGCGTTGAGCGGCGTGCGGAGTTCGTGGGAAATGTTGGCGAGGAACTCCGACTTGGCGCGGTTGGCGGCCTCGGCGCGGTCCTTCTCCTCCGCGTATTTCTCGGCAAGCTCGACCATCTGCTGGGCCTGCTGCTCCAGCTTCTGGCGCGATTGGCGCAGGTCGGCGATGGTCGCCATCAGCCGCCGCTCGCCCTCGATCAGCCGGCCCTCATGGCGCTTGAGCTGCGTAATGTCGGTGCCGACCGAAACGAAGCCGCCGTCCTTCGTGCGGCGCTCGTTGATCTGGAGCCAGCGGCCGTCTTCCAGTTGCAGCTCGAAGGAACGCGAGCCGTCCTCGGGTTTGTCGCCGGCGACGACCTGCGACCGCACCAGCGGCTTACGGCCGGCGGCGATGACGTCGACATAGGCCGCGCCGGGCTGCAGCACGGAATCCGGGATGCCGTGAAGCTGTTGGTATTTCGAATTGCACATCACCAGCCGGTTTTCGGCATCCCAGAGCACGAAGGCTTCCGACACCGTTTCGATGGCGTCGCGGAGGCGAATGTCGGCGGTCTTGGAGCGCTCGACCAGCCGCATCTGCTCAGTGACATCGACGGCAATGCCGATGAGATGCGGCTCGGCGCCATCGCCGCCCGTCAGCTCGGCGCGGGCTCTCAGCCAGATCCAGCGGCCGTCGTCGTGGCGCATGCGAAACATGCGGTCGATGGTCGTGTCGCCCCCGGCATGGAGGGATTCGACCAGCTTCATGAGGTCGGCATCGTCGGGATGGATGAGGGCGCTGACCTCGCTGTAGGCGAGGAGGCCGTCGCGAGGCGTTAGCCCGATCAGCTCGAACATCGATCGCGACCAGAACATGCGGCCGCGGGCGAGGTCCCAGTCCCACAGCCCACAGCGGCCGCGCGCCAGTGCCATCTCGAAGTGCGCCTGGGTCGAGGCATAGATGCGATCGGCTTCGGCGGCGCGGCTGACCTGCGCGAAGTAGCCGTAAAGGATGATGAGCAGGATCGCGCTGGTGCCGACGAAGATGGTGACGTTGAGCGATACGTCCGAGCGCCAGCCGGCGAACACGTAGGCCGAAGGCTGCACCACAGCAACCAGGCCAAGCGGATCGGGAAGCTCGTGCGCCGCGGCGAATGCTTCGACGCCATCGGGCAGCGTGATCTCAAGCACGCCGGCACGCGCGCCGAACGTGGTCAGCGGCTGGGCGTCGCCGAGCACGTCGGTGATCTGCATCCCCTGGCGAAACGTCATGCCGGGAGCCGAGGCGACGATCCTGCCGTTGCCGTCGGCGAGATAGATCTCGCGGCCGCCGTCCGTCGCGCCGGCCGGAAGAGAATCCGCAAAGCGATTCAGAACGTCGTTGGCTGACAACGGGTTGGTCGTGGATTCATCCGAGAAGGTGGCCGCGACGACATCACCGAGCATGGTGATCGTGCGGCGCGCCGACTGGTCGTTGTCGTTGTGCTCGATGTACAGTTCGAGAACGCGCGCCAGCCCGACGATCACCAGGAACACGAAGATGAGGATCGGCACCAGCCGGCGCAGCAGCGGCTCGGCGGCGAGCAGCTTCTGGTAAGCGGGGTGAGCGAGTAGCTTGGCGTGGCCGGGGATGACTATCCGGCGTCCAAACCCGCCTTCCGAAAAAGGCAAACGCCTAGCCATTGACGGACCAGCCGCCGCGGCCCGCGCCATGCGAGACCCCATCTTTCCGTTGAATGATTTTCGGGATGCGCCACGTCCGAATCACCGCATTTGAATCGACGCGAATCGCCTTGTCCAGCCGTAAATGAATTATTTACGCCGGCAGCTCTCAGGCGAGGGTGCGCGTCACGATGTCGAGCGTATCGGGAGACAAATCAGATACTTGCGCGACGCGGCGCAAAGCGCGCTCGGCGGCGGCGCGGCGTTTCGACTCAAGCGCGCGCCACGAGCGGAAGTTGACGAGGAGCCGTGCCGCCGTCTGTGGATTGCGTTTGTCGAGGTCGACGATGAAGTCGGCGACGAAATCGAAACCGGCGCCATCGGCCCGATTGAACTGGGTCTGGTTGCCGCCGGCAAAGGTGCCGACGAGCGCGCGGATGCGGTTGGGGTTCGACAGAGAGAACGAGGGGTGCTGGAGGAGGGCGCGTACCCGGTCTAGGGTCTCGGGCGCCGGTGCCGCCGCCTCGAACATCAGCCACTTATCGAGGACAAGCGCGTCGTCGCGGTAGCGCGCGTGGAAGTCGTCGAGCAGCGCATTGCGCTCGGGACGCGCGGCCGCGACCAGCGCACCCAGGGCGGCCGAACGATCGGTCATGTTGTCGGCGCTCTGGTAGCGCGCGACCAGCGCCTCGACGGCATCGTCGTCGCCGCTGGCGGCGGCCAGATCGAGCGCCGTGTTAGCAAGCGCGCGACGGCCGGCGGAGGCAGCATCGGGCAAGAATGGCCCGGCGCCCTGCATCCGCGCGGCAACAGCTGCCAGTCGTGAGCCGATCCGATCGGCGATGACGGCGCGAATAGTATTGCGCGCAGTGGCTATCGCGTCGGGGTCGAGGTCGCGGCCAATCTCGCGGGCGACGTCCGCCTCACTCGGCAATTGCAGGACCTGCGCGCGGAACGCGGGCTCGAGACCCTCGTCGTCGGCAACCGCGCCAAGCGCATCGATGAAATCGACGTCGGTGGCGACCGTCTTCCCGGCTCCGGCCGCCGCAGTCCCGGCGATAAGCCCCCGCAGGGCAAGAGTCTGGACCGCCTGCCAGCGGTTGAAGGAATCGGCATCGGTGCGCACGAGAAAGAGGAGGTCCGCCGGCGGCGTGTCGATATCCAGGCGTACCGGCGCCGAGAAGCCGCGGAACAGCGACGGCACCGGCCGCGTCGAGACGCCGTGGAACACGAGGGTCTGCTCGGCAGCGGTGAGGTTGATGACGTCTCCCGTCACGTTGCCCCCCTCGACCTTCTCGTAGGCGAGATCAGCACCGTTCTGCCCGACGAGGCCGAAGCGCACCGGAATATGCAGCGGCCGTTTCACCGGCTGGCCGGGAGTTGGCGACGTGGCCTGTGACAGCGACAGGGTGTACGTCTTCGCCTTGGCGTCATAGGCGCCGGCCGCGCGCACGCGCGGCGTGCCGGCCTGCTGGTACCAGAACTTGAACTGCGTCAGGTCGGCGCCTGTAGAATCCGCGAAGGCGGCGAGGAAATCCTCGATGGTGACGGCCTGGCCGTCGTGGCGCTGGAAGTAGAGATCCATCCCGGCGCGGAAGCCGGCGTCGCCGAGCACCGTCTTCAACATGCGCACGACCTCGGCGCCCTTCTCATAGACGGTTGGCGTGTAGAAGTTGTTGATCTCGTGATACGTTTCGGGCCGCACTGGATGGGCGAGCGGACCGGCATCCTCCGGGAACTGGCGCGCCTGCAGCGTGCGCACATCGGCGATGCGCTTCACCGGTCGCGAGCGCACGTCGGATGAAAACTCCTGGTCGCGATAGACGGTCAGCCCTTCCTTTAGGCAGAGCTGGAACCAGTCGCGGCAGGTGATGCGGTCGCCCGTCCAGTTATGGAAGTATTCGTGGGCGATGACGCCTTCGATCAGCCCGAAATCGATGTCGGTGGCGGTATCCGGATCGGCTAGGACGTACTTGTCATTGAAGACGTTGAGGCCCTTGTTCTCCATCGCGCCCATGTTGAAATCGGACACGGCGACGATGTTGAACACGTCGAGGTCGTATTCGCGGCCGAAGGCGGTCTCGTCCCAGCGCATGGAGCGCTTGAGTGCCTCCATGGCGTAGCCGCAGCGCTCTTCCTTGCCGTGCTCGCAGTAGATGCCGAGCGCCACCCGGCGGCCCGAAGCGGTGACGAAAGTGTCATGGATTGAGCCGAGATCGCCGGCGACCATGGCAAACAGGTAGGACGGCTTGGGGAAGGGGTCGTGCCAGACCGCGAAATGGCGGTCGGTGCCCTTGATGTCGCCGGATCCTGTGAGGTTGCCGTTGGACAACAGGACGGGAGCGGACGCCTTCGGCGCTTCGATGCGCGTCGTATAGACCGCAAGTACGTCCGGACGATCGAGGAAGTAGGTGATGCGGCGGAAGCCTTCCGCCTCGCATTGCGTGCAGTAGGTGCCGCTGGAACGATAGAGGCCCATCAGCTTGGTGTTGGCCGTCGGGTTGATCTCGGTTTCGATCGTCAAGGTGAACGTGGCGCGCGGCACGCTGCGCACGACGAGGCGTTGCGGTGTGGCCTCGTACTGGTCGGGCGCCAGGGGTGCATCGTTGAGCGCCACAGAAACGAGATTGAGCTCGTCGCCGACCAGGACGAGATCGGCGGCCTCGCTGTTCGGCCGCACCGCCAGCCGTGCCGTGACCCGCGTGGCCTCCGGGTGCAGGCGGAAAGTCAGATCGACCGTATCGATCAGGAATTCCGGCGGGCGGTAGTCTTCAAGGCGCACGGGCGCCGTTTCGGTCTTCATGGCTGGCACACTGGCAAGAGAGAGGAGGCGGCTTTGTGGCCTATTCCGCATCCTGGCGCAAACGCCGCCGGTGGCGGCTGGAGCGGCGATGTGGCGGCCCTGCTGATGGGCGTCCCTCTATTTAAGTCGCACAAATGACTGGAACAGATCGATTCAATAAGTCATTGGAAATGAATGGCTAAAGGCGGCAGTGCTGGCAATTGTGACGGTTCCGGTGCGAACGAAATTGCATTGGCTGAGCGGTCGCGATAAGCCATTGAAGGGAAACCGTCATGCCGCGTACCACCCTCCATGATGTCGCTCGCACAGCGGGCGTCAGCCTCGCCACCGTGGATCGTGTGTTGAACCGCCGGCCGGGCGTTCACGCCGACACGGTGGAGCGCGTGCAGGCGGCCGTCGATCTGCTCAAATATCGTCCGGACCGGATCGCGGCGCGGCTCGCGCGGGGCCGCGATCATCATTTCCGCTTCGTCCTGCCGGTGGGTGAAAACGCTTTCATGCAGATGCTCGAGCGTGAGGTGCGGGCCGCAGCCGACCGCTTCGCCGAGGAGCGTGTGCAGATCGCCATCACGCATGTCGACGTGTTCGACGGAAACGTGCTGGCAAGCGCCCTGGAAGGCCTGGGCGGCAAGGTCGATGGCGTCGCAGTGGTGGCGCTCGATCACCCGCGCGTGCGCGAAGCGATCGATGAACTGACGGCCGCCGGAATTCCAGTAGTCACGCTCGTGTCGGACGTGCCGCGCGCCAATCGGGCGCATTACGTCGGCATCGACAATTCCGCGGCTGGCCGCACGGCGGCCACGCTGCTCGGGCGCTTTCTTGCGGGGCGCAGCGGCAAGGTCGGGCTGATTGCGGGCTCGGTGGCGCTACGCGACCACATCGAGCGGCAGCTTGGCTTCGAGCAGGTGATGAGCCGCGATTTCGCGCGCTTCCAGGTGCTGCCAGTCCGCGAAGGCCGCGACGATGACGCGCGCGCCGAGGCGCTGTGCACCGAGCTGTTGCGCGAGAACCCGGATCTGGTGGGCATCTACAACATCGGTGCGGGGACCGCCGGCGTCGTCGCCGCGCTTGAGGCGGCGGGGCGCGCGGCCGATACGGTGCTTGTTGCCCACGACTTGACGGCGTTCAACCGCAAGCACCTGATCCGCGGCACCATCGACGCGATCATCAATCAGGATGCCGGCCACGAGGCGCGGAGCGCCACGCGCCTGCTCCTGGCGGAGCGCGAGGGGAGTCCCTTCCATCCGGGCCAGGAGCGGATTCGCATCGACATCTTCCTGCGCGAAAACTTGCCGTAGACAACGGCGAAACGGGGGGGCAGTGGCGTATCTCGGACTGGATATCGGCACCTCGTCGGTGAAGGCGGTGCTCATCGACAATGAGCAGCGTCTGCTCGGCAGCGAGACCGCGTCGCTGGAAGTACAGCGGCCCCATCCGGGCTGGTCCGAGCAGGACCCGGAGTCTTGGTGGACCGCGACCGAAAAGGCGATGGCGGCGCTGGCCGCGAAGAACCGCGCGGCGGTTTCGGCGATCAAGGGCATCGGCCTCTCCGGCCACATGCACGGCGCAACGCTGTTGGACGCGGCCGACCGGCCGCTGCGCCCGTGCATCCTCTGGAACGACGTGCGCTCGGCGGCGGAAGCGGCCGAACTCGACCGCAATCCCATTTTCCGGAAGCTGACCGGCAATATCGTCTTCCCGGGGTTCACGGCGCCGAAGCTGGTCTGGGTGGCGAGGCATGAGGCCGAGGTATTCGCCAAGGTCGCGACCGTCCTGCTG
>Ga0265316_10003112_pt1 | contig 16913 bp, 14 predicted proteins | sample 4522metaG_FD_202092 | JGI IMG/M metagenome (GOLD analysis project Ga0265316, IMG submission 202092) | Rhizosphere microbial communities from Carex aquatilis grown in University of Washington, Seatle, WA, United States - 4-5-22 metaG | ecosystem: Host-associated > Plants > Roots > Rhizosphere >...
CAGCTTCCAGCTCTCGGTATAGGCGTTCACGATGTCCTCCACCGTGGACTCTTCGGGCAGGTTGATGGTCTTCGAAATCGCGCCCGAAATGAAGGGCTGCACGGCCGCCATCATGCGCACGTGTCCCATGTAATGGATGGAGCGCACGCCGTTGTGCGGGCGGAAACTGCAATCGAAGACCGCCAGGTGCTCGGGCTTCAGGTGCGCGGCGCCTTCGATGGTGCCGGTGGAATCGATATGGCCGACGATCTGCTCCACCTGCGCGGTGGTGTAGCCCAGCTTGATGAGCGCCTGCGGCACGGTGTTGTTGACGATCTTGATGACGCCACCGCCCACCAGTTTCTTGTGCTTGATGAGCGCCAGGTCGGGCTCGATACCGGTGGTGTCGCAATCCATCATGAACCCGATGGTGCCGGTAGGGGCGAGCACCGTCACCTGGGCATTGCGGTAGCCGTTGCGGCGGCCGGATTCGTAAGCGTCGTCCCAGCACTCCACCGCGCCGCGGTACAGCGCAGTGGAGACATTGTTGCGATTGACGCGGTTCACCGCCTCGCGATGCATGCGGATCACATCGAGGAAGGGCTGCTCGTTGACGGCGTAACCGGCGAAGGTCCCGATGGCTTCGGCCACGCGCGAGCTGGTCAGGTACGCCTGCCCGCACATCACGGCGGTGATGGCGGCGGCGTGGTCGCGGCCCTGGTCGCTGTCGTAGGGGAGGCCCATCGACATCAGCAGCGCGCCCAGGTTGGCGAACCCCAGACCCAGCGGCCGGAAGGCGTGCGAGTTCTCGCCGATCCTCTGCGTGGGGTAGCTGGCGTTATCGACGATGATCTCCTGCGCCAGAATCAGCGTATCCACGGCGTGCCGGAAAGCTTCCACGTCGAACTGCCCGTCGGGGCCAACGAACTTCATAAGGTTCAACGACGAAAGATTGCAGGCCGAATCGTCGAGGAACATATACTCCGAGCAGGGATTCGAAGCGTTGATCCGCGCCGTGTTCTTGCAGGGGTGCCAGCGATTGACGGTGGTGTCGAACTGCATGCCGGGGTCGCCGCACTGGTGGGTAGCTTCGGCGATCTGGCGCAGCAGATCGCGCGCCTTATAGCGGCGCACGGGCTGGCCGGTGGATACCGACTTGGTCCACCAATCGTCGTCGCGCCCGGCGGCTTGCATGAAATCGTCTGTGGCGCGCACGGAGTTGTTGGCGTTCTGAAAAAAGATGGAGCTGTAAGCTTCGCCATCGAGCGAGGCATCGTAGCCGGCATCCACCAGGGTGTAGGCCTTCTTCTCCTCCTTGGCCTTGCACCAGATGAACTGCTCGATGTCGGGGTGGTCGCTGTTGAGAATCACCATCTTGGCGGCGCGCCGCGTCTTGCCGCCAGACTTGATGACGCCGGCGAAGGCGTCGAAGCCCTTCATGAACGAGAGCGGCCCGGAGGCGCGGCCCCCGCCCGAGAGCACGGCGTTCTCTTCGCGCAGCGCGGAGAGGTTCGAGCCCGTGCCCGAACCCCACTTGAACAGCATGCCTTCGGTCTTGGCCAGGTCGAGGATGGATTCCAGCGAATCTTTCACCGAAACGATGAAACAAGCCGAGCACTGCGGCTGCACCACGCCGGATTCCAGCTTGGCGATGCGGTCGCCCTTCTTGTCGTAGATCCAGCCGTAGCCGCGCGCCTCCTTGACTCCCACGTTGAACCAGACCGGCGAGTTGAAACAGGCCTTCTGCGTGAGCATCAGGTGGGCCAGATCGAGGCGGAAGTTCTCGCCGTCTTCGCCGGTCTTGAAATAGCCATCCTGCTTGCCCCACTCGGCAATGGTGTCCACCACGCGCTGCACAAGTTGCGCAACACTGGTTTCGCGCTCGGGCGACCCGAGTTTGCCATGGAAGTACTTGGAGGCGACGATGTTGGTGGCGGTCTGCGACCAGTCCACGGGTGTCTCGACATCGCGCTGTTCGAAGATGACGTCGCCCTTATCGTTGCCGATGGAGGCGGTGCGGGTTTCCCATTGGATTTCGTCGTACGGCGTCTTGCCGGGCTCGAGCCGTGACGTGAAATAACGAGGAAATGTAATCCCCGTCTTAATTCTGGTGGCTGGTCTGCTGCTCTTCAATACATCTATTCTCGCACTCAAATCCACAGACAATTGTCCCATTTGCCGGTTCTCCTCTGGGTCCCTACTGACAGAATCGCCTTCGTAATAGTGACCCAATATGTAGTGCTTCGTCAAGAACTTTATCTATATGCAGTGTGTTAGGGTTACGGAAGCACTGTTCTAAAGCGCACAGAAAAGTAGTTCCCCGATGCTGAAAAGTTCTCAAAATAATCCTTCGGCCCAAAAAGTGCTGTGTATCGACTTCGACCAGCCTCGTCCCGCAACCGGACACCGCGCCCACGGCCGGAGGCCTGGGTTGGCAGGCGAAAGCGCCTGCCCCACAAGAACCCAAGCCCTTGCGTAGCAAGGTGGGACAGGCGCTTTCGCCTGTCAACCCGGCGAGCGCGGTGCCTGGCCCTGCGGTTGCATCCCACATGCTCTATGCCGCTTTGGAACGACGCTCGCTTCGCCCTTCGCCAGCTTCGAAAGAGTCCGGCCTTCACGCTGGTGGTGCTGGCCACGCTGGGCCTATCGATCGGCGCCAACACGGCCATTTACAGCGTGCTGGACGCCGTCCTGCTGCGCCCGGCGCCGTACCCAGAGCTGGACCGCCTGGCGCTGGTGGTCAGGCACTGGCGCCAGAACGGCAAGGAAGGCGACGAACCCAGCCAGAACGGAGCCATGTTCGAGGGTGTCCGCGATGGCTCGCGCGCGCTGGATGTGGCGGCGTTCGCGGGAGACAGCGGCGTGAATTTCGCGGCGCAAGGACATCTCGAATATGTCCGGCAGCAGCGCGTTTCCGCCGGATTCTTCCGGGTCTTGGGGATCGCTCCCCAGATGGGACGGGAGTTTAGCCGCGCCGAAGACACCGCCGGCGGCCCGGCAGTCGCGGTTTTGAGCTATGAGTTCTGGCAGCGCGCGCTGGGCGGAGACACCGCTACGTTGGGCCGGGCCATCGCTCTGCGCGGCGAGCCGTATACCGTGGTGGGGATCATGCCGCGCGGCTTCCGCACCAGCGCTCCCGTAGACGTGTGGACTCCCCTGCGGCCCTCGCGCACCGGGGAAGGCCAAGGAAGTAATTACGGCGCGATCGCGCGCGTGAAACCGGGCTTCTCCTGGGCCGCGGCCGCCGACGAACTGAAAGCGCTCAGCCCTGGCATTGCGGAACAAGCGCATGTTTCGAGGGATACCACCATCGAGCAGCGCATGGTTCCTTTCCAGAGCGGATCGACCACTGGAATGCGCAGCGAATTGGTGATCGCCTGGGCCGCCGTCCTGATGGTGCTGCTGATCGGCTGCGTGAACATCGCCGGGCTTCTGCTGGCGCGGGCGGGCGCGCGCAGCCGCGAGATTGCCACGCGCATGGCGCTGGGCGGCAGCCGCGCGGCCATCGTGCGGCAGCTCCTGATCGAGAGCCTGTTGCTGGCGCTGGGCGGAGGCGCCGTGGGGCTGGGGATCGGCGCATTCGCCATCGATTGGCTGAAGCGCCTGGGGGCCAAAGATTTCGAGCTATGGCATCCGATTGAGTTGGATGCGCGGGTGCTAGTAGCGATGCTGGGGATCGCGGTGCTCACCAGCCTCTTCTTCGGACTGGCGCCCGCGCTTCAAACCACCCGCCTGGATATCCGTTCCGTGCTGATGGAGGCGGGACGCGGCGGGCCCGGCGGCCGGCGCCGCTGGTGGGCGAACGCGCTGGTGGCGGCCGAGGTGACGCTAAGCCTGGTACTCCTGGTCGGCGCGGGCCTCATGTTGAGAACGCTCAGCTATCTGGACGGGCTCAATCCGGGCTTCGAAACCCGCAACGTCATCAGCGCCCAGGCTTCGTTGCAGGACGCCCGCTACAAGACCAGCGCCGCCGTCAACCGCCTCTACACCGGGAGCCTGGAGCGCATACGCCGGATACCGGGCGTCGAATCGGCGGCGGTGGCGCTCACTCTGCCCTACGAACGGCCGCTCAACGACGGGTTCCGGATCTTGGATGGCGGCGATCGAAGCATGCACGCGAGCGAGGCGGTGTATGTCACACCGGGCTACTTCGAAACCATGCGAATCCCGGTTCTCCGCGGCCGCGAGTTTCTGGATTCGGACACGCCGGCGAGCGCCCCGGTGGTGGTGGTGAGCGAATCCTTCGCCGCCAGGTATTTCCACGGCGCGGAGGCCGTGGGGCGCCATTTATCGAGCGGCGAGATCGTCGGCGTGGTGGGCGATGTCGAGCAGCACACTGGGCTTTACGAGAATCACGGCCCAATTTCCGTGGAACCGACGCTCTACTCTCCGGCTTCCCAGACCTCGGATGGGGCCATGCAACTGATCCATACGTGGTTCTCGCCGAAGTGGGTGATTCGGGCGAGCGGCCCAACCGGCAGCCTGACGGCACAGATCCAGCGCGCCGTGGCGAGTGTCGATTCGCAGCTTCCCATCGCCAGCTTCAAGACCATCGACGATTTACAGACGCAGATTACCAGCGGCCAGCGCTACCGCGCCGCGCTGTTTTCCATCTTCGCGGGGCTGGCGCTGTTGCTGGCGGCCGTGGGGATCTACGGTTTGATCTCGCAATCCATCACCGAGCGGACCCACGAACTGGGTGTGCGCATGGCCCTGGGGGCCAGCGCGACCGAGACCATCGCGAGCGTGATGAAGCCCGGGATTCTGCTGGCGCTGGCGGGAGCGGCCGCGGGATACCTGCTGTCGCTGGCGGCCGTCCGGTTTGTGGAACATCTGCTATGGGGCGTGCGGCCCGCAGATCCGGTCGCGTTCGCGGCGGCGGTAGCGATTCTGCTACCGGCGGCGGCCGTGGCAAGCCTGGCGCCGGCGCTGCGCATCTTGCGGCTAGACCCGGCGCAGACGCTGCGCAACCAGTAGGGGCCGGGCACGCCCGGCCCTGTCCGGCCCTCGGCCCGTTCACCGAGACCCGTTGTCAGCGAACCCGCCCCGTGGTACCTTCAGATTCGGACGAAAACGTCTCGAAAGCGAGGGCACGACGGATGAACCGCAGCACACGCACCTTCTGTTTTCTCGTAATTACGCTTGCCGCATTGGGTGGTTGCTCCAGCAAGCCATCAGCCACGGAATCCAAAAAAGCCGAGGCCGCGCTGGAAAGAATCCAGGGAAAGGCCCAGGTTCTGGTGGAATCGACCGGGGCGAGCGATGCCGCTCTGAACGCGGGTGGACCTTCCGTCTACATTTGGGAGGGCGCGACTCGCTACCGCCTTTTCTTTAGGACGCCCGTTGAGGTGGTCCACGGGGACCAGTACGTTGTCGAAGGCGTCTACGCGCAAAAGGCCATTGAAGAGATTGGCGATCCCGACCAAGGCAAGAACGGCTATCCGCTCCAAACAAGCTGCGAGCGTGCCGTCACGATGGCCTGGCGCAACCTGCCCTTCGATGCCATCGACGCGCAGGCCGCGGTTTTGCGCGCCCGGGTGAAACGGTATCCCGCCAGGCCCGTATTCCTGGTTACGCGGATCGCGCCGGTTACCTCCACGGGGAGCGGCGCCGCTTCCGCGGAACCGAAGAAAGACGCCGCGGCCGAGGAGAAGGACGTCCCCGAGGTCTCGGTTGCGGCGGATAAGCAACGCGCCTTTCTGATTGAGGGTTCGCCCGTTCAAACCGCGCCCCTTTGGGAGCCCGCGGGGGGAACGGTTAGCTGCAAGGTGACCATCGATCCGCAAGGGAAAATCTCCGAACTGGAAAGCGGCGCGCAACTCTGCGAGACGGTGGCGTGGTCTAAGTTCCGGTATCAGCCCCCGGTCCAGGGCGGCCACCCCGTCAAAGTGAAGACCGAAGTTGAAGTGCGCTTCGAAGCGCGGAAGTAAGACGGCATCGCGGTGCCCGACGGCGGCGGTTGCCAACCGCCGCGCAGGATGCCTTCCCGCCCCACTACGTAATGTAGCGGCTCAGGTTCGTGTATACTCAAAGTAGATACACATGCCAAATGAAACCACGGTTTCGAAATGGGGGAACAGTCTGGCCGTCCGGATTCCCCTGGCGATCGCCAAACAGGCCAGCCTCAGTGAGGGAGATTGTGTGGCGCTGGCTCTCGACCGCGACGGCGGCATCGTCCTGCGCCCAACCCGGCGACGGTACGAATTGTCGGAACTCGTCGCCCGGATCACACCCAGGAATCGTCACCGGGAAACAGACTGGGGCGAGGCTCAGGGCGAGGAATCCTGGTGAGGGCCGCCTTTGTGCCGGAGGCCGGTGATTTTGTCTGGTTGACGTTCGACCCTCAAGCCGGCCGCGAACAGGCGGGGCGGCGCCCGGCACTGGTGCTGACACCGCGAATATACAACGCGAAATCCGGCCTGGCGCTGGCGTGCCCCGTCACGAACCAGGCGAAAGGATACCCATTCGAAGTTGCCGTTCCCGCCGGGTGCGGTACAACCGGTGTCATCCTGGCCGACCACGTGAAGAGCGTCGATTGGAAAGCGCGCCGCGCCGAAAAACTCGGCCACTGCACAACCGAAGCGCTCGACGACGTGCGGGCCAGGCTGGCACCGCTGCTCGGGTACTAGAGCCCAAAGGGCCCGGCAAAGCTAAACTGAATGGTAGGGGGACGCAAAGCTGCGCGATTGGAAGCCGGAAACGGAGGCTCAAGTACCGGAGCGCGCATCGGAGGTCATTGATCTCGCCGACCACGACGTTGTCGATCTGATGCGCCCGCGCGCCATTGAACAGGAGGTTCTCGACTGCTCGTTGTGGTAGTAGTAGATCACCCGCGCACCTCCCCGCGTGCCCATCCCCTCCAGTGCCCAGCGGATCTTCCGAACTCCGCCGGCCTCCGGGATGATAGCACCCGCCTCCGGATTCGCTCCCACGAACGCCACCACCTCGGCCCGCTCCGAGTCGGACATCAGTGACTGGGCCTGTTTCAAAAACTCTGGTCTCCACCACCACCATCGGCGCGCGTTCCATGTCTTTTCACTATACGCAAATTGCGCAGGATGGTTAAAAGCAGCGGCAGTTCAGAATAGGCCACCAACCACCCAGCCCGAATGCTGGGGTACGATCAAGGCATGTCCTGGCCCGCGCCAACCCCGAGATCCTGGCGGGTGAACTAGAAGGGACCTGCATGTTGACCAGAATTGCGAAGTGCTTGTTCGTTGTCTGCGCCGCTGCTCCATTCTGCCGCGCACAGCAACCCTCCGGAAGGGGGACATCTGAATTTGAGGTGGCTTCGGTGAAACCGTCTACGACCCGAGAAATGGGCGGAGTTTATACCTATCCTGGAGGAAGAGTCGCGTTCCGCGGCTGCACTCTGCAATACCTGATTGAACAGGCCTTTAACTTTCAGGCATTTCAGGTGTCAGGTGGGCCGGCGTGGATGCAGGACGAGCGGTACGATATCGACGCCAAGCCGCCTGCCTCCTCGAAGTCGAGCAAATCGATGCCGCCTTATCCAAAAGCGCCTCCGAATGAGGAGCAGCGGCAGATGCTGCAATCGGTTCTGGTTGAGCGGTTTCAGTTGAGGTACCATCGCGAGACTCGGGAAGGCCCCGTGTACCTCTTGGTGAAAGGGAACAAGGCGTTAAAGCTGGTAGATTCCAAAGACAAGAATGCATATCCATGGGCGGGCGGAATTCGCGGCGGCATGATCGTGGGGGATGGTTTGGCCGGCATTAATGAATCGATGGAGGATCTGGCCAAGAGGCTGAGCCGGTACTTGGGGGGGCCCGTGCTGGACCGGACGGGACTTTCGGGGTCCTTCGATTTTCGGTCCGAGTACTCGTCGGACGACGAGCTTCCCGACGTGATAACAATGATTTTGGCGTCTGTGCGGGACATTGGGCTCAAACTGGAGGCATCCAAAGGGCCGGTCGATGGCATCGTGATTGAACACGCCGAGAAGCCATCGGCAAACTAATCAGTGCTGAGCGGGAATAGCTGGAATCATTCAAGAGGTCCTCGCTTCACCATCCTCGAACACAAGTCGACTTCTACCGGATTCCATGTGTACAGCAGGCTCCAATATTCCTTGGGTCCACAGTGTGTACTTCGACCCTTGTTGCATCGCGCCTGGCCGACGGTGTTGCAGCTTGAACGCGGGATGTTGATCGTCGCCGCGATGATCTACCGGGTTACCGGGAAGTGGCCCGGCCGCGGGCCGATTGGCAACTGCCGCCCTACAGAATGTAGCGGCTCAGATCCTGGTCTTTCACAATATCCGCAAGCTGCTTGCGCACGTAGGCGGCGTCCACCCTGACGGTCTTCTTCTTCAGATCCGGACCCGCGAACGACACTTCTTCCAGCATCTTTTCCATGATGGTGTGCAAGCGCCGCGCGCCGATGTTTTCCGACGCTTCGTTCACTTGCGCCGCGAAACGCGCCACCTCTTCCAGCGCGTCCTCGGTCAGAATCAGCTTGATGCCTTCCGTCTCCAGCAGCGCCGTGTACTGCTTCGCGAGCGCGTTCTTGGGCTCTTTCAGGATGCGGATGAAGTCTTCCACCGTAAGCGACTTCAGCTCCACGCGGATCGGAAACCGGCCCTGCAGTTCGGGGATCAGGTCGCTCGGCTTGGATACGTGGAATGCGCCCGCGGCGATGAAGAGAATGTGGTCCGTGCGCACGAAACCGTGGCGCGTGTTGACCGTGGTGCCTTCGACAATGGGCAGAATATCCCGCTGCACGCCCTCGCGGCTCACGTCCGGGCCGTGTCCCGATTCGCGGCCCGCGATCTTGTCGATCTCGTCCAGGAAAATGATGCCGCTCGATTCCACGCGCTCCAGGGCGGCGCGCGTCACCTGCTCCATGTCGATGAGCTTCTGCTCTTCTTCCTGCACCAGGTAATCCAGCGCCTCGGCCACCCGCATCTTGCGCTTGCGCGTCTTCTGGCCGAACAGGTTGGGCAGCATGTCCTTCAAGTTGATGCCCATGTCCTCGATGCCCTGGTTGGTGGTCACCTCGAGCGTCGGCCCGCGGTCCTTGACGTCGATCTCCACCAGCCGCTCGTCCAGCTTGCCCTCGCGCAGCCGCTCGCGGAGTTTCTCGCGGGTGCGCTCGACGCTCTCGCTCGGCTCGGGCTGCGGCGGCATCAGCAGATCCAGCAGCCGGTCCTCGGCGTTGAGCTCGGCGCGGTCCGCAACTTCATCGAGCCGCTCCTCGCGCACCATGTCGATGGAGATATCCACCAGGTCGCGGATCATCGACTCAACGTCGCGGCCCACGTAGCCCACTTCCGTAAACTTGCTGGCTTCCACCTTCAGGAACGGCGAATTCGCCAGGCGCGCCAGGCGTCGCGCCAGCTCCGTTTTGCCCACGCCCGTAGGGCCGATCATGAGGATGTTCTTGGGCATCACCTCTTCGGCCATCTCCGGCGCCAGCTTCTGCCGCCGGATGCGGTTGCGCAACGCGATGGCCACCGCGCGCTTGGCGTCGGCCTGTCCCACCACGTGCTTGTCCAGCTCGCGCACAATTTCGCGCGGCGTCAGCTCATCCAGCAGCGGCTCTTCATCCACGGACTGCGCGGGCAGGTAGATCACCATGGCTACTCCAACTCCTCGTAGGTGACGTTGCCATTGGTGAAGATGCAGATTTTGCCCGCGATCTCCATGGCCTGCTCCGCGATTTGCCGCGCCGAAAGCTTGGTGTTGCGCAGTAGCGCGGTGGCCGCCGCCAGCGCGTACTGGCCTCCCGAGCCGATGGCCGCGATGCCCTCGTCGGGTTCGATCACGTCGCCGGTCCCGCTCACCAGGTACGTGAGTTTGACATCCGCCACCAGCAGGATGGCCTCCAGGTGGCGCAGGATGCGGTCCGTGCGCCAGTCCTTGGCCAGTTCCACCACCGAGCGCGAAAGGTTCCCGTTGTACTGTTCCAGCTTGGTTTCGAAGCGCGCAAACAGCGCGAACGCGTCCGCCGTGGAGCCCGCGAATCCCGCCAGCACTTTGTCGTTATACAGCCGCCGCAGCTTCCTGGCCGACGCTTTGATCACTTCGTTGCCCAGCGTGACCTGCCCGTCGCCGGCCATCACGACTTTGTTGTCGCGGCGGATGCAGATCACTGTCGTCGACCGGATCTTGCGTTTCATGGTTGGTGTAACTCTATCTTATCGCTTATCGGAAGACGATCTCCGCACCCTTGCGGACCACCGAGTGTTTGGCGAATCCCGCGCGTTTTTCGGGAAAATCGGTGCGGAAGTGCGCGCCGCGGCTCTCTTCGCGCGCCAGGGCGCAGCGCGCAATTAGCAGAGCCACCTCCCGCATGTTGCGCGATTCCGAGCCTTCCAGCGCCGCGCCGCGCGCCAGCAATTCGCAGGCTTCCCGCAGGCCGGCTCCGTCGCGCACGATACCGCATTTCTCCCAGGCCACGCGCTGCGTCCGCTCCGCCAGAGATTCATCCCCGCCCTCCGGCGCCGGCGCGGGGACCGTCTGTAGGGCCGCCGCGCTTTCCCGCATGGCCCGCCCGGCGCGCGCGCCGAATACCACGCCCTCGAGCAGGGAATTGCTGGCCAGCCGGTTGGCGCCGTGGACGCCGGTCGAGGCCACCTCGCCCGCCGCGAACAGGCCCGGGACGCTGGTGCGCCCCTCCAAATCCGTGCGCACGCCCCCCATGGCGTAGTGCGCCGCGGGGGCCACCGGCGCCGGCTGCCGCTCGAAATCCACGCCATACCGCAGGCACGTCTCGTAGATACGCGGAAACCGCCCGCGAACGAACCCGGCCTCGCGGTGCGTCAGGTCCAGGTACACGTGCGCCGCGCCCGTGCGCTTCATTTCCGCCACAATGGCGCGCGCCACCACATCGCGCGGCGCCAGTTCCTTGAGCGGGTGATAGCGCTCCATGAACCGCTCGCCATCGGCGTTTCGCAGGTATGCCCCTTCGCCGCGCATGGCCTCGGAAAGCAGAAACCGCGGCGCGCCCTCCACGTAGAGCGCCGTGGGGTGAAACTGGACGAACTCGATATCGCCGATCTCCGCGCCCGCGCGGTACGCCATGGCCACGCCATCGCCGGTGGCCACCGCGGGGTTGGTGGTATTCAGGAACACGTTGCCCAGCCCGCCGGTCGCCAGCAGCACGCCGCGCGCGCAGATCGCGATGTCGCTCTTCGTCCTGGCGTCGTGGAACGACGCGCCGCAGACGCCATCGGCCAGCAGCAAATCGGTGGCCGCCGCATAGCTGCGAAACGCCACGTTGGGGAGCGAAGCCGCCTTGTGGTACAGCGTGCGCGCAATCTCGCGCCCCGTCGAATCGCCGTGCGCATGGAGCACCCGGTTGCGGCTGTGCGCGCCTTCTCTGGTGAATGCCAGTTTGGTTCCCTCGCGGTCGAACTCCGCGCCCCAGTCGATGAGCTGTTGAATCGCCGCGGGTCCTTCCTCCACCAGGGTACGCACGGCCGCGCCGTCGCACAGGCCGTCTCCCGCCTTCAACGTGTCGCGTTCGTGCAGTTCCACCTCATCGTCGTCGCTCAAAGCGACGGCGACCCCACCCTGCGCATATTCGGAGGAGGATTCCCGGAGGCTGTCCTTGGCCACCACCAGCACCTGGCCCGCTTCGGCCAGTTCGATGGCGGCGCGCAACCCGGCCACTCCGGCTCCAATGACGAGAAAGTCCGGATTCATCCGCTACTGCGATGATAGCTAGAAAAGGGGACAGACGCATTTTCCTCGGCGGAAAATGCGTCTGTCCCCTTTTCCCCATGGTACAAATTGCGTATGCCCTCTTTCCGCGTCGAAACGCCTCAGCGCTGCTATTCCGCCGTGGTGGAGCGCGGCGTCATCGGGCAACTGGCGCAATACATCCCCTCCAAGGCCGGCAAGCTGTTCGTGATCTCCACCGAGGACGTGTGGCGCCACCAGGGAGAAGCGCTCGCGCGCGGCCTGGCGGGCGCGGATTGCGAAGTGCTCCACCTGCCGGGCGGCGAAGAGCATAAGCGGCTGGCGCCGGTGGAGCGGCTGGCCGAGGAAATGGTGCTCCGCGGCGGCGACCGCTCCAGCCTCGTGGTGGCCTTCGGCGGCGGCATTGTCGGCGACATGGCCGGTTTCCTCGCCGCCATTTTCATGCGCGGCATCCCGGTGCTCCAGGTTCCCACCACGCTGCTGGCGCAGGTCGACGCCTCGCTCGGCGGCAAGACCGGCGTCAACCTCGTCACCGGCAAGAACCTGATCGGCAGTTTCCACCAGCCCATCGCGGTGCTGATCGACCCCGCTGTCCTAGACACGCTTCCCGAGCGCGAGTACCGCGCCGGCCTGCATGAAATCGTCAAGGCCGGCATTATTCGCGAGCCCGATCTGTTCCGCTTCCTCGCCGAGCGCAGCCGCGACGTGCTGGCCCGCCAGCCGCAGGCTGTCGACCGCATCATCGCCGACGCCGTCCGCATGAAGTGCGAAGTGGTCTCCGCCGACGAGCGCGAAGGCGGCCTGCGCAGCATCCTCAATTTCGGCCACACCTTCGGCCACGCGCTGGAAGCCGAAACCGGATACGCACGCTTTCTGCACGGAGAGGCCGTTGCCTTCGGCATGCGCGCCGCCGTCTACCTGGGCCAGGCCACCGGGCACCTTTCCGCCGAAGACGCCGTCGAGATCCTCGATATGCTGCACCTCTACGGCCCCACGCCGCCGCTCGATGGCATCCCCGCCGCCCACCTGCTCGCGCGGCTGGTGCACGACAAGAAGACGCTGCAAGGCAAGGTTCATTTCGTGCTACCCGTGCGCATCGGCGAGGTTACGGTGGTTTCGAGCATCGACGATAAGCTGGTGCTCCAATCCATACGGTCCGCCCTCTCATGAAGGGCACGTCTCCGCCGGGCGCGCGCGATGAGCGGGAAGCCGCCGCCTGGGTGCGCGGCATGTTCGCCCGCGTGGCGCGCCGCTACGACGTGGCCAACCACCTGCTCTCTTTCAACATCGACCGGCTTTGGCGCGCCCGCACGGTCCGCCGCGTGCGGCCGATCCTGGAGCGCCCCGGCGCGCGCGTCCTGGACATCTGCTGCGGCACCGGCGACCTGACGCTGGCCCTCGCCCGCGAATGCCGCGCGCCGGTCCTCGGTTCCGATTTCTGCCACCCCATGCTGGTGGCCGCGCGTGGGAAAGGCGCCGCGGGCCTGTTCGAGGCCGACGCCCTTCGCCTGCCGCTGTGCGATGCTTCGCTCGACCTCATCACCGCGGCTTTCGGTTTCCGCAACCTGGCGAACTATGGGGCCGGCCTGGCCGAGATGCGCCGCGTGCTTCGCCCCGGCGGCATGGCCGCCATCCTGGAGTTCTCCGAACCGCCCAACGCCCTCTTCGCGGCGCTCTACCACTTCTATTCGCGCCGCATCCTGCCGCTGATCGGCGGCGCGCTTTCCGGCTCGCGCGATGCCTACACGTATCTCCCGGAATCCGTTCGCAAGTTTCCGTCGCCTGAGGAACTGGCGGAGCAGATGCGCCGCGCCGGCTTCGCGGAGGTGCGCTACGAACGCTTCACCGGCGGCATCGTGGCTCTGCACTTGGGCGTCACGCCACCACCGCTCCCGCCCGCTTGAGGGCCGCCTCCAGATTTTCCTTCGCCAACTCAGTGCTGATGAACAACTCCTGCCGCGCCCCGGCGCTGAGCGCGATGGCCTTCCACCCGTTTTGCGTCGGCACCGTCACCCGCACCTTCACTTTGCCGCGGGCGTCCCGCACCGGCCGGATCACTCCCGGAATCACGGAGCGTATGGCGGGGTTCGCCGCCAGCAACTCCTCCAGGATTTCGCGCACGCCGTCGATGATGCTGTGCTCCACTTTGAGCCTGTCTCCCGCCGTGCGCAACCGCATCTATTCCCACCCTTCCCCGCCGCGCAGCGGAACGAACCGGCACAACACCGCCACCCGGTAATCGATGCGTCCATGCAGCTTCGTCACCACGCGCAGTTCCTGGTCGCCGTAATCGCCCACGGGAATCACCAGCCGCCCAGGATCTTTCAGTTGCTCCAGCAGTGCCGCCGGGATCTCCGGTGCGCCCGCCGCCACCGAAATCGCATCGAACGGCGCCCCGTCCGGATACCCCAGCGACCCATCTCCGCACACCACCGTCACGTTCGTTTCGCGTCCCGTCCGCCGCAGGTTTTCCCCAGCCAGTTGCGCCAGCGCGGGAACCATCTCCAGCGATATCACGCGGGCGGCCAGCGCCCCCAGCACCGCCGCCGCATATCCGCTCCCCGCGCCGACTTCCAGCACGGTTTCCGCGCCCGTCAATTCGAGCGATTCCGCCATCAGCGCCGTCATGTATGGCTGCGAAATGGTCTGCCCGTGGCCGATATGGATCGGTTCATCCTGGCACGCCACCAGCCGGGATTCGGCCGGCACGAACTCTTCGCGCGGAATCTCCCGCATGGCCTGGAGCACGCGCTCATCGTGGATGCCCCGCCGGCGCAATTGCGTCTCCACCATGCGGCGCCGCTCCGCTACCCAATCTGGAATCAAGCTAGTTCGCTCCCAACTTTATAATAGCCATGATGGTGCAAGGGAGAACCCTTATCCCCGACGACGAAATCCGACCCGAAGTGGCCGAGGCCAACTGACGCTACCCAATGAACCACGTGCCTGGGGTTCAGCCTCGTCGGGCGACACGATCTCGATGGCCAAATCGGGTTGCGTGAGGATTGGAGTTACTTGATGAGGCAGGGCCTTCACACAGATATCGGGGATGCGGTAACGCGGCTCCTCGTTCACCCGCACCCTTTGCCCGGGTCAAGATGCGAAATCGGCGCTCCCGCTCTCTCAACCCCAATGCCATTGCAATCAAGCACTGTAGCCTGCTATGCAGGTAATCCCCCACGGGGCGCTCCACAAGTCGCCCCTCCACGTACTCCATGTCGGGGTCGTATGCCGTGCGGAGATATTCCTCAACCGGGATGGCGGTAGACGTCGCCATGAACCCAGTGTACTCACTTCCCCCGGCTCAGCCCCAGCGCCCGGATCCGCTTGTGCAAGTTGGTCCTTTCCATCCCCAGCGCCCGCGCGGCGCCGCTGACGTTCCAGTTGGATTCCTCGAGCGCCCGTAACACGTGCTCCCGTTCGGCCGATTCGCGCGCTTCCTGGATGGTCGATTTCACGCCCGTCTCGCGCTGCATCCGGATCTCCACCGGGACGGAATCGCGCGACAGGCGCTCGCCGGGCGTCAGAATCGCCATGCGCTCGACGGCGTTCCGCAGCTCGCGCGCGTTGCCCGGCCAGAGGTAGGTCTCCAGCAGCGGGAATACCGTCTCGTCCATCCGCTTGGGCTTGAAATTATTGCGTGCGCAGAAATCTTCGAGGAAATATTCCGCCAGCAGGCGGACATCGTGCGGCCGCTCGCGCAAGGCCGGCACGCGGATGGGCACCACGCTCAGCCGGTAGAACAGGTCTTCGCGGAACTTCTCCGCCGTCACCAGCGCGCCCAGGTCGCGGTTGGTGGCGGAAATCACGCGCACGCTCACGCGGATAATCTGCTCGCCACCCACGCGGTGAAACTCGCCCTCTTGAAGGACGCGCAGCAGCTTGGCCTGCGAAGCGCCGTGCAGGTCGCCCACTTCGTCCAGGAAGATGGTGCCGCCGTCGGCCAGCTCGAACTTGCCGCGGCGCGCGGCCGTGGCGCCGGTGAACGATCCCTTTTCGTGCCCGAACAGCTCGGTCTCGATCAGCTCCGTCGGGATGGCGGCGCAATTCACTTTGACGAACGGGCCGCCGGCAAACGGGCTGGCTTTGTGAATGTGCGCCGCCAGCAGCTCCTTGCCGGTGCCGGATTCGCCGATCAGCAGCACGCGCGCATCCGATCGCGCCGCCATGGTGGCCTGCTCCACCGCGCGCGCCCACGCCGGGCTTGAGCCGATCATCCTCGGCGCGCCGCCCACCATCTCGCGCAGCCGCTCGTTCTCTTGCCGCAGGCTGCCCTGTTCCAAGGCATTCTTCACCGCCAGCAGCACGCGGTCGCGGCCTAGCGGTTTTTCCAGGAAGTCGAACGCGCCCGCGCGCGTGGCCTCCACCGCGTCCGCGATGGTGCCGTGCCCGGAGATCATGACCGCCGGCCCCGAAGCCCCGTTCACCCGCGCCGCCCGCAGCAGGTCGATGCCATTGCCGTCCGGCAGTTTCATGTCGAGCAGGTAGGCGTCGGCGCGCTGCGCGTCGGGGTGGCGGTTAAACTCCGCCACGCTCCGGCACACGCTCACGGCATAGCCCTCGCGCTCCAGAATCATGCGCAGCGAGCGGCCGATATTCTCCTCGTCATCCACGATCAGAACGCGTTTGGATGCCATTCGTCGCCACCGGCAGCAGCACGCGGAAGCCTGCGCCGCCGAGTTCTCCTTTCACCAGAACAATGTCTCCGCCCGACAGCAGCGCGCTCTTGCGCGCGATGGAAAGCCCCAGCCCCATCCCCCGCTTCTTGAATGAAATAGTGGGCTGGAACAGCGAAGCGCGCGCCTGCTCGCTCAGCCCCGGCCCCGAATCGTGCACTTCAATACTGACGCGCCCGTTCTCCGCCGACGTCACCCCCAGGATGCGCCCGCCATCGCCCGCGGCCTCGGCGGCGTTCTCCAGCAGGTTGGTGAGTATCCCCTTGATCAAATCCTGGTCCGCCACCACGGTGGGGACGGCGCCCGCCAGCCGGCAGTCGTAAGTCACTTCCGGATGCGCGGTCTTCAGAAACGCCATGCGCTCCTGCAGCAGGGAATTCACGTCCACCGGCGCGGGGCGCACGGGCGGCTCGGTGGCGAACTGCGAGAAAGCGCGAATGCGCCGCTCCAGGGTTTCGATTTCGTCCACCACAATCTGCGTGGCCTGCTGCATGAAGCCGCGGTCGGCTTCGTCGTAGCGCGCCATCATCTCTTCCACCGTCAGCCGTATGGGCGTGAGCGAGTTCTTCACTTCGTGCGCCATCTTCCGCGCCAG
>Ga0265316_10003114_pt1 | contig 16904 bp, 8 predicted proteins | sample 4522metaG_FD_202092 | JGI IMG/M metagenome (GOLD analysis project Ga0265316, IMG submission 202092) | Rhizosphere microbial communities from Carex aquatilis grown in University of Washington, Seatle, WA, United States - 4-5-22 metaG | ecosystem: Host-associated > Plants > Roots > Rhizosphere >...
CCCGAGCAGAAACTGCGCATCGTCAACGCTTTCAAGGCCAATGGAGAAATCGTCGCCATGACAGGCGACGGGGTCAACGACGCCCCGGCACTCAAGGCCGCTCACATCGGCATCGCCATGGGGGGCCGAGGAACCGACGTGGCCCGTGAGGCGGCTGCCCTGGTGCTGCTCGACGACGATTTCGCGTCCATCGTGGTGGCCATTCGGCTGGGCCGGCGGATCTTCGACAACATCCGGAAAGCCATCGCCTTCACCTTCGCCGTCCACGTGCCCATCGCGGGACTTTCCATGCTACCCGTCTTCTTCGCAGGCTGGCCGCTGCTGCTGCTGCCGACACACATCGTCTTCCTCGAGCTGATCATCGACCCGTCGTGCTCGCTGGTTTTCGAGGCGGAGGCGGCCGAGGCCAACGTGATGAAACGCCCGCCCCGCGGCCTGCAAGACCGACTCTTCTCGCTCAACACCGTCGGGATGGCCGTGCTGCAAGGCCTCATCGTGCTCGCGGTCTGCGTCGGGGTATTCCTTCTCTCGCATCAAAGCCACACGCCCGAAGCGGCGCGGGCGCTCACCTTTGCCACGCTGGTCTCCGCTTTCGTGGTCGTGCTACTGGCCAACCGCTCGTCAACCGGCACGATCATCGCGAACCTGCGCTCGCCCAACATCGCCCTTTGGTGCGTCCTCGGAGGGACGGTCACACTCTTGCCACTGGTTCTGCTGCTGCCGTTTGCGCAGCGGATATTCCACTTCGCGCCGATTCACGCCCGCGATCTGGCACTCTGCATCGTGGCCGGGCTTGCGTGTGTGCTTTGGTTCGATCTGCTCAAGCTCGGCAAGCGGTGGCTGCAACCACACCTCGTGAGGGGCGCGGCGCCGAGGTAACCGGCAAGGATGGGTGGAACAGGATTTCTCATGGCCAACACGAGATGCGCTTTTCGCGTTCTGGTCGTGGCCCTGACGGCGGTTCTGATCGGCGAGGGCTGTGGGAAGGTGTCTGGTCGATCGGTCAGTGTGCTCGGCTCCACGTCGATCCAACCCTTTGCGGAGGTCCTGGCGGAGCAGTACACGAAGAAGAACCCCGGTCACTTTGTGGAGGTGCAGGGAGGCGGCTCGACCGCCGGCTTGCAGGCGGTGGACAATGGGCTTGCGGATATCGGCATGTGCTCGCGTGAACTCACGGCAGATGAGACACACCAATTCACGCGCATCCTTGTTGCCCGTGACGGTCTCGCCATCGTGGTGAACGCCGACAACTGCGTGGCGCGGCTCTCGATCGAGGAGATTCGCGCTCTTTTCGCGGGACGGCTGACGAATTGGCGGGAGGTTGGCGGCCAGGACGGCCCCATCCGGCCTATCACGCGCGAGGAAGGCTCCGGCACCCGCGAGAGTTTCGTGCGGCTGGTGATGGGCAAAGAACGCATTTCTCGGCGGGCCTTGACCCAGGAGTCCAACGGCGCAGTCAAAGAGTTGGTCAAGGGCGATCCTGCGGCCATCGGGTACATGTCGCTCGGGCTGGTGGGCAAGGAGATCGGGGCCGTGGCCGTCGAGGGCGCACAGCCCACGACCGACAACGTGCTCGCGGGCCGCTACACCCTGGTCCGCCCGCTCCTGTTCGTCACCAAGGGCGCCGCCAGTCCCGCAGCGCAAAGCTTCGTCGATTTCGTGCTTTCACCCGAAGGGCAGAGACTGCTGGAAAAGGAAGGGCTGGTGAGGGCCCGATGAAGCGTGACAAGTTGATCGGCGCGGTGCTGCTCGTGGTGGCGCTTTCCGCTATCTCGGGGCTCGCTCTCATCGCCGCTTTCATCTTCCGGGAGGGTGTGCCGATCATCCTGCGGGTGGGTGCGGGGCAGTTTTTTTTCTCCACGGACTGGGAACCGAGTCTCGGGCACTTCGGTATCCTATCGATGATCGGCGGCTCACTCGCGGTCACCGCGGGTGCGGCGGTCATCGGCGTCGTCTTCAGCCTGGGCCTCGCCATCGTACTCACCCAGTTCGCCCCTCCCGGGCTCGCGGCGGCCTTGAAACCGGCCATCGAGCTTCTGGCGGGAATTCCTTCCGTTGTCTACGGGTTCGTCGGCGCGGTCACGCTGGTGCCGCTCATCCGCCACCTGCTGGGAGGGCCGGGTCTTTCGGTGCTGGCTGCCTCGATCGTGCTTGGGATCATGATCTTGCCGACCATCACCAGTATCGCGATCGATGCCTTGCAGGCGGTGCCACGGTCCTACGTCGAGGGCTCGATTGCTCTGGGCGCCACGCGGTGGCAGACCGTCACCATGGTCCTTTTGCGAGCGGCGCGGTCCGGTCTCGTGGCCGCCGTGATCCTCGGAATGGGTCGGGCCATCGGAGAGACGATGGCCGTGATCATGGTGGCAGGCAACGCCCTGGCTCTTCCCCACAGCCCACTCGACCCCGTGCGCACACTGACCAGCAACATCGCACTCGAAATGGGTTATGCCTCCGGCGATCATCGCCAGGCGCTCTTCGCGACGGGCGTCACGCTCTTCATCATCATCACGCTGCTCAACACCGCCGCGCTTGCAGTGTCGCGCCGGCGCGCCAAGAGGAGGCGGGTCGGATGATGGTTTCGCCGGCCAACACCCAGCGCGTCGCCGTGGGCTTCATGTGGGCGCTCGCCGCGATCACGTTCGCCGTGCTGGTCTTCATCCTCGCGTTCATCCTCGCGCACGGCTTGCCCCACGTGACGTGGACCTTTCTCACGCAGTCTCCGACCAGCATGGGACGCGAGGGCGGCGTCTTTCCCATGATGGTTGGCACGATCCTCGTCGCAGGACTGGCGGTGCTGGTGGCAGCCCCGATCGGTGTGGCCACCGCGGTCTACCTGACCGAATACACGCGAGAAGGGCGGTTGACCACAGTGATCCGCTTCGGAGCGGACTGTCTGGCCGGCGTTCCCTCGATCATATTCGGGCTTTTTGGCTTCGTCTTCTTCGCGATCACCCTGGGCATGGGGCTTTCCGTTCTTTCAGGCTCGCTCACTCTCGCACTCATGGTGCTGCCGACCATCATACGCACCAGCGAAGAGGCCATTCGCTCCGTGCCCACCTCTTACCGGGAGGTCAGCTTCGGTCTCGGCAGCACCCGCTGGCAGACGGTCATCTACGTGGTCCTACGCTCCGCCCTTCCAGGGATTTCCACTGGCATCGTGCTGTCGCTTGGTCGGAGCATCAGCGAAACCGCAGCCGTGATGCTGACCGCGGGCTCTGCCCTCCGTCTGCCGCGTTCCCTGTTCGACTCTTCGCGCACGCTTGCGCTGCACTTCTACATTCTCGCCCGCGAAGGGATCTCGATGCCGAATGCCTACGCGACGGCGTCCGTTCTCATCATCGCCATCTTGGCGCTGAATCTGCTCTCCTACTGGCTGATGCGCCGGTTCGTGGCCAAGGTGGGGCGGTAGCCGTGCAAACGCCGAGAATCCAGGTGCAAGGTTTCACCGCCTTCTTCGACGGGAAGCCGGCCGTAAAGAACCTCGACCTGGAGATCTTCCCGCACGAGCGTCTTGCTATCATCGGGCCGGCCAGCAGTGGCAAGACAACCTTCCTGCGCTCCCTCAATCGCCTGAACGATCTTGACCCCGGCTTCACCCACAGCGGGGAGATCCTGCGCGACGGCAAGAACATCTACGATGCGGACGTGGATGTCGCCGAGCTTCGCCGCAAGATCGGCATGGTCTACGCCGTGCCCGTGCCGCTGCCGTGGTCGATCTACGACAACCTGGTTTATGGCCTACGGCTGGCCGGCATTCGCGACCGCGCCACGCTGGACGAACGGGTTCAGGCGGCCCTCGGGTGCGCCGTGCTGTGGGACGAGGTCAAAGACCGCCTGCATGAGCCGGCCAACCTTCTCTCGGGTGGCCAGCAGCAGCGGCTGTGCATTGCTCGGGTGCTCGTCCTCGAGCCCGACGTGCTCATCCTTGACGAGCCTTGCTCCGGCCTCGATCCGATCTCCACAGCCAAGATCGAGGACGCGCTGGTCGCCCTCAAGGAGAGAACCTCCATCGTGCTGGTCACCAACAACACCAAGCAGGCCGCCCGGGCCTCGGACCGCACGGCGTTCTTTCTCCTCGGGGACCTTGTCGAGGTTGGCCCGACCGCGCAGCTCTTCACCAAGCCGACCCAGAAGAAAACCAACGACTACCTGGTGGGGCAGTTCGGATAGGAACGACGAATGGCAAGCAAGCTGCAAACCCAGGGATTGAACCTCCACTATGGGAAGTTCCACGCTCTGCTCGACGTGAATCTCTCGATCCAACCGCGCATGATCACGGCCATCATCGGCCCTTCGGGATGCGGCAAATCCACCCTGCTTCGCTGTTTCAATCGCATGAACGATCTCGTCAAAGGTGTGCGCGTCGCTGGCCGCGTGCTTCTCGACGAAGCCGACATTCTCGGGCCTGCCACGAACCTGTCGCTGCTGCGTCGGCGGGTGGGCATGGTTTTCCAGCGACCGAATCCCTTCCCGTTGTCGATCTTCGACAATGTGACCTACGGCCTGCGCGTTCACGGAGAGACACGTCGTTCGCGTCTTCTGCCGATCGTGGAATCAAGCCTGCAGGCCACCGGACTGTGGGATGAGCTGAAGGACAGGCTGAATGCGTCCGCGCTCGAGCTTTCACCTGAGCAGCAGCAAAGGCTCTGCCTCTCGCGTGTCGTGGCTGGCCAGCCCGAGGTGCTGCTCATGGACGAGCCTTGTTCGGCGCTCGACCCGATCGCCACAAGCCGTGTCGAGGACCTCATGCGGGAGCTGGCCAGGCAATACACGATCGTCATCGTGACCCACAACATGCAGCAGGCCGCGCGGGTGGCGTCCGAGACCGCCTTCATGCTGCTCGGTGAGTTGGTGGAGTTCGGCCCGACGCTGACTGTGTTCGAGAACCCGAAGGACAAACGCACCGAGGACTATGTGTCCGGGCGATACGGATGAAAGAGTCTGATTTTTGCTGGAAGGACGAATCATGGCCAGACACCTGCAGCAGGAGATTGAGAAGCTCAAGAGCAAACTTCTCACGCTCGCGGCGAACGCGAAGGACGCGGTCGAGAAAGCGGTGAAGTCTGTCGACGAGCGCGACGCCGGGCTGGCGCAGGCCGTGGTCGATGGCGACGTGACGATCGACCGCGCCGAGGTGGACCTAGAGGAGGATTGCCTGAAGATCCTCGCGCTCTACCAGCCGGTCGCGACCGACCTGAGGCTCATCGTCAGCGTGATGAAGATCAACAACGACATCGAGCGCATCGGGGATCTCGCGGTGAACATCGCCGAGCGAGCGCTCTTCCTGTGCACCGCGCCGCCCATTGAGGCACCGTCGGACCTCGCCGAGATGCGGACCAAGGCGCTCGCCATGTTGATCGGGAGCCTGGATTCGCTGGTGCGGCAAGATACGAAACGCGCCCGCGCGGTGCGCACCGGGGACGATGAGGTCGACGACCTCAATCGCCAGGTCTTCAGGGAGTTCTCGGCCGCAGTCCGCAAGAACCCCGACCAGGTCGAGTGTCTCTTGAGCTATCTCTCGGTCGGCCGGCACCTTGAGCGCATCGCCGACTACGCCACCAATATCGCCGAGGACGTCATCTACCTGATGGAGGGAGAGATCGTGCGGCACAAGCCGACGCTTCCGGAAGGGTAACGTGAGAGCGCGCGAACAACCCGACGGCTCCACGGAAGCCCCGAAGACCCCTTCGCGGACAACCTTGCGTGGGCTGGATTGGCTCAATTTCCTGCTGGCTGACGTGCAGACAGGGGTGGGGCCATTTCTCGCGATCTACCTCGCTGGCTACAAGTGGAATGAAGAGCGGGTCGGGCTGGCGCTCACGGTCGGCGGGATCGCAGGAATCCTCATGCAGACGCCGGCTGGCGCGCTGGTTGACCTTCTTCGATCAAAGCGAGCGCTGGTCGGATTGGGCGTGGCCGCTCTGGCTGCGGGAGCGCTGCTGATCGCACTGTTTCCATCATTCTGGCCCGTCATGGGCGCCCAGGTTCTGATTGGCGGCACCTCCAGCGTCTTCATCCCGGCCATCTGCGCGATATCGCTTGGCATCGTCGGACATGCCGCATTCGACGCCCGCCAAGGTCGCAATCAAACCTTCAATTCGGCAGGCAACGTGACGGCCGCCGTCTTGATGGGCCTCCTCGGCTACCTGGTTTCCAACCGGAGCATCTTCTTTTTCGTCGTGGCTCTGGCTCTGCCCACCATTCTCATCCTGCTTCTGATCAGACCCGCCGAGATTGACTACGAAGTCGCCCGTGGCGCCAATGACGGTGAGAAGGGTGGCAAGGCGGAAAGCGTCTGGGTGCTCTTTCGCGATCGCCCGCTGGTCATTTTCTTGGTCTGCGCCGTGATGTTCCACTTTGCCAACGCTGCTATGTTGCCGCTGCTGGGCGAGCTACTGGCAAAGGGTCAAGGACGAAGCTCCATGCTCTTCATGTCGGCCTGCGTGGTCACAACCCAATTCGTCATCACGCTGATCGCGTCTTGGTCGGGACGGAAAGCCGGAACCTGGGGTCGCAAGCCACTTCTCCTGATCGCGTTCGGCGTGCTTCCCATTCGTGGCATTCTCTACACGCTCACCTCCAACACGGAGTTGCTCGTGGCCATTCAGGTTCTCGACGGCATTGGGGCCGGAATCTTCGGCGTCGTATCCGTGCTGGTGATTGCCGATCTGACCCGCGGCACTGGCCGATTCAATCTCACGCTGGGAGCCATCACCACGGCCGTTGGCATCGGCGCATCCCTGAGCCAAGTCATCGCCGGCGGCATCGTTCATCGCGTGGGCTCTCATGCCGGGTTCCTGTTTCTCGCGGCTGTGGCGTCCGTGGCCTTTGCTATTCTCTACTTCTTCATGCCCGAGACGCGCAATATACGATCGGCAAGCGAGTGACCGCCACGGTGCGCGTTGTCGTCACCCTGACCATTTTCGCGACCATGCTTGCCCTCGTGGTCGTGCGCCCGCGGCGATGGAGCGAGGCTTGGTGGACGATGCTCGGGGCAGCGGCGATGCTCGCCCTTGGCCTGGTGTCGCCGCGCCAAGCTCTCGATGCGACGCTTGCCGGGAAGAATGCGCTTCTCTTTCTTCTCTCGCTGCTTGCGCTATCCCTCCTCGTCGGCAAGAGTGGCTTCTTCGATTGGGCCGCGCTTCGATGCGCGCACATCGCGAAGGGCAACGCGCGCTCTCTTTACCGGAACGCCTTCGTGCTGGGCGCGATCGTCACGGCGATACTGTCGCTCGACACCACCGCGGTCATTCTCACGCCCGTCATGCTGGCCTTGGTGAAGAGGCTCAGACTCCCAGCGGCACCCTACATCGTGCTGTGTGCGTTGGTTGCGAACGTTGGCTCGCTGCTGCTCCCCATCAGCAATCTGACGAACATCCTCTTCGCGGATGCCTTTCACCAGACGTTCGTCGCGTTCGCGGCAAGAATGGTCGCGCCGCAGATCATCGCTCTGGCCACCACATACGCCCTGCTGCGCTGGCAGTTTCGTCGCCACATCGGCGAGCACTTCGCCAGCGAGTCGCTTCCGGATCCGGACAGTGTGGTGCCGAATCGCTCCTACTTCATGGTTTGCGTGGCCGTTCTCGTCGTCGTACTCGTCGGCTACTTTCTCGCGCCGCTCCTCGGGATCGAGCCCTACGTGATCGCCTTTGCAGGTAGCGGCGTGCTCGTGCTCGTCGGCGCAGCCAGCGGGCGCGTGCGTATCCGGGCGGTGGGCGAGCTCTCGTGGGGCGTGTTCCCTTTCGTCGTCGGGCTTTTCATTGCCGTACACGGGCTTGAGAATCTCGGCCTCATCGGCCTGTCGTCTGGGTGGCTTGTTCACATGCGACCGGGTTCGCCCGAGAAGCTTTTCGCTGCTGCGGGAGCAACCGCGTTCGCCTCGAATATCATGAACAACCTTCCGGCGGCGCTAATCGCGCGAAGCGTACTCCTGGCTTCCCACTCCGACACCGGCACGGTCCTCGCCGCGCTCGTCGGCGCCGACGTCGGGCCGATCGTCACTCCTTTTGGCTCACTCGCAACCATGCTCGTCATTGCGCTCGCGCGGCGGGAGGGACATGAAGTGCACACCGGGCGATTCGTGATCCTCGGTCTATGGGTGGCGCCGGTGATCGTCGTCGCGACGACGATTACCCTGGCTGTCGCACTTTCGCTGGCTCGATGAGAGCCGGAAGAGCATCAAACGATGCCGTGAGCCTCGGCCATGACATCTCAAACCGTATGGGCGGGCGCGTCTGGTCCGCATGTGCCATAGACAAGGGTGATGGGCGAGAAGGTCGCGGGAAGCGTGCGTAAGTGGATGGCGCGGCTGCGTGGAAACAGCCTTGCTGACCGCACCCGGGCCGATGATCCGCCTCTGCGAGCCGAGCTGTTCAGCGCCGACCAGATGAAGCAACACGGGCGTACCCTGGCGGGCGCGCACCAGCTGGCGCGACGATGGGCACCGGACCGCTTGCTCGCACGGCTGGCCGACAACCAACGAATCCTCACCGAAGCCTGCAAGCTGCTGACCGCGGCTGTGGCCGCCGACCGTCGCATCGTCCCGGCGGGGGAATGGCTGCTCGACAACTTCTACCTGATCGAGGAACAGATTCGCACGGCCCGGCGGCACCTGCCCGAGGGCTACAGCCGGGAGTTGCCTCGCCTGAGCAGCGGCCCATCGGCTGGGCTTCCGCGCGTGTACGACATCGCTCTCGAAACCATCTCGCATGGGGATGGACGGGTGGATCCAGAGGGCCTGACGGGGTTCGTGGCGGCTTACCAGACTGTGACCGCGCTCAAGCTAGGCGAATTGTGGGCCATTCCCATCATGCTGCGCCTGGCTCTCATCGAGAACCTGCGCCGTGTGGGTGCGCGGGTCGCCGCTGCGCGCATCGAGCGCGACCGAGCCGCCGTCTGGGCAGAGCAGATGGCTGCGGTGGCCAAGAAAGATCCGAAAAGCCTGATTCTGGTGACTGCGGACATGGCGCGGGCCAACCCGCCCATGGCCAGTGCGTTCGTCGCTGAACTTGCGTTGCGACTGCAGGGACTGAGCCTGACCTTGCCACTCACGTGGCTCGAGCAGCGGCTTTTCGAGTCCGATCTGACCATCGAGCGAATGGTGCACACGGAGAATCAGCAACAGTCGGCTGACCAGGTTTCCATCAGCAACAGCATCGGTAGCCTGCGCATCCTCGATGCGATGGACTGGCGCAAATTCGTGGAGAGCATGAGCGCGGTCGAACAGACCCTGCGCCAGGACCCCGCCGGCATCTACCCGGGGATGGACTCCGCCACACGGGACCATTACCGCCGCACCGTGGAGACCATCGCGAGACGCAGCCCGCTCGCGGAGATCGAGGTGGCACGCCAGGCGATCGGTCTGGCCCAAGCCAGCACCGGCGCCAGCGACGAACGCACCCAGCACGTCGGCTTCTATTTGATCGATCAGGGGTTGCCGCAACTGGAACGGGCGGCGCAAGTAAAGGGTTCCATCGCGGGGGCCTTGCGCGGGCCGAGTGGCCGATTCCCCTTGCTCATCTACCTCGGCGGAATCCTGCTGCTGGCGACCATCGGGACCGGCGGCCTCTTGGCCCGGGTGGCCGCCGACGGGGAACACAGGGGAATCCTGATTCTGGTCGGGATCCTCGCAGCGCTGTGTACCAGTCAACTGGCCGTAGCGCTGGTCAACTGGCTGGCGACCTTGCTGGCCAGGCCGCACCTTCTGCCCCGCATGGACTACTCCGAGGGAATCCCGGCGCAAGCGCGCACCCTGGTCGTGATTCCGACCATGCTGTCCAGCGCCGCTGGTATTGCGGACCTGGTCGAGGCGCTGGAAGTCCGATTTCTCGCCAACCGTGACGAGAACCTGCGCTTCGGCCTTGTGACCGATCTACTGGATGCTCGCGAGGAGACGCTGCCCGAGGACGAGGCGCTGGTGTCGTTGGCCAAGAAGAAGATCGAAGAGCTGAACGCACAGTACGGCAGCCCGAACAGTGCCCCGTTCCTTCTCTTGCATCGCCCGCGGCGCTTCAACCCGCGCGAACGTCTGTGGATGGGTTACGAACGCAAGCGCGGCAAGCTGGCAGCGCTGAATGCTTTGCTGCGAGGCCGCGCCCCGGACACCGATTTCTCGCTGGTGGTCGGCAACACGGCCGGCCTGCAACAGGTTAAGTACGTAATCACACTGGACACGGACACGCAGTTGCCCCGCGACGCCGCCAGGCAATTGGTCGGGGCCATGGCCCACCCCCTGAATCGGCCGCGTTTCGACCCGCGCACGCAACGAGTCTGTGCCGGCTACGGGATCCTGCAGCCGCGCATGGCCGAGAGCCTGTCGGGTGTGAATCGCTCGCGCTACGCGCAGTTGTGGGGGAGCGAGCCGGGACTCGACCCGTACACCCGCGCCGTCTCCGACGTCTACCAGGATCTCTTCCAGGAGGGATCCTTCAGCGGCAAAGGCATCTACGAAGTCGATGCTTTCGAGCGCGCTCTCGCCGGCCGATTTCCCGAGAACCGCATTCTGAGTCACGACCTGGTCGAAGGTTGTTACGCGCGCGCGGGGTTACTCACCGACGTGCAGCTGTACGAGGAGTACCCGCCGCGCTACCGAGCCGACGTGAGTCGCCGTCACCGCTGGATCCGCGGCGATTGGCAGATTGCGCGCTGGCTGCTGCCGTGGGTTCCCGTGCGTGACCGGGCTGCGCGCTGGCAGAAGAATCCGCTCTCTCTGCTCGCGCGCTGGAAGATCCTCGACAATCTCCGGCGCAGCCTGGTGCCGGCGGCCGCGACTGTCTGGTTGCTGCTCGGCTGGACGTACCTGCCGCGACCGTGGTTGTGGACCCTCGCGCTGCTCGGAGTGATCCTCATTCCTCCCGCCGCCGCTTCGCTCCTGGATCTGCTACGCAAGCCCAAAGACGTGCTGCTCGTGCAGCACTTGACCGGGTCAGGCCGCGCAGCCGCCCGGCGCTTCGCCCAGGCGGGCTTTGCCTTTGCGTGCCTGCCCTACGAGGCCTACTTCAGCCTCGATGCCATCGTGCGCACGACCTTCCGGGTGCTGGTCAGCCACAGGCGGCTGTTGGAATGGAGTCTTTCGAGCGACGTGAAGGTCAGTCGGCGCACCAATCTCGCCACCTCCTTTCGCACGATGGGTATTGCCCCCGCGCTGTCCGCAGCGGCGTCGCTCTGGCTGTTCACCTTTCGGCCCAGTGCCCTGGCCCTGGCCGCGCCCATTCTGGCCGTCTGGTTCACCAGCCCGATCCTGGCCTGGTGGTCGAGTCGGCCCCTCCCGCGCCGCGCGTCCAGGTTGAGCGCGGCCGAGACGCACTTCCTCCGCGCATTGGCGCGCAAGACCTGGGCCTTCTTCGAGACTTTCGTCGGTCCGAAAGATCACTGGCTGCCGCCCGACAACGTGCAGGAGCATCCGTCGGCGGCCATCGCCCATCGCACCTCGCCGACCAACATGGGCCTGTCGCTGCTCGCCAACCTGGCTGCTCACGACTTCGGTTACCTGTCGACGGGGAGGCTCGTCGAGCGCACGGCCAATGCCCTGCACACCATGGATTCCCTGGAGCGCCATCGCGGCCATTTTCTCAACTGGTACGACACGCAGTCGCTGCAACCGCTGCGGCCGCACTATGTCTCCAGCGTGGACAGCGGCAATCTCGCCGGGCACCTTCTGACCCTGCGGCAGGGGCTGCTCGCGCTCATCGACCAGAAGGTCGTGGGACCGAGTCTCTTTGCTGGAATGGCCGACACGCTCGCCATGGTGGTCGAGGCCACGGAGGAGGCCGGCTCCGGCGAGCTGGCCCGGGTCAAGAGCGCCGTGATCTCCGCCGCGGAGGCTCCACCGCGCACGCTCACGGCCGCTCGCCGCTCCATCGAATCGATTGCCAAGGCGGCCCAATCGCTGGCCGAGAGACTGGCCTCGGGCCCGGAAAACCAAGCCAAAGTGTGGGCGCTGACCCTGGCTCGGCACTGCGAAGATCTTCTCGCCGATCTCGCGTTTATCGCCCCCTGGACTTTGCTGCCCGAGGCTCCTCGCAGCCTGGACGGATTTGCAGGCCTCGACGAAATTCCCACGCTGCGCGAATTGGCTGGGGCCGCTGCGCGACTGTTGCCGGCCATCGAGGCACGGCTCTGGCCGGGCGCCGGGGACACAGAGTGGTGGGCCGAGCTGCGCCGCCTGGTCGCTGAGTGCAGCGAGCGCGCCGGCAAGCGGATCGCGATCGTGCAAAGGCTGGCGCTTCACGCCGGCAACCTGGCGCGCATGGAGTACGACTTTCTTTTCGATAAGACACGCAACCTGTTGGCCATCGGGTACAGCGTTGATGATCGCCGATGCGACTCGAGCTACTACGACTTGCTGGCTTCCGAGGCCAGGCTATCGACGTTCGTGGCCATCGCGCAAGGACAACTGCCGCAGGAGAGCTGGTTTGCCTTGGGGCGCCGGCTCACTAGCGTCAGCGGCAGACCGATCCTGCTCTCGTGGAGCGGATCGATGTTCGAGTACCTGATGCCTCTCTTGGTGATGCCGACCTATGAAGGCACGCTGCTTGACCAGACCTGTCGGACCGCGGTGGAGCGGCAGATCGAGTATGGCGCCCAGCGCGGGGTGCCGTGGGGCATGTCGGAATCCGGCTACAACACAGTGGACGCTCATCTCAATTATCAGTACCGGGCCTTCGGCGTGCCCGGCCTGGGACTGAAGCGCGGGCTGGCCGAGGATCTGGTAGTAGCGCCCTACGCGACGGCACTGGCCCTGATGGTAGCGCCCGAAGAGGCGTGCGAGAATCTGCAGCGACTGGTGGCCGCCGGGTGTGAAGGTCCTTTTGGTTTCTACGAGGCCATCGACTACACCCCGGCCCGCTTGCCACGCGGGCAGACCCAGGCCGTGGTGAGGTCCTTCATGGCCCATCACCAGGGCATGACCATGCTGTCGCTGGCCCATGTGCTGCTGGATCGGCCGATGCAGAAATACTTCGAAGCGGACCCGGCGTTCCAGGCCACGACGCTGCTGCTGCAGGAGCGGATTCCCAAAGCCGTCGCGCCCTACGTGCACACCACCGAGCTGGCGCAGTCGCGCACGGCCGCCAGCGGCCCTGAAACGCCGATGCGGGCGTTCGACACCGCGCACACTTCCGCGCCCGAGGTGCAGCTGCTGTCGAATGGCCGATACCACGTGATGATTACCAACGCTGGCGGCGGGTACAGCCGCTGGAACGACATGGCCGTTACCCGCTGGCGCGAGGACAGCACCCGCGACCATTGGGGCACCTTCTGCTACCTGCGCGATGTGGCCAGCGGGAAGTACTGGTCGACCGCTTATCAGCCATCGCTCAAGAGAACGGACAGCTACCAGGCAATCTTCTCGGAATCGCGGGCCGAGTTCCGCTGCCGGAAAGACAACCTTGACACCCACACCGAGATCGCGGTCTCGCCCGAGGATGACATCGAGTTGCGTCGGATCACGATCACCAACCGGGGCCGCAGGCGCCGGACCATCGACCTGACCAGCTACGCCGAGGTCGTGCTCGCCTCCCCTGCCGCGGATGCGGAACATCCGGGGTTCAGCAACCTGTTCGTACAAAGCGAGATCCTGCGCGACCGGCAGGCCATCCTGGCTACCCGCCGACCGCGTTCGCAAGACGAGCTGGTGCCCTGGATGTTTCATTTGATGGCCGTCCATGGGGCCTTGGCAGCCGAGATCTCCTACGAAACCGACCGCAGCCGTTTCATCGGACGCGGCCGCACCATCGTGGATCCGCAGGCCATGCAGAGCGGAGCCAGGCTCTCGGACAGCCAGGGTTCCGTGCTCGATCCCATCGTCGCAATCCGGCAGCGGATCACGCTCGATCCAGACGCTTCTGCGACCATCAATATCGTCTCCGGCGTGGGCGAGACACGCGACGGATGTTTGGCATTGGTCGACAAATACCAGGACCGGCGGCTGGCCGACCGTGTCTTCGACCTGGCTTGGACACACAGCCAGGTGGCATTGCGACAGATCGACGCCAGCGAAGCCGATGCGCAATTGTACGGACGCCTGGCCGGCGCCATCCTGTACGCGAACGCCTCGCTGCGCGCCGACCCGAACGTGGTCAAGAAGAACCGCCGCGGGCAATCCGGCCTGTGGGGCTATTCCATTTCTGGCGACCTGCCCATCGTTTTGCTCAAGATCGGCGATCCGGCCAACATCGAGCTGGTCCGTCAGTTGGTGCAGGCCCACGCCTACTGGCGGCGGCGAGGATTGAAGGTGGATCTCGTGATCTGGAACGAGGATCACTCCGGCTACCGGCAGGTCTTGCACGATCAGATCATGGGGCTCATCGCCGCGGGCGGTGAGAGCAACGTCACCGATCGGCCGGGCGGCATTTTCGTGCGGCCGGCCGACCAGATCGCCGACGAAGATCGCATCCTGGTGCAGACCGTGGCGCGCGTGGTTCTGACCGACGCTCGCGGAGATCTGCCTAGCCAGATCGACCAGCGCAGCCAAGTCGAGCGCGTCTACCCACCACCGCTACCGGCTAGTACCGGGCGTGTCGAATCCGCCGCGTCTGCAGCCCACACCGTGGAACCGCGCCCTGATCTGATCTTCTTCAACGGATTGGGCGGATTTACCCCAGATGGCCGCGAGTACGTAATCACCAGCACGCCCGGACGGGTGACGCCGGCGCCCTGGGTGAACGTGCTGGCCAACCCGCAGTTTGGAACCGTCCTGTCCGAGAGCGGCGCCGCCTACACCTGGGCCGAGAACGCCCACGAATTCCGCTTGACCCCATGGGAGAACGACCCGGTCAGCGACGGTTGCGGGGAAGCCCTGTACCTGCGCGACGAGGACAGTGGCCAGTTCTGGTCCCCGACTCCCCTGCCCTGTCCGGGCTCACCCGACCATCCCACCGTCGCCCGCCACGGCTTTGGCTACAGCGTCTTCGAACACAGCGAAGGCGGCATTCACAGCGAGCTGTGGATCTACGTGGACGTGAATGCACCGGTGAAGTTCTTGGTGCTCAAGCTGCGCAATGATTCTGGCCGACCCCGCCGGTTGTCGGCGACGGCGTACGTGGAATGGGTTCTGGGAGACCAGCGCGCGAAATCGGCCCCCACCGTGGTTACCAATGCTGACCCCGGCACCGGTGCGCTCTTCGCGTGCAACCCCTACAGCACGGAATTCGCCGACCGGGTCGCGTTTCTCGATGCTGACGACATGACCGGCACGGTGACCGGCGACCGCGCCGAGTTTGTCGGCCGCAACGGGACTTTACAACGCCCGGCCGCCATGGGCCGCACGCGACTCTCCGGCAGGCTGGGCGCCACCCTCGATCCCTGCGCGGCCATCCAGGTTCCTTTCGACCTTTTCGCGGGGCAGGAGCGTGAGATCACCTTCCGGCTCGGCGTGGGGCGCAGCATCGAGGACGCAGCCAACCTGGTACATCGTCACCGGGGTGCGGCCATGGCTCGCAGCGCGCTGGAGGCGGTTTGGCAATACTGGAACCATACTCTGGGCGCGGTTCAGGTAGAGACCCCGGATCCGGCTCTCGATGTTTTGGCCAACGGTTGGCTGCTTTACCAGACCCTGGCGTGTCGTATGTGGGCGCGCAGCGGATCCTACCAGTCTGGTGGCGCTTTCGGTTTTCGCGATCAATTGCAAGACGCAATGGCGCTTATTCATTGCGAGCCACGCCTATTACGCGAGCAATTGCTACTGTGCGCGGCCCATCAGTTCCGCGAGGGAGACGTCCAGCACTGGTGGCACCCGCCGTCGGGCCGCGGCGTGCGCACCCGCTGTTCGGACGACTATCTCTGGCTGCCTCTCGGCGCCTGTCGCTACACACTCGGCACCGGGGACACCGGGGTGCTCGACGAGGTCATCCCCTTCATCGACGGTCGTCCGGTCGGCGCGGAAGAGGACTCGTACTACGACCTGCCCCGGCGCTCGGCAGAACGAGACACACTGTACGCGCATTGCACCCGCGCCATCTTGCGCGGACTCCGCTTTGGCGCCCACGGCCTGCCGCTCATGGGTTCGGGCGACTGGAACGACGGGATGAATTGCGTGGGCGTAGATGGCAAGGGCGAGAGCGTCTGGCTGGGTTTCTTTCTCTATGACGTGCTTGAGCGCTTCGCCGAACTGGCGCGCCGGCATGGCGATCCGCTCTTCGCCGAACGCTGCCAGAGCGAGGCTGCCCAACTGCGACGCAACATCGAGGCGAGCGGCTGGGACGGCCAGTGGTACCGACGCGCCTACTTTGACGATGGCTCACCCCTGGGCTCGGCCAGCAACGCCGAGTGCCAGATTGATTCCATCGCGCAAAGCTGGTCGGTGCTGTCCCGAGCCGGAGATCCCGAGCGGTCACGCCTGGCCATGGATGCAGTGGACAAGCGGCTGGTTCGCCGCGACCACTCGCTGATTCAATTGCTGGATCCGCCCTTTGATAAGTCGGAATTGAATCCGGGCTACATCAAGGGCTACGTCCCGGGTGTGCGCGAGAACGGAGGTCAGTACACTCACGCCGCGGTTTGGGCGGCAATGGCCTTCGCAGCCTTAGGTGACGCCCGGCGCGCGTGGGAGTTGCTGGCCATGATCAACCCCGTGAACCACGCGCAGTCGCCCGAGGCCGCACAAGTCTACAAGGTGGAACCGTATGTGGTCGCGGCCGACGTCTACGCGGTCGCGCCGCACATGGGCCGCGGCGGATGGACGTGGTACACAGGCTCGGCCGGCTGGCTGTATCGGCTGATTGTTGAATCCCTGCTGGGACTGAGGCTGGACATCGACAAGCTGCACATCGCCCCTTGCCTGCCCGCGAAGTGGCAAGGGTTCACCGTCCACTACCGGCACCGCGAAACCGTCTATCACATCAAGGCCGCGCGCACAGCCGCCGCCGCTGGCAGCGTGACCGTGACTGTAGACGGCGTCCAAC